>Ga0137308_100454_pt1 | contig 66919 bp, 68 predicted proteins | sample Inofrocosms_June_FD_97181 | JGI IMG/M metagenome (GOLD analysis project Ga0137308, IMG submission 97181) | Mouse cecal microbial communities from Vienna, Austria - N-Acetylneuraminic and N-Acetylglucosamine D2O microcosms_June | ecosystem: Host-associated > Mammals > Digestive system > Large... | reverse complement strand
TTGTGCAACTTTTATTTTTCAAACAAGCCCTAGCGAGAGCGTCCGGAACCTGCTGAAGACCGCTGTGCAAAACCAGCTCTTCCTGAAGTCCAAAATGCAAGGGGCGCTGGAGGCATCTTCCCTGCGAGGGCCTGCCGGCCCCACAGGTCCCACCGGCCCTATTATCATCGACTTTGCCTATGCCGCTAACACCGGCGCAGCCGCGATCCCTGTGAATGGTCTGGTGCCTCTGCCGAATGACCAGGTGAAGGCCAAGGACATCAGTATCAGTCCAGACAACGCCAAGTTCACCGTGAAGGCCGCCGGGGTCTATCAGGTTGCGTATGACATCAATACCGACAAGGCCCTGACCGCCGGCGCCCGGCTGCTGGTCAACGGCGAGCCCAGTCAAGTGTCCGCTGTGGGGGGCATATCAACATTGTCCCTAAGCCGGCTTTCCAACGAGGTCCTGTTGCGTTTGGGCGATAACGATGAAATTTCCTTGCAGATCTTCAATAATCCGCTTGGTACTGTGCTGCTGCCCGCTCCCGTGGGGGCGTCCCTGAGAATCGTCCGGTTGAGTTAAGGAGGAACACTTTATGCCAATGCCCACATTTCCCCAAAACGATCCTCCTCTGAGCCGCGAGGGGAATCTTAACGAAATTATCGCTTCCATCGCCGCCGAGGAGTTGAGCTTGAGCCACATTCTCAACGCCGAGGGTGAAAAGCTGCAATACGTCCTGGGGACCCTGCCCGGTTTGGATGAGGCGGCCTCGCTGAATGAGGTACTCCAGATCAACCAGAGCGTAAAGGACACGCTGTCCGGCATCATGGAGCAGCAGATGATGCTGTCTGCCAAGCTGAGCGCGGCCTTGAAGTCCCCCACCATTCCCGGTCCCGCCGGACCTGCTGGCCCTGCTGGTCCCACTGGCCCTGCCGGAGCTGTCGGGGCCGCCGGAGCTGCTGGCCCTGCCGGCCCTGCTGGAGCTGTTGGGGCCACCGGAGCGGACGGCCCCACTGGACCTGCCGGGGATACAGGTCCAGCCGGCCCTACCGGGGCCACAGGTCCGCGGGGTGTCACCGCAGAAGGCGAGGCTCGCAATGGCGTTACTGGTCCCACAGGAGCCATTGGACCCACCGGTCCCACCGGCCCCAACCCCACAGCTGCCGCAGCCTTCGCCGCCAACACCCAAGGGCCTGACATCAACGTACCGGCCTATTCCGGTGTTGCGATCCCTCTGCCGGATGCCCAGGTTATGTCCGCAGATATTACTGCCAACCCGGAGAACACCGTGTTTCAGGTGAACAAAAAAGGCGTCTATTTGCTCTCTTACCGTGTGAATCTCACCCAGCCCGCACAGGTAGGAACCAAGCTGATCTTAAACAGCACGGCGCGAGCCACTTCTTCGGTTATCCCTGTGGTTCCTACTGCCAGCTTTGAGAATCAGTACTCGTATCTTATGAACGCCGGTGAGACGCTACAGCTTCAGATGTGCGCGGCCCCCCTCCCCGGACTTTCTCCAAAGGCTCAAACTGTCACCCTGGCAGGCAACGGAATGGGCGCTTCTCTGAGTATCATCCTGCTGGAAGAGAGGTAATGAAGGGGCGCATTCCTGGTGTGCACACCCACTTAGAAAGGAGATTATTATATGTCTCTGCCCAGCTTTCCCAATATTGACCCGCCCATCAAGCGGGAAGACGCAGTCAATCAGATTCTTTCCTCCATTGCGATGGAGGAGTTAGGAATGAGCCATATCCTGAACGCCGAGGGCGAGAAGCTGCAATATATTCTTGGCGCTTTGCCCGGTCTCAGCGGCCCCGCCGCTACCGTAAAAGACGTGCTGAACGCCAATGGGAGTGTCAAGGATCTGCTGGAAACCGCCACGCAGAACCAGCTCCTCCTCAAAGCCAAGATGCAGTGCGCGCTGGATACCACTCCCGCACAGGGGCCTGCTGGCCCCACTGGTCCCACCGGTCCCACTGGCCCTGCCGGAGCCGCCGGCCCCACTGGACCTACCGGTTCCGCTGGTGCGACAGGAGCGGCAGGAGCCATAGGGCCCACTGGCCCTGCCGGTGCAACGGGCCCTGCCGGCCCTGCCGGCCCCACCGGTCCAACGGGGCCTGCCGGAAGATATTCCCCAGGCTCAGATGGCCCCACGGGTCCTACCGGCCCCACCGGTCCCACCGGCCCTAACGTCACAGCCACCTACGCCTTTGCTTCAAATTTCACGGGAGGCACCATCCTCCCTGATCCATTAGGCGACGGTCTATTAGGTGTCACGGTGCCTTTGCCGAATGTCGGGCAGCGTTCCACAAATATTGACGCCGATAAAGACAGCAACGAGTTTATTGCGAAAAGAGACGGATATTTCCAGATTTCCTACAACCTTAATCCCTCCACACCGGTGGCAGGCACTGCTCAGATCGTAATCAACAATGAGGTCAATAAAGCCTCTATCATGACTCCGCAGATGGCTGCAAACCACTTCTCTGGCACGATCCTGGTACCACTGCGCAAGGGCGACAGGGTCTCCCTGCGGGTGATCAGCGCCACGCCGGTCGTGCTGCCGGCTAAGTCTGCCGGGGCCTCCCTGTTCATGCTTCGCCTGGGCTAAGGTATAGGCTTCGGAAAACGAAATCCGTATGAACCACAAAAGTGAAGCCATAAAATATAATAGAGGACACCTGAAGAAGAAAAGAAATCACTGTAGTTCAAAAAATTCGGTATAACAAAAAGAGCAAACACGTCGAAGCCCCTGCTGGCAATATCCAGCAGGGGCAAAACTCGGTATAATGACGGTGTTTTCACAGACCGTATAAGCGTTTCAATCTGGTAAAGGTGCGTGGCCCTGGTATGCCGCCAAAGATGCGGATGAACGCGCTCTGGAATTTCCGGGCATTTTGCTTTGGCGCTGCCGGCGTATTTCTGCATCATGAGCCTTGGCCTGCTGATCCGGTTAAAAGCATTCCCGCAAAAGGCAGTCTGGATGCTGCCCTTTGCGGGAATTTTATAATCAATGCAGCTTATTCAGCGGCTTCCAGCGCGTCTGCGATGAAAGAATTGGCAATTTCAAAAGCTCTGGTCCGCCTCCTGGCCAATGTAATCTGTGACTTGTACCGCTCCGCATTCTCTTTCGCTTCAAAGGTTTTCACTGTCTCCCGCAGCTTGTGCAGGGTTGAATCAATCTGCCGTTTTGCCTCGGCAAGTTCTTCTTTTGAAAATGCTCTATCTCTACAATTTTCCATTCCCGATCCTCTCTCCACTCTCAATCCTCGCCAGACGCTCCCGTTCCGCCTGGCTCAGCCGCAGGTATACCGGTTCCAGCGACTGAACCGCCACCGCGCCCTCCGGCCACAGCCGCGCCGCCGCCATCCCCACGCCCACTGCGCTCTGCATCCGCAGATGGGGCGGGGCCATCCGGCAGTCCAGGCCCTGCTGCCGCATATAATTGCAGCACAGCGCCGCGCCGTCCCCTACAATAGTCAGCGTGCCGTCAAATTCCCTGAGATCCTCCCAGGCGTCCGCCAGGGAAATGGCACGGTCCTCCCGCAGACGGGTCAGCGTCCCCTCCCCGGCCAGAAAGACGGCGTTGTAAATCTGCTGCCGCCGGGCGTCCATCGCGCACACAACCGGCCCTGTCAGATGGGCCAAGGGCCACGCCATGCCCTCCAGGGTGGACACCGGAATGCAGGGCTTTTCCGCCGCCCAGGCCAGTCCCTTCACCGCCGCCACGCCAATCCGCAGGCCGGTAAAGGACCCTGGTCCCGCCGCCACGGCAATGGCGTCCATGTCCTCTATACGCAGCTCGCTGCTGCGCAGCATGTCCTCCGCCATCGGCAGCAGCGTCCGGCTGTGGGTCAGCCCGGTACACTGCCACGCGGACGCCACCGGCACGCCGTCCTCCAGTACCGCGCAGGACGCGGCCTTCGCGGATGTTTCCAACGCCAACAGCTTCATTCCTCGCCCACTCCCTCCACAATAATCCGCCGCCAGTCCTCGCACTCCCCGCAGCGTTCCAATGTCACTTGAACCGTACCATCCGGCAGCGCGCCCTCCGCCAGCTCGCTCCACTCCACCGCGCATACGCCGCCCCGGTCCAGGTAGTCCTCCCAGCCGATGCCGAACAGCTCCTCCTCCCCGCCCAGGCGGTACATGTCAAAGTGGAACAGGGGCAGGGGGCCGTCATACTCGTTCACGATGGTAAAGGTGGGGCTGCTTACCCGTCCGGTACAGCCCAGACCGCGGGCCAGACCGCGGGTAAAGGCGGTCTTCCCCATGCCCAGACCGCCCCGGTAGGCCACCACATCCCCAGGCCGCAGCCGCGCCGCCAGGGCTTCGCCAAAGGCTTCCGTTTCCTCCGCGCTGTGGGAGACATATTCCATAACCGTTCCTCGCTTCCGGTGTTTCACCCAGTTTCTGACCACATAGTATACCATAAAAATCTCCCGCTGGAAAGGGGATTTGGCGGATTTTTTTCATAAAGGGCCTGGAACATGGTTGTCATTTCCTGCGGAACGTGCTATAATGATATGCCAATCAGAAAAATTCGCGCAAGCGATACGAGCGAATCAAAGGAGCAAAGAAATATGGATGGAAAAAAGGTCATGCTCTCCGGCATCCAGCCCAGCGGAGACCTGCACTTGGGCAATTATCTAGGGCCGCTGCGCCACTGGCCGGAGATGATCGAAGAATTTGACTGTTACTTTTTTATGGCCGACCTGCACACCATCACCGTGCGCCAGGACCCGGCCCAGCTGCGCAAGCGCACCCTCACCCAGATTGCCCAGTATATCGCCTGCGGCCTGGACCCGGAAAAATGCGTCCTCTTTGTCCAGTCCCATGTCCCCGCCCATACCCAGCTGAGCTGGGTGCTCAACTGCTATACCATGTTCGGCGAGCTGAACCGGATGACCCAGTTCAAGGACAAGTCCGCCAAACACGCGGAGAACGTCAACGCGGGCCTCTTCACCTATCCCGTCCTGATGGCGGCGGATATCCTCATCTATCAGCCGGACTTCGTACCCGTGGGCGAGGACCAGAAGCAGCACGTGGAAATCTGCCGGGATATCGCCGAGCGGTTCAACGGCGTGTACGGAGACGTCTTCCGGGTCCCGGAACCCTATATCGCCAAAGTGGGCGCGCGGATCATGAGCCTCAATACGCCGGATACCAAGATGAGCAAGTCCCTCCACGAAGGCTGCGTGTTCCTGATGGAGAAGCCGGAGGACATTATGCGCAAGTTCAAGCGGGCGGTTACGGACAGCGACACCGAGCGGTGCGTCCGCTACGCCCCGGCGGAAAAGCCCGGCGTGTCCAACCTGATGCAGATTTACGCCGCCGCCACTGGCAAGACCTACGAGGACATTGAGGCGGAGTTTGCAGGCCAGGGCTACGGCAAATTCAAGCCCGCCGTAGGCGAGGCCGTGGCGGAGACTTTGCGGCCTATCCGGGAGGAGACGGAGCGTCTGCTGGCGGACAAGGCGTATCTGGAAAGCGTGTACCGGGCCGGAGCGGAAAAGGCGTCCTATGCGGCGGAGAAGACCCTCCGTAAAGTCTACAAAAAAGTAGGCTTTATAGCCAGATAAGCGGGGCGGTGAAATGGGAGAATTGCTTGACCGTACAACGGTAATGCCCGTCATTTTTGCCCTGGCGGTGTCCATGCTGCTCAGCTTCGCGCTGACGCCCCTGGTGAAGCGTTTGGCCTACCGGATCGGCGCGGTGGACGTGCCGAAGGATAAACGGCGGATGCACGACCACCCGATTCCCCGCCTGGGCGGACTGTCCATCTTTATCGGCTGCGTCATCGCTATTCTGCTCTTCGCGGATACGGACCGGCAGCTGCGGGGGATCCTGCTGGGTTCCTGCCTGATCGTGGCCGTCGGCGTGGTGGACGACTCCCACCCGCTGGGGGCAGGCATCAAATTTATTTTACAGATTGTCTCCGCGCTTATCGCCGTCTGGCACGGCGTGATCATCGAGGCCATTGCCAACCCCGTCTCCTTCCTCACCGGAAATCTGTACTGGGATTTCGGTATCATGGCGGTGCCCATCACCGTTGTCTGGATTGTGGCTGTGACCAACTCCGTCAACCTCATCGACGGCCTGGACGGTCTGGCGGACGGCGTGTCCACCATCGCCGCCCTGACCATGCTGATTCTGGCTCTGCTGCTGCGCGAGCTGGGAATGGCTGTCATCTGCGCGGCCCTGGTGGGGGCGTGCGTGGGCTTTATGCCCTTTAACCGAAACCCTGCAAAAATCTTTATGGGCGACACGGGAGCCACGTTCCTGGGCTTTATGCTGGCCACAGTGTCGGTGACGGGGCTGTTCAAGCTCTACGCCATGATCTCCTTCATCGTACCCTTTATCATCCTGGGCTTCCCCATCTTTGACACGGCCTCCGCCTTTACCCGCCGCATTCTCAAGGGGCAGAACCCCATGAAGGCGGACCGCAGCCATACCCACCATAAGCTCATCGACATGGGCATGAACCAGAAGCAGGCGGTCGCGACGCTGTACATGGTTGCCGCCGTACTGGGGCTGTGCGCGGTGATGGTCGTCACCAGCGGGTATGTGAAGCTGATTCTGTCCATTGCGGCCCTGGCCGGTACTGCTTTCACAGTGGCCCGTATTGCCCGCTATCCCCACGACCATCCCAGAGCTCCGGCAGAAAAGGAACCGGACATGGGTTCGGATCCGGGCGCGCGCCGCTCGGAAACAAAAAAGGAGCCTTAAAATGGAAAAACTGCGCATTATGAGCGTATTCGGCACCCGGCCTGAGGCCATTAAAATGGCGCCTCTGGTCAGGGAGCTGGCGGGGCGGGCGGATATTGCCTCCCTCTGCTGCGTCACCGCCCAGCACCGGCAGATGCTGGACAGCGTGCTGGAGGTCTTCTCCCTCACGCCGGACCGGGACCTGGACATCATGACCCCCCGCCAGACCCTCAGTACCATCACCGCCAAATGTCTGACCGGCATGGACGCGGCGGTGGAGGAGCTGCAGCCGGACATGATCCTGGTCCACGGCGACACCTCCACCACCTTTGCCGGCGCGCTGTCCGCCTTTTACCACAAGGTCCCGGTGGGGCATGTGGAGGCGGGCCTGCGGACCTATGACAAATATTCCCCCTATCCGGAGGAGATGAACCGGAAGCTTGTCACCGCCATTGCGGACCTGTACTTCTGCCCCACGGAAAACAACCGGCAGAACCTTCTGCGGGAGGGAGTAACGGAGGGCCTGTTCGTCACCGGCAACACGGTGATTGACGCCCTGCAGACCACGGTGCGGAAGGACTACGTCTTTGCTGCGGACAGTCTGAACCGCCTGCCCTGGGACAGCAAAAAAATTGTGCTGGTGACCTGCCACCGCCGGGAAAACTACGGCCAACCCATGGAGGACATCATGACCGCCCTGGCGGACATTGCCCGGACCCACAGGGACGTAGAGCTGGTGTATCCCGTCCACCTCAGCCCCGTGGTGCAGGAGTGCGCCCGCCGGAACCTGGGGGACATTGAAAACGTCCATCTGATCGCCCCCCTGGCAGCGGACGAGATGCACAACCTGATGGCCCGGTGTTATCTGGCGCTGACCGACTCCGGCGGACTGCAGGAGGAGGCCCCCGCCCTGGGCAAGCCGGTGCTGGTGCTGCGCCGGGAGACGGAGCGGCCCGAAGCGGTGGAAGCCGGAACGGTGAAGCTGGCCGGTGTGGAGCGGGACGCCATTGCGGACATGGCCCACACCCTGCTGACCGATTCCGCCGCGTATCAGGCCATGGCCCGCGCGGTGAATCCCTACGGCGACGGCCGCGCCTGCCGCAGGATTGCCGATGCCATTCTGTGGCATTTTGGCCGGGGAGACCGGCCTGAGGATTTCCGCGCCTGAGCAGCTGGAAAGGAGCGCCTTTGGACAAAAAACGGATGACCTATTTCTCCATCGGCTTCGGCATACTGCTGCTGGTGGTCGTAGCTCTGCTGGCCCGGAGCAGCCGCCGGGAACCGGCGGGCATTGTGCTGCCGGACAGCCCCGTTGACGCGGAGGATATGGGTATGGACCAGATGGAGAGCCGCCTGAGCGTGCTGGAAATCTCTCCGGAGACGGTGCGGCCCGCCATTACCACCCTCTCCCGTCCGGTTTCCTACAGCCGTACCCAGAAGGTGGAGACTTTCTGGAGCGGCGGAAGCGGTCAGTCCATCTCCCAGGTTTCTGTCAGCGGAAGCCGGACCAGGATCGACACCCGTATGGCTGACGGCAGTATCCGTCACATGCTGCTCTCTGGCCGCCAGCCGGAGCAGACCGGGACATCCGCATGGATCTGGTACGACAGTGAGACGGACTGGACACTGCTGCGAAATGGTCCGCCCACCGCAGACTTTGCAGGCCGGATGCTGACATATGAGACGGTGCGGGATTTACCGGCGGAGGCGATTATCGCGGCGGATTACCGGATGAAGGACAACGTCTACTGCATCTATGTGGAGACGGCGCCGGACGGGTCCGGCTATGGAGAGCGGTACTGGGTGAGCGTGGCGGACGGACTGCTGTATGCGGCGGAACGCACGTGGAACGGAGGACTGGTCTACCGCTTTACCGCTTCGCCGCTGGATGCCGAACTGCCGGAAGAGAGCCTGTTTCTGCTGCCGGACGGCAGTGTGCCGGGGGCAGCTTGAAATACAAAAAGGGAAGGATTCCGGCTGTGGAATCCTTCCTTTATTTCCCTTTACGGCTTCCCCTGGTAAATCTTCTCCAGCTGTTCGTCCGACAGCTCCACGTGGTAAAACAGCCGGAAAAATTCCTTCACCTCGCTGTCCACATCGTACGCCAGACTGTCGGGATAGAGCAGTCCGGCCAGCCAGCGGATACCCACAATGCGGTTGGGACCGTGGGGGCGGTCCACCCAGCTGAACGGCGCGTTGGGCGCACCGTACACGGCCCCGTTTTGGACAGCCTTCAGCGCGGCAAAATCGGGATTGCCCAGAATGGCCTCTGCGGCGGCGCAGCCGCTCAGATTGGCTTTCGGCTCGCCGTTGACTACGATCACATCCGGGTCCCAGGCCAGCAGCTGCTCCAGGGAAATGTTCATCCGGGATCCGCTGCCCAGCTCCAGGTCCGCCGCGTTGACCGCATTGACCGCGTCAATAATCTGTCCGTGGGTGGAACCGGCTGGCGCCGTCTGCAGCGACTCAGGACCGTTTCCGTAGTAGACGCGGAGCTTGTCCGCCTCTGCTATGTCCATGTCCGCAATTGCCTGAAACGTGTCCTCCGCATAAGCGGCCAGCTCCTCTCCGTGCTCCTGCGCGTTGGTGAACACTTCTCCCAAAAAGCGGTATACCTCCGGTACGTCCGCCAGCTGGTCGCTGACCACCAGTACAGGAATGCCCAGGCTGGCGGAGAGATTGTCCGCTTCTTCCACAGCCGCGCTGCCGATGGCGGTGAGATGGATGGCAACCGTGGGACCGGCGGCTATGACGGCCTCATAATTGATGCTGTCCCCCATGCCGAAGTTGGGCAGATTATGGTATTGCTCCAGAATGACGCTCTTTTCTATGTCGTTGAGCCCGTAATTCCACCCCAGCAGCTGGTCCGGGGCCAATGTATACAGATAAATGGCGGAGGTGGGGTCGGTGGTAAATGCAGACTCGATGTCTACGGGGACCATCACTGTCCGTCCGGCCATATCTGTGACGCTACGCATGTTCGGCTGAGCGGGCAGGCTTCTGCGGCAGCCAGCCGTCAGGAGCAGCAACATTAGCGCGAGTATAAAATAAATTTTTCTTGTCACGGGCATGCCTCCTTTTTGTTTAGTAAAATATATCGTATTGTCCACCAGAAGTCAAGGACAGGAGGAATCAAATTGATGGACGTCTCCTACAAAGAAGAAGAGAAGCGGCTCCGACGCCGGTACCGCCGCACGCTGCTGGCCCTGCTGGTATTGCTGACCGGTGCAGCGCTGCTGTCCTTCTGGGCCGGTTACTACCCCCTGACGCCCGCAGATGTGTGCAAAGCGTTTTTATGGCGGTTTGGTTTCCAGGGGGACATTCTGCCCCAGGCAGTGACCATTTTCTGGCACATCCGCTTCCCGCGCGTCCTGTCCGCCGCGCTGATCGGCGCGTCCCTGACAGCGGCGGGCTCCGTCTATCAGGGCATGTTCCGCAATCCGCTGGTCTCGCCGGATATCCTGGGGGTATCCTCCGGGGCGGGGCTGGGGGCGGCTCTCGCCATTCTCAGCGGCGCACCGGGATGGCTGGTACAGCTGTCCGCCTTCTGCGGCGGCGTGGCGGCGGTTGCGCTTTCGTACCTCGTCAGCCGGAAATCCGCCTACTCCCAGACCCTCAGCCTGGCGCTGACCGGGTCTATGGTGATGGCTCTGTGCAACGCCGGGATTACGCTGATCAAATATGTATCGGACCCCAACAGCGTCCTTCCCCAGATCACATTTTGGCTCATGGGCAGTCTGAACGGGACCAGTCTGGAGGACCTGGCCTGGAGTGCGGCGCCTATGGCGGCGGGACTTGCGGTGATATTTGCCCTGCGCTGGCGGATAAACCTGCTTACCTTAGAGGAGGAGGAAGCCCGCAGTCTGGGGATTGACGTCCGGCGGACCCGCCTGCTCTTCATTGCCGCCGCCACCCTGCTCAGCGCAGCCGCCGTATGCCTGGGCGGACTGATCGGCTGGGTGGGGCTGATGGTTCCCCACATGACTCGCGCTTTGGCCGGGGCGGATTACCGGCGGCTGATCCCTGCCGGTGCGATGCTGGGCGCGGCGTATCTGGTGCTGATTGACAGCATTGCTCGTTCCCTTTTGTCCCTGGAGCTGCCTCTGGGCGTTGTGACCAGCATACTGGGCGTTCCGTTTTTTCTGTACCTCACCGTCAGGCGAAAGGAGGGGTAACATGCTTTTAGAAATCCAGGACCTCTCCGGCGGGTACGGCGGCAGGGATGTCATCCATGGCATCAGCTGCTGCGCCGGCGCAGGAGAAATCCTATGTCTGGTGGGTCCCAACGGCTGCGGGAAGACCACTCTGTTCCGTCTGCTTCTGGGGACGCTGCCCGTCAGCGGCGGCAGCATCCGGATGGATGGCCGGGAGACCTCCGGTCTTACCCCCAGGGAGCTGGCAAATCTGGCGGCGTATATTCCCCAGGCCCACGCGCCGGTTTTCGAGTACACGGTGCTGGAGATTGTCATGATGGGACGGGCTTCCCACTTTTCGGCCTTTGACGCCCCGAAGGCCGTGGACCGGGACGCGGCCTTCGCCGCCCTGGAGAAGCTCCGCGCGGCTCCCCTGGCCAACCGAAAGTACACTTCTCTCAGCGGGGGCCAGCGGCAGTTGGTTCTGATTGCCAGGGCTGTGTGCCAAGCGGCAAAAATTTTTTTGATGGACGAACCAGCGGCCAATTTAGATTATGCCAACCAGCAGCTGCTGTTGGAAGCAGCCGGGGAGCTGGCCGGAAACGGGCGCTGCGTCGTCATGTCCACCCACAGTCCAGAACACCCAGCGTCCATCGGGCACAAGGCGCTGCTGATGCGGGATGGCAGGGCGGAGGCATTTGGGACGCCCCGTGATGTGCTGGTACCCGACGCGCTGGAGCGGGCGTATGGAATTGAAATGGATGTGGTGGCGGTCCGGGACCGGTACGGAAAAGAAAGGCTGATCTGTCTGCCGGTGAAGAGATAGCTATGGGCCGGAGAAAGAAGGAACCAAGAAGTGCGCATCTTTAAGGAGCAGTCGACGGACAGATATTTGATCGGATGAGAAATTCGTAGTTTGGCCGGAGTACGAGGGCTTCTGCCCATAGAAAATCTCCAACAAAGCATAGAATGCCGCCGGAGGCGCACAGCCTCCGGCGGTCACACATTCAAGCGTCAATCCCTCTGCTGGTCAGATACTTCTTAACCATCAACGCTACCTTAAAAGTGATTGCGTCATCAAATTCCCGCAAATCCAGTCCAGTCAGCTTCTTGATCTTTTCCAGCCGGTATACCAAAGTATTCCGATGGACGAAGAGCTTCCGGGCGGTCTCAGACACATTCAGGTTATTCTCAAAGAATTTATGAATCGTAAACAATGTCTCCTGATCCAGTGAGTCAATCGGATTTTTCTTGAACACCTCCACTAGGAACATTTCGCACAGAGTTGTCGGCAGCTGATAGATCAGCCGTCCAATGCCCAGGCTCTCATAACTGATGATGTATTTTTCCGTATCAAAGACCTTGCCCACTTCAATGGCGATCAAAGCCTCCTTGTAGCTCTTGGCCAGCTCCCGCAGGTGCTGGGCTACGGTGCCGATACCGATGACCACATGGCCGTCGCCGCCCACCCGCAGGGTCTCCTCCAGCATAGAGGCGACCCGCTGGATCTCCTTCTCGCCGCCGTTTTCCGGCAGCTGATGGATGAGGGCCACATCGCTGTCGCCCACGCTGAGGACGAAATCGTTCTGCCGGTCTGGGAACAGGCCCTGCACCATGTCCATCATAGCGGAGTCGCCGTTTTCCAACTGCCGGATAACAAACACGCTGCGGGGCACTTCCGGGGCCACATGGAGTTCTTTTGCCCGCATATAGATATCGCTGAGCATGATATTATCGGAAATAATATTTTTAATAAAGGAGCCTCTGTCGTGTTTTTCCTCGTAGTAGCTTTTCGCTCCGTTCAGCGCCACGCTGGCCATGGAACACACGGTATAGCTGACCTCATCGTCGCCCATAGTAAACACGGCGTAATCAAAGTGGGAACCCCAACCGCTCAGGGCATGGAAGGTCCTGCCGTCCAAGGCGGTAATCGCGCCGTCGGCGCGGTTGACGTGTTCCACATATTCCGGCCATTTGATACCGATCAGCCCCAAATCGCTGCAAGAAATCACAGTACCTTCCGCGTCGATCACACCCACAACCCGGTCGGTGGCGTCCTTGATTTGCAGGACCACGTTCTGAAACATCCTTCCAGACATATGAATTCTCCCCTCCATCGGCCCATAATTATCGAAAGTCTTTGTACAACATGTCAGGTTCTTATCGTATTATACTGTTTCTTTCGACATATTGCAAGAGATTTTTTCTTTTTTCCACAAAAAATATTGTTCCTTTTTGGCTGATTTGTAAGTTCCTGGATTTTTCAGGTAATTCCACCAATTTTTGCAACTTCTTCAGGGGTTAGGGGACGAAAGCCGCCGGGAAGCAAGGCCTCGTCCAGGGTCAGCGGCCCCATGGAAATCCGCTTCAGGTAGAGTACCGCTGCGCCTCTGCTGGCGGCCATGCGTTTGACCTGGTGGAACTTCCCTTCCCGCAGGGTAATGAGGACCTCCCGTCCGTCCCCCAGCAGCCGCAGGTCTGCCGGACGGCATACGTCGCCGCCGGCCAGCGTGATGCCGGCGGCAAAGGCGGCGCAGTCCTCCGGTCCCAGGGGCTGGTCCAGGCGGGCATAGTAGACCTTGTCCACATGCTTTTTGGGGGACAGCAGCCGGTGGGCCAGTTCGCCGTCGTCTGTCAGCAGCAGCAGGCCCTCGGTGTCCTTGTCCAGACGGCCCACAGGAAACAGTCCCTTCCGCCGCAGGCCGTCCGGCAGGAGGTCCAGGACGGTTTTCTGCCGTGCATCCTCAGTGGCGGTCAGCAGGCCGGCGGGCTTGCTGAGCATAATATAGGTGTGTGCCTGCCAGTCCAGGACCGCTCCGTCCACCAGAATGCGGCTGACAGACGGGTCCGCCTTGTCCTCTCCGCGCTTGGCAGGCATTCCGTCCACCAGGACCCGGCCCGCCTGAATCAATGCCTTTGCCTCCCGTCTGGACCAGCGGCCCGTGGAGGCCAGCAGTTTGTCTAACCGTTCCATTGCGTTCACCACCTGTTTTTTTGTTATAGAATAGTTTAGCGGATGATGCAAATTTATGCAACAGGAAAATATTCCGGCGGCGGGACAAAATTTTTGTATAAACCGCTCTCCTCCGGTCCATAATAGGGGCGTACCGCTATTGGAAAGGAGGTTTCCGTGTGATGAGCAATCAGAATCAGAATCAAAACAACAGCCGGAACCAGAACCAGAATCAGAACAGCCAGAATCAGAACCAGAACAACAATCAGAACAATAACCAGAACCAGAATCAGAACCGGCGCTGAGTCAACAGTGGGGCTGCCAAAAGCGTGGATTTTTGGCAGCTCCATTGGGCTGCCGGCGGCGCTCCTACATATTTTGTGCGTTTGGCACTAGGAACCGGAAAAGCTTTTCTGGTTTTATGGCTCCTATTCTACTTGACAAGCCGTTGCAATTGCTGTAATGTTCACATGGTACAGGAACAGTTTCACAGAAAAATGAAAACAGGAGGCATAAGAAATGGGCATTCGCATTATTACGGATTCTTCCGCTGATTTTGAGTTGGCCGCAGCCAAACGCCGCGGTGTGAGCGTAGTCTCCATGTCCATCCAGTTTGGCGGCGCGTCCTTTCTGGACGGCAAATCCATCACCCACGATCTCTTCTACCGGCTCCTCCAGGAGCGGAAGGAGAACCCCTCCACCTCCCAGCCCACGCCGGCGGATTTTCTCCGGGTCTTCGAGAAGGCCAAGGCCGCAAAGGAACCGGCCGTGGCGATACTCCTCTCCAGCGCCCTCAGCGGCACCCTCCAGAGCGCACTGATTGCCAAGGAGATGTGCGGCTATGACCCCATTTACATTGTTGACAGCATGACCGCCACAGCGGGCATCCAGATTCTGGTCAACTACGCCTGCAAGCTGCGGGACAGCGGCCTGCCTGCGCCGGAGATTGCGGAGGCGGTGGAGCGGATCAAGGACCGGGTCCGGATTTTCGCGGTCATTGATACCCTGGAATATCTCCGCCGGGGCGGACGGCTCACCGGACTGCAGGCGGGTCTGGGGACGATGGCCCGGCTCAAGCCGGTGATTGCGGTCCGGGACGGCAAGGTCGCCATAACCGGCAAGGCCTTGGGTACGGCGGCGGCGGTCAGGCAGATGATTAAGCATCTGGCCGACCACCCTATTGACGACGCCTACCCCTCCTATTTCCTCTATTCCGACGACAAGAGCCGGGAGGAGCTGCTGCTGCCGAAGCTCAAGGAGCAGAATATGCTGCCCCTGCGGCTGCACTACAGCTCGGTCGGTCCTACCATCGGCGCCCATATCGGTCCCGGTGCGCTGGGCATGGCGTATATGGAGCGGATGGAGTAATCAGAACAGCAGCGCCGGGGAGTCCGCTCCCCGGCTTTTCCTTTTGGGACGAAAAACGAAATTGCGGTGGATTTTCCGCCGGGCTTGTGGTAGAATAGGGGACTGAATCAGAATGGAGGTCCGACCATGAAACAAGCCCTATTGATTATTGACATGCAGAACGGATTCCTCAATCCGGAATCGCCCCTGTGCATCCGCGGCGCACTGCCCACGGTACCCGCCTGCGCCCGGACCATCTCCGCCTGCCGGAACGCCGGGCTGCCGGTGATTTTTGTCAACCGGCGCTACCGGGCCGACGGCAGCGATGTGGAGTTGACCCGCCGCCAGCTGTGGGCCAGGGGCGGCAAGCCCCTGACCCTTGGCAGTACAGGTCCGCTGTCTGTGGAAAACCCGCCGGAATTTGGCCGGGAAGACGGTGACTACGAGATCATCAAGCCCCGCTATTCCGCCTTTTTCCAGACGTCCCTGGACCTGCTGCTCCGGCGGCTGTGCGTGGACACGGTGGTCCTCACCGGCACCACCACCCCCAACTGCATCCGCACAACCTGCTATGACGCCATCTCCCTGGACTATCATGTGGTGGTCCTGGACGACTGCTGCTCGTCCAACACGGACGCCATCCAGCAGGCCAATATGCTGGACATGGCCAACGTGGGGGCGGAGATTCTCTCCTCCGGCGCGTTCCTGGAGGCCCTGGAGGAATAGGCTACTCCTCTTTTGACCGCCACTGCTCCGCTTCCCGCAGCTGGGTTTCCGCATCCTGCCGGGACAGCCCCTGGGCAATCATGGGGTAGGGATTTTCCATCCCGTTGGTGCGCTGGACCAGATAGGTGCCGTATTTGTTGATGACGTCGTCGTCGCCCTCCGGCCAGCCGGGCTTCCGCTCCGGCGGCTCGCTCACGTGATTTTTCCGCATAGGCTTCACCTCCCGCCCCTAGTATGCCCCGGCTGCCGGGTTTTACGTGCGCTGATAGGTCCCCACCGCCGTACCGGTGTAATACCAGGCCAGGATGTCCCGGTAGGACATCCCGCCCGCCGCCAGAACATTGGCCCCGTATTGGCTCATGCCCACTCCGTGGCCGTAGCCAGTGACGGAAAAGAGCACCGCATCCCCGTCAAAGGAGATGGTGAAGCAGGCGCTCCGCAGGTCCAGAATGCCCCGCAGCTGTGTGCCGCTGACAGCCACGCCCCCTACGGACAGGGAGGTCACGGTCCCGTTGGGCTGCTGGCGGATGTTGGTGAACCAGTTGGAAGCCCTGCCGTCCAGCTTTGCTTCCGGCAGGGCCTCCTGCAGACGGTTTTTCAGCTCTGCGGCAGAAAATTGGGCTGTGGTGTGGTAATTGGGTACTGTCTCGCCGCTCTCCGGCGTCTGTACGCTCTGCAGGTACGGGACGCTGCTGCTCCAGACGGCAGATGCGTCCTGGGTCGCGCCGGAGGAGGAGGAGTGGAAGACCGCCAGTACCGGCTGGCCCTCGTAGAGAATGCACTCCCCGTCGGTCTCCGTGACGGCCAGGCGGATTTTTTCCTCGTACGCCTGGGCGTTCTCTCCCCAGAGCTGCGCCGCCTCCTCGCAGGTCCGGAACGCCTGACAGCAGCTGATGTCGTCGCAGGCATCCGCCTCCGGGTGGTTGGAGCTGCCGCCGCCGCATATTTTATGCAGGGTGTAGGTCCGGGCGGCAACCGCTTGGGCTTTCAGAGCCTCCAGCTCAAAGGACGCGGGCATCTCCGCCCGGACGACCCCCAGCAGGTAGGTCTCCATATCCATGGCCTGCAGCTGGCCCCCCGCCAGGACGTTGAGGGTGGACCCGGCGTCCAGCCTGACCTGGGGCTCCGGCGGGGGCTGGGCTGCCGGCTCGTCCGTGGCCGGCGGGTCCGGAGGCGGGGATTTCGCCGGTTCGCCCCACAGAAAGGGCAAAAAAAAGAGCAGAAAAATTAAAAGAAACGAAAATCCGATGTATTTTCCCATTGGCGTATCCTCCCCTTTGGAGACAGTTTATGTGCCGCTTGTCCAAAAAATGATGACAAACGGCGGCGGTTGTGCTATACTGCATATTGACAAAAAATCCCCTTGTGAAAGGACGTATGGTGTATGAAAAATCTTTTCCTGCGTGTTGGACGCCTCTGGTGCCTGGGAATCGGACTGATGCTGATGCGGCTGACCCAGAACCGGAGCGGGTTTGACCCGGTTACGGGACTGTCCGTCCCCTCCATGCACGGAAGGGTGTGCCTGATCTTTCTTGCCATCTGCGCCGTGGGCGAGCTGATCCTCTTTTTCCGGAGTCCCAAAGAAAAAACGGACTTCAGCGTCCTGTTCGCGCCCCCGGAAAAGGAGCTGCCGGCAGTGGTGCTGGGCAGCCTGCTGCTGGCGGCGGGCGGCGCGCTGCTGGCCCTGGAGGGCTTTCAGCAGGGGGCGCTGGCGGCGGGCGTGGCGGGCGCGCTGGCGGCGGCGGCGGGAGCGGGCCTCCTGCTGCTCAACCGCAAGGCGCGGGCCGGAGAGGAGCTGTCGGTGGTCCCGCTCCTGCCGTCCATGCTCTTTGCGGTGTTCTTTGTGCTGACGGTGTATATCCCCGTGGAGGACGACCCGGTCTTTGCACGGTACTACCTGCCGGTCCTGACGGCGGCGATGATTGCCTGCTCCTTTTCCCAGCTGGCGGGCTTTCTGCGGAAGGACAGCAGTCCGCGGGGCTTTGTTTTCGCAGGCGACATGACGGTGGTGCTGTGCCTGATGTCCATAGCGGACGGCAATCCGGCCCGCATCCTGCTTTTTGCCGGGTGCGCGCTGGTGATGAGCGTATACCTGCTGCTGTGCCGGGACCCGGCGCCGGCGGCGTGATGTCCCCCCTGGGGCGGCAGGCCGCCTGATCGGACAGGAAATGCATATGAAGTGCATAAACATAAACAGAAGGAGCCCGTTTCTATGGAGCATTACTATCAACCGGAAATCGAGTGCGCCTCCCAGGAGCAGATCCTGGCGTGGCAGAATGAACGCTTGGTCAAGCAGGTGCGGCATGTGTGGGACAACGTACCCTACTACCGCAAGAAAATGGAGGAGAAGGGCGTGGCCCCCGGCGATGTCCAGAGCGTGGCAGACCTGCACAAGCTGCCCTTCCTGACCAAAGACGACCTGCGGGACGCCTACCCCTACGGCCTGCTGGCCGCGCCCATGCGGGACTGCGTCCGCATCCAGTCCACCTCCGGCACCACCGGACGGCGGGTCGTGGCCTTCTATACCCAGCACGACCTGGACCTGTGGGAGGACTGCTGCGCCAGAGCCATTGTCGCCGCCGGCGGTACGGCGGACGACGTGTGCCATGTGAGCTACGGCTATGGCCTCTTTACCGGCGGCCCCGGTCTCAACGGCGGCAGCCACCGGGTGGGCTGTCTGACCATCCCCATGTCCTCCGGCAATACGGACCGGCAGCTCCAGTTCATGGTGGACCTGGGCGCGACCATCCTCTGCTGCACCCCCTCCTACGCCGCCTATCTGGCGGAGAGCATCCAGGAGCGGGGCCTGCGGGATCAGATCAAGCTGAAAGCCGGTATCTTCGGCGCGGAGGCGTGGAGCGAGGAGATGCGCCAGGATATCCAGAACAAGCTGGGCATCAAAGCCTACGATATCTACGGCCTCACCGAGACCAGCGGTCCGGGCGTCAGCTTCGAATGCTCCGCCCAGACCGGTATGCACGTCAACGAGGACCACTTTATTGCCGAGATCATTGATCCCGACACCGGCGAGGTCCTGCCGGAGGGCAGCAAAGGGGAGCTGGTATTTTCCTCCATCACCAAGGAGGCGTTCCCCCTCCTGCGCTACCGCACGCGGGATATCTGCGTGCTCACCAGGGAGAAATGCTCCTGTGGCCGCACCCATGTGAAAATGTGCAAACCCATGGGCCGCAGTGACGATATGCTGATTGTCAAGGGTGTGAACGTGTTCCCGTCCCAGATTGAGACGGTACTGCTGGAGCAGGGCTATCCCGCCAACTATCAGATTATCGTTGACCGGGTCAACAACTCCGATACCCTGGAGGTCATGGTGGAGATGACACCGGAGATCTTCTCCGACAGCCTGGGCCGGGTCAGCGAAATGGAGAAGGGCCTGGTGGCCGCGCTGAAGGCCATGCTGGGAATTTACGCCAGAGTCCGCCTGGTGGCCCCCAAATCCATCACCCGCAGCGAGGGCAAGGCCGTACGTGTGATTGACAAACGGAAAATTTAAGAGGATTCAAATTCAAGAGAATTAAGAGGAGAACCGCTATGATTATTCAACAGATTTCTGTGTTTCTGGAGAACCGCGCCGGACAGCTGCTGGACGTGACCAGGGTCCTGGCGGAAAATGAGATCGACATGCAGGCAATCAATATCGCTGAGACCGCCGATTACGGCATTGCCCGCCTGATCGTGGCGACCCCCCAGCGGGCCATGCGGATTTTGCAGGAAAAGGGCTTTATCCTGCGCCTGACGCCGGTGGTGGAGGCCACGGTGCCGGACCGTCCCGGCGGGCTGAACGAGCTACTGTCCGCTGTGGCGGAGGCGGGCATTGATATCGAGTATATGTACTCCGCTTTTCAGGGGCAGAGAAACGGTCTGGCGTACATGGTCTTCCGGGTGGGAGACGCCGAACGCCTGGAGGATGTGCTGAAAAATATCAGCTGACCCCCTAATATTCTAAACAAGGAAAAGGAAGAGAAGTACCATGCAGGAAATGAGCAGAAGGAACAAGCTGTTTACGGACTCCGTCATCCGCCGGATGACCCGGATTGCCATTGACGTGGGGGCCATCAATCTGGCCCAGGGATTTCCGGACTTCGACCCGCCCAAGGCGATGATGGACCGGCTGGCCGAGGTCAGCCACGCGGGTCCCCATCAGTACCCTATCACCATGGGCGCGCCCAACTTCCGCGCCGCCCTGGCCCGGAAATGCGGCAGATTCATGGGCCGCACCCTGGACCCGGACCGGGAGATTGTTGTGACCATCGGGTCCACGGAGGCCATGGTGGACACCATCTTTGCCCTCACCAATCCCGGTGACAAGATCATCATGTTCTCTCCCTACTTTGAGAACTACCACGCCCAGGCGATCATGGCGGACTGCGAGGCGGTTTTCGTCCCCTTGGTTCCCCCTGCGTTCCATTTTGACCCCAATGTGCTGGAGGACGCTTTCCGCCAGGGTGCGAAGGCGATTCTGATCTGCAACCCCTCCAACCCCAGCGGCAAGGTGTTCACCCGCGACGAGCTGAAGCTGATTGCGGACCTGTGCATCAAGTACGACGTGTATGCCATCATGGACGAGGTCTACGAGCACATCCTCTACGACGGCAACCAGCACACCTACATGAACAGCCTGCCCGGCATGTGGGAGCGGACCGTCAGCTGTTCCAGCCTCTCCAAGACGTATTCCGTCACCGGCTGGCGGCTGGGCTACGCCATTGCCCCGGAGCCGATTATGGAGCGGATCAAGCAGTACCACGACTTCAACACCGTGGGTGCGCCCTCCCCGCTGATGGAAGCGGCGATTGTGGGTCTGGATATGCCGGACAGCTATTACGAGGAGTTCGGAGCGCATTACGCCCACATGAAAAAACTGTTTACCGACGGTCTGAAGAACATCGGCATCCCCTTCACCGATCCCCAGGGCGCGTATTTCGTGCTGGCCAACATCGGACCGTATCTGAAGAAGGGACAGAGCGACGTGGAGTTCTGCGAGGAGATGGCCCGGAAGGTGGGCGTGGCCTGCGTGCCGGGAACGTCGTTCTTCAAGGAGGACGTCAACGATATCGTCCGGGTGCACTTCGCCAAGAAGGACGAGACGCTGTATGACGCATTGGAGCGGCTGTCCCACATCAAAGAGAAAATGGCGTGAGGACCAGCGCATAAAAAAGAGGACCGGCGGAGGGTTATACCCCCTGCCGGTCCTCTTCTGTATGGGCAAAGCGGATGAACAGATCCGCCGCTTTGCCTAGGCCGCTGTCATCCAGGAGGACCACCGTGTGCCAGGATTCCTCCCCGCTGTCCGGGGGACTGTAGGCTGTGCGGACGGTCCCGTCCCTGCTCTCTTCCTCCACCAGCACCCACGCCGTATCGGGCAGGCACTCCAGTTCCGGCAGTTCCTCCCGCAGGGCCAGTTCGTCGGACTGCAAAAGCATGTTGTTCCCGTCGAATTGGGACACCGTCAGCTTCTCCAGACGGGGCTTGTACTCCATATTGACTGTCACCTTAATTGTTTCAGAGGCTTTCTTACCCGCTAACGCCGATGCATATGTGTGCGTTTCGTAGTATGAGCCAAGTCCCACCGAACCGTTGCCGCTGTTTTTCAGGTACACCATACCCTCCGAAGTCTCATAGACCCGGTAAAAGGTCAAATAGCCGCTGTCCGTAAATTGGTCCCACTCCGGTCCTGCGTCCAACGGCGGGCCGATATAGAGGGTACCGCTGATGATGTTGGCGGTTTCGTTTTCGCTGTCTTGACACTCAAACTGGAGATTTGCCATATCGGATATGGTTTCCGAAAAAATCTGCGGTCCGTTCGGGTCGCTGCCGTGGATCAGAAACAGACTGCGGCCCTCCATGCCGAAGCTGTACTGCCCGTCTTTTTGCTTTTCCCCAACCACGATCTCCTGGGGAAGGCTGTATGTGCCGTATTGCGTACGCAGTGTATCTGTGCCGTAGGTGGTCAGATTCGGATTGTTTTCAAAGCTGTCCCGGACTGCGTCCATGGAATCATAGACCACGAAAAATCCGGCAAAGCGGTCCCCATTCCCCTCCTCCGGCTGGGCCAGGGAGCAGCCGCTGAGAACCGCCAGCAGCGCCGCCAGGAGCAGAGCAAGTTTACATCTCATCTTCAGATTCCTCCAATCTCCCGTCAAAATGCAGGATATCCCCCACATCGCACTCCATATAGTAACAGATTTTATTGATGGTATGGAACCGGACGCCGTTGGCCTTGCCGGAGCGGAGGATGGAGAGATTGGCCTCCGTGATGCCGACCTTGGCGCACAGCTCCTTGCCGGTGACGCCCCGCTGCTTGAGGACCTCGTTCAATGTCACAATGATTGCCATAACCGCCGCCTCAAATGATGCTCTCGTTGTCGTCGCTGACAGCCTTGGCCCCCTGTATATAGCGGCAGAGCAGTCCCAGCGCAGCCGACAGCAATACCGTGGCGGCTGGGAAGGAGACGGTGGAGGAAATATGCTGCAGGGACGAGAAAAACAGCATCTGGAAGGCGTTCCCCGCCACGCAGGTAAGCACGGAAGCGGCGGCGGTTCTGGCGCACCAGAGACTGAGCTTTTCCGCCAGCCGTACCGTCTCCGCACCGAAGGGATCGGCCTCCATGGCGCGGGCCAGGTCCCCGCCCCACAGCAGTACCAGGCAGCCCAGCAGCGCGGGGAGCATCCCGAAGACTGCCAGCAGCGTCAGGGAGGCATAGGTGGGGAAGAGCTGCTGGTTCGGGATGGCGGTGTTGCCCTCCGCGACCTGGCGAACGGTCTGTACCAGGGCGGCGGCGTGGTTCCAGACAATCAGGCACGGCAGCAGACAGCCCGCGCCGTTGAGAAGGGACGCCAGGGTGTCGCCCAGGACGGCGGTTTTCCCCAGCCGGTCCAGGCCCCGCAGCACGGCCCACGCCAGCAGGGTGGCGGCTGTGCCGCCGGCGGCGGCAAGGCTCCACAAGGGCGCAAGGTCCTGGCCTGTACCCAGCAGGCCAGGGTTGACCAGAAAGTACAGTCCCGCCAGGATTTGCAGGGAGCCCAGAAGCAGCAGCCAGTCCCACCCGCACCGTCCCCGCCGCAGCAGTCCCAGTCCGGGCAGGGCGGACAGCAGCAGTACGATGGTCCAGGCCCCGGCGTTCCCGCCGCGCCCGGAGAGGGACAGGGTGCGCAGCCACTGGCCGAATTGGGTGAACAGTCCGGTGTGGAGCAGGAGGGTCAGGAACACCGCCAGGGTCAGTCCGGCGGCGAGGCCCATTCGTTTGGCTTTCACGGCGCGTTCCTCCTTTGATTATTGTTTTACGATAATTATAGGGAGAGCATATCACACAAATTATCGTTTGTCAATAATTTTTCTGATAAAAACAGGCGGGCGGCTTTTTCCAAAGACACCCGCCTGGGATTCTGCTGCTATACGGCTGTCCGGTTGGTCAGCCGAGATAGGCGTTCAGGAGGCGGATGGTATTCTCCACCCCTTTCCGATGGGTCCGCTCATAGCCGTGGGACGCATAGACGCCGGGACCGCAGAGTCCGTGGCGCAGGTCGTGTCCGGCGCTGAGGGATACGTCCACATCCGAGCCGTACATTGGGTAGACGTCCACCGCAAAGTCCGCGCCGCCCCGGCGCGCCGCCTCGATCAGCGCGCTGACCACCTCATAGTTGTACGGACCTTTTTTATCCTTGGCGCAGATGGAGACCTGCGTTTCCCGGCACGCCAGCCCGTCGCCCACGCAGCCCATGTCCAGAGAGATGGCCTCTGTAACGCCGGCGGGGACAGAGGCCGCGGCGCCATGCCCCACCTCCTCAAAGACGGTCAGATGGTGCCACACCCGCCGGCGCAGGGTTACGGCTTTCTCCGCCGCCGCCTGGGCCTGGGCCAGCAGGATGCCCGCGCACAGCTTGTCGTCCAGGAAGCGGCTTTTGATGTAGCCGGAGGATGTGACCATGGTGCGGGGGTCGAAGCAGACAATATCCCCGTTCATAATCCCCAGGGCCTCCACCGCCTCCTTTGTGTCCGCCTCCTCGTCCAGCAGGACCTCCATCACGTCAAAATCCCGCTTGGTATCCCGGTAGTGGGGGTTGACATGGACGGAGGCGTTTTTCAGCTGGAAAACGCCGGTATAGCTCTTTCCGCTCCGGGTGACGACCCGCACGTTCTCGCACTCCGCATTGACAGCGGCCAGTCCGCCCAGATTGCTCAGCCGCAGGCGGCCATTGGGCATGATTTCCGCCACAATGCCGCCCAGGGTGTCCAGATGGGCCTGGAGCAGCAGGGCGTTCTCCTCCGGGGCCTCCGGGTTCAGACAGACCAGCACGCCGCCTTTCACGGTGCGCTGGGGGCGGAACCCCAATTTTTCATACTCCGCCGCTGTGTACGCGGCTGCATTGGCCGTATAGCCGGTAGGGCTGTCAATCGCCAGCAGGGCCAGCGTCTGGCTGATGGCAGCATCCGTATAAGACTGCATGGAAATCATCCTCCTATTTTTCTATAATCTCCTCATCCAAGATGAGCACCTTCCGCAATACCAGATTCCCCAGCAGGCAGGGGATGGAGAATCCGACCAGCAGCATGAACGCCAGGCTGAGGGGGAACCACAGCAGTCCGATCAGCGGCGGCGTCCAGTACCACGCCGCCGCCAACACCGCCCGCATAGGCCGTCCGATGCTCAGCAGTACCGCCAGACGCACCGTCTCCCGCGACAGGCTCCGTCCGTTTGCCAGCAGGCGGTAGAGGTAGACCGATGAGAGCAGCACGATGATGAAGACCGTGGCGCAGAGCATGAAGGGCAGGTAGAACAGCCAGTTTTCCCCGGCGAAGCCGATGTAGAACCGCGCCCCGTACCCGGCGGCGGACAGTGGGAACGCCGTCAGCAGGAACGCGCCCCAGGCCGCGCCCCATCGCTCCTGAAAGTGGCGCAGGAAATCCCCGGCCCGCACCGGCTTGTCGTCCAACGCCTCCCGGACGGTCCGGTTCAGGGCGAAGACCGCCGCCGGTATGGTCGCCACCGGAATGCAGACGGCCACAAACAGCGCGTTCACCACCAGCAGCCCAGCGCACTCCGTCTTCAGAATTTCCCAGAACCGCCGGGGGCTGGGACACATGGTCTCCCGCTCCGGGTTCCGCTCTACCTCTTCTTCCTTGTTCCACCCCATAACAGGCCTCCCTTCCGCCGCTCCGGGGCGGCGTTTTTTTCGCTGTGCGACAGTGTATCATACCTATTCTGAAATTTCAACTCCAGTCCGGGCCTATTGGGGAAATTTATTTTATAAAAAGCGCATTCTTACATATTTTGGAAGCGTCTGTGTACCGGCGGCAGGACCCGTTTCCAGAACGCCAGACCTGCTTTTTTGGTATATTGCACAAAAAGAAGGGGTACAAATCTGACAATTATAACGAAATTGATTGGAAATATACAAAAATGCGAGATGATATCACTGAAATTGGACATTATAACAATCTGTGAATATTTTGCACAAAAATACGCATTTACATATATACCCTCCGCGTATTATAGTAAATGCAAATCGTGCAGGGCCGAAGGAGGCCAAAAGACACGAAAAAATGAAAAAGGAGTGGAGTTATGAGAAAATTACCCCGTATGATAGCGGCGGCCCTGGCGCTGGCTCTGCTGCTGTCAGTCACCGGATGCGGCGGCTCCGCAGATGGCAAAACCCACCTGAGCTTCCAGATCTGGGACGTCTTCCAGCGCGACGGTATGCAGGCGATGTGTGACGCCTACACAGCCCAGCATCCCGATGTAGTCATTGACGTACAGGTCACAAGCTGGAGCGAATACTGGACCAAGCTGGAGGCGGCTGCGGAAAGCAACACCATGCCAGACATCTATTGGATGCACACGGATCAGATTCTCTATTATGCCGACTTCGGCATTCTGGCAGACCTGACGGACCTCTATGCAGATGAGGACCCCAATTACTATGCCAACCACTTCTCGGATGTCTCCATCGCCAACGCCAGCGGCAGCGATGGCCGCATTTACGGCGTGCCCAAGGATAAGGACAACGTGGTCCTGGTCTACAACAAGGAGATGTTTGATGCCGCAGGCGTCGCCTACCCCGACGACACCTGGACCTGGGACGACATGATGGACGCCTCCCAGAAGGTCTACGACGCCACCGGAAAATACGGCTACCTGGCCTACAACGACGAGCAGCTGGGCTACTGGAACTTCGTCTACCAGAACGGCGGCTACATACTGGACGAGAATAACGTCTATGCCGGATACACCAACCCCGCCACGGCAGACGCCATCAAATTCTATGTAGGCATCCAGCAAAACGAGTGGTGCCCCGACCAGACCTACTTTACGGAGACCAGCCCCGGCACCGCCTTCTTCTCCGAGGTGGGCTGCATGTTCCTGGAGGGCAGCTGGAACCTGCTGGCCGAGATGCAGAACTATCCTGAGATGGTGGGCAAGTGGGACATCGCGCCCCTGCCGAAATGCCCCAATCCCGCCAGCGGCGACGGACGGGGAACCATCTCCAACGGCCTGTGCTACTCCACCGCCGCAAAGGGCAAGCAGCTGGAGCAGGTCAAGGATGTGCTCCGCTTCTTCGGCAGCGAAGAGGGACAGCGCATTCAGGGCGAGTCCGGCGCAGCCATCCCCGCCTATCTGGGCCTGGAGGAAACCTGGTCCACTGCCTATGAATCCTTTGATTACATGCTGGATGTGGGCGTGTGCTACGATCAGTTCGATTACGCCGTCAAGTACATCAACAACCCCTCCCGCCGCAAGTGGAAGCCCCTTGTGGCCGACGAGATGGTCAAGATCTACAAGGGCGAGGATATCGACAGCACCCTGGCCCGTATGCAGGAAATTGCAGACAGCTATGTGACAACTGAGTGAGGGGAGGTATTTTCTTGAATAAGACAAAACTGTCCGCCGCCGCCCGGCGGGAAGAAAACTGGGGCTGGTTCATGGTGGCTCCGACCATCATCGGCCTAGTGGTCCTGAACCTGTGGCCCTTTGTGCAGACGCTGTACGCCAGCTTCTGCGAGCACCTGGGCTTCGGCCACTATAAATTCATCGGCCTGAAAAACTATGTGGACATGTTCGGCAACACCGAGTTCTGGAAAGCAACCTGGAATACCGTCTACTTCTGTATCCTGACCGTGCCTGTGGGCATTGTCCTGGCCCTCTTTGTGGCCATGCTCCTCAACGCCAAGGTGAAGTTCAAGGGCGGCTTCCGCACCATCTTCTTCCTCCCCCTGGTCTGCGCTCCCGCAGCCGTGGCTATGGTGTGGCGCTGGATTTTCAACGGCGAGTACGGCATCCTCAACCAGATGCTGGGCCAGAAGATCCAGTGGATCACCGACCCGAAGACGGCTGTGCTGGCGGTGGCGATTGTGTCCGTGTGGAGCAGCGTGGGTTATGACGCGGTGCTGCTGCTGGCCGGTCTCCAGAACATCCCCAAGACCCTCTATGAGGCCAACAGCATCGACGGCGCAGGCAAAATCCGTCAGTTCTTCACCATCACCCTGCCCATGGTCTCCCCCACCATGTTCTCCGTCCTCATCATGCGCCTGATGGCCTCCATGAAAATCTACGACCTCATCTACATGATGGCAGACGAGACTAACCCCGCACTGACCGATATGCAGAGCTTGATGTACCTGTTCTATCGCTCGTCCTTCGTGTCCGGAAGCCGCGGCTATGGTTCCGCCATCGTCATCTGGACCGTCGGCCTGATTCTGCTTGTGACGCTGGTCCAGTTCATGGGTCAGAAGAAGTGGGTCACATACGATATTTAAGGAGGAACCGGCATGAAAAGTACAGATTCTTTGAGACGCTCCTATGCAATCAACAAGTTTATCACATACTTCTTCCTGATCCTGGGCGCAGTGATTATGATCTTCCCCTTTGTTTGGATGATCCTCACCAGCTCCAAGACCGTCCCGGAGAGTATGCAGATTCCTCCCACCATTCTCCCCAAGCAGTTCACCCTGGACAATTTCTCCGACGCCATTGCCAGCCTCCCCTTCGCCAACCTGTACATCAACACCATCCTGATGGTCTTTTTCCGGGTTGTCTGTGCGGTTCTCTTCAGTTCCATGGCGGGCTATGCCTTTGCTAAGCTGAAGTTCAGAGGCAAGAACCTCCTGTTCGGCATTGTGCTGGTTCAGATGTCCCTGCCCAGCCAGATCTTCATTATCCCCCAGTATCAGATGGTCGCTAAAATGGGCATGGCCAACACCATTTTCGCCCTGGTCTTTCCGGGCCTGGTCAGCGCCTTCGGCGTGTTCTTCCTGCGGCAGACCTACATGAGCATACCGGACGAGGTGGGCGAGGCCGCCTATCTGGACGGCTGCAACCAGTGGCAGACCTTCTATAAGGTCATGTTCCCCCTGACGGGAACCTCCGTGGCCGCTCTGACCATCTTCACCGCCGTGTTTGCCTACGGCGACCTGATGTGGCCCCTGGTGGTCAACTCCGACCTGAAGATGATGACCCTTTCCTCCGGCCTTTCCACCCTGAAGGGCCAGTTCACCACCAACTTCCCTGTCCTGATGGCAGGCTCCCTGCTGGCTATGCTGCCGATGGTGGTTCTGTATCTGTTCTTCCAGAAGCAGTTCGTGGAAGGCATCGCGGGTACCGGCGGCAAGTAAGGACGGCGGCCAGTGCGCTCCCTGCTCCCTTCCATGCCTGGATTTGCGCCTGATAAGGGCAGATCCCCCTTGCGGCGGATGCGCGGGCCAAACTAAATTCGCTTCTTCCATTCTTCTCCTTCCGACAGCCCCGACAGACATTGTTTGCCGGGGCTGTCCCATTAGGGTTCGGAGAGCGCGAAAGGCGGCGGATGGGTCCGGGGCCGTCAGACCATACAAACGGCCCGGACAAAACCGGCAAAAGTTTATTGACTTCTCCCTGTTGCATCTTTGGAGAAAATCCCCTACAATTGCCGCTGAAATACATTTCCGGGAGGTCCATTATGATCCTCTACAATGAAACCAGCCGTACGCTGACGCTGCACACCCGGCGTACGACGTATCAGATGAAGGCCGACGCCTTCAACGTACTGCTGCATACCTACTACGGTCCCCGCGTGGGAGACGACGACCTGTCCTGCCTGGTCCAGTATTTTGACCGCGGCTTTTCTCCCAACCCCCGCGAGGCGGGGATCGACCGGACCTATTCTCTGGATACGCTCCCCCAGGAGTACGCCACCTGCGGCGTAGGCGACTTCCGGTCCAGTGCGGCGGAGGTGGAGCAGCCCGACGGCAGCCTGCTGCTGGATTTCCGCTATGCGGGCCATGAGATCCGTCCGGGCAAATATACCCTGGAGGGCCTGCCCTCCTTCACCGGCGGCGAGGGCTGGGAGACCCTGTCCGTGCGGCTGCGGGACCCCTGCTCCGGCGTGGAGGCGGAGCTGCTCTACGGCGTGTGCGAGGAGCACGACCTCATCACCCGCGCCGCCGTCCTCGCCAACTGCGGACAGGCCCCCGTGCGCCTGCGCCGGGCGATGAGCCTGTGCCTGGACCTGAACGGGAACCTGAACCGCACGGACCTGGATTTCATCACCTTCTATGGCGGGCATGTCCGGGAGCGGAACATGAGCCGGGCGCAGGTCTGCCACGGCATCCAGAGTGTGGGCAGCGTCCGGGGCGTGTCCAGCCACCAGTATAACCCCTTTGTCATGCTCTGCGAGCGTTCCGCCGGGGAGGATGCCGGTCTCTGTTACGGCGCGGCGCTGCTGTACAGCGGAAACTTTACCGCCCAGGTGGAGCACAGTCAGTTCAACGACACCCGGCTGCTCATGGGCATCCATCCCCACCACTTCTGCTGGACCCTGGCTCCCGGTGAACGCTTCACCGCGCCGGAGGCGGCGTTGATCTGCTCCCCCGACGGCTTTGCCGCCATGACCCACCGCTTTCACCGGGCTATGCGGGCCAGTCTCATCCAGGACCCCTGTCCGGGAACTCGCCGTCCGGTGCTCATCAACAACTGGGAGGTCACGGAGTTCCATTTCAGTGCGGACCAGCTGGTGGAGATCGCCGGGGAGGCGTCTAAGCTGGGCATGGAGCTGTTTGTCATGGACGACGGCTGGTTCGGCAATCGGAACAGCGATTACAGCGGCCTGGGAGACTGGGTGGTCAACCAGGACAAGCTCCCCGGCGGGCTGGAGGCCCTGGTCCCGCGGATTCAGGCATTGGGGATGCGGTTTGGCCTGTGGGTGGAGCCGGAGATGGTCAGCGAGGACAGCGGCCTGTACCGCGCCCATCCGGATTGGGCGTTGGGCGCGCCGGGCCGTCCCCAGACCAGAGGGCGCAGTCAGCTGGCGTTGGATTTCACCCGGCAGGATGTACGGGACTATGTGTATGCGTCCCTGCGCCAGGTGCTGGACAGCGCGGATATCTCGTATATCAAGTGGGACATGAACCGCGCCCTGACCGATGTGTGGTCCGCCGCCCTGCCGGCGGAACGGCAGGGGGAAGTCTTCCACCGGTACGTGTTGGGCGTATACAGCTTTCTGGAGCAGCTGCGCCGGGATTACCCGAAGCTGTTTATTGAGGGCTGTGCCGGCGGCGGCGGACGGTTCGACGCCGGAATGCTCTACTACACGCCCCAGATCTGGGCCAGCGACAACACCGACGCCATTGACCGTCTGAAGATTCAGTACGGCACCTCCTTCTGCTACCCCATCAGCGCCATCGGCGCGCACGTCTCCGCCGTACCCAACGGCCAGACCCACCGGTCCACCCCCATGGAGACCCGCGGCGTGGTGGCGATGAGCGGAACCTTCGGCTACGAGATGGACCTGGGGGAGTGTACGGAGGAGGAGAAAAAGACGGTCCGCCGTCAGATTGAAACCTTTAAGGCCCATTACAGCCTCATTCAAGAGGGGGACTACTACCGGCTGACCAATCCATTCCAGGACAAGGACTACACCGCCTGGGAGCATGCGTCGCCGGACCAGCGGGAGGCGTTGGTATCCCTGGTCGCTGGCAGCGCCAGGGCGGCGCAGCCGTTTACCGTCCTGCGTCTGAAGGGCCTGGACCCCCAGCGTCGGTACCGAATCACCGGTACCGACGGGCTGTACGGCTCCGATACCCTCTACCGGGGGGACACCCTGATGTACGCGGGCTATCCCGTCCCGCTGCTGTGGGGGGATTACCAGTCTGTGCAGCTGTATTTGGAGGCTGTCGAATAATGCGGGAAGAACCGGTCTGGAGGCGGACCGGTTCTCTCTTTTTGACAGCAGAATAGACAAGAACAGCGGGATAATATTTGTGCGGAATGACGAATTATGGGAAATTGCTTGTATTTTGCGGGAGGATACTATACTATTATATAAAGAAACTGTAAAAATATATGAAATGAAAGCAGGGAGGATACAGGTATGGCTAGCATGGAAAAGGACAAGCAGGACCAACGCAAGACGATGATGCTGAATGAACCGCTGCCGAAGGTGATTTCTAAAATGGCGGTTCCTTCCATCGTCGCTTTTTTGATTACATCCATCTACAATCTGGCGGACACGTTTTTTGTCAGCTCTCTGGGGACCAACGCCACCGCCGCCGTCAGCGTCAACGCCTCCCTGGACCAGATCATCATGATGGCCGGTTCTATGCTGGCTGTAGGCGCGGCCAGCTATATTTCCCGGCTGCTGGGGGCGAAAAAGGACGAAAAAGCCAGCCGTGTCCTCTCCACCGCCTTTTTCCTGGCCCTGGGCTTCGGCGGGGCGGTGATGATTCTGGGCAGCGTCTTTATGACCCCTATGGTCCGACTCCTGGGCGCCACCGATACCTGCGAGCAGTACGCGGTTGAATACGCCACCTATGTGCTGCTGGTGGCCCCCCTCATGGCGGCCACCTTTGTTATGAACCAGTGCCTGCGGTCGGAGGGCAGCGCCATGCTGTCCATGATCGGCATGGGCTTCGGCGGCATTCTCAACTGCTTTTTAGACCCTATCTTTATTTTTTATATGGATTTGGGCGTGGCCGGGGCCTCCATGGCCACCGCGATTTCCAAGCTCATCAGCTTCTCCATCCTGATTTTCCCCTACGTCACCCGCCGCAGTCTCCTGCACCTCTCCATCCGCAATTTCCAGTTCAGCCGGGATATTGTGGTGCAGATTGTCAGCGTCGGGTCCTCGTCCATGTTCCGTTCCGGGCTGGCGGTGGTGTCGGCTATTGTGCTGAACAATATTGCCGGCGCGATTTCCGACTCCGTCCTGGCGGGTATCGGTGTGTCCACAAAGATTATGATGTTCCCCTTTGGCATCATCCTGGGCTTCGGTACCGGGTTCCAGCCGGTGGCGGGATTCAACTGGGGGGCGGAGCGGTACGACCGGGTGTTGGACAGCTACCGCTTTGCCGCCCGGACCGCCTTTATTGGCGCGGCGGCAATGGGGCTTGCGCTGGCGGTGTTTGCCGGGCCGCTGATTGTGCTCTTTGCGGAGACGGACCCGGAGATGCAGATGGTGGGCGCACTGTCCATCCGGCTGCAGTGCCTGGCCCTGCCGGTCCACGCCTGGGTAGCGGTGGTCAATATGTTCTGCGCCGCCCTGGGCAACGCCAAGGGCGCGGTACTGCTGTCCACCTCCCGGCAGGGGACGTGCTTCCTGCCCATCGTATACCCCATGGCCTATTGGGGCGGCGCGTACGGCGTGGCGGCGGTCCAGGCGGCGGCGGACATCCTGACGCTGTTCCTGGCCCTGCCCCTCATCCGCAAGGTAAAACGGCAGATTGGAGCCGCTCAGGAGGCGCAGAAACGGACGGCGGGACAAATGATAAACAGCGAGGTATGATCTATGAAATTACTGCATCTGTCGGACCTCCACCTTGGGAAGCGGGTCAACGAGTTTTCTATGCTGGAGGATCAAAAGTATATCCTGTCAGAAATAATACAAATTGTTGAGAAGGAAGCCCCGGATGCTGTCCTGATTGCCGGGGACGTCTACGACAAATCCGTGCCGCCGGCGGAGGCGGTGGAGCTGTTCGATGATTTCCTGGTTCGGCTCTCCCGGCTGGGAACCCAGGTTTTCGTCATCAGCGGCAACCACGACTCACCGGAGCGCGTTGCTTTCGGCGGGCGGCTCATGGACCCCAGCGGCATCCATATGTCGCCGGTCTACAGCGGGCAGGTCCAGCCTGTCCCCCTGACCGACGCCTTCGGGACGGTGAACATTTACATGCTCCCCTTTGTCAAACCCATCCACGTGCGCCGGTTTTTCCCGGAGGCCGAAACCGGTACATATACAGATGCCCTGCGCACGGCGGTTGAACAGATGTCTGTGGACCCGGCGGCGCGGAACGTCCTGATAACCCACCAGTTTGTCACCGGGGCCTGGCGGTCGGAGTCGGAGGATATCTCCGTAGGCGGGACGGACAACGTGGATGCGTCTGTATTCGATACCTTCGATTACGTGGCCCTGGGCCACATCCATGGCCCCCAGCATGTGGGCCGGGAAACGGTGCGCTACTGCGGGACCCCGCTGAAATACTCCTTTTCCGAGGCCGGACATCAAAAGTCCGTAACTGCGGTGGAGCTGGGGGAGAAGGGAAGCGTCCAGGTCCGCGCCATCCCCCTGGCGCCCCGCCGGGATATGCGGGAGATTCGGGGGACTTACCTGGAGCTGACTGCCAAGAGCTATTATGACAGCTTCCCCAAGGACAGCTATCTGCACATCACCCTGACGGATGAGGAGGATGTGCTGGATGCCGTGGGCCGCCTGCGGGTGATCTATCCCAACCTGATGAAGCTGGACTACGACAACAAGCGCACGCGGGGCGGCGGCGCGGCGTTGGAGGACGCGGGGCCGCCGGAGCGGAGATCGCCCCTGGAGCTGTTCGCGGAGTTCTATGAGCTGCAGAACTGCCAGCCAATGGGGGAGGAGCAGCGGGCGTTTATGCAGGACTTGATTGAGCAGATTTGGGGGGATGAGACATGAGGCCGGACAAACTGAAGATTTCCGCATTTGGACCCTACGCCGGCGTTGTGGAGCTGGACATGGACCGTCTGGGGAGCAGCGGGCTGTACCTGATTACCGGCGACACCGGCGCAGGCAAGACCACCATTTTTGACGCCATCACCTTTGCCCTCTACGGCGAGGCCAGCGGCAGCAGCCGGGACCCGTCCATGCTGCGCTCCAAGTACGCCGCCCCGGAGACCCCCACAGAGGTGGAGCTGGTCTTCACCTACGACGGGCAGCAGTATACTATCCGCCGGAATCCGGAGTACCAGCGTCCTGCGAAGAAGGGGACGGGTTTTACCACCCAGAGGGCCAATGCGGAGCTGATTTATCCCGACGGCAGAGCGGTCACGCAGAAGCGGGAGGTCAACAGCGCGGTCCGGGAGCTTCTGGGGATTGACCGGGGGCAGTTCTCCCAGATCGCTATGATTGCCCAGGGGGATTTCCTGCGGCTGCTGCTGGCGGATACAAAGGAGCGGCAGACAATTTTCCGGGAAATATTTCAGACCGGATTCTATCAGACCCTGCAGGACCGCCTGCGGGAGAAGACAACGGAACTGAACAGGCAGTACGAGGCGGCAAAGAGCAGCATCCGGCAGCACACCGGCGGCGCACAGTGGACCGGCGGCGGAGACCAGGTTCTGCTGGAGGAGGCCAAGGAGGGCCGGATGCCCCTGCCCGAAATCATAGAGCTGCTGGAGCGGCTGGCCGCGCAGGACCGGGAGACGGACCGGCAGCTGTCGGAGCGGGCGGCGGCGGTCAATCGGGAACTGGATGAGGTCAATGGGAACCTGGCCCGTGGGGCGGAGTTCCGGAAGATGCGGGACGCGCTGGCAGCGGCGGAGCGGCAGCGGCAGGCGGCGGCGGAAAAGCAGGCGGCGTTGGCAGCGGCTCTGGAGGCGCAGCGGGCGATGCAGCCCCAGCGGGAGGAGCTGGACCGGGAGATTGTCCGGCTGGAGGAAGCCCTGGGGGACTATGACGCCTTGGACCGGCAGCAGAAGCAGCTGGCAGCGGCGCGGGAGCAGATGGCCGGTACAGACAGACAGCTGGAAGAACAGCGGCAGGCCCGTGAAAAGGGGCTGGGGACGGTCTCCCAGTGGGAGGGCGAGCGGGAGTCGCTGCAATCCGCCGGGGAGGAGCTGGAGCGGCTGAAGCGGGAGCGGGAGGACGTAGAGCGGAAGCTGTCCGACCTGAAAAAGCTGTCCGGTCAGATGGCCGGCTACCAGCGGGACTGCCGGGCTTTGCGGAATGCCCAGGATGCGTACGCGAAAGCCGCGGAAAAGGCGCGGCGCAGCCGGGACAGGTACAATGAGCAGAACGACCTGTTTCTGGGCGAGCAGGCGGGCATCCTGGCCGAGACCCTGCGCAGCGGCCAGCGGTGTCCGGTGTGCGGCGCGTTGGAGCATCCCTGTCCCGCCCGCAAGGCGGAAAACGCCCCCTCCGAGGCACAGCTGAAGCGGTTCCAGGCTGATGCGGAGCAGACACGCGGGGCGGCGGATACCGCCAGCCGTGAGGCGGGGGTCATCAAGGGCCGCGTGGACGCACAGCTGGAAAAACTGCGGGAGCAGGCCAGCCAGATTCTCCGTACCGCCCAGTCCGGCCTTCTCGCCGGAGAGACCCGGCAGGCGTTGGCGGCGTTGCAGGATTTTCAGACCATCCCCCCGGAACTGGCGGCTCTGGAGGAGCGGTATGCTGGTGCGGCGGACCGGCTGTCCCGGCAGATTGCGGCGGAAAACCGCCATATCCAGCGGCGGGCAGAGCTGGATGGACTGATTCCAAAGGGGAAAAAGCGTCTGGAGGCAATCGACGGCGAGATTGCCCGCCTGACCGGGCAGCTCCATACCGCCGCCGGACAGATGTCGGAACTGGAAAAACAAATCGGCGAGTACGCCGGACGTCTGGAGTTCCCCAGCCGGGCGGAGGCAGAGGCCCGCAAAAGCGAACTCCTCCGGCGGCAGAACGCCATGCGGCGGGACCTGGAGGCTGCTCAGTCGGCCCACGACGGAGCGGAAAGGAATCTGTCCGCGCTGGACGGGCAGATCCTCCAGCTGCAATCCCAGCTGGAGGCCGCGCCTCCGGCGGACCAGAGCCGGGAGCAGGAGAAGCAGTCCAGCCTTCTGCGGGAGCGGGACGCCCTGAGCGGGCAGCAGAAGACCGTCCACATCCGCATGGCGGCCAACGAAACTGCGCTGAAAAACATCCGGGCCGCAGCGGAGGAGAGCGCGGCTCTGGAGGCCCGCATCACCTGGATGTCGGCCCTCCACAACACCGCCAGCGGCAAGCTCAGCGGGAAGAAAATGATGCTGGAGACCTACATCCAAACCAGCTATTTTGACCGCATCATCGCACGGGCCAACCGGCGGTTCCTGGTGATGTCCAGCGCACAGTTTGAGCTGGTCCGCCGGAAGGAGGACAGCAGTCAGGGCCAGGGCGGTCTGGAGCTGGACGTAATCGACCACTACAACGGCGCTGCCCGCAGCGTCAGAACCCTCTCCGGCGGGGAGTCCTTCCTGGCCTCCCTGTCCCTGGCCCTGGGGCTTTCGGACGAGGTGCAGTCGGCAGCGGCCAAGGGCATCCGGCTGGACACCATGTTTGTGGACGAGGGCTTTGGCTCCCTGGATGACGAGTCCCTCCAGCAGGCGTTGAAGGCGTTGGCGGGCCTGACCGAAGGCAGCCGTCTGGTGGGCGTCATTTCCCACGTGGGAGAGCTGAAGGAGCGGATTGAAAAGCAGATTGTTGTGAAAAAGGGGCCGGGCGGACAGCGGCAGGTGTGCATGATTGTCTAGTAAGACCGGGATAAATCGGTACAGATTACCATGTTATGTGAAAATTATTATATGTGCTAAAGGTTGCATTCTCCTCTGAAATCTGGTATAATTGTTGCTGGCAAGATTGATTTAGGCCAGGTTTTCGGCAGAAAGAGAAGTGATCAAACATGGACACAGTATCCTTTTCTGTTTTCCCGGACGATACCTTCCTTGACCTCCGCCTCTACCAGTACGGATGGGAGGAGTGCGCCCCCCTCCACTCCTTCGGCCCTTTTGTCCGCAACCACTTTCTGTTCCACTACATTATCTCCGGACAGGGGAAGCTGGACTCCAATAACGCAGACGGCGTCACCCGCTATTACCGCCTTGGCCCGGGCCAAGGGTTCTTGATCTGCCCTGGGCAGATCAATACCTATTGCGCCGACGAAAACCACCCTTGGAAATATGTGTGGCTGGAGTTCGACGGCCTGCGGGCCGCGGAGTATCTGGACAGCGCCGGGCTGAGCGTTTCCCAGCCGATTTACCGCCCGCAGTCCCCGTCGCGGGGCGATATGCTCTGCGAGCGGATGCTCTATATTGCCGAAAATGCCTCCGCTTCGCCGCTGCACCTGGTGGGACACCTGTGCCTGTTCCTGGACGAGCTGATCCAGTCCTCCGTAACCCGGCGGGAAACCAAGGGGGGCCAGCTGCGGGACTTCTATATCCAGGAGGCAGTCATGTATATTCAGCAGAATTACCACAGGCCGATCACCGTGGAGGAGGTGGCCGACGGCTGCAAGCTGAACAGGAGCTACTTCAGCAAGCTGTTCAAGGAGGTCATCGGCTGTACGCCCCAGGAGTTTATTATCCGCCTGCGGCTGACAAAGGCGGCGGAGATGATGAGGACCACCAGTGCGCCTATCGGGGATATTGCCGTGCGGTGCGGGTATCCCAACCAGCTCCATTTTTCCCAGGCGTTCAAAAAGCGGTACGGACTGGCTCCGCGGGAGTGGCGGAAACAGAACGGCGTTGCCACGTAATCCCCCTATCATAATTTCAACAGCGGCGGCTTTGAGTCATCAAAGCCGCCGCTGTATCGCGTCTATTCCTGAATCTGAATTCCAATTGTGCCGTCCTCTCCGGCCACAACCTGCATCTGGCTGACAATTTTGCTGTGGAACTGCTGCCACTCCACCTCCGACAGCTCCACCCGCGCGGCGCGGGAGGCATGTTCCATCATATCCCGGACAGTAATGCGGATGGAATTTTTGAGAAATGCGTTCATCTCCCGGACCAGCGCGCCGGTTTTGATGTCCCCGCAGTCGCCGGAACAGAAATCGTCCAGATAGCAGTATGCAATGCCGGCTGAATCCATTGTCTCCTTCAAGCTGCCGCTGACATGGTTCCGCTCCACCATCACCAGAAACCGCGCGTCCGGCAGGGCGGAGATTAATCCCCAGTAATCGGAATCGCTGGAGACCAGAATAAAGGAATCCACCGCGTTTTGATAAAACTCCTTGCACGCGCCTGCGGTCAGGCGGATATCCACCAGAGATTTTTCTTTTTTGACCCGGTCAATCATAATATGCTCCACCGGACAGTTCACATAGGAACCCAGAATCCGCCACGCGCTTGCGCTGTGGCTGTCGTCATAGAGGATGATTTTTGAAATGCGGTCCATGGTGTCCCGCTCCAGGGCCCGGAGGGCGGCGCACAGCTTATAGGGGTCCGAATTTTCGCAGTCCACCACAATGACTGCCTTTTTGCTGTCCTCCAGAAAGCTGTGGATATCTTTTTTTGACTGCCGGTCTGTGCTGGAAACCTTGTTGAAATCTGTAAAATTGTCGTTGTTCCAGCGGTATAGCAGCACGGCAAATTTCATGTCGGAATAGAGGATATTCCCCTCGTTGACCGGCGTCCAGTTCATATATACCTGATACGGATACAGGGGCCGGTTTCTGAGATACATGTTGGCAGCGGACTGGATACCCGCCGCCGTGAGGCCGTCCGGCACAATGAACAGGTTTTCGATATAGTCCCAGCGAATCCACAGGGGAAAGATGTCCCGGCAGCCGGCGATCTGGTCCGCAATCAGGCGGTTGATCTCCAGGATGCACTCCACCGGCTGATAGAAGGTCCACAGCAGATTCACGCCGTCCTGGGAGAGATGGCTGACGCAGTCCTCCGGCGCATAGTCCGCCAGGGCAAAGAGCTTTTTGTTGCCCGGCGGCGCTTTTGTGCATAAGATTTTGTACCGCTTGAACAGTTCTGTCCTTAAAATGCACAGGTTCCGTATCACGCGGGCCTGCCTGCATTCCTCCAGCTCCTGGTATATTTCCCAATCCGGCGGCTCGTGGTCTTTTTCAAAAATAAACGTGGGAACGCCCAGCAGATAGGCCGCCTTGGAAACGACGGACTGCCGTTTGTCCAACTGGGGCAGACTGGTCCGCTGGGTCCACTGGGTATGCTGGGTCCGCCGGGCGCCTCTTGACTGCACTTTTTTGGTTGGAGCCATAAGAATATCGCCTCCTTTTGTAGATGTTTTTGTTTACTGCGGTACGCCGGCTGGCCGCTCGCCGGGCGCAGCCGGCGTACCGTCCTCACCGCAGGGTAAATCCGCTCACCAGCTGGTTGAGCACCGCGGCCTGATGGGAGAGGTCCTCGCTGGTTGCCGCGCTCTCCTCTGCGGCGGCGGAGTTGGACTGCACGGCGTCGGAAATCTGGCCGACGGCCTGGCTGACCTGGCTGATGGAGCCTGTCTGCCGCTCCACCGCCTCCGCCATCTGTTCCATCTGCTCCGCCGCCTGCACGGCCAGCTCTGCCGCCTGGGACACGGAGCCGGTGACATTCCTGACAGCCTGCCCGCCGCTGCTGACGGCGTCAATAGACCGCTGGATCAGCTCCCTGGTAGCCTTCGTAGCCTCGTCGGATTTGGACGCCAGTTCCCGCACCTCGTCCGCCACCACGGCAAAGCCCTTTCCCGCCTCTCCGGCTCTCGCGGCCTCCACGGCGGCGTTCAGTGCCAGAATATTGGTCTGGAACGAGATGTCCTCAATGGCGTCGATAATGCGGGTGATCTCGTTGGAAGCCGCTGTAATCATCTCCATAGCGCGGTTCATGTCCTCGATATTCCGGCGGCTCTCCAACAGACGCGCCTGCGCGCCGTCCACTGCCGTTTTTGTCTGCTCCGACAGCTGGGCGGTCCGCGCCGCCTCCTGGTCCATATCCGACAGGGTGGCGGACAGCTCTGCCACGGCGCTGGCCTGCTCTGTGGAGCCTTGGGAGAGCGCGGTACTGGCGGAGGCCGCCTGGGAGGAGCCGGTGGAGACATGGCTGGCCGCTTTGGCGATGTCCCGCAGGGTCTGGTTCAAACGGTCGTTGATGGTCAGCAGGTCGTCCCGCAGGGCGTGGAAGTCTCCGGGATACTGGGCCTGTACGTTGTCCTTGGTCAGATCGCCGTTGGCAATGCTGCTGAGGACGACGCCGATCTCCGCCAGCATTGCCTGGAAGTTTGTCACCAGCTGGGCGGTGGAGTCCGCGAGGATGCGGGTTTCGTCCTGAGACGGCGTCTGGGGCAGGGGGCTGTTCAGGTCCCCCTGGGAGAGCGCGTGCAGGCGTGCGGCGCATTGGACAATGGGGCCCGCGATGGAGCGGCATACAGGGGCGGAGAGCAGAATGACCAGAATGCACAGTACCACGCCCACAATCAGCTGGAGGTTGTTGCCCACATAGGCGTAATGCAGGAATTCATCCTCGCTGATGGTCACGCCCACGCTCCAGCCGTCGGTGCCGGGGATGGGGGTGTAGCCCTGGATATAGTCCACATTGTCGCCGGGATAGGTATATCTTCCCACGCCCTGCTCTCCGGCAACCATTTTTTTCTCAATGGCCCCCAGCTCCTGTATGTATTTGTCCTCCGGATTGGCGGCCATCTCCTGGATCAGGTTCTCCTGGCTGAGAACCTCCTCCAGCTCCAGGGCGGCAATGGTGGTGCCGTCCCGGTCCAGAATGTAGGCGTCGCCGTCCTCGCCGATCTGGATTTCTTCAATAATGGACTGCAGAATATTGGTATCGCACTGGAAATAGACCACGCCCTGGACCGCGCCGTCCACCGTCACAGGCGCGGATACCACCAGATACATATCGCCGTCCTCGCTGTACGGGGTGGACATATAGCTTTTGCCCTGGAGAGCCGCCTGGAAAAACGGCTCGCCGGAGAGATCCGTGCCGTGGACCGCGTCCCGGCCCCGCACGTCCGTCATGCCGCCGGCGCGCATGTAATAGGCGTCCACCTTCGACTGCAAATAGGACTGCTTCTCCGCAGCCGTTGTCTCCGGGGAGGTGAGGACAGGGGAAGCGGCAATTTCAGAAATGGTCAGGGTATAGGTTGAGATCATATTCTGCGCGGCCAGCGCGGCCAGGTCCGTGGTCTCGACCAGAGCCTGCTCCATGGCCGTCAGCGTAGAATTCCGGGAAATCGCCGTGCTTAGCGCCACGTTCAAAAAAGTGACGCTCAATGCCGCCAGAATCACCAGTATCATGATTTTGGTCTGAATTTTTTTGATTGCTTTCATGTCTTCTTGCCGCAGCTTCCGCCGCGCCAGCCTCCTTTTTGTTTCTTTGCCCTCGGCAGTCCCAAGTTATTTTACATAAGATAGGAAATAAATGCAAGGTCTTCTGGAAAAAAAAACGGATTATTCAGGCGGGCGGCGTCCTACGCCTGCTCCCGCAGCCGCCGGAAGAAGCGGCTCAGGACCTCCCCGCACTCCCGTTCCAGCACGCCGCCGGTCACTGCGGGCCGGTTGGGGAAGTCCTCCATGAACAGGTTCAGCACCCCGCCGCAGGCCCCCATGACCCGGTCCCGCGCGCCGAAATACACCCGTGCAATCCGCGCGTTCAGAATGGCCCCCGCGCACATGGGACACGGCTCCAGTGTCACATACAGCTCGCACCCGTCCAGCCGCCAGGACCGCAGCCGCCCGTTGGCCTGGGCGATGGCCTCCGTCTCTGCGTGGGACAGCGCGCTCTGTTTCTCCTCCCGGCGGTTCCGGCCCCGGCCCACGACCACGCCCGCCCGCACAATCACGCAGCCCACCGGCACCTCCCCATCCGCCGCCGCTTCCTCCGCCAGCGTCAACGCCTGGCGCATATAGGCTTCCTCCACTATATATTCCTCCTCCCCGGTATTTTTTCCTCCCGCGGTAATAAAAATTGGAATAGTTGTCCAAACTTCACATAGATTGGGAACAAAGGAGGGATTTTCCATGAAACGCATTTCCCCCATTCGTACCCGGCGGACAGACGCCCCTGCGCTGCTTGAATTAAAGACAAGCCTGCAGGACACGCAGAATGCGCTGAGCCATGCCTATGCCGCCTTCGACTACACCAGCGACCCGGAGCTGACGGAAGCCTGTATTTTTGAGATTCGCTCCCTGCAGGCCCGGATGAACTATCTGGTGCGGAAGATCAAGGAGTTAGACCGCTGTGCCGCCGCCGCGGCCCGGACGGCAGGGAGGGCGCGATGGACGTAAGGCTTCTGTTGATGCTGGCTCTTGGGGGCCTTGCGCTGCTGGCAATAGCGGCGCGGGCCTTCTCCGCGCCCCTGCGGCTGGCTGGAAAGGCGGCGGTCAACATGGCGCTGGGCTTTGCCGCCCTGCTGCTGCTCAACGCCGCCTCCCCTGTGACCGGCGTGAGCCTGGGGGTGAATTTCTTCAACGCCTTGGTGGTGGGTGTGCTGGGCGTGCCTGGCCTGGTGTTGCTGCTGCTGGTGCAGTGGGCGTTTACATAGGAAATTTGAAACAAAAAAATGGAAAATTCAGGAATTTCTATTTTTTCCCAAAAACGAATTTTGTCTTACTTTTGTGGCGAAAATAGACCTATTTTACTGGATAAACTCCCTGTTTTCTGTCTGGTTTCATCAAATAAGCAATTTCCAGAATTTGAAAAAAACACAACATATGGTATGCCGGAGAGGGGGGTCATATCCTCTACATTGTGGTTTTGCGAAAAAAATCTTTTTCCCTCGACTTCTTTCGACAAAATATCCGCTGTCTCTTGGATATACTAGGCGACAGAGAGCGACAGACATAGATGGCTTTTGCCACGGTCTGCTATATTTCCCCTGTTTCCGACAGCTGCAGGGAACCGCCCTCTGCCACTCCCTCATTCTACTATACGCCCCAAGCATACGGGCAGATTTATGGAGGAATCGACTATGAATTATCAAAAGGAATACGCTATGCTGGTCAGCCAGGTTGACCGGGCGATCTCTGTTCTGGAGCATTACGCACCCGGCGACCCCATTGTCAGAAAAGCTGGAGACTTGCTCATCACCGCCCTCCAGGCCGCTGAGGAGCGCTACATAGCCCAGGAGTCCTGACAAGGCGCAGGGCGGCGGATGGCTTCCTGCCGCGCTGTCTGACGGAAATATGCCGCCCGGCCAGGGCGGCATATTTTTTATGCGTCTTCCTCCGCCGGCGCGGCCTTCGGGAAGCCCATGACCGACGCGAAGTCCTCTCCGGACATGGTCTCGTGCTCCAGCAGATAAGCGGCCACGGCCTCCATCTTCTCCCGGTGCCGTTTCAGTACCTCCTCGCAGCGGCGGTAGGCGGTGTCGATGATCTCTTTGACCTCCGTGTCAATCCGCGCCGCCACCTCCTCGGAGTACGCCTTGGCCTGGGCCATACTGCGGCCAATGAACACCTCGTCGTGGCCGGAATCAAAGCTCACCGGCCCCAGCTTTTCGCTCATGCCGTAGGTCATGACCATCTTTCGGGCCATGCTGCTGGCCCGCTGAATGTCGTTGGACGCGCCGGTGGAGATGTCGCTGAGGAACAGGGACTCTGCCACGCGGCCTCCCAGCAGGGCGGCGATCTCCTCCTCCATATACCGCTTGGAGTAGTAGCCCCGGTCGTCGGCGGGCAGGGAGATGGTCATACCCCCGGCCTGGCCTCTGGGGACGATGGTCACTTGGTGGACCGGGTCCACGCTCTCCAGACAGTGGTGCATCACCGCGTGACCGGCCTCATGGTAGGCGGTCAGCCGCCGCTCGTGCTGGGGGACCACCCGGCTACGCTTTTCCGGACCGGCAATCACTTTGATGACCGCCTCCTGGAGATTGTCCATGGAGATGAACTTCTGATTCTGCCGGGCCGCCAGCAGCGCGCCTTCGTTTACCAGGTTCTCCAGATCGGCCCCCGTAAAGCCGGACGTCCCCTGGGCCAGCACATGCAGGTCCACATCCTCCGCCAGAGGCTTGTTCCGGGTGTGGACGGCCAGGATTTCCTCCCGTCCCTTGCTGTCCGGACGGCCCACATATACCTGCCGGTCAAACCGGCCCGGACGCAGCAGAGCCGGGTCCAGAATATCCGCACGGTTGGTGGCGGCCAGGACCACCACGCCCTCGTTGTTGGAGAATCCGTCCATCTCCACCAGCAGCTGATTCAAGGTCTGCTCCCGTTCGTCGTGGCCGCCGCCCAGACCCGCGCCCCTCTGCCGGCCCACAGCGTCGATCTCGTCGATAAATACCACCGACGGGGCGACTTTCTTTGCCTCGTCAAAGAGGTCCCGGACCCGGCTTGCGCCGACGCCCACGTACAGCTCCACAAAGTCCGAGCCGGAGATAGACAGAAACTGCACCCCCGCCTCGCCGGCCACGGCCTTTGCCAGCAGCGTCTTACCGGTACCCGGAGGGCCTACCAGCAGCACGCCCTTGGGAATCCGCGCCCCCAGGTCCAGATATTTTTTCGGCTCCTGGAGAAAGCTGACAATTTCCTGCAGCTCCGCCTTTTCCTCCGCGGCTCCGGCCACGTCCGCAAAACCCCGCTTCTCCTTGCTGTCCGAGCCGAAGCGGATACGCGCCCGTCCGAAGCGGCGTCCCTGGTCCATACCGCCCCCTCCCTGGCCCTTGTTCATCATATACTGCCAGAGCAGGAAGACGCCGCCGATGAGGAAGATATACAGCAGAATTTCGCTCCACCACGGTGGGGAGTAGGTGGGGGCGTAGTCGTAATCCTTCAGGACGCCCTTGGCCTTCTGCGCCGCGATCAGCTCCCCCAGGTCGGCCCGGAAAGCGTCGGTGCTCTCCAGTTCGTTGCGCACGGTGGCGCCGCTCTTCAGGTTCAGGTACAGGCTGCCGCCGTCCTTCACATAGAAGCTCTCCACCTGCTCCTGCTGGAACAGGTTCTGAACCTGGGAATAGGTAATGGAGGATGTCCCCATCGGCCCATAAAACATGTAGTAAGCGGCCAGCAGCAGGATAATGGCCATAAAGTACAATCCGAACCCCGGATATCTTCCTTTTTTCGTCAAGGGACTTCCACTCCTTTTTTATCCGTTTTGGCGTTCTTACGCCTGCGTATAGACTTCCGGCTTCAGGACGCCGATGTAAGGCAGATTGCGGTATTTCTGACCGTAATCCAGGCCGTAGCCCACCACGAACTCATCCGGCACAGTGAACCCGGTGTAATCGGGGACAATCATCTTGGTCCGGCGGCTGGGCTTGTCCAGCAGGGTGCAGATGGACACCGACGCCGCGCCCTTAGTCATAAAATACTGCTTCAAAAAGTGCAGGGTGTTTCCGGAATCCAGAATATCCTCGATCACCACCAGATGGCGTCCGGTAATATCCTGCTGGATGTCGTGGGTGATCTGCACAATGCCGGAGCTGCTGGTGGAATTGCCGTAGGAGGACACGGCGATAAACTCCACGTCGCACCGCACCGGGCAGGCCCGGACGATATCCGCCATAAAGATAAACGCCCCCCGCAGCACGCTGACGAACAGCGGCTCTTTGTCCTGCAAATCCCCGTACATCTGCGCCCCCATCTCCTGAATGCGCCCGGCGATCTGCTCCTCGGTGTACAGCACCTTTAAGATGTCCTGCTCCATGCTAACCATAAATCTACTCCTTTATCATTCTTCCCCAGGAATGGGGGTAAATACAACCAGAATACAGGGCCGTCCGGCCTGGGGACGCAGGTTCCAGTCCACTGCCGCGCCCAGAGCGGCGGCGGGTTTCCCGGCGGCGTACAGAACCGGGTGTTCCCCCCGCCGTTCCGGCGGGATGCCTTGGTCCAGAAAGAGCCGTTTCAGCGTCCGGGTTCCGTTTTCCACCGCCAGGCGTCCGGTCCCGTCCCAGGCCCCCACCGCCAGCGGACCGGCGGCGGCGTCCAGAACCAGGGTATCCGGCCCCTGCGCCGCTGGTTCCGGGGATTCCGTCACGGTAATCCGCCAGGGACCCCAGACCTGCTCTCCCGGCTGCAGCGTCAAAGGCGGCGGCAGGGCCTCCGTTTTCCGCAGGACCAGCTGATGGGCCCGCCGCACCGCACAGATTCCGCCGGGCAGGCTGGCCATCCCGCCGCTGCCCAGGGCCAGCACGCCGTCCACCTGGGTCCGGGTCAGGGTCACGCCCAGCCGCTGCCCCATAGTCCGCACCAGACGGCGGCGCATCGCCCCGTCCTGACGGTTCAAGACCGGGACCGGCAGAATCATCTCCCGTCCGTCCCCGGCGGGGAGCATCGCCCCGGCTTCCGCCTGTAGATGGGCGTCCTCCTCCCGCAGCAGGACCCCTGCCGCAGCAATCCGGGCCGTGCAGCCGGGGGAAATCTCCTCCAGCAGTGGCAGCGCCTCCAGACGGAGGCGGTTGCGGGTATAGACGGTCTCTCCGTTGGTTTCGTCCTCCACATAGGGGATGCGGTTTTCCGCCGCGTAGGCGTCGATCTCCGCCCGGCTGACCTCCAGCAGAGGCCGGATAATCCGGCCCCGTACCGGCGGGATGCCGCCCAGACCGCAGGTCCCCGCCCCCCGCAGGAGGTGGAGGAGCACAGTCTCCGCGTTGTCGTCCTGATGGTGGGCGGTGGCAATCCGGGACGCGCCCAGCCGGTCTGCGGCGTCCTCCAAAAAGGCGTACCGCAGCCTGCGGGCGGCATCCTCCACCCCGGTTCCGGTCATGTGGGCGCGGACGTCCCCGCCTCCAGAGAGGAAGGCAACGCCCTGTTTTCCGCACCAGTCCCGGACAAATCTCTCGTCCCGGTCCGCCCCAGGCCGCAGCCGGTGGTTGAAGTGGGCCGCAACAAGCCGCAGGCCCTCCCGCTCCGCCAGCCGCATAAGGATATGCAGCAGCGTCATGGAGTCCCGCCCGCCGGAGACAGCGCACAGCGCCGTCCCTCCGGCGGGCGGGAGCATGTTCCATTGACGGCAGAAGGCGGCGGTCCGGTCCACAAGCTCATTCGTCCTCATCAAAGCGCATCTCCACTGTACTGAAGGTAGTGTACTCCGGCGTCCACCGCAGGGGAATTTTACCCGTCTCCCCGTGCCGGTTCTTCGCCACAATACACTCCGCAATATTTCGGTTCTCCGATTCCTCCCGGTAGTAGTCCTCCCGGTAGAGGAACATAACGATATCCGCGTCCTGCTCAATCGCACCGGAGTCCCGGAGGTCCGACAGCATAGGCCGCTTGTCCTCCCGCTTCTCGTTGGCGCGGCTGAGCTGGCTGAGACACACCACCGGCACGTTCAGCTCCTTTGCCATAATCTTCAGCATACGGGACATATCGCTGACCGCCTGCTGGCGGTTCTCGCCGGCGTAGCTCCGGCCCCCGGCGGAACTCATCAATTGCAGGTAGTCGATCACCACCAGCCCCAGGTTGTCCAGGCGGCGGCACTTGGCGTTCATATCCGCCGCGGTGAGCATGGGGTTGTCGTCAATACGGATATCCGTCTGCCGCAGGACGCGGGCCGCCTGGGTCAGCTTTCCCCAGTCGGTACTGTTGAGGCGCCCGGTGGAGAGGGCGCCCAGGTCGATTAAGCCCTCCGAGGCCATGAGGCGGATAAGCAGCTGCTCCCTGCTCATCTCCAGGGAGAACACGGCCACCGTCTTCTGGGTCTGCTTGGCTACGTTCAGGGCGATATTCAGGGCAAAGGAGCTCTTGCCCATGCCGGGACGCGCGGCCAGCAGGATCAGGTCCGATTTGTTCAGACCGTGGATTTTCCGGTCCACATAGGAGAAGCCGCTGGGCAGTCCCGCCAGGTCCAGCTTTCCTGCGGCCAGCGCGTTCAGGCGGTCCAGAAAGGGTTTGATGAGCTGGGCGATGGGGACCATATCCTGGGAACTGCGGCCCCGCCGGATGGCGTAGACCTTCTGTTCCGCCGCCTCCAGAATCGCGCCCGCCTCCCCCAGCCCCTCCTGCACCATGCCGGAAATCTCCCCCGCAGCTTTCGCCAGGCTCCGCAGGAGGGATTTGTCCCGGATGATGTTCACGTACTCCATGACGTTTGCGCTGGTGGGGGTCATCTCCATGAGCTGGATGAGATAGCTACGGGTGGTGTCCTGGTTGAAGGTGCCGTTTTTCTGCATCTCCTCCGCTACCGTCACGCCGTCGATGGCTCTGGAGTAGCTGAACATAGTATAGATGGTCTCAAAAATGTCACGGTTCTGCTGGATGTAAAAATCATCCGGCTGGAGCTTGTCCATGACATCCTTGACGCAGTCCGCGTCGATGAGCAGTGCGCCCAGCGCGGCCTGTTCCGCCTCCAGGCTGTGGGGCATCTGGCGGGAGAGCAGTTCGTCAATTGCCATTGGGTACGCTCCTTTCTGCATGCGGTTCCTGTGGATTGGCGGCGACGTCGAAGCCCTCTTGGTCAGCTTCGCGCTTTTACCTCCCGGCACGCCGGTTCATCCAAAGAGATGCCGTAAAAATCTGCCAGTGCAATCTATTTTGACAATGTCGGCTTGCTGGTTCCATATTCATAGCGCTGATAGGTTTGCAGTGCAACGCCTATTGCATCGGCAACCTCCCTCTGCAAGAGCCGTTTGCAGACACGAAGTTGATAAATGCTCAGTGTCTGTTTTTCGGCGGCTGATTACTTCTCCTCCACCACCATTACATAGATGGTCCCGCTGACCTCAAAGCCCAGCTTTGCTTTCAGCTCGTAATTCCCGTACGCCTTGATCGGCTCCTCCATAACAATCTTCTGCTTTGCCAGCTCAATGCCGTGCTGCTCCTTCAGCGCGTCGGAGACCTCCTTGCTGGTCACTGCGCCGAACAGCTTCCCATTCGCGCCCGCGCGGGCCGTCACCTTCACCGGCGAATTTTTCAGCTTCGCGCTCACCGCCTCCGCTTCTGCCTTCAGCCGCGCGTCCTCCGCTTTCTTCGCCTTGTCCCGCAGCTGCATCGTGTTCACCGCGTCCGCCGTGGCCAGCACCGCCAGCTTCCGGGGCAGCAGATAGTTGCGGGCGTAGCCCTCCGCCACCTCCACCAGCTGGCCCCGCTTGCCCTTGCCGCTTACATCCTGCTGTAAAATCACTTTCATAACGCTTATCCTCCTAAAATAAAACAGATTGTTTAAGACTCATAGTATTTTTCAATGGATGCCATCAGCCGCAGCCGCACGGACTCCATACTGCCGCAGTTGGGGATGTACCCTCCCGCCGCCGTAGCGTTGCCGCCGCCGCCCAGGGGCTCCACAATCACCTGCACGTTGATCTCCCCCAGGGATCGGGCCGACATGGACACGCCGTCCCCCTGGCGGTAGAGGACGATGGACGCCTGAATCCCCTGGAGCGTCAGCAGATCGTCCGCCGCCTTCGCCGCCGTGATCCGGGACACGTCGTTTTCCGCCACCGCCACCGCGATATCGCCGTGGACCACCTTTGCTGTGCGGATGATATCGTACCGCTGGATCATGCTGGGCAGGTCGCTCTGGAAGTACCGCCGCACCTCCGACGTCTCCGCCCCCGACCGCCGCAGGAAGGCCGCTGCCTCAAAGGTGCGCCCGCCGGTATGGAGGATGAAGTTCTTCGTGTCCAGCATGATGCCCGCCATCAACGCCTCCGCCTCCTCGTCCAGCAGGTCGCTGGGCTCCACCAGATATTGCAGCAGCTCCGTCACCAGCTCCGAGGCGGAGGAGGCGTAGGGCTCGTGGAAGTTCAGGGCGGCGTTTTCAATATAGGTTGCCGCCCGGCGGTGGTGGTCGATGACCGCCACCCGGTTGCAGGCGTCCAGGAGCTGGCGGCTCTCCACCAGCTCAGGCCGGTTGGTGTCCACCACCACCAGCAGCGCGCCGGGCTGGGCGTGGATGAAGGCTTCCTGCCCGCTGACAAAGACGTCCTCATACTCCGGCAGGCCCGCCAGCTTCCGGACCAGAGGCCGGGCGTTGTTGCCCTCCATGTCAATGACAATCTGGGCCTTCTTTCCCCGCTTCCGGGCGGCGCAGCAGATGCCAGCCGCCGCCCCCACCGCGTCCATGTCCGCGTATTCGTGGCCCATCACATAGATCTGTCCTGCGTCGGCCAGCAGCTCGCCCAGAGCCTTTGCCATAACGCGGGACTTTACTTTTGTCCGCTTTTCCGTGGATTTCGACTTTCCGCCGTAAAACTGGTAATCCAGGCTGTCTTTCACCACCGCCTGATCGCCGCCCCGGCTCAGGGCCATTTCAATGGATTTTTCCGCCCAGCGAATGGCCTCGTCGTAGTTCCCGCACTCCTTGCCGATGCCGATGGAGAGGGTAGCGGAAAACCCCTCCCCGCCGATCACCTGGTGCATATCCTCCAGCACGGAGAACTTCTCCGCGACCATCTTGTCATAGAATCCCTCGTCGCACACGAAGATGTACCGGTCCCGGTTGTACTTGCGGAGCATTCCGCCGGAACCTGCCACGTAGTCGCAGAGCTTGCCGTCGATCTGCGCCTGCATGGCGGAGCGGGCGGCGTCGCTGATGGATTTCATCAGCTCGTCGTAATTGTCCACCACGAACACCGCTACCACCGGACGGGTGGAGGCGTAGACCTCCTGGAGCTTCCGGCTGCCGGTGACGTCGATGAAATAGGCCGTGATGACCTGGGAGCCGTCCGCCAGCCGGCTGGCCCCGCCGTAGACCTGGTAGAAGCAGCCGTCCATCTCCGTGCAGTCCTCCGGCTGTATGCCCTCCGCGGCCCACTGCCAGCTGAAATTGGGCGATAAATCCCGGATATTCATCTCGAAAATATCGTCCTGTGTATCGGGCAGGGCGGCAAAGGCGTCGTTGGCCCAGATGATCTCCCCGGAGTCGTCCCGGAAAACCACCACGGGGAGCGGCGTATTCAGGAGGCTGTTTTTACGGATGTCGCCGCCTGTCAGATTCTCCAGATACTGCATGGCGGAGCGGCGCCGGCGGGAACGCTGCTTCCGGTAGGCGATGAAAAAGGCGGTCATGACGGCGGCCTCCACCACCGCCAGCCAGGGCTGTACAGGGACTGCGGCTATGATAAACAGGATCAGGCAAAGGAAACATGGCTGGATATTCGGCTCGATCAGCCGCGACAGCTTTTTACGCACAGGCAGCTTCCCCCTTCTCGATGTCCCGCCGCCAGGGCGGGCGTAATGCCGTGTGTCTGCCATTATAACACAACGCCGGCGCAAAGCCAAGATGCGCGATAGAGGAACGCGCCCGGTTATTATGAAAATAACCGGGCGTTTTTCCTCAATCTACGATATCGACGGAAACCTTCTGACCAGTCCTCTGCGCACAGGAGCGGACCAGCGTACGGATTTCCTTGGCAATCCGGCCCTGGCGTCCGATGACCTTACCCATGTCGTCCGGGGCAACGCGCAGCTCCAGAGTCAGCTCCTGCTCGCCCTGCAGCTCCGTCACGGTGACGGCGTCCGGATTGTCCACAAGGTTCCTGGCGATGTAGAGCAGCAAGTCTTTCATGCTGTGCCCTCCAGTCGCTTCCATTACAGCACGTCAGCCTTCTTCAGCAGCGCGCGCACCGTATCCGTGGGCTGAGCGCCGGTCTTGATCCACTCCTTTGCCCGCTCGGCGTCGATTTTGATTTCAGCAGGGGAGACGCAGGGATTGTACGTGCCGATCTCCTCAATGAAGCGGCCGTCGCGGGGATAGCGGCTGTCCGCCACCACCACGCGGTAGAAAGGCGCTTTCTTTGCGCCCATACGGCGCAGTCTGATCTTTACCATGTCACATTTCCTCCAAATAGTAAATTATTCAATGTTTGTTTTATCATAAATGCGTAAGCATTTAACGCGCGCTTATTTCAGCCGTTTTTTCCGGCCAAAGCCCTGCATCTTGCTCATGCCGCCGATCTTGCCGACGTTGGGCATCCTGCCCAGCCCCAGGGGCGTCCGGCCCTTGGAGAGCGAGCGGGTCAGCTGGAGCATCAGCTCGTACTGTTTCAGCAGCCGGTTTACGTCGGAAACCTGCAGGCCGCACCCGGCGGCAATTCTCTTCTTCCGGCTGGCATCCAGAATGCCGGGGTTTTCCCGCTCCTTGAGGGTCATAGACTGAATGATAGCCTCCTGACGGATCAGGATCCGCTCGTCAATCTGGGTGTTGGCCATCTGCCGCCCCATATCGCCGGGCATCATGGCGGCCAGCTGGTTGAGGTCGCCCATCTTCCGCAGCTGGGACATCTGGTCCATATAGTCGGAGAGGGTGAAGCGGTTCTTTTTCAACTTCCGCTCCAGCTCGGCGGCCTTCTTCTCGTCAAAGGTCTGCTCCGCCTTCTCGATCAGGGACAGCATATCGCCCATGCCCAGAATCCTGGAGGCCATACGCTCCGGGTGGAACAACTCGATCATATCCAGCTTTTCGCCGGTGCCGATGAACTTGATGGGCTTGCCGGTAGCGGCCCGGATAGAGAGGGCTGCGCCGCCTCTGGCGTCGCCGTCCATCTTGGTCAGCAGCACGCCGTCGATTCCCAGGGCATCGTCAAAGGCCGTGGCCGCGCTGACGGCGTCCTGACCGGTCATGGCGTCCACCACCAGCAGGATCTCGTTGGGTTCTACGGCGGACTTGATTTTTTTCAGCTCCGTCATGAGCTGCTCGTCAATATGCAGCCGTCCGGCGGTATCCAGCAGGACCGTATCAAAGCCGTTTTCCCTGGCATAGCGCACCGCGTGCTGGGAAATCTGCACCGGGTTGACCTGGCCCAAGGCAAAGACGGGGATATCCAGCTGTTCGCCGACCACCTGCAGCTGGGTAATCGCGGCGGGGCGGTACACGTCGCAGGCTACCAGCAGGGGCCGCTTGCCCATATTGCTTTTCAGGTAGCCCGCCAGCTTTGCGCCGTTTGTGGTTTTACCGGCGCCCTGTAGACCCACCATCATGATGACTGTGGGGGGGTGGGAGGCCATATTCAGCCGCTCGTTGCCGCCGCCCATCAGCTGTGTCAGCTCTTCGTTGACGATTTTAATAATCTGCTGGGCGGGGGTCAGGCTCTCCAGCACATCGCTGCCTACAGCCCGCTCGGTGATTTTCGCCACAAAGTCCTTGACCACAGAATAGCTGACGTCCGCGTCCAGCAGGGCGAGGCGGACCTCCTTCATGGCCTCTCTGACATCCGCCTCGGTAATGCGTCCCTTGCCCCGCAGGCGTCGGAACGCGGCATTCAGTTTTTCGGAAAGACCTTCAAATGCCATAGTGTAAAACTCCTCTTTATTCCTTCAGCGCCTGGGCGGCGCGGGCGATGGACGTAATCAGGAAATCCACCCGCGGGTCCTCGTACTGGCGGTAATTGATGGTTTTGATCTCAGCCGCGGCGCTCTCAATGGCCGCGATGTGGGACTGCATCTGCATATAGCGGCGGATCAGCCCGGTTTTGTCCTCCACCTCCTGCATCGCGGCTTCAGCCCGAACGATGACGTCCCGGACTCCCTGCCGGCTGATGCCGCTGTTTTCAGCGATTTCCGACAGGCTTAGGTCCTCATTATAATAGAGGTCGAAAAACTCTTTCTGACGATCGGTGAGAAGCTCGCCGTAAAAATCAAACAGCATGGTCATGCGATAGGTCTGGTTTTTCACAGCACAAGCCTCCCTTTCGTTGTGTAAAGCTCACACGCTTTACAAGCAGTATCTATAATAACCGACTTTCCACCAAAAGTCAAGAGGGAATTGAGAGAAATTTTTCTGGGAAGCTGTGGATTAGGTCTTGACAGACAGCGGCAGGTGTGCTATAGTTTACCCGCTGTGAATTTGTCGTAAATACGCTGGTGTAGCTCAGCCGGTAGAGCAGCTGATTCGTAATCAGCAGGTCAGGTGTTCGAGTCACCCCACCAGCTCCAAATACCCTGGAAAACTGTTGGTTTTCCGGGGTATTTTGTATGTTTGGCCTGCTTTTGCGAGCGCTCTCCAAAGACGGAAACATATTGGTGTCAGCCGCTCCCTTTTGGCCGAGGGTGAAAATCATATTTATGCCCAATGATACGCTTTATACCTTAAATCCAGAGAAATGCACCGTTATTTTTGAGGACTATGAAATAAAGGCTACAATTATATTCTGGAAGTATTTGTATGTGGGTCAACTGGTGTAGAGCAGAGGAGACTATTTGAATATGAACGTCACTGATGGCAGAAATTTGTTAATCTTGACAATTTTCAGGGCTTTTGGTAAACTATATCCAAGTGTTTTTACTAAAACAATCGCCGCCTGCGCCGCTTTGCCTGGACAGACGGCTGGGAGGGAGTCATGAAAAAGAACGATCCGAGATACCGCAATTTCGTCCAGATTCTGCGGGAGGAGCTGGTCCCCGCCATGGGCTGTACGGAACCCATCGCCATTGCCTACGGCGCGGCCAAGGCCCGCGAGGTGTTGGGCTGTCTGCCAGAGAGCATCCGCGTGGAGGCCAGCGGCAATATTATTAAAAATGTCAAGAGCGTGGTTGTCCCCAACACCGGAGGGTTGAAGGGTATCGAAGCTGCTGCGGCGGCGGGAGCCGTAGCCGGAGACGCCGGGAAAATTCTGGAGGTTATCTCCCAGGTCACGGACGTCCAAAAGTCAGAGATCAGAGGCTACCTGGACAGCCGCGATGTCACCGTCGCCCCGGCGGAGGGGGACGTAATCTTCGACATCATCCTGACCCTGACCGCCGGAACCGATACTGTCCGGCTGCGGATTGCCGACTACCACACCAACATTATCCTCATTGAAAAAAATGGGGAGACGCTTCTGAAAGGCGGCGCAGTCGCCGCCGCCGGAAACGCCGCCGGGCTTACCGACCGGTCCTGCCTGGAGGTGGAGGCAATCATGGATTTTGTGGAGACCATGGATGTGGACGACGTGCGGGAGATGGTTCAGCGGCAGGTGGATTACAACTACGCCATCGCCCAGGAGGGCATGTCCGGCGACTGGGGAGCCAATATCGGCAAGGTGCTCCGCGAGCACTACGGCGAGGATGTGAAAATCCGCGCCCGATACATGGCCGCGGCAGGCTCCGACGCAAGAATGAGCGGTTGTGAAATGCCGGTTATCATCGTCTCCGGCAGCGGCAACCAGGGGATTACCGCCTCTGTGCCGGTGGTCGAGTACGCCAAGGAGCTGGGAACGGACCTTGAGACTATGCTCCGGGCCGTCGCCCTCAGCGATTTGCTGACCATCCACATGAAAACCGGTATCGGACGGCTGAGCGCATACTGCGGCGCAGTCAGCGCAGGCTGCGGCGCGGGAGCCGCCATTGCCTATCTCAACGGCGGCGGCTTCCGGGAGGTGGCCCACACCCTGGTCAACGCCCTGGCTACCGTCTCCGGTATGATCTGCGACGGGGCGAAGCCCTCCTGCGCGGCGAAAATTGCGGCGGCGGTGGACGCCGGTATCCTGGGCTACAACATGTTCCGGAGCAGTCAGCAGTTCCGGGGCGGCGAGGGCATCGTCGCCAAGGGCGTGGAGGCTACCATCTCCAATATCGGACGGCTGGGCCGCTTCGGGATGCGGGAGACGGACCGGGAGATTATCCGTATTATGACTGGCGTCTGAAACAGCAGACGCAGTAGCCGGGAATCCATGTGTCCAAAAATTTGTTTTCAGCAAAATGAAAAATAATTCTGTACAAGCGGGGAAAAAAATGGTATACTATCAACAGATACCCTAAGAGGAAGAAAGGAGCGATTTTATGAAGTTCACATTTACATGCAAAAAGGTGTCCCTGAACGATTCAATCAAGGAGTATGCCGAGAAGAAAATCTCTAAACTGGACCGCTACTTCCGTGAGGACGCCGACGCACTTGTGACCTTCTCGGTGGAGAAAAGCCACCGCTGCGTTGTGGAAATCACCATCGTCAGCGGCAGCACTCTGTTCCGCGCCCAGGAGGAGTCCAGAGACGGCGATATGCGGGGCGCCATTGACGCCGCCGCCGCCACCATTGACCGCCAGATCCGCAAGAACAAAACCCGTCTGTCCAAACGCCTGCGCCAGGATGCCCTCGCGCCTGCCGTCCCCGCGGAGTTCGATGTCAGCGAGGAAACCGAGTTCCAGGTCGTCCGCACCAAGCACATCTTCGCAAAACCCATGAGCGAGGATGAGGCAATTCTGCAGATGAACCTGCTGGACCACGATTTCTTCGTTTACCGCAATATGGAGGGTGTGGTCAGCGTTGTGTACCGCCGTAAAAACGGCGGCTATGGCCTGCTGGAGACCGACGGCGTAGAGGAATAAGCCATCCGGCGCATGATGCGCCCATTGATACGCTGGAGCGGGGCCGCGAGGCTCCGCTCCAGCTTTATGAGCTGAATTTGGAGATAATATATGTATAGAATCTTTCTCGTTGAGGACGATGACGCCATTGCCTCTGCCGTCGCCGCGCACATCTCCTCCTGGGGCTGGGAGGCCCGGCGGGCCGGAGACCTGACGCGGGTGCTGGAGGAGTTCGCCGCCTTTGCCCCCCATCTGGTGCTGCTGGACATCGGCCTGCCCTATCGCAACGGCTACCACTGGTGCAGTGAAATCCGGCGGCTGAGCCGGGTGCCGGTTGTCTTCCTCTCCTCTGCCTCGGACAACATGAACATTGTCATGGCCATGAACATGGGCGGGGACGACTTCATCGCCAAGCCCTTTGACCTGGAGGTGCTGGCTGCAAAGGTGCAGGCCCTGCTGCGGCGGACCTATGATTTCGGCTCCGTTGCGCCGCTGCTGGAGCACCGGGGCGCGGCGCTGGATACCGGAGACAACACCCTCTCCTACGAGGGCCGGAAGCTGGAGCTGACCCGGAACGAATACCGGATTCTCCAGGTCCTGCTGGAGCACAAGGGGAAGACCGTCTCCAGAGATACCCTGATGCAGAAGCTGTGGGAGACGGACAGCTTTGTGGACGAAAATACCCTGACCGTCAACATGACCCGCCTCCGGCGGAAGCTGGAGGGCTTGGGTCTGGAGAATTTTATCCATACCAAGAAGGGCTTGGGATACCTGCTGGAGTGATACAATGAGAATGCTTTTGGGATATTTGAAGGAACGGACCTGGTTCGTACTGCTGCTGGCGCTGTGGGTGGCCCTGTTTGCAGGGGTGCTGTATCTCTACAATTTGCCGCCGGAGGCGGCGGGGTACGGCGGACTGCTGTGCGCGGCGGCGCTGCTGCTGTGGACGGCGGTGGATTTCGTGCGCTACCGGCGGAAAATCTGGCTGCTGCGGAGTATGCTGGGGCAGGCGTCGCTGCTGATGGACTCCCTGCCGGAAGCCGTGGGACCGAAGGAGGAGGTCTACCACGCGCTGCTCCAGGAGCTGCATCGGGAGCAGCAGGCCGCCGTCTCCGCCTCCGACGCTTGGCGGCGGGAGACAACGGATTACTATACCCTCTGGGTCCACCAGATCAAAACGCCCATCGCCGCTATGCGCCTGATGCTCCAGGGGGACGAAACGGACCAGGGCCGGGAGCTGGCAGCGGAACTGTTCCGGGTGGAGCGGTACGTGGAACTGGCGTTGAGCTACCTGCGTTTAGGCGGCTCCGGTACGGATTACGTTATTCGGGAGTACCCCCTGGACAACATCCTCCGCAAAGCCGTGCGGAAGTATGCGCCGCTGTTTATCCGGGGGAAGGTGTTTATAGACCTCCAGGAGACGGGAATGACCGTACTGACAGATGAGAAGTGGCTGCAATTGGTGGTGGAGCAGGTACTGTCCAATGCGGTGAAGTATGCGCCCGGCGGACGGGTGACAATGCGCCAGGAGATGGATGCCCTCCTCATTGAAGACAACGGCATCGGCATCGCCCAGGAGGACCTGCCGCGGGTGTTTGAACAGGGCTTCACCGGGTATAATGGCCGGGTGGATAATCGGTCCACCGGCATCGGGCTGTACCTCTGCCGCCAGATTTGCCGGAAATTGGGCCACACCATCACGGTGGATTCCGAGCAGGGGAAGGGGACCAGGGTCTCCATCGGTCTGGCAAGGCCATTTCTGGATGTGGAGTAGCAGAACCGGAAACCGTTGCAAACAGGGGACTCTACTGCTGGTCGGTTGCAAAAAATCCGCCGGTTATGCTATACTTGCGGTCAGGAGGTGTGCCAACCATGTTTAGAATCGACAATCAAAAATTCGGCGCATTTGTTGCAGAGCTGCGAAGAGAAAAGGGCATGACCCAGAAGGAGCTGGCAGAGCGTCTGTTTGTCTCGGACAAAGCGGTGAGCAAGTGGGAGCGGGGAGTTTCCCAAAGTTAAAGATACCACATCAATCCCACGCGGACTTTTGCTCAACCGATACAGCCGGAGGGCTGGATAACAAGAAAAGGCGGTATGCGCCCCGTGGAGGGGTAGCGTACCGCCTTTTCTTGTGGGGGTTTCCAAAGGGGGCAACGCCCCCATTTGGCACACGACTTTGCGAAGCAAAGTGTAGTGTGTTATACGCTCTGCCGGCGTTGCCGTGAAAATGCCGTTGCCGCCGGGGAGGGCAAGGGCATTTGAAGCGGCAGGAAAACAGGGCTGTGCTTGCGTGGCGTGGAGCCGCAAGCGCAGGTCTGGACTCATCAGCAGACAGGGCGTATATGAAAGCCCCAGTTCCTCGTCCTACGCTCCAACTTGTGGACAAAGTGTCCCGAAGTTGTGGCCACACTCCCGGAAAAGTAGCAGGACAACGGGCAACCGTCAAGGCTGAAATGAACGGGTTTACACCCGGCCTTGACCTCCGCCCGCTGTCCCGCTGGATGGGTGGACAAGGCGGCCAATCCCTCAAAGTGCTTGGCCGCTCTCTTTCTGATTTTGAGGTATTCAGTTTTTCAAAATTGAATAATCAAAATAAATTTTTTCGATTGAAAAAATTTTATTTGTTATCATCTTCAATGCCATATTTTTTCTTTTGCCGAATCACATAATTACTGATTTTTTCATCATATAGTGGATACTGGTAATCCAACTGGCATGCCACTTCTGACGAAACCTCCCGGAACAATGCCATACATTGTTCAAAGGATTCCCACATATGGGGATAGGAATCCATATTATAAGTGGACATAAGTCGTTCCCACAATTCCTCTGGGACATATTGCTTCATAAATTTATAGTTTTTTCCCAAACTGAAATGAAATCCCTGTTTGATACCAATCAGCCAGGAAATCATGCGAAGCAATTCTTTTCGTACTATATCATTCATATGGTCAATAGCAAAAAGAATTTCTTTGCGGCATAAGCCCTTTACTACATATGTTGTAGTATTCCAAAATTCATTACAGCAATCGTCAAACATTCTTTGAGTAGGCTTCTGCAAGTGGTAGTCTATATCCGTTGGTATTGGCGGCTTTACGATACGGTTGTCTTTATCCAACAGTAACTTTACCAGTTTATCCCATGTAAAATACTCGTCTATCAGTTCCAGCGGCAGCAAAGTTAAATCTATCTTAACATCATCAGTAAACAGCATTAAATATGAAAATCCCTTTTCTACAGCTGGAAATAATTCCATATCTTCCGGCTTTTGCAGAATCAACCTTTCACCAAATATATCTAGCCATTTATCATCACTTGTGAAGCTGTCCATATCCGTAACAAAAAAAGTAATATCAAAATCCTGAAAATCATCAGGCGGAATATTTGTATTTGTTCTAGATCCTTCCAAAGTAACCATGCGAATGCGTTTGTCTGTTTTTGCAAAATTCAAAACAATATCATAAACTTCCTTTTCTGATCTCATTTTTATCTCCTCCAATTATTGAAATAGGTGTGAAGCCATTTTAGGGCTTTCCCGCCTTGATTACCCTTTAGCAAAGACGGGCGGGACTGTCAACGGCGGCGCATGAAATGCGCCGTTCATCTTGACCGTTGACTGGCTCGGCTGGCTTTGCTATCTTCCTGACAAATGGGAATGTCTAAGATAGTAAAGACGTCCCACATGCAACTCTTTCTTTTATTGCGGAAACCGTATCTTTAATTGTGAATGTAGTTGTGTCTATGACATTTGATTCATATACTCCCAAACCGGAAAATTGCTCCCACATTGTTTCCACTAATTCAATATTTGTTTTTCTATCTAATTTTGAGCGTTCCACAGCTCGCTTCATAGTTTCTTTTTTACTCGCTCTTAATACAATATAGTGTACCTCGTAATCTTCTTGGGCAAGAGCTTTCCATGGCTCCAAAAACCATGGCCCGACAATCCCATCTACAATTACATCATATCCGCCACGAGCATATCGCTTTGCAGCTTCTAAAAAGGCTTCAATGACAACCAGATTTTGCTCGTTGGATTCTGGCAAATGTGGTGGTATTGCGCCTTTGCTTAAGTAATGAAAAAAGTCATCGGTGTGCATATGCACTGATTTATCCATATCTGATTCCTTTGCGACAATTGACGCAGTTGTTGTTTTTCCTGTCCCCGGTGAGCCTGTAATCACAATAATTCTTCCTTGATTCATCTGTATTTTCCCTCACAATTCAAATTTATCACTTTGTTCCTGCCTGCTCAATCATCTTCTTCGCAAACTGCTGGAACATTTCAACAGTTTCTTTATCCATCGGTGTAAGCTGTCCGATCTGTCCAGCTATCATCGCCGTTACATCGTCAATGGAAAGTGGTTTTTGTTTCTGTTCCGCCAGTGCGTCCCGCATGGCTTGGAACATAGCGGCGGTCACAGCTTCTCCCGGCTGTTCCCCGTTGTCAATGTCTTTCTTAATGTCCCGCAGGATAGCCAGGAACACATTTTTGATTTTTTCAATCTCCGCTTCATGTTCCCCTATCTTTTGGGCGTTCAAAAGCTGTAAATCCTGCTTCGCTTCTGCCCGGTGTTCCGGGTGTTCTTTCATCAGGTCGGACAGGGAAGCCGTTGCCATCTCGATAAGCTGGTTTCTTGCTGTTATGCCCTTTGCCGCCGTATCCTGAAAATAAATCCGTATCAAATCTATCAGCTTAGGAAAATTCCTGTGTTCCAACAGGCGGTTGAGGATTTGCACATCAACAGCACCCGTCACAAGCCCCCTCACGGCTCCCTCGGACAAGCCTAATTCAGAAATATCGTAGCTTTTACGAACGCTCACGGTAGACAAGCCCAGTATGTAGTCTGTCGATACCTTAAATTCCTTTGCCACACCTATGAGAATATCACTGCTGACCGTTCTTGTTTCGCCGCTGACAATGCGGCTCAACTGGGAAGCGGAAACGCCTATCTTCTCCGCAAGTTCCTTTTGTGTGATGTGGTTCCCGTTGCATAAATCGGAAATCCGCTGTCCGGGCGTTCCGGGTAAAGCCATAGATACGCACCTCCTCCGCATACTTCCATTATACAGAATGATTGCAAAAATGCAATTTCCAAAGTGTAAACTTCATCAAAATGCAATTCTCGCAATATTCCGGGAATTGCATTTTTTTCGTGTAGACTTAGGGTAGTTCATCGATGGACGGCACCTTGAAAACAGAATGACCGTCCGAAAAGGAATACCCCGGCTGGGGAAGCACCGCAAGGAGTCGGACTTCGGGACAAAATGTCCCGAAGTTGCGAGGAGCGTGCCAACGCCGGAACACGCCGCAGGAATGGGGCAGGAAACCTTTTCGGGGAGAACGGCAACGGAAAGCAAAATGGAGGGAACGCATGAGAGATAACCCCTATAAAGACTTGCCGCCGCTGGAACGCAGGCCGGACGGTTCCCTTTACCGCATGACCCCGGCGCAGAGAAAACAGGCGGCCAGCCTGATACGCCGGGAGTGCTGTTGCTGTGAGGACGGCAACTGCATTGTCCTTGACGATGGGGACACCTGCACCTGTCCGCAGACGATTTCTTTCTCGGTCTGCTGTAAGTGGTTCCGCTGGGCGGTCTTGCCGCTGGACGGGACGCTGGAAGCGGAGATTTTCCGGGATAAGGACTTGAAACGCTGTGAGGTCTGCGGCGGTGTGTTCGTCCCCAAATCCAACCGGGCAAAATACTGCCCCGGCTGTGCCGCCAGAGTTCACAGGCGGCAGAAAACAGAAAGTGAACGGAAAAGGAGGTCTGCTGTGGACAGTTAGGAGCGAAAAAAGCCTTGATTTATCAGGCTTCGCAAGCCCCAAACCGGGGCTGGTGGTATAAAGTATCGCCCGCCCCGGAAAACGGGCTTCTAACCGTCCACAAAACGCACTATGACAAATACCATCTATATCCATCAGCCGGAAAAGGCGTTCAGCTTCACCCGGCTCCCGAATTTCCTCTTTGAAGCCCCCACATTCAAGCCCTTGTCCAACGAGGCAAAGGTTCTGTACGCCTTTATCCTGCGCCGGACAGAGTTATCCCGCAAGAATGGGTGGGCGGATGATTGCGGACGGATTTATCTGTACTATCCCATCTGCGAGGTGGTTGACCTGCTCCACTGTGGGCGGCAGAAAGCGGTAAACACCCTGCGGGAACTGCAATACGCCGGGCTGGTGGAGATCCAGAAGCAGGGCTGTGGAAAACCCAACCGCATTTTCCCAAAATCCTATGAAGCGGTTCCAAACACCGACTTCAAGAAATCCGGTTCTGGTACGCCGGAGGGCTGAAAACCGTACTTATGAAGTGAGGAAATCACTCCCCGGAAGTACGAAAACCGGACGGTATATAGAAATACAAAGATTAAAAAGATTTATTTATATTCTATCCATTCCAATCCTATCCGAGCTAATTTCTGCGGGATTTTCCCTGTGGAAAACCCCGGATAGGAAAGGAATGGGGAAAGGAGCAGAATGGCACAACACGCAATTTTGCGGTTTGAGAAGCACAAGGGCAACCCGGCAAGGCCGCTGGAAGCCCATCACGAAAGACAGAAAGAACAATACGCCAGCAACCCCGACATTGACACAAGCCGGAGCAAGTACAACTTTCATATCGTCAAGCCAGAGGGCAGGTACTATCATTTCATTCAAAACCGCATTGAACAGGCCGGGTGCCGAACCCGCAAGGACAGCACACGGTTTGTCGATACGCTGGTAACTGCCAGCCCGGAGTTTTTCAAGGGGAAATCCCCAAAGGAGATACAGGCGTTTTTCCAGAGGGCGGCGGACTTCCTCATTGGCCGGGTAGGACGGGAAAATATCGTGTCGGCGGTGGTACACATGGACGAGAAAACGCCCCACCTGCATTTGACCTTTGTTCCGCTGACAAAGGACAACCGCCTGTGTGCAAAGGAGATTATCGGCAACCGGGCAAACCTGACGAAGTGGCAGGACGATTTTCACGCCTATATGGTGGAGAAATATCCTGACTTGGAGCGTGGGGAGAGCGCCAGCAGGACAGGCCGGAAGCATATCCCCACCCGGCTTTTCAAACAGGCGGTTTCCCTCTCCCGGCAGGCAAGAGCCATTGAAGCCACACTGGACGGCATTAACCCGCTGAACGCCGGAAAGAAAAAAGAGGAAGCCCTCTCCATGCTGAAAAAGTGGTTCCCGCAGATGGAGAATTTCTCCGGGCAGTTGAAAAAGTACAAGGTCACAATCAATGACCTGCTGGCGGAGAATGAGAAGTTGGAAGCAAGGGCAAAGGCCAGCGAAAAAGGAAAGATGAAAGATACGATGGAACGGGCAAAGCTGAAAAGCGAACTGGACAATTTACAGCGGCTGGTTGACCGTATCCCGCCGGATATACTGGCGGAACTGAAACGTCAGCAGCGGCACACGGTAAAGGAAAGGTGATAGATATAAGCAGAAATTTTCGCCGCCTCTGTGCGGCATTGTACCTTGAAAACTGAATATGGAGGACACTGGATGGCAAAAAGTGAAAGCGATATTTTTACACCCCGAACAGGGCAGGTTATACAAGCAGAGAACGGCACGCAGTATTTTGTATGTGGGAACAACCGTATAAAAATCTCCGAACACTTCGCCGCAGGCGGGAAGCCCCTCGGTGATCTGATTGTAGATGTGGTGCGGCATACCGCAGAAAAAGCCGCTTCAACCTGATAGCCCATCATTGATAACACGCCCACGCTTATGATATAATTGCCATAGAGCAAAAGTATTGTAAGCGTGGGTTGTTTCTTTAGAAGGAGGATTTTTACGGTGAAACAACCTTACAATACTACGATTTACAACACGGCGCTTTATATGAGATTGAGCCGGGACGATGAACTGCAAGGAGAAAGCGGGAGTATTCAGACACAACGCATGATGCTCCGGCAATATGCCGCCGAGCATGGCCTGAATGTCATAGATGAATATATCGACGATGGATGGTCTGGAACGAACTTTGACAGGCCGGATTTTCAGAGAATGATTGATGACATTGAGGACGGGAAAATCAACTGCGTTGTTACGAAGGATTTATCCCGCTTAGGCAGAAACTACATTCTGACCGGCCAGTACACGGAAATCTACTTTCCCAGCAAAGGCGTCCGCTATATCGCTGTCAATGACAATGTGGACACCATCAACGGAGAGAATGAGCTTGCCCCATTCCTCAACATTCTGAATGAAATGCACGCCCGCCAGACCAGCAAAAAGGTAAAGGCGGCCATGCGGACACGGTTCGCAAATGGCGCACACTATGGAGCCTATGCTCCGCTTGGCTATGTCAAAGACCCAGATAAGAAAGGCCATCTTCTGATTGACCCGGAAACAAGGTGGATTATCGAAAAGATTTTTGACCTTGCCGTTCATGGCCGGGGAGCCGCCAGCATTACACGGATTTTGGTCGAAGAAAAAGTACCTACTCCCGGCTGGCTGAATTTCCAGAGATACGGCACTTTCGCAAATATCTATGCCGGAGCGCCGGAGGAAAAAGCCTATGCGTGGACGATAGCGCAGGTGAAAAGTATTCTGAAAGAGGAAACCTATATCGGACACAGCGTCCACAATAAGCAGACCAACATTTCATTCAAAAACAAGAAGAAAGTACGCAAGCCAAAAGAGGAATGGTATCGTGTGGAGAACACCCACGAAGCGATTATTTCCGAAGATGTGTTCCGTCAAGTACAGGAGCAGATTTGCAACAGGCGCAGACGGCAGAAGAACGGCACAACACAGATATTTTCCGGGCTGGTAAAATGTGCGGACTGCGGCTGGTCGCTGGCCTATGGTATGAACAGCCAGAACAAAAATCCCTATGCCCACTACCATTGTAGCAAGTACGGGCAAGGATTGCACCAGTGTTCCATGCACTATATCCGCTATGATGTGCTTTACGCCTATGTCCTTTCCCGTCTGCAATACTGGTCTGTGCTGGCACAGCAGGATGGGGACAAACTTCTGAAACGGCTACTTAACGCCAGCGACAAGGAACGCAATACTGCAAGGAAGCGGCAGACAGCCGAACTGAAAAAGGCGGAAAAGCGCAAAGCAGAAGTAGACACCCTGTTTGCAAAAATGTATGAGGACTGGTCTGCCGGACGCATTACAGAATACAATTTCAATATGCTGTCCGAAAAGTATCAGGGCGAACAGCGAGAATTGGACGTAAAAATTGAACGGCTTCACGAAGCGATGGAGACCGCCGCCCAGACAGCGGTTGACGCTGAAAAGTGGATAGGTCTGATGAAACAGTATGTCAATCCCACAGAATTGACGGCTGAACTTCTGAATACGCTGATTGAAAAAATCCTTGTCCATGAAGCGGTCAAAAGTGAGGACGGAAGCCGGGAACAGGAAGTGGAAATCTTCTACCGCTTTATCGGCAAAATCGAATGACACATCTTGAGATACCCAACAATATCTTTAACTAAGGGAAACGGGAACGAATTATCCGGAAATGGAAATACTTCCTATGATTGCAAGTGTATTGGACACAAGTATTGATTCCCTTTTGGGATATAAGTCTTTTGTGGTTTCCGATTATGACAAACGGTATGACACGACGGATTATTATTGGGGAATAACCCCTAACAATTTATGCTATGAAATAATGAAATTGCGACCACCGGTTAAGCCGTTAAAAGTGTTGGATATTGGCTGCGGAGAGGGGAAAGATGCTGTTTTTCTTGCCAGAAACGGTTATATTGTAACGGCTTTTGATTTGTCTGAAACCGGAATAGAAAAGGGGAAAAAGCTTGCAGAAAAATGTAATACTTATGTAGATTTTTTTAAAGCTGATATAACTGATTTTCGTGCAACCGAATACTATGACATTATTTTCAGTAGTGGCGTATATCATTTTATTAAGCCGGAAATCCGGAGAGCTTTTTATGCTCTACCATGATTGGAAACTGCATAAGACAGAAGAAATCATTTTTAACTGCAATAGTGGCGGAATCCCACACCAGCATTGTATGGATATTATGATTGCGGAAAGGATGAAATAATTCTATTATGAGAACATTGTATGTGACTGATTTAGATGGAACTTTAATGCGGGATGATAAAACAATTTCAAATGAAAGCGTTGTTATATTGAACCGTCTGTTTTCCCAAGGTATATTTCTTACATATGCGACCGCAAGATCGCTTAGCTCCGCTTCTGAAATCACAAAAAATATATCTTTTAACCTGCCTGTTATTATACGCAACGGAACAATCCTTGCCGATCCTCAGTCCAAGAAAGAAATCGAGATTTCAAAGTTTGGAGAAGAATTGCAGCACATACGGCGGGCTTTGTCTGACGCCTCCATCCCCGGCTTCGCGACCGCTTATTTTGGCTCGAATGAAGTAAAATTATGCCTGGCAGGAAGAACGAATGAAGGTTTTCAGGATTATCTGCAAAACCATTCTGCGGACAGGCGTATCCATATGGTTGATACAGAAGATAAATTGTATGAAGGGGAAACCTGCTACTTTACATTTATTGCTCCCAAAAATGAATTACAGCCGCTTTATGAACGCGTAAGACATATAGAGGGAATTAATTGTGTTTTTCAACAGGATAAATACAGACCGGAATATTGGTTAGAACTGTGTCCGGGGAATGCAACAAAGGCATCGGCAATTCAAAGAGTAAAGCAGTTATGCGGCTGCCAGAGGGTAATTGTATTTGGCGATTCCGCAAATGATATTTCCATGTTTCAAATGGCAGATGAAGCATATGCAACCCAAAACGCAATTAATGAATTAAAAGAAATTGCTACAGGAATCATTGAAAGCAATAATGCTGACGGAGTAGCAAAATGGTTAGAAGCACATTTATGACAAAGGGGCATATTATTTCCGATAAGCTGAAAGAAAAAAATCAGACACAGGGCCAGTCTTAGGAACTGAATAACAAAAACTTTCCCTTGTAACTTACTGATAAGGGCAAAAACAAGGGAAAAGGATACCTATCATTCCATTTTG
>Ga0137308_100453_pt1 | contig 66958 bp, 53 predicted proteins | sample Inofrocosms_June_FD_97181 | JGI IMG/M metagenome (GOLD analysis project Ga0137308, IMG submission 97181) | Mouse cecal microbial communities from Vienna, Austria - N-Acetylneuraminic and N-Acetylglucosamine D2O microcosms_June | ecosystem: Host-associated > Mammals > Digestive system > Large... | reverse complement strand
GTCCTATGAAATATCATGGACTTTATTCCCGGACACGGTTTTATGGACAGTGGGATTTTTTGTTTTTAGTTTTTTAGTGGTAGGAATTTTCAATACCCGTACCATCCAGAAAACGAAAATTATTTCTATGCTTTCCGCAGAGAAAGAGAACGATCCAGAACTCAAAAAGAGCCGTTGGATTTTCGGTATGGTAATAATCTTTGAACTGTTTACTGTATGGGCATTTATTACAGGAACCATAAAATCTCTGTTCTATTACGATTCCCGTTTTCCCATTCCTGTGCGGCTCATGTATTTTGGAAATATTCTTTTTCCCGCTGTTACTTTGGGGTGGTCTTTCTTATGGCTGTTTCAGAAGAAAAAATGGGACTTTCAAAAACTGCTTTGCGGTTTATTAGCCTGTTCTGTATTAAATACCTTTGCGGCAGTAAGCGTACCAGCGCTTACCAATCAGTATTATCTTCCGTTAGGAAACGGAATGCTCAGGCAATATTTGTTGTTTACATTGATTGACTTACTTTTTTTCATTGGTGCATTGATTTATCTTGCCAGCAGTTTTATTGTCATATGGAAAGAAAAGTCACCGGAACACAGATATAAAGAAGAAAATCTGTTTTTTTTGGGGCAGATTATATCAAAATTAAAAACAACCAGTAAAACAATGACGCTGATTTGCATAACCCTTGTGCTTGCTATTTTCCTGTTTATTGCTGCGCCCATTTTGACGGGCTGGGCTTCCGGTTATCTGGATATACGCTCTATGTATGATGTACAGGTATTTTCAAGGTACAATGATGTGTCTGAAGAAAAAAATCTGCCGCAGGACAATTATGAAATCATCACTGATTTTTTTGCAGCACACGAAATAGATACAGCATATGATTGTACTTTTAATTTGTATCTTCCGAAAAAGACCGATTTTCATAATCGGATAAAGTATGACTTTCCTGTTGCGGCGATCTCTTTAAGTGATTATAATGCCATACGGAAAATGTTGGGATATGAGCAGATTACTTTAGGAGAAAATGAATTTGTAACACAGTGGAAAACAATAGCAACGGAAGAAGAAAGAAATAGTTTTATTGCAGAGCATACCAGTGTTGTAACAGATGGAGGAACGTTGAATATTTCCGAGCAGTCTTATTTCGAGGAAGCAATGGGAGGAACACTTTATAATTCCTATACAGATGTCCTTTATGTATTCCCGGACAAAATATGTGAGGAATTGCTGCCAGTTATGAGAAACCGTTATATTACAACAACGAAAAATATCACTTATGAAAACGCAAGGGAACTGGAAAGACTTTTTACAGCGAAATATCCAGAGCAGACAGAAAACGACGTTGCGTATGGCGTGCGTTTCAGCACGCTTCAAACAAATAGTGCAATCACAACTAATTTTATCCTAGAAACAGGAATGATTTATGGTGCGGTTGTACTGATGGTAATTTGCCTTACAGTGCTTTCTTTACAGCAGCTTTTAGATGCAGGACAATATAAATACCGCTTCTCTGTACTCCGAAAATTAGGCGTAGAGGAGCAGCATATCAATAAACTTATCTTGAAACAGTTGAGTGTATGGTTTGGACTTCCAATTATCGCAGCAATCATAGTGGCTGCTGTTGTGATTGGTTATTTTATCCAGACCATATCAGCCGAAATCTCTTCGTATATAGGCTTTACTGCATTGATGTTACAGATTGGGGCAACAGTGGGAATTTTGGTGATTTTGCTGCTTTGCTACTTTATCAGCACATGGGTTATCTTCAGACGCTCTGTTCATTCATAGTGCAGCTTGCAGCAAGAAGTTATATGCCCGGGAGCGAATCACTCCCGGGCATCTTCCTCTCTCTTCACTATTGACAGCCGCACTTGAAAGTCGCACATTCTGTCTGCTCACAGTGGCAGGCATCGCCGCCCTCTACACTGATCTTTCCTGCATGACATTTACACTCGTCATTGTACATACAATCCGTAGCTTTGCAGTCGATCTTGCTTGTAGGAGAGGCCTCTCCCGTTACATTGCTGTAAGAATCCCCTTTTCTTTCCTCGAAGCTGTCACAGCAAGTCTCCTCAGCGCGCTTTGCAGAATTGCCGCCTACCACGATCCCGTCAAGGTCACAGTAGAAATTCTTGTTGTGGGTGCATGTCTGTACCGTACATCTTAAATCTGGCATAATCTTACCTCCTAATATTGAAAATATCAAGAATTATTATGCCCCGTTTCTTACCGTTTTAATCTGTATTACGGCAAATTAGTCTTCCTTCACCACTTCACGCTGGATCCTCCCGGCGATCTCTTCTTTCACGGCAGCGATAAAGTCTCCGATACCCTTCTGCCCTTCGTCGCCTGCAAAACGGCTTCTCACCGCTACAAGGTTCTGTTCCTCTTCCTTCGCCCCTACAACCAGCATATATGGAATCTTATTCATCTGGGCCTCTCGGATCTTATAGCCGATCTTCTCCGCCCTCTCATCGATCTCGGCACGGATTCCGGCCTCTTCTAATTCTTTCAGTACCTTCTTACCATAATCCAGATGCTTCTCTGAGATTGGAAGCACCTTGACCTGTACCGGCGCAAGCCAGGTCGGGAACGCACCTGCGAAGTGCTCGATCAGGATGCCGATAAACCGTTCGATCGAGCCAAATGCAACCCTGTGGATCATGATTGGACGATGCTTCTCCCCGTCTGCCCCCGTGTATTCCAGATCGAACCGCTGAGGCATCTGCATATCGAGCTGAATAGTCCCGCACTGCCAAGTCCTGCCGATGGAATCCTCCAGATGGAAATCAATCTTCGGTCCATAGAAAGCGCCGTCGCCCTCATTGATCATATAGTCAAGCCCCAGATCGTCAAGCGCTCCCCTAAGGCCGTTAGTTGCCAGTTCCCAGTCTTCATCGCTTCCCATGCTGTCCTCAGGACGCGTAGATAATTCCACATGATATTTGAATCCAAACAAACTGTATACTTCATCGATGAGCCTTGCCACACCCTTGATCTCATCACGGATCTGCTCCGGCATCATAAATATATGGGCGTCATCCTGATTAAAACAGCGGACACGGAACAGGCCGTGGAGAGCTCCTGATTTTTCATGCCTGTGAACCAGTCCGATCTCTCCCGCACGGAGCGGAAGATCCTTGTAAGAACGAGGCTCTGACTTATAGACAAGCATTCCTCCCGGACAGTTCATTGGCTTAACCGCAAAGTCTTCATCATCAATAACAGTCGTATACATGTTATCCTTATAATGATCCCAATGCCCTGAATTCTCCCACAGATGCCGGCTTAAGATGATCGGTGTTGCGATCTCCACATATCCGTTCCTCTTATGCAGCTCTCTCCAGTATTCCATCAGCGTATTCTTAAGCACCATTCCCTTCGGAAGGAAGAACGGGAAGCCAGGTCCTTCATCACACATCATAAATAATCCCAACTCACGTCCAAGCTTTCTATGGTCGCGCTTCTTCGCTTCCTCTAACCTGTGGAGATACTCTTCCAGTTCCGCTTTCTTCGGATAAGAGATTCCGTAGATCCTGGTCAGCATCTTGTTCTTCTCGCTGCCGCGCCAATATGCGCCTGCAAGGCTTAGAAGCTTCACCGCCTTCACATTCTTCGTGGACATCAGATGAGGTCCGGCACAGAGATCTACGAATTCTCCCTGCTGATAGAAGCTGATCTCCTCGTCCTCCGGAAGATCTTCGACCAATTCTACCTTATAGGGTTCGTCGTTTTCCTTAAAATATGCGACCGCCTCTTCCCTTGACTTCGTAAATCTCTCGATCGCCAGATTCTCTTTCACGATCTTCTTCATCTCTGCCTCGATCTTCTCCAGATCTTCCGTTACAAACGGAGTCTCCCTGTCCAGATCATAATAGAAACCGTTGTCGATAGACGGTCCGATCGCAAGCTTGGTCTCCGGGTACAGACGCTTCACCGCCTGCGCCATAATGTGGGATGTGGTATGCCAGAACGCTCCTTTTCCATCCTCAGAATCAAATGTCAGTAATTCCAGTTCACAATCCTTATTGATCTGCGTCCTCAAGTCTACGATATCACCATCCACCTTCGCGCTCGTTGCGACCCTTGCAAGACCCTCGCTGATATCCTTCGCAATGTCAAGAACCGACCTGCTCCCCTCGTATTCCTTCACAGAACCATCTTTTAATGTGATCTTCATATCTTTCCTCTCCTTCTCTATTCGCTCTTATGATCTTCCAGGCCCCGCGTTAACATCTGATGGCCTTCTATGCAGGCCTGCTTTAATGACAGGAACTTCCCTTCCCTGTCAAGGAAACAATGCTTCGTCGTTCCCCTGCAGCAGGTCCGCTGCGTCTTGTCATCGATCACCTCGTACCCCACGGTCAGCTTGATACCGTTATATTCTCTGATAAATACCTCTATGGTCACCGTCCCGCCGAAATGCACCATCTGAAGATATTCCGCATCTACAGACAGCACCGGGCTTAAGATGCCCTTCTCCTCCATCTGGTCATAGCCCATGCCCATCTTCTCCATATAGTCCGTCCGCGCTTCTTCAAACCAGCGGATATAATTGGAATGATGAACGATTCCCATCTGATCAGTCTCGTAATACTGTACCTTATGCTGATAAGGCTTCCATTCGCTCATTTACCTTCCCTTCTTTCCCAAATTAATCTTATCATTGCCAGACATGCATTCATGTCCGGCGCGCTGTTCAAGACCTAAAAAAATACCCCTTACAGATCTACTGTAAGGGGCGAGTTACTCTCGCGGTTCCACCCTGATTGCCCTGGTATATCATTCATCCATACCAAAGCCGCTTCATTCATGATGATAACGGAATCACCGGGCTGTTTTGCAGCCACTCAGAGGTAGTTTTCAGAAGGTTCCGGAATAAGAAGCTTGCAGCCTGCGGCTTCTCTCTCTGCGATTCCTTTCCCAGCCTACTCGTCTCGTCAGCGTGTTCATACATTTTATATCAAACATTATAACACTGTAAATCCTTTTGTCAACCGGAAATTTTACTTCGGACATTCACTCCCGCGCCATTCGTCAGTCAATCTCAAGATAAGCCCTTGTGCAAGCACAAACTTATCTTGAGATTGACTGACGAGTGAACTGTAATATCATCTTCCACACCGCAAAAAACTCCCTGACAACATAATTCAAAAATAACAGCGGATGACAGTCCGCCGCCACCGGACAGGGCCGAAGATACCCCTCCCTCTTCGCATAACAGACCGCACGGTAGAGATGAAAATTATTCGATACGATCCCAACCGGGATACTCAAGTCTTCTATGTAAACCTTGGAATATTCCAGATTCTCCTTCGTAGTCCGCGAACGGTCCTCCCTTAAGATCCTCTCTTCTTCTATCCCATGCTTCAGAAGATACTCTCCCATAACCTCTGCCTCTGCAACCTCCTCGCCTCTTCCCATACCGCCGGATACAATGGCGCAAGTCCCCGGATGCTCCTTCAGATACCCGACAGCCCGGTCAAGCCTTCTTCGCAGTGAATCCGTGATCCGCTTCCCGTCCACCTGTGCGCCCAACACGATCAGGTACCTGTAATCCTCCTGCCGTCCTGCCAATCTTCCGTCCGGAAACATCCCCCTGATGATCTTCACCTCTGTTAATAAGAAGATTCCCGTCAGAATAAGGAGCAGCGCCGGAAACATATCGGAGCCGTCTATGCACAGATACCGGAACATCAGCCCCGCACACCCGCATATCAGCCAGAATCTTGAGAATGTAGAATCCCATTTCCGAAGACGGATGCACAGCAGCATATAATACACAAGGCACAGTATACTAAAACCAGAAATAATTATTTGCCACAGCATTTCTTATACTTCTTACCTGAACCGCAAGGACACGGATCGTTACGTCCGATCTTCTTCTCCTTGCGGATCGTGCCGGATTCCTTCTGCTCCTTATAGAGCCGCTTCAATTCCTCCTCCGGATAGATCTCCTTCCACTGCGGAAGCTCATACAGCCAGTCAGCCTTGGCCGCTACCATGTTCTTATACAGCTTCTCCTTGTCAAAAGCAAGGCTCACAACCGTATCCTCCTCCATCGTCTCAATCGGGTTCGCTTCCTTAAGGCTCTCATCGATGCCGTCCAGGAAACCAACCATAGTGAGGACTTCCTGGCCGTACTTCTCTGCCAGCTCCTTCACGGTCCCCTTCACTTCCTCGTCCGGATTCGTCAGAAGCTGCTCATAGATCTCCTTCTCGATCTGGAAATAATTCTTCCAGAATCTCTGAAGCAGCCCCCTGTCCGCCTTTTCGTCATACGCAATCTCTTTCCACTGATCCAATAATGTCTTGCTCATAATATATTTTGCTCCTTTGTATTTGTTTTTATATTTGTGTTTGCAATTTTTTCCTGCCACTTATATAATATACTAAAGTCTCGTTAAGATGTAAAGGAGGATTCGCATGAAAAATACAAAAACAAGCAAAACAAAACGAATCCTGGCGGCAATCGGCGCCTTTCTGCTCTTTGCCATGTACGCCGGCACCCTCGTCTTCGCACTGATCGACCATCCCGCCGCACAGGATCTTCTCATGGCTTCCATTGCCTGTACGATTATTCTTCCGGTCCTTCTCTATGCCTATACGCTGGTATACCGGCTTACCAGAACCAATGAAGAAGACAGCGATTCCATCAAAAAAACAGACCCGTAAAGGGTCTGTTCATTCTCCTATATACATAATCCTGCCAGGACCAACGCCTGATTTTCCTCTGGGATTCCTCCCCGCACCTGGCTTGGATCCATGTCTCTGACTCTTTTTCTTTTCGTAAGGTATTCCTCAATAGAGAGAACTTCTGTATGATTCGTTTTCTTTTTCCGCTGCATGTAATACCTCCTTCTTTGATATCCTGAAATTCCCTGCCCGCAGGCCGAGGTTTCAGGAATACGCCATATTTATACTCACGGGAGCTGACACTATGTATCGTCTTCCTTCCCCTCATTACGATCCGCCAATGAATATAGCGAAGTCCCCGTATTATTATTATATGGGCATACCCCAATAGATATGCCTGTATAATAACTATAGACAGAATACCTGTTAAATGTGTCTATGCTATGGCAATTTTCTAAAAGAAAGATTAGGGATTTCTTAAAATTATCTAATGGAATCCTTCAATATTCCAGCACCGTCACCTGCGCTAAACTGTTCCCATTCTCCAGATATTCGATCGTTTGAACAATCAGTTCCCCGTCATCCGCCCCCACTTCCGCTCCGGCACAATATCCGTTGATTCCCTTATATAACACCTGGCGCCCCACAATCTCTCCATCCTGGACCTTGATTCCCATGATTTGCATCGTATCCGTCCCACTCTCGCGGTCAAGCAAGAAGATATGATCGCCCTTCCCGCATACACAGACCTTTTCACAATCTGTCATCAGGATCCTCTCTTTCTGGAATTCACTCAGAGGCTCTGCCATCATCCACACTTCTTCCTCGTTTCTTCCGATTACTCCCTGATCTGTATATCTAATCAAATTCGGAATATCTCCATTCTCCCCGTCAATCTCCCGGATTACAGCCGTTTCCATTTCTAACACCCAGCTTCTTCCCGGAATAGGCGATTCATACCCGTCTGCATACGCTGCACCTGTCCCCAACTCCGTATTCTCAATTCTATACAGCTCCAGCCATTCTTCAGAAAATACCGACGCATTCCCTTCTTTATCGGGATACTCCTCCCGTATATACACCTTCGACCCATCTTCATTGGGTATCACCTGCCGCCATGCATTCTCGGTTCCCTCCATCATAATCTCTGTCTTCTCCCCGCTTAAGGCATCATACCGGCAGATGGGATACATTTGCACCGCATTCTGCCCGCTGTAATTACCGTCCGGCCACACAAAGAACCGCGTACCGTCACCGCTCCACTTAAAATAATATGCCTCCGCCGAATCGTCCCTTTCCCTTTCATGGATCACCAACTTTTCCCCTGTCTGTACCCGATACAGGATAAGCTGGATCATGCCGTTATCAAAAGTCTCGTACAGGACGCACTGTCCTCCGGGAGCAATCTGCGATACGCTGACCGGACGCTCCTCAAAGACCACAATATCCGATTCCGTCCCCTGATAGATATTCATAGTCTGATAGCCTAAGCCTCCTCCCTGATCCCGGAGCACACAGATCTCTTCCCTGGAATCTCTCTTCCAGGTCATGGCGTATACACTGCCTTCAAAGCTATACTCCTTGATATCCCTGACATCGATTCCCGCATTATTCTCCGTATCTTCCGTCTCCTTTGGCAGGACAATGGTCTTCGACGTCTCCTGCCCGGCGCATCCGCACAGCAGGAGCCCTGCCACGATCAACGCTATCACTTGTTTTATCCCTTTTCTGTCACTTCTCATACCGATATCTCTTTTCCATGACTATGCATCATCCAAAATATAAAGCACACCCATGCGGGTATACTCCGATTACATGCCCCTAAGGGGCATGTATTGCAAACTATTATACCGGAAAACTGACCATAAATATAGTATACCCGTCCGGCTCGCTCTTCACCTGGATCGTTCCTCCGTGCTCCTCCATAATCTTCCTGGAGATGGCCAGACCAAGCCCGGAGCTTCCCATCTCCCTTGACCGCTCCTTATCCACCCGGTAGAACGGCTCGAAGATATGTGCTACCTCGTCCGCCTCCATGCCCTTCCCCTGATTCGCAACTGCAATCTGGATCTGATTCTTCCGCCTCGTGAGCCGGATCCAGATCTCCTTTCCCGGCTTCCCATACTTGATTGCATTATCGATCAAGTTGATCAATACTTGCCGGATCCGGTCTTCTCTTCCGCGAACAAGACAAGGTATAGCATCCCCCTCCAGAACCAGAGTATTCTCATACCGCCGCGCTTTCATCCGCATGGCATCCACCACATTTCTCAAGGTATCGGCGATATCCAGAGGCTCCATCCGAAGATACCTGTCCTTATCCTGCATTTCCAGGAGCTGGACCACCATACGGTGCAGCCTGGTACTCTCCTGCAGGATATGCTCCATCCCGTTATAGAACAATTCCTCGTCTCCAAGCCCGTTCTCCTCCATGAGCTGGGCATAACCCGAGATCGTCGTAAGCGGCGTCTTAAGCTCATGGGTCACATTATTATAAAACTCCTGCCGACTGTTCCAAAGCGCTAAGATATGGTCCCTGTCCTCCTGAATCTTCTCGAACTGCTCCTTTGTAACCTTAAGCATCTGTGTATAATTCCGCGACAGCTCCCCAATCTCATCCTTTCTCTCATTGACCTTGAGCTTCCCTAATACCTCGCTGTCAAACTGCCCGTCCTTAAGATGGCTTGAGATATCACTGGAGGTGCGGCCGAGAAGACGGATCGGAGAGACCATGCGCCGGATCATCACCCACACCACCAGGTAAATGACCGCAAAGGCCAGCACCGTGATCCTGACGATCTCCTTTAGGATTGTCCATTCTCTCTCGCACATCTCGTGATAGTCCAGGAAATAGCTGATGATCCCGATCTTTTGCCCCATCCCTTCTATCATCGGCATGGTAAAATACACCTCACACCGATTTTGCCCGCCATAATATATGGTAAACGCGCTCTGCCCGCCCTTCGCAAGCTGGAAATCTTCCCGTTCTTCGGCCCCTTCAAACCTTCGTCTTACACCCCGGCTTAAAAGACGCCCGCCGCTGTCATAGAGCGCCGCCTCCTGATATCCCGCATTCTTAAGCTGCTGCTCGATCTCACGGGTACATTCCTGGAATCCGGCCTCGTCTATCTGGCGGTTATTGATCAGCAGGACCTGGCGGATGTAGAGCTCCGTATTGCTCTCTATACTCTGAAGCTCCTTCATGATCTGTCTCTCCAGATTATACTGCATACGCATCCTTACAAAATACGTGACAGTCAGGACACTTAATAGCCCTAACAGCAGCACCCACACGCTCATCCGAAACAAGATCCCATGAAAGAATCTGTTCTTTCGATCATCCATCTTCCACACCAGCCTATTCCTCCGGTACGTACTTATACCCCACGCCGAACACCGTCACGATAGCTTCTCCCATACACAGCTTCTTCCTGAGCCTCTGTATATGAATATCTACCGTCCTTGTATCTCCCATGAAATCATAGCCCCATATCTCGTCAAGCAGATGTGAGCGGGTGAACACCCGCCTTGGGTTCTTCACCAGAAAGACCAGCAGATCGAATTCCTTTGGCGTCAGCTCCACATATTCTCCGCCCTGGCACACTGTCCGTTCCCGCTCGGAGATCACCGCATTCTTCACGCGGATCTCCCGTTCTTCCTCCTGCCCCTTCAAAGACTTTCCAAACCGCCTTAGGATGGTCTTCACACGGACAATCACCTCCCGCAGGTCGAAAGGCTTCGTAATATAATCGTCCGCCCCGGATTCAAGCCCATATACCTTATCATCGATACTCCCCCGCGCTGTCAGCATGATGATCGGGATATTATATTGTTCCGTCAGCATCTTACAGACATCCACTCCGCTGAGATCCGGAAGCATCCAATCCAGAAGCACCAGATGCGCTCCAAACTCCTTTGCCTCCCTAAGCCCGTCGGCGCCGGTATAAGCGCTTTTCACCTTGAAGCCTTCCTTCTTAAATCCATATTCCAGAATATCCGCGATCGGCTTCTCATCCTCTATCACCAGTATTCTGATCTCCTCCGTCACCGTCATCCTTACCACCCTCTTTGCTAACCGTCACGCTTCAAAATACGTAACAATTCAGATACCTTCACTGTTACCAAAATACACCTTGTGCCATACGAGAAACGCATAGACTGTCCAGATCTTCCTGCTGTTGTCCTCCTTCCCGTCCCTGTGCTCCTTAAGAAGCTTCACAAGCTTCTCCGTATGAAAATATTCCGCTGCCACCTTCCCTGTAAACACTTCCGATATCTCCTGATACCAGTCCTGTTCCTTCATCCAGTTCCTGATTGGAATCGGGAAGCCCAGCTTCTTCCTGCGCACGACCTTCTCCGGAAGATAAGCGTCTGCCGCTCTTCTCAACAGATACTTGGTCGTATAGCGTCTTGTCTTCATCTCATGGGGAATCGCTCTTGCGATCTGAAACACATCCTTGTCAAGAAACGGAACCCTAAGCTCCAGCGAATGCGCCATGCTCATCTTATCCGCTTTCTGTAGGATATCTCCCGGAAGCCAGTATTTCAGATCTATGTACTGCATCTGATCAGAATCCGGAAGCAGCGCCGCACTCTCATAGGCGCCCTCCAGGAAATTTGCCGGCTCCCCGGCACTCCCGGGCCGTTTCAGGATCTCTCTTCGCTCCCCGGTATGGAAGATATAGGCATTCCCGATATAACGCTCTCTAAGAGACTGCGATGTCCTGATCAGATAATTCCTGCCCTTCATATGCCTTGGCAGGTATTCCGCCAGAGAAGCAAGACATCTCCTTGCTCCCACCGGCAGCCACCCAAGAAGCTTAAGCGCCTTAGGTTCCAGATAGATATTATAGCCTCCGAATATCTCGTCCGCTCCCTCTCCGGACAGCACTACCTTCACCTCCTTAGACGCCTCCTGCGCAAGGAAATAAAGCGCCACCGCTGATGCGTCGCCAAGGGGCTCGTCCAGATGATACATCACTTTGGGAACCGCTTCCCTGAATTCCTCCTTCGTAATATACCTGCAATGATGATCTGTCCCAAGCATACCCGCAAGCTCCCCCGCATATACCGTCTCATCATACAGGGCTCCTTCATTCTCGAAGCCTACCGTAAATGTCCTGCCGCAGCCGGACGCTGCCGCAACCATGCTTGAATCTACCCCGCCGGATAAGAAGCTGCCCACCTCTACATCACTGATCAGATGACGCTTTACCGACTGGCCGATCACATTCTTCACATCCTCCAGAAGACTCTCCTCCCCCAGACCCTTACCGGGCTTAAGAGACGGTTCGAAATAGCGTGTCGTCCGAAGCTCCCCTGACAGTGTATATGTCAGATAATGCCCCGGCAGCAATTGGTAGATCCCCTTAAAAAATGTCTCCGGCAGCACCGAATACTGGAAAGACAGATACTGTTCCAGCGCCTCTTCATTCATTTCTCTGTGATATCCCGGGTATTCCAGAATACTCTTAATCTCCGAGGCAAATACGAGGGTATCTTTGACCACCGTGTAATAAAAAGGTTTGATTCCAAAATAATCTCTTGCTGCGAACAAAGCCTTCTCCTTATCATCCCAGATAGCGAAACTGAACATCCCTCTCAATTTATCCAGGAATACCTTGCCATATTCCTCATATCCGTGAAGGATCACCTCTGAATCCGAATCTGTCTCGAACCGGTGTCCCTTTTGTCTTAACATGTCCCTTAAGATCTGGTAATTATAGATCTCCCCGTTGAAAACCAGCGTCTTACTCTTATCTTCATTCTGAATCGGCTGCATTCCTGTCTCCAGATCTATGATACCAAGCCTTTGAAATCCCAGCATTGCATCTCTTGTGATATAATTATCCCTTCCGTCCGGCCCGCGGTGCTTAAGCGCCTTCATCATCCGTGAAAGCACCTGCTCCTTACCTTCTGTCTCTCCGATCATCCCACAGATCCCGCACATATCTACCGCTCCTCTTCTGTCTTTTTCTATATGCGGTATTATATTCAGGAGAAATCTCGAAAATCCTATAGAAATGTATCTAAAATGTAAAAAGAGCCGCCAGGGGAAGCCCGTTCGCACTCTTATATCTTATCCCATGCAAACTCTCATCCCCTGACAGGCCCTCTATATACTTATCCGCGATAGATGATATCGTCTCTTCCCGGTCCGTTGGAAACCATCGTGATCGGATACCCAATCTGCTCTTCTACGAACTCGATATACTTCCGGCAGTTCTCAGGCAGCTCCTCGTAAGTCTTGATCCCCCTGATGTCACATTTCCATCCTGCAAGCTTCTTATAGACAGGCTTCGCCTTCTCAAGCAAATGTGTCACAGGGAAATCTGTCGTCACCTCCCCGTTGATCTCATAGCCCACGCATACCGGTATCTCATCCAGATACCCAAGTACGTCAAGCACCGTAAACGCCACATCCGTCGCGCCCTGCATCCTGCATCCATACTTAGAAGCAACACAGTCGAACCATCCCATCCTCCTTGGACGTCCGGTAGTCGCTCCGAACTCGCCGCCGTCGCCTCCGCGGCGTCTCAGTTCATCCGCTTCCTCTCCGAAGATCTCACTTACGAACGCGCCGGCTCCTACCGCGCTGGAATAAGCCTTGCATACTGTGATCACCTTCTTGATCTCATACGGCGGGATTCCTGCCCCGATTGCCCCGTAGGCTGCCAATGTAGAGGAAGAGGTCACCATAGGATAGATCCCGTGATCCGGATCCTTAAGCGTTCCAAGCTGTCCCTCAAGAAGGATCTCCTTCCCCTCTTTCAACGCATTGTAGAGATAGAGCGACGTATCGCATACATACGGTTCTATCATCCTCTTATATTCCTGAAGCTCATTATAAAGCTCATCCGGATCAATCGCCGGCTTATGATACAGATGCTCAAGCAACACGTTCTTCTGTGCCGTGATCCTTACTACCTTCTCCCTTAGCAGCTCATCATCAAACAGCTCGCTTACCTGAAATCCGACCTTCGCATATTTGTCTGAATAGAACGGAGCGATCCCTGACTTCGTAGAGCCAAAGGACTTTCCGCCCAGCCGTTCCTCTTCATACGCATCAAAATTCTTGTGATATGACATTACCATCTGCGCACGGTCTGATACCAGAATCTTCGGCGCCGGAACTCCCCTGTCGACAACAGACTGTATCTCCTTGCAGAGAACCGGAATATCCAGTGCGACACCATTTCCGATGATGCTCGTGGTATGGCTATAGAATACACCGGATGGCAGGGTGTGCAGTGCAAACTTACCGTAATCATTGATGATCGTATGCCCCGCGTTCGCTCCTCCCTGGAATCTTACGATAATATCCGCCCTCTCGGCTAACATATCCGTAATCTTCCCTTTTCCTTCGTCTCCCCAATTGGCGCCAACTACTGCTCTTACCATATCAATTCCTCCTGCGTTATCATTTAACTATAATCCACTCAAAACCAGATAACATTATACTATATTTTCCTGCTTCTGTAAAATGCATTTTAAAACTTTTGCTTTACATAAGCGGCGCCACCATCCGCAGCACGTGTCCGCACAGCTTGGTGAGCAGGCTTCTCTCCTTGGCCTCCACCAGTGTTACCTTGTGACACTTCTTGAGCGTCTTCTTGAAATCCTTCTCGATCCTGTCGATCTCTGGATTATTATAGATGAATACGCCGCATTCAAAATGAAGGTAGAGACTTCTGTAATCCAGATTGATGGTTCCCACCGTAGCCGTGTCGTCATCCGAGACAAAAACCTTGGCATGGACGAATCCGGGCGTATACTCATAGATCTGGACACCGCTCTCGATCAGCTCCTTATAGTATGTCTTCGCCACCGCAAACGCATACCACTTATCCGGGATATGGGGCATGATGATGATGACCTCAATCCCGCTTTTTGCCACCCTTGTAAGCGTGGTGATCATCTCATTGTCCAGTATCAGATAAGGCGTCATAATATGTACATACTTCTTCGCATGGTTCAGTATGTGGAAATACACCTCTTCACCTACATTCTCATTGTCAAAGGGACTGTCCGCATAGGGGATCACATAGCCTAAGCCTCTGTGAAGCTCCGTCTTCTTGGGCGTCAGGTATTTCTTATATCTCTCGGGCCGCCTCTCTTCTACGTTCCACATCTGCAGAAATATCATGGTCAGGCTCTGCACTGCGTCCCCCTTAAGCATGACCGCCGTGTCCTTCCAGTGTCCGAACCGCTCTTTCCTGTTAATGTACTCATCTCCTAAGTTGATCCCTCCGGTAAATGCAACCTTGCCGTCGATCACACAGATCTTGCGGTGGTCCCGGTTGTTCTGTGTCGTTGACAGAAACGGTTTGATGGGATTCGACATCTTGCACTGGATCCCGAATCTCTCAAGCTGTTTTGGATAATTATAAGGCAGCATGGATATGGCGCACATGCCGTCATACATGAATCGGACCTCCACGCCGTCCTTCGCCTTCTCCTTGAGGACCTCAAGGATCGTTCCCCACATATATCCCTTTTCCACGATAAAATATTCCATGAATATGTATCTTTTGGCCTTCTTAAGCTCCGACAGCATCGCTCCAAGCTTATACTCCCCCAACGGGAAATACTGGACCGACGTATTGCGGTAGGTGGGGAACCCTAATTGTCTGGACAGATAATAGGACAGATGGGCATTGGCAGACTTGCTCGCCCACAGGTTCTCCACGATCTCCGGATCCTGCTGCATATACGGAGCCGTCTCGATCCTTAAAGTAGACAGCCTGTTCTGCAGGAATCTGGTGCCCACCTGCATCTGCACAAAGATATAGAATATCACTCCAAACACCGGAAATACCAGGACGCACAGCATCCATGTCATCTTGAACGCCGGATTGCCCTTCGTATTGATGATGTATATCAGTATCACTGCTTCTAACACGATCAGCGTTCCATAAATATATGGAAGATATGCCTGCAGATAATGGATCGATCCCGCTATAGACCCTAATTGAATCAGCAGCATCAGCAGAATAATTCCGGTTCTGCTGAAAATGATGCGGAATAATCCCTTCTTTGCCGTTCCGGACGCCTGGTTTTTGTTCATAAATACACACTCCTTTTTGTAACCACAGACAACAGTTTAACACAGTTTCATCCAATAATCTAACAGATTACTTATTTTTTACATACATTTTATTATTATTTTAGAGGAAAAATAATGCAATGTGTGATATGATAGATATTAGAATATAATTTTTGAAAGGAGATATAATTATCATGAAGAAATGGGGCAAAGGCTTAATGGGGCTGGCAGCAGCAGGTGGCGCGATCGCAGGCCTTATCTATTATTTAAAGAAAAAAGATTCCTGTGAGGATGATGATTTTGATGATGATTTTGAAGACGACGACTTCGATCTTGACAGTGACTTAAAGCCTGTATCAGACCGTGAATATGTGTCTCTGAATCCATCCGCCAAGAGCGAGGAAGCTGACGAAGAAGCTTCCGGGGAGGCCGCTGCTGAGGATGCTGAACCAGAAGAGGCAGACAGCGCGGATGCTGACGAAGATTAGTATATGCATACGGAACGGACACAACACCAGAGAAGGTTGCTGTGTCCGTTTTCGTCTCAAGAACTATTGATTTTCATTCCAATAAAGCGTAAAATATATCTTAAATATGGCAGACAGGAATGAAGAGGGCTTAAGCTATGATGAGTAAAAAGAAGAAAAAACAGTTACTTAGGAAGATGCGGAACAACATGATCGTGCTTGTGATGTTTATCCTGGTGATCATGCTGTGTACGAACATCCTGCGCAATTCATTGATGGACAACACCAACAAGATGGGACTTTCACTCGTGGAGAATTATTCCACATCCGAAGAGAGCAATATGCGCGCCTGTGAGTCCATTCTGACTCTCAGCGTGAACTATATCGAAGAACGTGAACAGGACGGCGTTTCACTCAAGGAGCTCAAGGAAGGCCTCTACCCTTTCATGAACGGCCTGACCGAGCTTTACGGCCCAGAGAATATTCAGGTCTACGGCAAGGCTCTTGACGACGATCATTTCATATCTAACATTCCGGAGATTGAAGATATGGAAGACTATGATGTCACCGATACGGACTACTATCAGGGCGCCGCAGCGGCAGACGGCGGGATCTATATCTCCCCAGCATATGTTGATGTGGTAACCGGGCAGAACGTGATCACCATGTGCAAGACCGTCCCGTCTACCGGAAGCTTTCTCGCCATTGATATGATGTTCTCTTATTTCGAGTTGAATAATGAGAACCTCACTCTTCCGGCGAATGCCTCTTACTACTTGATCGACAAAGAAGGAACCCTGCTTTATTTCAAGGCCGCTACCGACCACACCTACGATGAATTCCAGGTGCTGGTAGACGGATTTATGGAGCAGTCTAACCTGGCTAAGGGAAGTCAGGTATTGGAGAATGTCATAGCCATGGACGGGCATGCCCGTAACGTTTATTTTCACCAAATGACGAACGGATGGACGGCTATACTGACCATACCGGAATCCGAGATTTTTACAGGTCTTGACACCTTTAACTACATAAGTATCATGGTAGCCCTCCTTGGCCTGGCGCTGATCATCTTCCAGGCTGTCAGGGAATACAGGCAGGAGAAACAAAACCAGCTCCTTGTAGAAGAGCGCAATCGGATGGCAGACCGCAACCGGATCTATCAGAATGCCATGAACAGCACGGCACGGGCCTATCGGGCTATCTATTACGTTGATATGCTCACTGGCAGATATGATATGCTCTATCCCCACCGCGGCAGGAATACAGAATCCGGAGATTATAACACAGAATTCGTATCCAAGCGTTTTGAAGCCGGTATCATTGCAGAAGAGCACCGGGAACAGGTACAGCAATTCCTTGACCTGTCTAACATCGTAAAGCTTCTGGAGACCGAGGACCACATTGAACTTCAGTATAAACGTATCGATGAGAACGGCAAATACGAATGGTGCTCCACCGTCGCCACCATAGCTGAGATGGACGGGGAACAAGCAACCGCCATTACGCTGACCATCCGAAGTATAGACGAGATCATCCACCGTGAAGAGAAACAGAAAGAGATGCTCGCTCTGGCAGCAGAACGAGCAGAAGCCGCCAACCTGGCAAAGAGCGATTTCCTGTCCCGGATGAGCCACGATATCCGTACACCGATGAACGCCATCCTTGGTATGACCGCTGTCGCCGGCATGCATATAGACGATAAGGAACGCGTCCTCGACGCTCTTGGCAAGATCACCGTCTCCAGCAAGCATCTTCTGGGACTGATCAATGAAGTCCTGGATATGAGCCGGATCGAGAGCGGGAAAGTCAGCCTTACAGAGGGTATCTTTAACCTGTCCGATACCTTCGAGAATCTGCTGACCATCTTCCATTCCCAGATGGAAGCCAGGAATCTGGAACTCTGCGTGAACGTGGCCAATGTGGAACACGAGAGCGTAATCGGCGATGAACAGCGGCTGCAGCAGATCTTCATGAATATCATGGGCAACGCGGTCAAGTTCACACCAGAGGGCGGAAAGATCAGCCTTTATATTGAAGAGAAGCCATCACATATTGCAGGCAGCGGGTTCTTTGAATTTACTTTTGAGGATACCGGTATCGGAATGGAGAAGGATTATATCCAGAAGATCTTCGAACCATTCTCTCGCGCTGCAGATTCGCGCATCGGCAAGATCGAAGGAACCGGTCTTGGCATGAGTATCGCCGTCAACATCGCCCGTATGATGAACGGCGACATCAAGGTAGCGAGTACTCTTGGAGAAGGCTCCAGATTCACCGTTCAGGTATACTTGAAACTCAACGACATTACACAAGCGGATATTGAAGCCTTCTCTTCTCTTCCGGTGCTTGTAGCAGATGATGAGGAAGCTGCCTGCGAGAGTACCTGCGAGATTCTGAACAGCCTGAACATGGATGCAGAATATGTGCTTGACGGTGATTCTGCTATCAAGCGCATCATCGAAGCCCGTAAGGCCGCAAGAGACTTCGCCGTTGTAATCCTTGACTGGAAGATGCCGCGAAAGGATGGCCTGACTACGGCAAAGGAGATCCGCAACCTGACCGGCAATGATATTCCTCTCATTATCCTGTCGGCCTATGACTGGTCAGATATTGAGGCGCAGGCAATGGATGCGGGTATCGACGCATTTATCGAGAAGCCTTTGTTCAAGTCCAGACTGATGAAAGTGTTGAAGGATGTTCTGGGTCTTAGTAACAGCGAGAGACCTGCCACTGCGCTTGATTCCTTCAAGGAGCAGGATTTCTCAGGCAAGAGAGTCCTTCTGGTGGAGGACAATGAACTGAATATCGAGGTGGCATCAGAGCTTCTTGATATCGTAGGCATCCAGGCAGACCAGGCTCTGAACGGCCAGCTCGCGGTTGACTGTGTGCTTGAGCACGAACCTGGCTACTATGACCTGATCTTCATGGATATCCAGATGCCAGTGATGAACGGATATGAATCCACCAGGGCGATCCGATCGTCCGGCAGAAAGGATCTTAAGACGATCCCCATCGTTGCCATGACGGCGGACGCTTTCGCAGACGATATCAGGAAATCCGAGGAAGCCGGTATGAACGGGCATATTTCCAAGCCGGTGGATATCGAGAAGCTGGAAGAAGCCCTGCGGACATTTTTATACTAGTACACCGAAAAATAAGTTCCTAGCCATATAACGCAGAATGATTTTTCATAATGACAGCGAGCCAGATGAACGTACATATCTGTTCACCTGGCTCGTTATTTCGTAAAATTGAGTCTATCCCTGTATCCTCTCTACATATTCCCACGCTTCCGTATCGAACTCCCTGTCGCTAAAATAGAGCTTCCTGTCTGCCGTATTCAGCGCCTGGGTCAGCTACGTCCTGAAAATCTGCACGACAGACGGAGAGTCAAACTACAACCGTACAATCGCTGCCTCATCTCCTGCTTCAAGCCGCTGTGTACCTGCCGGGATCTCGATCAGGCAGTTGCATCCGCACATCGTGCTTAAGATTCCCGACGCATTCGACCCGTCAGGAATCCGCACTCTTCCGTTCTCATAATATCCCCGGACATACCTGGTCACCCGGCTCATCTTGGGGAACGTACTCTCCGTCACGGCTCGCGCCCTTCTGATCTTAAGGTCCGGCCTTCCCGACATTTTACACAGGAGGGGACGCACCAGAAGCTCCAAATTCACTGCCGCACCGTAGGGATTCCCGGACAGACAGATCAGAAGCTTCCCCTGATACTGCGCGCACAGAGTCGGCATACCCGGCTTCACCGCAATCTTCCAGAAGATCGTCTCACATCCGAGCAGCTTCACCACCTCATGCATGATATCCTTCTTTCCTACGGACACACCGCCTGTTGTGATCACAAGATCTGCATTCCCTGCCGCTTCCCTGATCCTCTCGGCCGCAAATGCCGCGTCGTCTCCCACTCGCTCCTTTGCCGTTACTTCCATTCCCCACATACGAAGTCTCGTCACCAGCGTATAGAGATTGGAATCATAGATCTTCCCGCCTGCAAGCTCTTCCCCCGGAAGAATGATCTCATCCCCGGTAGTGATCACCGCTGTCTTCGGGCTTCTGTACACGGTGACCCGATCCAGGCCAAGACTTGCCAGTATCCCGACCTCCACGGCGCCAAGCAGCAGCCCTTCTTCTAAGATCTTCGCACCCGCCTTATAATCCTCCCCTGCATAACAGTAGTTCTCATAAGAACCAATCGGTTCGTAGACCTCCACGGTCTCTTCCCCGTAGTCCGTATCCTCTTGTCCGACGACACAGTCCGCCCCGTTCGGTATAGGCGCTCCCGTCATGATCCGCACGGCAGTCCCAGGCTCCACGCATTTGCTGCCTAAATGCCCGGCATCCACCTCTTCTAATACCCTAAGGCGCACAGGATGATCCTTCGCGGCCATGCTGATGTCCGCGCTTCTGACCGCATATCCGTCAAGGGGCGACCTTGGGAACGGGGGCTGGTCATGTTCTGCGTATATGTCCTTCGCAAGCACACGGCCACCCGCATCCCACAGCGTTATCTCCTCTGCGTCCTTAATCTTATTCACCCTTTCAAGCAGCAGATTCTGTGCCTGCTCCAATATCAATCCGCTCAATCTTACTCCTCCAGCCATTCAATCAGTTTTTATTTTATCTTCTTTCCCCATACCAGTGATCTCACCTTTTCGAATCCGCCTGACAAGATCAAATCTATCATATCACATTAGAAATAATGTTGGAACTATATTTTTATGCTCTCTATTTTTCTGTTTAAGAGACACACACCCTCATCATATCCCGCCTTGCCGAACACACCAGCGTAAGCCCGTACTCCCCCGCCAGCCGCACTGCCTCGCAGGTCGGCACCGCCTTGGCCGCCAGGACCGGAATCCCCGCCCGGATCGCCTTCACTGCCATATCCACCGGGATCCGCCCGCTGGAATACACGATACACTGCCTAAGATTGATCTGATTGCGGAGGGCATACCCGATCACCTTATCAAATGCATTATGCCGTCCGATATCCTCGCACGCAAACAAGATCTTCCCCCGCATAGACAGAAAGCAGCTATGCACCGCGAATGTCTCCCGATGGAGCGGCATGCCGTCCGCTAACCGGTCCGCAAGAGCAAAGACCCATTCCTTCTCCCACATAACCGGCTCTACAGGAGACAATCTGCATTCCATATTCCATTGCCCCCTGGGCTCCCTTAGGATCACTTCCCCGACTTCCCCGGACTCACTGACACAGACTGATTCCACATCTCCCGCTTCTTCAATGATTCCTGCGGTGAGAAGCCTTCCAAGTATCACCTCCGCAAGATACTGCCCGGTACAGGAGATCTCCATGGCCTCTCTTCCGTTTACACGGACCGTCACAGAATGCTCAACCGGAATCGCAAATTCATTCTCACGAACGCTCCCGTCCCGCAGAATTTCCCGGACCTTCTCGTATCTGATCAATTCCAATTTATTCGGGCATGCCATATGGCATGCCCTCCGAATGTATTTCTCTTCTATATACATTATGATATCTTCTCCACCTTTACTGCGCACACCTTGTACTCCGGCGTACTGGAAATACCGTCTAACGCGTCGTTGGTCAGCCAGTTCGCGCCGCCTTCGATATAATGGAACGGCATCCAGCATTCCCCTGCCCTGGTCTTCTCAGATACATGCGCCGTCGTCTGGATCGCTCCGCGGCGTGAGGATACCGAGATCTTCTCCCCGTCCTCAATACCAAGCGCCTTCGCATCCAGCGTATTCAGCTCGATAAATGACTCTCCGGCGATCTCGTTGATGCCCGCCGTCTTATCCGTCATAGCGCAGGCATTGTAATGATACAGGATACGTCCGGTCATCATGGTAAGCGGATACTCCTCATCCGGAAGCTCTGTAGCCGGAATATACTGAGCAGGACGGAAATACCCGACTCCTCTTGCGAACTTGCCCACATGCATGATCGGAGTTCCCGGATGGTCTGCCGCAGGACACGGCCACTGCAGTCCCCGTCCGCCGACTTCTTCGCTGTCAAGACGCGCATGGCTGATTCCGCCGTAAGAAGGCGTCACCGAAGCGATCTCGTCCATGATCTCGGCAGGCGTAAGATGCGGCTGAGGATATCCCATACGGTTCATGATCTCCGTGAATATCCAGGTATCCGGCTTCGCCTCTCCCGCGATCGCAGCAGCCTTGCGGATCCTCTGAACACGGCGCTCCGTATTGGTAAACGTCCCCTCCTTCTCTGCATATGAGATTCCCGGAAGTACTACATCCGCAAGCTTTGCGGTCTCCGTCATGAATAATTCATCTACGACAAAGAAGTCAAGCGACTGAAGCGCCTTGATCACATGATTTGTATTCGGGTCCGTTCTCACCGGATCCTCTCCGAAGATGAATAATCCCCGGATCTCCTTGTTGATCATCTTCGGGAAGCAGTCCGTCGCCTTCGTGCCTTCCTTATGGTTAAGCGCAACGCCCCATGCCTTCTCGAACTTTTCGACAATTCCCTCTTTGGAAATGTTCTGGTAGCCCGGGAACTGGTTCGGGGAAGCGCCCATATCACAGGCTCCCTGTACGTTGTTCTGTCCGCGGATCGGATTCACGCCGCATCCCGGACGTCCGATCTTGCCGACCATCAGCGCCATATTAGACAGGGACATAACCCCTTCCGTACCCGTATGGTGCTCTGTAACGCCAAGGCAGTACATCACCGGCGCTTTATCCGCCGCAGCGTAGATCCTTGCCGCCTCACGCAGCTTATCCGGGTCGATACCGCAGATCTCTCCTACCCTTTCAGGAGTATAGTCCCGCACTGCTTCCTTCATAGCCTCATAATTTTCCGTTCTCTCGCCGATGAATTTCTCATCTGCCAGTCCTTCTTCGATAAAAATATGCATCATGCCGTTGGCAAATGCAACGTTGGTGCCGGGACGCAGCTTCAGGTGGATGTCCGCCTGTTTCGCAAGGTCAATATCCCGGGGATCCACAACAATCAGCTTCGCCCCTCTTGCCACGGCCTGCCGGATCTGCATACCGATGACCGGATGTGCGCATTCCGGATTCGTCCCCACCATCAGAATGGCATCGGACTCATGTGTAATATCATAAATGGTGTTCGTCATTGCTCCCGAACCTAATGTGGTTGCCAACCCGGCAACAGTAGGAGCATGTCAAACGCGCGCGCAGTTATCGGTATTGTTGCTCCCAAATACCGTCCGAACCATTTTCTGAAGCATGTAAATGTCTTCATTGGCTGAACGTGAGCAGGCAAAACCGGCCAGCGCCTCACCTCCGTATTGATTTTTGATCTCGGTAAACTTAGAAGCCGTAAGGCTTAAAGCTTCCTCCCAGGTAGCCCTCTCGAACTCACCCGTCGCCTTATTCTTAATGAGCGGATAACGGATCCTCTCCGGAGAATCCACGAAATCAAAGGACCCGCTCCGTCCCTTGACACAGAGAAGTCCATGGTTCGACGGACCGTCTGCGCCGACCGCATCCACGATCTTCCCGTTCTTGACCACCAGATCCATCTGGCAGCCCGTAGCACAGTGCGGACAGGTGGTCCGTACCTTCTCAACCTCCCACGCACGGTAAGCCTTTCTGCGCTTCACCGTCAGAGCGCCCGTCGGACACGCCTGGGCACAGTTTCCGCAGGACTCGCAGAGCGTATTCTTCCAGTCTTCTCCAAACGGAGCGTCGATGATAGAGAACATTCCCGTCTTACCAAGCCAGATCGCTCCCCGGCCGGTCACATGAGAACAAGTCTTCACACATCTCTGGCATTCGATACAGCGGTCAGGATCATAACTTAAGAACGGATGAGCGTCTTTCTTCTTGAAGTTCTTCTCCTTTCTTGCGCCGGTAAATTCCGTCGTCTCCACGCCATATTCAATACAGTATTTCTGCAGCTCGCAGTCCCCGTTCTTCTCACAGCTGAAACAGTCCCCGTAGTGCTCGGACAACAGAAGTTTCAGCACCATCCGTCTCGCTGCCTTTACACGTTCACTGTGGGTCAGGATCACCATGCCTTCCTTCACCTTCGTATTGCAGGCGGGAACCAGTTCTTCCGATCCGCTAAGCTCTACCACACACAGCCGGCAGGAGCCGATATCATTGACACCCTCGAGATAACAGAGTGTCGGGATCTCAATTCCCTCCCTGCGGGCCGTCTGAAGGATCGTGCTGCCCTCGGCGGCCTCTATATTTCTTCCATTTATTGTTATCTGCATCTTCTTCCTCCTATTTGTCTACCGCACCGTCAAGCTTTCCGCATCCAAATACATCGCACCGCAGGCATCTGCCGCACTCCTGCTGAATCTCCTCATAGGTCATCGGACATTCCACATGCTCGAAATCATGCTTCCTTAAGTAAGCCGGACGCTCCTGGATATTGACGCGCCCCGTCGGGATCCGGTTGTTAGACCTTGCATCCGGCGCTTTTACGCCGCAGTCAAGCTTGTGATGATATCCCAGATACTCGTCAATATTATGCGCCGCGACCTTGCCCGCCGCGATCGCACGGATCGCCGTAGCCGGTCCTGTCGCACAGTCGCCGCCCACGAAGATTCCCGGCATATTGGCGATCGCCGTATCAAGCCCCGCCTGGAACACATTTCTCTGGGCAGGCATTCCGAATTCTTCAAACGGCGCGCTGACAATATCCTGTCCCACAGCGATCAATATCACATCACAGGGGATACGCAAAGGCTCCTTGGATGCTGCGTCCACAGGCGCCGGCCTGCCGCTTCTGTACGGCCCGATCATCTGAGGCTGGGTCCACAGGGCACAGCAATTCCCTTCCTCGTCCTTCTCGATACTCTTCGGCGCCTGCAGAAGCATCAGCTCAATACCTTCCATCACGGCAGACTCGATCTCCGTATCCAGCGCAGTCATATCCTCCTGCCGTCTCCGGTACACGATCCGCACATCCGCAGCTCCGCAGCGAAGCGCGCTTCTTGCCGCATCCATGGCAACATTGCCGCCGCCGATGACCGCCACCGTCTTGCCGGTGTAATCAGGCTTCCTGTCATGCCCGATCTCGTCTAACATCTCTACCGCCGAGAACACATTCTTCGCGTCAATTCCTTCAAGCCTCAGCTTCTTGCCTGCCTGAGCGCCGATCGCCACATACATGGCGTCATAACTCTTATGTATCTCTTCGACCGGAACATCCACACCCACATTGACGCCGTATTTTACCTCAATATTTCCAGTTGACAGGATGGCGTTCATATCCTCGTCAAGCCTGTCCTTGGGGAAACGGTAGTTCGGGATCCCGTACATCAGCATACCGCCGAGCCTCTCCTTCGCCTCATACACGGTCACCTTATGACCCATCAGAGACAGATAATATGCCGCCGTCATTCCGCTGGGGCCTCCGCCTATGACGGCAACCTTCTTCCCTGTTGCCGGATTCGCCCGGGGAACCTCCACCTTATCCGCAGCGATCTGATCTACCGCGTATTTCTTAACGCCCCGGATATTAAGAGAAGTATCGATCAGGTTCCTTCTGCAACGCTCCTCGCATGGGTGCTCACAGATCATGGCGCACGCCGTCGGAAGCGGGTTATCCCTTCGTATCAGGTTGATAGCTTTGTCATAATTGCCCTCCTGTACATGGGCTATATATCCCGGTATATCCACATGCGCCGGACATAAGGTCACGCACGGAATCTTCTGCCCGGTAATGCCTGTACATTCCTGCCTGCGGATGTGGCTGATATAATCCTCCTTGAACGTCTCTAAGCCCTCCAGAACCTCGATGGCCGACTGATAGCCGATCGCGCAGTCCGCACTGTCGCGGATCATTGCCGCCAGCTCCTTCATCTCGATCAGAGTGTCCATATCCGCCCGCCCGCGGAGGATCCTGATCAGCATCTTCTCCAATTGCCTAAGGCCGTCCCGGCAGGGTACACATTTGCCGCAGGTCTGGTTCCTTGACGCCTGTAAGAGCGACAGCTGAACCGTAAGCGGACAGGTTCCCGGCGGGTACACATTGACCTTGTTCGAGAACTTCTTAAGCAGCGGCCCGATCTTCGCGTCACTGAGCCTGCTGTTTGCAAGATAAATCTTACTCATTCTTGTTTCTCCCTTCTAGAAATATGTAAAATGACTGCTTCTCTTTCCTCATAATATCCTCTCTACTTCGCCTGTCCCTTGCGCAGATAGACGAACCAGTACGCGCATCCGACACAGACTGCGCCGCCGATGATGTTGCCGATGGTCACCGGAAGCAGATTGCCCCCGAAGAATCCGCCCCAGGTGACCGCGTCAAGATTCACCCCGGCTTCTGCCGCCGCTTCGGCATACTCTGGAATCCCTTTTGCAAAAAGCCCCGCGCTGATGTAGTACATATTGGCCACGCTATGCTCGAATCCGCACAGCACGAACATCATGATCGGGAAAAATAACCCCGCGATCTTTCCCGCAACATCCTTCGCCGCAAAAGAGATCCACACCGCTATACATACCAGGAAATTACATAAGATTCCCTTGATCAGTGCGTCGCCAAACGGCATCGTACATTTCCCCGCCGCCGTAGACAGAACCGAGACCGCCATCTGATTGCCGAATAAGCTGACCTGGTGTGAATACACGATGCCAGCCGCGATCAGGAATCCGCCGACGATATTACCCAGGTATACGACGACCCAGTTCTTCAGCATTCCCGCCGGGCTGATCTCCTTTTCCAGAAGCGGGATCACAAGCAGCGTATTGCCGGTAAATAACTCGCTTCCGGCAAGAAGCACCATGCTAAGCCCTCCCGGGAACACACACGCCCCGACAAATTTCCCGACTGACGCAAGCGGGACTGACACTGCCACCGTCGTAGCTCCCACACCTCCTACTGCAATGAACGCACCTGCAAGAATCGCCAGAACAAACATCTTGCTGACCGGTGTATTCACTTTCGCTTTTCCTGTTGCAATATAATTTTTTGCCACCTCGGCCGGTGTAAATAAATTCATAATTGCATCCCTCCCTTTTCATTTCTTTTTCAACCTATACAATCATAAAATTATTTACCAGATTTTTGTATGTGAAAAAAAACATTTTTTTGTTGATTATCTATGCATAATGCACATTTATTATGCTATTCTATAATAAAATGGTGATTTTTTACGATCACACAGTAGTTTGACAAAAGAACGTCAATCCTGCTAATATTTTAACACAATTTTAATTTTAGGGGAATAAGTTATGCAATTACCATTGAATGTAATACTGTACCAACTCTCGGCAAACAGTTTGTACGAATCACAGAACATCAACCTGACCACCGACTATGACGGCGTCAAATTCTTCGATATTAACTTCACTTTGGAAGACAGCAAGCGGTATCTCTATCTCCTGTCAGAAGAGATGCTTCGTACATATTCAGACCAGATCACGAATTCAGACACCTTCCTGTGCGTCTGCCAGAACAGAGAAACACACTTGAACGAATTCAACCATGAACTGTCCCTTGTACTGCTGTACTCCAACGACAGCTTCCCCACCGTATTCAACAAGGTGCTGACCATCTTCCATGATTTTGAAGTGTGGGATACGAATTTTCATCTGGCGCTGCTTAAAGACCGGCCGCTTAAGGAGCTTCTCGAACTGACGAATGTCTATATCGTACACCCCATGGTGATACTGGACCGGAATTTCTCCCTGCTTGGATACGTGAAGACCCCGGGAACCGACGACCCTATCATGGACGATATCTTAGACGCCGGATACGTCACGCCGGATACCATGACAAGGCTTCGCCAGGACGGGCTGATCTCCGCCTCAGAACAGGCGGCTAATCCTCTGATCAACTACTACTGTCTCACCACCCACGAATGCTACTACAGCATGATGTACCGTTTTACCGCGAACGGACACACCGTGGGTTACGCCCTTGTATTCCGGTGCAGCATTCATCCCAAGACCAATTATCTGGATCTGATGAATATCATCTCTGAGAACCTTATGCTTTATTTCCAGCAGGAACGCTTCAAGAGCCGCTCCTCCTCAGAGATCTATGAATCCCTCTTCACAGAGATCCTGGATCATCCTGACGCCCCGAGCAAACAGTATGAAGACCAGATCAGTTTCATACCGGGGCTTTCCATGGAAGGATATTTCCGTCTTGCACGTGTCAGCTATGAGAATATTTCCGAGATGCCCTACTCCTTCGTGAGCTGGAATCTCAGGAACGCTGCGTCTGGCTGGAAGCCCTTCGTCCATCAGAATGCATTGTATGTACTTCGTTTTACCAGCGATTCCGACAAGCTTGGCAGCTTCCTCTCCCCCGACCAGGAGGCGCTGTTCCGCAACTGTATGGGCGGCATCACTTACACCTGCGGCATCTCCAATACCTTCTTCTCGCTGATGGAATTGCCGACCGCAGTGCTGCAGTGCAACGAAGCCATCCGCTTAGGACGGCTCAAGGATGAAAAACCACGGGAATTCTACCAGTTTAAAGATGTATTTGTACCATATATATTACAGGAATTAAAAAGATCTGTCCCGTCTCCGATGCTGACGTCACCGTGCTATGAAGTGCTTAAGAGATACGACCGGAAGAACCATACCGACCTGTGCGAGATCTTTATGCACTATCTGGAGAACGGACGCAGCATCGGACAGACCTCCAACGCCATCTTCCTTCACCGGAACACGGTTCAGAACAAGGTGAAAAAGGCGGTCTCCGTAATGGGAAATGAATGCGACGGGTCGCAGGCTATGGTGGCTTTTGTGCTGGCCTATGCGGGGGATCACGAAGTATAGCCCGCCGTCCCCATCCATACTGATAGTACATTGCCGAAACTTTAAAACATATATCTTGTGTATACTCTCAAAATGATATATACTGATAATACATTTTATATTATAGAAAGGTAAAAATCATGAGAGGTAAAAGAAAATTGTTTTTTATGTTTCTGGCACTCTGCCTTATGTTGGCCATACGGCCGGAAACAGCATCCGCAGCCGGCGGATCGATATCCGTAAACGGAACCGATATCCTGTCGGCACCGGATCACCAGGTCTCCTGCGGGAGCGGTGCTGCAGCCTACGATCCCGACACGAAGGTCTTAAGACTTGACAATGCCGTGATCGGAAGCACTACTGGAAGCGCTGTGCAATATGGAGTACAGATTACGGAACCCGGCGTAACTGTTGAATTAATTGGGGAGAATACAATCAACGCGCACTTTGGAATCTACAGCGAACAGCCGTTAACCATTAAGGGAACCGGCGGAGGGCTCTTGATCAATATCGTTCAGGATTCTTCTATTCCAGGTAATCCATGCAGGGGCATTTATGCTAAAAAAGGCGGGCTTACTATCAAAGACACAGATATCCGCTTAACAACGGGTACAATAACAGCTAACAGCGTATACGCCGTCGATTCCTGGGGCGGCGATAATCAGATCATTAATTCTACGATAAGGATTGCCATGCAGCCGCTCAAAGATCCTGATGAAAGTTGTACGGGAATCAATATACCGGTAGACGGGGCAAATGTACTTACGGTAACCGACAATTCAAGCATCATCATGGAATCATTAGACAGAGGAATCTCTTCTTCTGGAGATATCAACATCTCCGGGAGCAGCCTTTCCATAAAGGACTCTTCCAGTTTTGCTGTCGTTGCAGGAAATACAATGATTTCTAACGGTTCCAGGCTGGATATCTCTGCACAAGACGGACAAGCCCTGCAAGCAGCCGGGAAAAAGATAACCATTTCCCATTCTTCTGCCACTCTGGTATCAACCGGAACGAACGGTATCTTCTGCAATGATCTGGAGATCATAGATTCCTCGGAGGTAGACGTCAAAGGCTACTGGCCGGCCTTGTTTGTAGATAGCAATACTGTTATCAGAGATTCTTCCGTAGATGCGGTTACAACAAATGACGTAGGAATCTTCTGCAAAGGCTCTACGGAAATCACTGATTCTGAGGTCAAATCTGTCTCTGACCAGAATATGAGCGGTCTTCGCATCTTAGGGGATCTGGCCATAAAGGATTCGGATATCATTTCCTCCGGCGATGCCAATAACAACAGCATTTCCGCGGTAGGCAGCATCTCCATTACCGGAGGTTCTACAGAGATCGGGGAAGGAGGAATCGCTTCCGAAAAGAATATACATATAGGCGGTGTCATCCTTTCAAACGGGACGCCTTCTTATGATAATATACAGAACGATTCCGATAATGTCACATTCTCAGAGGCAGATTACAGCGCCGTAGACGCCGCGGTCAAGAAGGCCGAAGCGCTTAAGAAGGAAGATTACACTAATTTTGAGATTGTGGAAGAAGCTGTACAGGCTGTAGTCAGAGGAAAGCTTTTCTGGGACCAGAACGTTGTGGACGGATACGCCGCCGCAATCGAAGCGGCTCTGGCAGCCTTAACCCCTGCTCCCCCAACCGGGCAGATCAGCTACGAGATCACCGAGGGAGCCGATCAGACGGTACTCAAGAACGGCGATAGCAGCGTTACTATAAGAGTCAACGGGGATTTTGATAAATTTGTCAGCGTATCGGTAGATGACAGTGACGTAGCTAAGGAACACTATACCGCGGTATCCGGTTCCACGATCATAACGTTCAAACCGGAGTACATCCAGACACTTACGGCAGGAACCCACAGGGTCAAGATCCATTATACCGACGGTCTGGCTCAGACCAGTCTGACATTGCAGGCAGACGAAGACACCGAAGAACCGCCGGTTGATCCCGGCGGCGACCCGTCGGATCAGCCTGACAACGATCCGTCAGATCAACCCGGCGGCGGTCCATCGGATCAACCGGACAACGATCCGTCAGATCAACCCGGCGGCGGTCCATCGGATCAACCGGACAACGATCCGTCAGATCAACCGGATGATAAGCCATCGGGCAATCCCGGCGAGCAGCCGTCAGGTAACCCGTCCGACAAGCCGACGAACGCACCTGACAAGAAGCCTTCGTCACAGACACCGAATACGAACGCTGTGAACCAAAAAGCTCCCAAAACAGGCGATGATCTGCCGATTATATGGCTGTTCGCCTTGATCTTCTCCTATGTCATGATACGGAGATCCAGAAGATCCGGAGAAAGGGACAACTTAATCAATGACAATTGAGTAATGTTACTAATCACTTAGCATATAGGTCAGATTCGTTTGTTGCTCTCTTCGTTATTTATATGGCGGCCTTGATTTCATCAAAGCCGCCGTATTACAATAATCTGGAGGGATGCTTCTTTTATGCAAACGCCCTAAACACCTGTTCCACGCATAATACCATATTTTCTTTTGCATTTTCCGGATCCATGGCCTCCTCCAGCGTAGTGACGCCCCGTACGATCGGGAAAAAAGCGTCAATCCCCGCCGAATTGCACTCCGCAGCGTCTTTTGTCACACTTCCGGCGAATGCGAGCACCTTTATTCCATATCTTTTTGCCAGACGAGCGACACCCACTGGAACCTTTCCCATGGCTGTCTGGAAATCCAGACGACCTTCTCCGGTGATTACAAGATCTGCATCCTTTAGCTCCTGTTCAAGCCCGGTCGCTTCTATGACGATATCAATTCCAGGTCGCAGTTCCACGTTCGGAAGATAGCTTAAGAAAGCGAATCCCAATCCGCCCGCCGCTCCTGCTCCTTCAGTCAGCCTATGGTCCGTTCCGGTATATTCTGCCGTCTTTTCCGCGAAATGCTGCAGCTTCCTGTCGAATATGCGCTTATCCTCTTCCCGGACTCCCTTCTGAGGACCGTACACCCAGACCGCTCCTGTCTCCCCGCACAGCGGATTTTTCACATCACAGGCAATCTGAAACTGGCATTCCTGTAATACTTCCGGTACATTTTCCATAGAAATATGCGCGATCTGGTCAAGATCTCGGATTCCATGCCTGATGGGCTTACCGTCTCCATCTGTAATTCCATAGCCCAGAGCCTGGAGCATTCCGGCTCCCCCCTCCGTCGTCGCGCTTCCGCCGATACCGATGATGAACCTGCGGCAGCCTCGCTTTACAGCATCCAGTATCATCTCCCCCACGCCGTACGTCGTCGCTCTATACGGGTCTAATTCTTCCCGGTCAACCAGTGTGATTCCGGCGGCCTCCGCCATCTCAAGCACCGCCGTCTGCCCGTCCCTTAAGATTCCGTATCTTGCATTCGTCTTCTCTCCCAACGGACCTGTGACCTCTGCGGACACATACCGGCCTCCAAGACCTTCCACCAACGCTTCCGTAGTTCCCTCTCCGCCGTCTGCCAGCGGCTTCACGATAATCTCCGCGCTGCAGGCTCTTCTGATCCCGGCTTTCGCAGCGTTTCCCGCCTCCATAGAACTTAAACTCCCCTTAAACGAATCAATTGCAATCACAACCTTCAAACCTGTTACCTCCTGTGATAATGGGATTTCATAGCTTCTATCTTGCTTAAGAAATCCTGGTATTTTGTTTTCTCATATATGGCCTGGCTTTTATATTTCCACATCATGATCTCCTCTTCCGTAGGAACGACGATCTCAAGCCCTTCCTTCAGCAGGCTGCTTCTGGCAAGCTGATTGACCTCTTTCTGCTGTTTCAAGACCCATCTGCTGTTTTCACGGATCGCTTCCTTGAGCATGCTCTGTTTTGAATGGTCTAATTCACTCCATGACTGCCGTGCGACACAGCACGCCTCCATACTATAGAACATCTTCATCTCCGTAATATATCTCTGGTACTCATATATCCTCATGTTCCAGATATTGTTGTAAGGATTCTCCTGACACTCGATCATATCCGACGCCAGCGCTTCACGGATATTGTTATAATAGATCTGAACCGGTACAGCGCCCATCTCTTCAAAATACTCCTTGATATCGTCAGAAGCCAGAATACGGATCTTTCGTCCCTTCATATCCTCCGGCACTATGATCGGCGCATTCTTCGAGGTCAGGTAACGCCAGCCCATGGACCAGATGTCGAAACACAGCACATCTCCCTCGCTTAAACTGCTCTGAACCTCCGGAAGAACAAGATTCTGCAGCACAAATCTTGCCTCTTCCTCCGACTCAAATAAAAACGGATACTGCAGTACGGATATCTTCATATCTGCCAGTTGGCGCAGCCCGATCGTAGAGCCCACCGCCATATCCAGATCTCTCTCCCGCAACAGGCCGAACAATCGGAAATTATCGCCTGATGTGGCTACCGTATGGATATTCAGTTGAAATATCCCCTTACTCTTCTTATCTAATATCTCTGACAGATGACTAAGCCCCTGAAACAGAATGCTGTCCGGCTGAACGATCACACCTGCATTCCAGATGATCTTCTTCTGATCCTGCAGCGCATATATATGGATCAGCGCACGGTTCCTGATATCATGGAGCGGATCGATACCAAGCCTGTCCTTCATCTTCTTGAGCCGCTGCTGCATCGTATTAATATGGATTCCTAATACGTCCGCGCATATCTTCGGACTCATATTGTGGATCGCCATAGGCATCATAAGTGAACGGATGATCTCAGACTGCTCGGTCCGGATCTTAAAATCCCGGATCATATTCTCCTGTTCACCGATATCCAACCTTGAATACAAATACTCAAAAATATAATCATTAATATAATAACACATTCTCTTATACTGTCCATAATAATCAAAATTAAGGAACAGATACCTTGCCTCTTCAAAGCTTTTGTACAGTTGATCCGCACGCGAATATGCGCTGCCTGCAAATGCATTCGCAACCGCCTGATCATCCAGAACATTTGCAATATGCGTGATCATCTCATCACACATACGGTCAACCTCTTCTCTGTACTCCCGATAATCAAGACTGCCGACAGACTTAAATATCACAATACTGTTATTGACGAAACCGCATATATCTTCTTTGGTTAATATCCCCCTATCTTCTCCCCATTTTTCCAGTATGTCTACAATCTCACCGGTCGTTGTCCCATCTTCCGCGAAACTGGCGCTTAACAGAACCGCACATCTTGGAATGTCTTTCAGATCAATCTCGAAATCCAGCCGCCCGCCTCCCAATAATTGACTGGCAAGAAGCCTTCTTTTGGATATCTCCGCCAGATCTTCCTTCTTCTTATAGAAGGAATCAGAAGCCGCATGAAGCATCGCACAGATATATGACCGGTATCTCTGGTGTTCCCGGTCTGTCAATACAATGCACACGGTCCGGTCCGTCATGGTACATTCAAACATACAGACTTTGCTCTTTCCAGATTCACACTCGGCCGGATGCTGCTTTTGAAGCTGCAATATCTCTTCTTTCCAAGCTTCCAGAAGATCTCTGCTGCTGCATTCCAAGATATCTTGGCCGACAACCATAACACATACAGGTATATCCGTATCTTTTGCAATCGCTCTTACAGCCTGCCTGATCATAACCCCGATCTCTTTCATCACACCCCTCCCTCGCACCCATATAACAAAAAGTATACCACAAAACACATGATGTTCTGCGATATACTTTCCGTATCAAAGTCCGTCATTAAACTTATTCTCGATCACTATCGAAACACCATCCGGTATCACCGTAACAGAAGCGTCTTCTCCCTTTATCTCTCTCGCACGCGCGAATGCATGCTCCAACGAATCCGCATATTCAAGCTTCATTGCCGTAATCCTTGCTTCAAGTTCCCGCCTGGTCACAAAGATGATCGGATGTCTTTCCATGATCTTGGCAAGGATCTGGTACTGCCATTGATCCGGCACAGTTTCTTCCATAGGTGTTCTTCGTATTTCTTCAAGCAGCAACGATACACTCCCGCACTCAGACAAAGCACGATAGAATACATCTCCGCCGATACCGTCCGCACACTCTGCACACATGATGATCACCGCATGTTCTCCTGCAGCCAGGTCTGCAGCCGTGATGCCTTTAACCGCCTGGTACACATTCTGATCCAGCGGTGCGCCGCCATTAGATGTGATCACGATATCTCCCGGCCGGTCCGGCTCAACCGTACAGTATTTTGCAAGAAATCTGCAGCCTGCATGATGAGCCTCGATCGGTTCTCCTGCGAATGCCGAAACGATCTGCTTCTCTTCATTGATGACAACATTCACGATATACGCAAGATCTGCCATGACTGCTGCCGCCTCCATATCGCGGTTGATCGGATTCTCTTCCAGTATACCCATACACGCATGCTCATCATCAATAAATTCCGCACAATGATTGCCTAAAACCGTAGTTCTGCTGCACACTCCCGGCAGAATACTTTTGCGTCCTCCCGAAAACCCGGCGAAAAAATGCGGCTCGATAAATCCCTCTGACACAACCAGGTCGGCATCCTTTACCAACGCATTCACCACAAGCCTCGCACCTGACGGCAGCTCCCCCATATCAGCTAACGGAGACGCCTCGCAATCATGGACCACGATCCTTTCATGTTCTACGATATCCTTCCCTAACTTCGTTTCCAGTTCCTCAACGGTCGTTCCTCTGTGACATCCGGTCGCAACCAACAGAGTAATATCCAGATCCGGATTCCCCTCCCTCATCTCCGAGAGCATATGCGGAACGATATATTTGCTTGGCACTGGCCTTGTATGGTCACTGACGATCAGCACCGCCCGGCTCTTGCCTTCTGCCATCTCCCTTAATGTCTTTCCTCCATATGGATGCAGCATTGCCTCTTTTACCGTCTTATGCCCGCCTGCGCCGGCCTTAAGCGTCCGTAGCTTAGATTCTATCACCTGGCACTCTTCTATCTGAAGACATTGAGTTGTCTTACCATAAGGAATTCTTATCTCCATATACTATACTGCCCTCCATTAACCCAAATGATTCCTGATAAATGCAAGAGTTTTCTCATACACCTCCTGTTTCCACTTAAGGGACAGGAAACGATGGTTCGCCCCCTCTATAACCGCAAGCTCACAGCAATCTCCATAAATATTTCTCAGCATATAAGAGCTTTCCACCGGAATATCCGTGTCATTCGTTCCATGGATCAAAAGCACCGGCCTCTCATAGCCCCTTGCCATCTCTTGAAAATCCATGCCGCAGATCTCCTCCATAAATTCCCTGGAAAGTTCCAGCCCGTCAATATCCCATCCACGCTTCGTCGGACCGTTCATATTCCTTGTCCTCTGCCCGGCCTGAAAAGCCATCGTAAGCGCCGTAGCCCATCCAAATATACCTGCCGGCTGGAGCCTTGGCGCCTCCAGAACCGCAATCAACGCTCCCATACTGTGTCCGCCCAGGAACAGCTTCCCGCTGTCAACATAATCCTGCCCGGCCGCCCACCGATAGATCGCTTCCGTCTCATTCATTTCGCTCCCGAGAGTCATCTCATGGAAATCCCCGTCACTCTCCCCGGTTCCATAAAAATCATACCGGATCACACAGAATCCTGCCTTTACCGCCTCTCTTGCAAATTCTTCATATAACCTCTGCGGCCCTGTCTTCCATACCGTGAACCCATGTAAAAATATGATCGTAGGAAATCTTCCTTCCTTGTCCGGCATCCTGACATTTCCTCTCAAAAGCCGTCCGTTTACATCTAATTCAGTTGCAATATACATAATAGAATCCTCCTATATCATCCCCAACAACCTTGGAAGGCACAGTACAAGCTCCGGAAATATGATCATAACCGCCAGCACAATGTACAGGATCACAATTGTTGCCAGGGCGCTCGGCAGCGTCTTCTCAAGCGATACCCCGCCGATCCTCATAGTGATGAAGAGATTCGGGCCAAGGGGCGGCGTCAGCATGCCTATGCAGAGATTGACAACCATCATGACACCGATAAAAATCTCATGATAGCCAAGCTGTGTCAGCAGCGGAACAACAATCGGTGCAAATAAGATCACGCTGGAATTGGTATCAATAAACATACCTACCACTAAGAGAATCAGATTGATCAATATCATAATAACGATCTTGCTGCTCGTAACAGATAGAATCCCGCCTGCGATCGTAGCCGGAATATCCCCCAGCGTGAGAATCCTTCCGAAGGTATTCGCACCGCCGAATAATATCATGATGGTAGCCGATGTGATCGCGGCGTCAACCAGAGATTCCTTAAGTCCCTGCCAGGTAAGCGTCTTATAGATGAACTTGCTCACTGCCAGAGAATAGACGACACCTACTACCGCCGATTCTGTCGGTGTAAAGATACCGGAATAGATACCTCCCAGCACGATCACCGGCATGAGCAGCGCCCAGATACCCTCTTTGATGGTCTTCGCCTTAGAGCCTTTCTCTTCGGACAGGCTTTCGCCCCTGTAGTCCTTCCTCTTCGAAATCCATTTGTTATAGACGATCAGTCCCACTCCCATCAGAAGCCCCGGAATGACCCCCGCCATAAACAGCGTAGTCGTCGAACACCCGATCGTCACCGCAAACATGATCATTGGAATGCTGGGCGGAATAACCGGGCCGATCGTAGAACCGGCCGCAAGCAGCGACGCCGAATATTCTTTCCCGTATCCCTGCTTGGCCATGGCCGGAATCATGATCCCGCCGATCGCCGCCGCAGTTGCCGGTCCGGAACCTGAGATCGCGGCAAACAGCATACTTGCAACGATCGCCGCCGTTCCAAGTCCTCCCGCCGAATTCCCTGTGAACGCCTCTGCAATGTCAACCAGCTTCTTTGCCAGTCCCCCTTTGGACATCAAAGTACCGACCAGCATGAAGAACGGGATCGCCATCAGCGGAAATGAATCACAGCTTTTCACCATCGACTGGGCAAGCATCAGATCCATCCCCTGTCCCGGAAAATAGATCGCGAACACAACCAACGCCGAGAGCGCCAGCGCCGCGAAGATCGGAACCGTCAGAAACAATAGAATCAATAATGTAAGAATCAGTACACCGATCAAGCTTCCTCCACCTCCTTCTTAGCTCCGCGGATACTGCGGACTTCTCTTTCGATAATACGGACTGAGAATCCCAGCGTTCCAAGCACTCCCGCCAGATACAATACCCATGTAGGAAGCCAGGGAATCGCCGGAAACGTCTGATTCGTAAGCATCGTATTACGCATCACGGCAAATATCTTATAGCTTAAGAACAGGCCGAATATCACGCAGATGATATCCCCGGCGATAAACGCCAGTTTCCCCCTTTTCTCTCCAAGTATCATGGTTATGGCCGTAACCTGGAGATGTGCTCCCTCGAGTCCTGCCAGACTTACTCCGCAAAATGTCATCCAGGTGAACAGGATGCGGGCCGCCTGCTCCGTCCAGGAAGCAGTATAACCAAACCCGAACCTGGTTACCACATTCACAAACAATATAACCGTCATTATTATAAACAGTACGATAATGACCGCTTTCTCGATATTATCATACCAGGGAGCTTTCTTCCCCATATCTATCCTCCTTCCATATAGAACAGGGGAGTACATACCTCCCCTATTCTTTTCATCTATTATTTCTCGTCGTTAACCGCCTCGATCTGCTCGATCAGCTCCTTATTGCCGGAAGCCGCCGCTTCAAAAGAATCATACACCTCCTGCGCCGCCTCGCGGAACGCCGCTCTCTGATCATCCGTAAGCTCGATGATCTTCGTGCCGGAATCAAGGATCGTCTGCTTGTCCTTATCAACATCCTTCAGCACTTCTTCACGTTCCCACGCGGTTGCTTCTTTTGCCGCCTCTTCTAAGATAGATTTCTGGTCGTCCGAAAGCTTACCCCAGGTAATGGTTGAAACCATCAGCGGATCGGCGTCATAGATGTGCTGTGTCTCCACCACATAATCCTGAACCTCATAAAAGCGGGAATTTACTATGTTCGTATACGGGTTCTCCTGTGCGTCGATCGTCCCCTGCTGAAGCGCCGTATACACCTCTGACATCGCCATCGGCGTCGCAGATGCGCCAAACGCATTAAAATGCTGCATATGATACTGGCTGTCCATGGTACGGATCTTGATTCCCTTCATATCCTCCGGAGCAGTCACCTCTTTCTTACATGTAAGATTCCTCCACCCCTGGGTCATATACGACAGCACATGGAACCCCGACTCTTCCAGCGCGGACGCCACATCCTGGCCGATCTCCCCGTCCAGTATCTCTTCTGCCGCCGCCTCGTTCTTGAACAGATACGGAACATCGAATACCGACATTGCAGATGTGAAACCGCTGAGCGCAGCCGTGGACGGAGCCATCATATCGAGTGTCCCCATTTGGAGCTGTTCTGCCATCGCCGTATTATCTCCCAGCTCAGAATTGGGATAAACTTCGATCGTAAGCGAACCTTCCGACTTCTCCTCCACAAGCTCGGCAAACTTATCAAGCCCCTTGTCCAGAGAATTCCCGTCCGCAACTACATGTCCCAGGCGAAGGACCATCCCGTTATCCGATCCTTCGGAGGCGCTTTTGCCTCCCTCGTCCTTTGAAGCTGTACTGCTGCCGGTAGATGCGTCCGATCCTTTGCATCCAACAAGCACCGTACCTGCCGCCAACATAATCGCTGTAATCATTGCCAGTCTTTTCTTCATCATCATTTTCCCTCCTATGATATTTGTTTTTGTTCGTCTGCTCGATTAATTGTTTGAATTATTTGTATCTTTTCAACAATTATTCAAGAAAACTCCCGCTGTTTCTGTATATATTTTACACAAAAACAACGGGAGTTATAAATATCATAGCCCAACAATATCATATCATAAAATTGTGCACACAACACATATCCTGCTTGCACGAGAATATCAGCACGGAGCAATCTGCGTATCATAAGCCGCGAAATACTCACAGATCAACATCAGTAAGAATTTATCCCCGTCATAATTCATAGGATCAATTTTTAAAAGACCGCACAATTTTCTCACATGCAGCATCATCGTATTTCGATGGACATAACCGTACTTTGACGCATGACTGATATTCATTCCGTTCTCCAGCAGTATCTTTGCCGTCTTCACCAATTCTGGCTCTTTCCGAAGCTTCTCTGCATATGCGCCAAGAAAATGTTCCAGTGTCTCCTGATCGGTATTATAAAAGGTATATTCAACAAGATAATCTTCGGCATAGAAGATATTGTGCGCCCTTCTGCCTCTGCTGCGGATCTCCCCCACTGCCCGTTTCGTTGTCAGCGCAGCATTCAGGCTGAATCTGTATTCTTCCGCCTGCCTCACCATGGCGCCGATATAGATCTGCGGAACATACCCGAACTTTTCAGATATCAGCATTTGGACCCCCTGAAAATATTCATTACACTGATCCTTTATCGTCTCCCTGGCATCCGGAATATATTTACACAGGATGATCCTCCCCTCTTCCACAGATTCGCAGATATCCTGCGGCGACGTCTTCCTATACCGTTTGATCAGATTCTTCATATCATCCGTCTCGCCATACCTGCATTCGATCACACAGACCACCCGTTCAAGCGCCATCTCTTTTTTTAATTTTTCTGCCAGAAGAACCGCGTAGATGTGCATCTCCATTGAATCCGCATAGAGAAGTGTCCTCAATAACCTTTTCTCTTCATTATCTTCAAGCTCTCTTTTTCTGGCGCCTTTGTAATTTGAACCTGCCATACTGATTATGCCGTCCAGCATCCTGCCTACCTCGTCCTCATCCTTATACCTGTCCGCCCGGACTGACAGGGTAAGCTGCCGGTTCAAAGTAAGAGGCCTTGCGATGCTGTAGAAATCATTTATATGATTCTTTATGTCTGAGAAATACTCCTGCTTTATGATCGTGCTGCCGTTCACACCTGTGATCTGGATATTACTTTGGGGAAATGCTTCACAAAGAATTGAAAAAAACGTATCCTGGTGTCCGATCGCTGCTGTTCCTGCCATAGCTTTTTGCATCCTTTCTGGTAAGAGTTCGTTCCATATAACAACTATTATAAACGATTTCTATATTTTTGAACATTGAATTCCTTGCAAAACAATGATAAGATACAAGAAAAGCATGGGAGACATGGGAGGCATGGCTATGGCAAGAACAGTCGGTATCGGACATCAAGATTTTGCTCAAGTAATTACCAAAAACAATTTTTACATTGACAAAACTGACTTTATCAAAGAATGGTGGGAGAACGATGATGTTGTTACCCTGATCACCCGCCCCAGACGCTTTGGCAAGACGCTGAATATGAGTATGTTAGAATATTTCTTTTCCGTTGACCATGCCGGCAGAAATGATCTTTTTGAGCATCTTTCTATCTGGAAAGAAGAAAAATACCAGAAATTGCAGGGCGCTTATCCCGTAATCTTCTTAAGCTTCGCCAATGTAAAAGAATCTTCTTTTCCCAACACAAGACAAAAGCTCTGCCAGATCATTACAAATCTATATAACCGGTATGATTTTCTGTTAGACGGCGACCTGTTGAATGACAAGGAAAAAAGACTTTATCAGATGGTTTCTGCCGACATGGAAGACTATCTGGCATCTGACTCCCTGAACATGCTGTCTGGCTATCTGATGCGATATTACGGGAAAAAGGTCATCATTCTCTTAGACGAGTATGATACTCCCATGCAGGAGGCTTATGTGCATGGATACTGGGATGAGACTGTGTCTTTCATCAGGAATCTCTTCAATGCGACCTTCAAGACGAATCCTTTTCTTGAGCGTGCTGTCATGACCGGGATCACAAGGATCAGCAAGGAGTCTGTCTTCTCTGACCTGAATAACCTGTCTGTGATTACAACTGCATCTGATCTGTACGCAGACTGTTTTGGATTCACACAGCAAGAAGTATGGAATGCCTTGGAAGAATTCGGCTTATCTGAAAGCAAAGATAAGGTAAGAGACTGGTATGACGGATTTACATTCGGTCAAAAATCAGATATTTATAACCCCTGGTCAATCATAAACTATCTGAAATTCAGAAAATTCTCGCCTTATTGGGCGAATACCAGCAGTAACAGCCTAATCGACAAGCTGATCCGTGAAGGAAGCGCAGATGTAAAGATCATCATGGAAGAGCTCTTATCCGGCAAGTCTCTCTGTACACAGATTGACGAACAGATCATCTTCAATCAATTGGAGTACAGCGAAAATGCCGTATGGAGCCTATTGCTTACGACTGGCTATCTGCGCATGGCGCAACTATATATAGACGAAAGAGGCCGTGAAACCTATAAGCTTGTGCTCACGAATTATGAAATAACGTTGATGTTTGAACGGATGATCAAGGGTTGGTTCATGGATTTCACACCGGCATATAATAACTTTATCAAAGCACTTTTGATGGATGATAAAAAAGCTATGAATGCCTATATGAATCAGGTTGCACTTGCAACCTTCAGTTATTTTGATACCGGGAAGCACCCCTCCGAAAAGGCAGAACCGGAACGTTTTTATCATGGTTTTGTCCTTGGGCTGACGGTAGATCTTGCCGGTCGGTATTCTATAAACTCCAACCGGGAAAGCGGCTTCGGCAGATATGACGTGATACTGGAACCATTGCACGATACGGATCATGCAATCATTCTGGAATTCAAAGTTCATGATCCTGATGACGAGGAGACCCTTATAGACACAGCGCAGGAAGCGCTGAATCAGATTGACCGGATGCGATATTCTGCTTCTCTGGAGGCAAAAGGTATCGCGCCCGAACGGATTCGGAAGTATGGATTTGCATTTGAAGGAAAGACGGTGCTGATTCGATAAAAAGCTTCCATAATCAGAAACTAAATAAGTAACCTAACCCAAAGGTGTAAAGTCTTTATTAAATTATCAAGGTCTTTACACCTTTTTGATTTGCAAGTTATAAATAACACCGTGCTTATCCTATTCGAAAAAGCTTTCTTCTGCCAGATACCGTCCGATGTTAGCAATAAATCCCAGCACATCCTGTTTCATCGGCTTGGGAAACGCGGTCAGCACCGGAGCCGTCTCAAAGCTCAGCGCCCCGTCAAATCTGATCTTCTTTAACCCCTTGATAAACCCGTCCCAATCGGTAGAAGACAGATTCTCCCGGGTCTTTGTAAAGGTAAATGGGATCTGGTGCAGGTCGGATACGCCGTCGTTGTCATGTATATGCAAGACCTTAAGACGGCTGCCAAGCGTCGTGATAAATCTCTCAAAATCTATCCCCGCTATGTTGGCATGGCCTGTGTCAAAACAGAATCCCAAAACCTCCGCCCCGTATCTGTCATTGAACTGATCTATGCGCTCTGCCGCCTTCCTGGCATTGCAGCACGGTCCCTCCACAAGATGCCCGCCTATGCTGTCATACAGATTTTCAATACATATGGTGATCCCCATTTCCTTTGCAAGCGGGGCAATGGAATCTATGAACCTTGCCGTTTCCCGCCACTCCTGTTCCTCCGATCCTAGGAAACGGGCAAGCTTAAACCCATGGATCACGATGTAGGGACAGCCAAAGAAAGCACATACAGCCATACTCTTTTGCGCCACCTGATTCCATAGATAGTCGTTCAATTCCCTGTCAGCCTTCGGCACATACACAGGATACGGCATATGCATCTGACTGATCGTGATCCCGGACGCTTCCGCCCCCTGTTTATGCGGTGCGAAGTAATGCTCCAGCTCCCGGACCGATCGGTCAAAAAAATCATTCCGCTCCGACTGATAGAGGGAAGTGTTGGAAAGATAACTGTTCAAACTGAAATCCGCACAGGAAAAACCTGCACGCTTCAGCATGGCGAAGCCTTCTTCCGGATGCGTGTCATTGACGACGTTTTTGGTCTGGACTCCTATGTTCAACATTTTATTATCATACTCCTTCCTGCCATTCCCGCTCGATCCTGTCAAAATGGAACGCGGGCATATACTCGTCATTGAAAAAATCTATTGGATTCAGGATCCCCATGCCGCGAAGCTGCCGTTCAATCTCCCGGTAATAGATATTACAGATCAATATCATGCAGTCCTTCGGCAGATCCTTAAGACTCTCGGGCGGCTTTACTTCCAAACCGCAAAACAAAGTTCCCCAAAGTGCCTGGTTATTGTCGCAGGTAAACAGCGGCGGATACTTTTCTCCATAGCATTTCATATAGTTCCGGCACATATTGCCCGCGCCGAAAAGGACAATGGACGAATATTTCTTCAACAGATTCTCAAGCCCGATCTGCCAGCCGAAATATTCCACTGTCGATCTGGCAAGCTTCACAAGCCCCGGGCGCAGGATCGGGGAAAAGGCTCCGGCGGTATCCGAAAAATCCAGGATCAGCCGTCCGTCAAATCCGATTTCCCGCAATCCCCGTATCAGCCCAAGCCAGTCCGTCAAGGACTGTCCCCCGGCGGCGCAGGTGAACGGCAGCCTGCTGCATTCCGTGTGTCCGTCACATTCACGCAGGATCACAGCCTTGGCGCGCTTCCCCAACGAAAGAGCAAACTCCTGCATATCCTGCCCGCACAGGCTGCACGCCCCTGTGTCTATGCAGAAGCCAAACCGCTCCTCGCCTGCCTCTTCGTTCAGCCGGTCAACCCAGCAGGAAGCTTCCCTGCCGTCTGTACAGACGCCCTGTACCAGATGGCCGTTCATGTCCCTGCACTGGTTTTCCAACAAGATCTCCACCTGGTTCTCTCTGGCAAGTTCCAGAAAATGAAGGTAATACTTTCTGTTTACCTCCCACTCATCCCCCGGCTTTATGCCGGAAAACAGCGGCCTGACGATCAGAGCCGTACAGCCGATCCTCCCGCAGATCCGGATACATTCCTCCGTCAGCCCTACCATCAGCTCCCTTAAATCTTCCCTCTTTGTGTCTCTGCACAGATAGGGTGCTCGAGCCGCGGGCAGAGACAGTCCTTCCCGGACACACCGCTCAAGTACCGGTCTTGCCTTGTCATATAAATTTTCCGGATATTCGGAAACCCACAGCCGCTTTGGGGAAGTTCCTTTCTTCTTCCGCTTTCCCACCCCCTCTAACTCATAATCCGAACAAAACATTGCAAAGTCAAGCAGCGCCCGACCAAATCCCGCCTGGGACAGATCCAGGACTCCCTGCCCCGGACGTTCGATGTCTACAATCCCACGAGGGGAAACTATCATATCCAATCACTTATCCTCCGCCTTTTAAATTCTTATAATAACTTTTTCTCAATCATAGTCTTCAGTTTCGTAGAACTTGTCCCCTCCGTATAGGGAAAGAACACCATCTCCGCTCCGTGCTTCTCCAGAAACTCTTTTTCTGCCAGCCAATCGGGATGATCCACGTAGTCACTGCCGGAAAACTGGCAGTCGAAGTGGTGCAGCCGCCACGCATCGCTTGTACCGCCGAAATTCAACGGGATTTCTGCCACCTCATCTACATACCTGCAGGATCGTACCATTTCCACACGCTCCTCATACGGAACAACGGGTTCTGTCTCTTTGAACTTCCGTACTCCCTCATCCGTCACGACACCGACGATCAGGTAGTCGCATTGTTCTTTCGCACGCTTGAACATATTCAGATGCCCCACATGGAACAGATCGAACACACCGGCAATGTAACCCACATGGTATTTCTTCTTTTCCGCAGCCTGTTTCCCTTCCGGCACGCCTGACACTGCGATCGGCCTGCGTTTCCTTGGATAGCTCTTATGCGGATCAAAGATACTATACTCCGTCACGCCCAGTTCATCCAGCTGCTTCATCACCGACAGATAATTTTTGATACAAATCAGGACCTTATATTCTCCCGATGCAAGATCACGCAGAATGTCAGGGGACTGGACCGCGATCCCCTTAAGCTCCTTCCCCCATTTCTCCCGGCTGTTGTCTATAACCGCGTATACCGGATAATCCTGTCCGTACAGTTCAAGAAATCTTCTGGCGAAAGCCCCAGAACCAAATAAGATCAGCCTGCGGGTATCCGCATTCCGGAAAATGTCGATAAACAGCCGCTGATAATCCTCCTGCGAATAATTCATCCGCTGGCGGTTGGAATGTACGATCTCCCCGTTGCGCTGACAGGCATTATGATACCTGCGCAGTTCCTTCTCATTCCGCAGGTCCGCCAGGAAGTCCCATTCCATTCTCCAGAAATGATCCAGCTTCTTCGTCAGGTTATACCGCTCAAACAACGTTTCCATCGGCAGCCTTTTCAACAGCTCAAAGCTTCCGGCATATAGTGTCGCGATCATGCGCGTGATGATCACATTTGCCGGATAATCCTCCTCACAGAACTCTTGATCGTAAAATACAAACGTACCGTCCTGATAAAAGCTGTTCAGCGGGACCAGATCCACATACCCGCGGCGCAGAATCGCGCCCTCTCCGTCCCCGCAGTCCTCTTTCACGATCTCAGATGACTGCAGGATCAGGTCACGGAACTGATCAAGCTTCTGCAAAAACACATCCACGTCCTCCAACAGCAATCGCTTCAAATACGCATGTCCCGTCTCGCCCTTCATATATGGCATGACATAAGCGCCGTTTTTCATCTGCGCTTCCACCGTCGGAATGCCGTGCGCCTTCAGATCTTCCCTGTATCCAGCCATTTTTTCCAGACGTGCCCGCCCCTCCGGATACGCCGCACGCTTTTCTACGATCCCGGAGTTATGTATCACTGTAAAAACCGCGCGCTCCCTGCCGCGTTCCATGGAGCATGTCACATGGCTGATGTCTGAGAACTGACCGTCCGGCGCACACTCTATGAGATACGCGTTTGCCATCTGATGGAACATCCCGTTCGCAGCCAGATCCGTATACAGACACTCCTCCTCTAAGAATACGGAATTGGGATAATGGTATGTCGGGAACAGCCTGACTGACAGATCCTCGTTCGGCAGAAAATCTTCGGCATAGATCAGCGCCGGATTCTCCAGATCTGAAAGGACAGAATAGAAACGGCACTTCTCCCATCCTGCACTTTGAAGCATTGCCTTTAATTCAGCCTGGCTGTACATCCGTCCCTGAAACGTATCCTCTTTCTTTACGTATGCCCTGCGATAACCTTCCACACCGTCAAAGCTCCGCTGTGTATATGGATCCCTGTCCCCGCAGAAATACCTTATGCCAAGGCGGTTGTTCATGCCAAGGATCAGCTTCCCGTCTTCCTTTAACGAGTTCCGGAAACCTGCCAGTATCCGCTCCGGACGAAGCTGCCTCTCTAACGCCGCCACGGATACGATGTAGTCGAAGCGCTCTCCATAGTTCTGCCGAAAGTTCTCCTCTCCTGCCGTCCCGCAGGATACACAGACCAGCGCTCCCGCACGCTCCCTTAACATCTCTGCTATGGCATCCTCTTCACTTCCTGTATAGAGTATCATGCTGTCCGGCTTAAAATCATACCACTGTAATAATCCGCGCTGTATTCCCCTAATGATCTCCTGTGCCTGTTCCATATCCTCCACCTCTGCCTGCTCTTTTACTGATATACGTCTGTTCCTGTCTACCATTGCTTACCAGCAGATATCCATGATCATTCAAAAGCTTCTTTACCCCTCTCATTTTCTCCACACTGTCAGGGAAAATACGGGTATGCGTCTCTATACAGAGCTGATCGAATTCAAGCCCGCTCTCCAGGATATCCGGCAGCGCCATAAACTCCGAACCCTCCACATCCATTTTCAGCAGATCAAGCCTGCTGTGCCCGAATCGCTCCATCAATGTCGATAGCCTGTGAACCTGCATCTGTATCTTTTCACTGCTTGTCCATGGCGCAAAATGCTCGGAATAATCCAGGCCGGAACTGGGGAGATAAAATGTCTTTAATGCATCCTCATCGGAAAGACCGTAAGGATAGTATCTCAGATTCTCCGGAAGCTTTTTGCTTTCCATCTCTTTTACTACCTCAGGGCTTGGGTCAAATGCATAGACCTCCATGCCGTATTTTTCCGCCAGCTCCAGTTCAAAAGAATAATCAAAGCCGATCCCGAACGAGTATGCCGTCAGATGCTCCCTGCCCTCTAAAAGCGACGGCACAACCTGAAAGCCCACTGCCTTGCCGCAATACACATGTTCTATCTCATAATCATTTTGCCCCTGGAAAAATTCCTCAAAGCTTTCATAGACTTCTATGCCCAAAGTCCGCAGATCCTCTGCGATCTGCCTTCGCGCCTCTTCGTCATCCACAGACAAAAGAAAGGGCAGCGACGGATACTTTTCTACCGCCTCATCACGCGTCAGGACATTACATCCATAATATAAAGGGATATGCTCTGCATCCCTGTCGCAAAATGCCTCAACATGTACATTTTCCTCTGCAAGCGCTATAAAATTCCTCCCACCGCGAAATCCCGCTCCGTATATGATCACCGGTCTATTCATCTTCTATTCCCTCCTATGCATGAGATACCCACAGATTGTACCATCCGTTTCCCAGCCTTCCCTGTCTTCAAATTTATATGTTAACTTTTGAACGGAAGTGTTCTTTATATACTCCTTAATCTGCCCTTCATCATACGGTTCCCAGAGGTGCTTTACCAGTTCCTGGGCTCCTTCATTGTTATAAGGGACTGCCTTCAGCTGCTTCTCCACCTCCGGAAACGTATTACATGCTATGGCGATGATATAATCTACCATAAAATAATACCTGATCCTGTCATGTACGGAAAAATAATAGAAAAAGCTTTCCATCAAAAAAGCAAACAGCTTGTTTCCCGGTTTGGCATAAAGAAACCACCCGCTCCACATTGCATCTGCACAATACTGTGTCTCCGGCAGATTCCGCGTATAGATCGGATGATCCAGGATCTCCTCTCCCAACTTTTTGCAGACATACAGCGTGGAATCCATCCAGAAGCCCCCATACTTGTACAGCAATGCCGCCCTTATGATATCCGACAGGGTTGTCAGGGAGATCCGTCCGTCTTTCACCTTCTCTGCGATGTGCTCCGGTAGGCTTAGGTACTCCTCGCAGTTATCTTCCGTGATAATGATCTGCCGTACACCCTCCGGCAGATTTCTCCTCTGGCTTGCAAGACAGGCGCGGACCATCGCCGGAGCCTGTTCCTCGCCTTGCCACCAGCATGTCCACGCAATGATCCCTTCTTCATGCTCTGGCAGATTCAACCCTGATAAATTCACCGGAAAGTCATCTATAAAGGGCTGTATGCTCTCCTTTACCTCCCGGTACGCCCCTTCCTGAAACAGGTTAAAATCGATCTGAAAAATACAGGCTCCTGTCTCTTTCAAAAGCTGATAAACCGCTTCTGCATACCGGAACCCTAACGTCAGCAATACACAATCCCCTGGCTTCAATTGTGCCTTTTGGTATTCCATAACAGGAAATCCTCTCGTCCTGTCCGGATTCCCCTCCGAATGCGAGACCAGGATACACTTTATTTTGCTTAGATATCCCGGATCCAGACTTTCAAGCCCTTCGAGAACAACGTTCAGATAGTAGCCTGCTCCATATAGCTTTATTTCATCATAAGCGTCCAGAAGCCGCTCCAGCGCCGCCACCGTATTTACCATACGCATTTGTCTTGTCTGCATAGCTCTTCCTTCCTGAACATTTACTGTGAGATCTGCACTGAATCTCTGCTCGAACAGCGCATCACCATATTTGTACAGTCCATTGGAGATGTCGTCAGACTGTATGTCATGATCTGGTCCCTGCCCACCCCCAACGCCAATAGCTGCTTTTGTATTTCGTTTGAATGCCCTGCATTGGTGATAAGATAAAACGCATCTGGAAAGCGCTCCACTGCGCCCTTCGGCGAGATGATCATGCTCCCCATATAGGCGCTCCCCCACTTCCTTTCATCATTATCACAAAATGACACTATATTTTGTATCCCATTATTCCGAAGCAGACAGTACGCACACGAACCGACAAATCCGCTGCCAAAAAGGACGACCTGCCGCTTCTTTGCTATCTCATGCAGAAAATCCAGGATGGCCTGTGCCGCCGTCTCTGCCTTTAAATGTGCATAATAATCATAAAAATCCGGATTTTCCACGAACATCCGGATCTCCATCCATGCATCTCCCGTAACCGAAGCCCTGTCCAAACTCCCATGCTCTATGAAATCTTTTAAGATGGTCCGGAATCCCTCCAGGGCTTCCTTCGTTCCATCCGCCGGCTGTCCCCACATCAGCAGTTCTGTATACGGAGCTAATGCGATCACAGCACACTCCCTGGCAAGAAACGCCGTCTGTTCCTGGCTTTCCATGCCCGCTTTCTTTGCGATCCGAAGCAGATTTTTACACTCTGCGAGATTAAACAATACACATCTTTTGTTATATGTAGACGAATCTACGTTATCTCTGCGGTAGCGGTAAAAGGAACCTTCTAAAAAGACGCCCCTCTCTGCATTTAACACAACCTGATATCGAAAACCACAGTCCTGAAATGCCGCACCCGGCGTCTCCTGGAACCAGATCCCCTTTTCTAAAAGAAAGTCTCTTCTATAGATCCCGTTCCAGATAAAAATATCAATGGTCTGTTTTCTCATCAGAAAATCCTGCGGCGTATATATGGCATCATATGTTATCCCGCTATGCTTTTTTAATGAATATCTTAAAAAGATCCTCTGCCTATCCTCTAACGTCGTAAATATGTCAAAATCTGATTTTACATAATCAGCATTATTCTTTCTTGCAGCCGCATAGAGTTCCTCATACATCTTGGGCCGTATAAGATCATCCGTCTCCACAACCCCGATGTATTCTCCAACTGCCTCCTTTAATCCGAGATTCATCTGGTGACCATAGCTTTTTTTATCAGCTTTTATCAGCCGTACCCGCCTGTCTTTTTGGGCATACTCCTCTAAGATCTCTAGCGTACCGTCTGTGGAGCCTGCATCAATGCACAAAACCTCCATTTCCTTCATTGTCTGGGATATAACGCTTTCCATGCACTCCCGGATATACCGGACAACATTTAAGGACGGCATAAGCACTGATACCTTTATCATAAATCTCCCTCTTTTCTGATCTGCCGGATCGCCTCAACAACAGAATCATGATATAGCCCATAAAAAAATTCATAACTTTTCTCATAATTCCGGAAATAAATATAATCCTGCTCATTTGCGATCATATTTCCATATATGTCAATGCAGATTTCCGGCAGTACATTTTTTTCGATATCTTTCACGTGACGGCAAAAGTGGATGATCTTGTCAAACTTATCTGTATTTATCTTCTCCTGCCTGTCAACCTCCGTACTTATTACAGCCTCTATCTCCGAATCCATCTTCTGCAACCTGCCGCACAGCCTTACAGCCTGTTCTTTTGATACATCCTGCTTCAGATACAAAAGCACACGCCTACACCCTGACAGTTCCTTTTCTACCAGATGATACCCGTCTTTTTGCAGCTCGTTGATCCTGCGCCTTCCTGCCATTCCGCGCTGATCACGGATAAAATCCTCCAGAATATATTTCTCCGTATCAAAGATGTCCATGCGCCCCTTATAATAAGAGCCGTACATATAGGAAAATGCGCGTGATAATATGTACTCCGTAAATCTTTCCATATCCTCCTGCGGCAGATATTTTGCAAAAAAGCGGTAACGGTTGCGTGTCAAGTAATACCTTGCAAAAGTGTTCGTCGTTTTCTTTGTCATCCCGCTCTTATGCCATGCTTTTGCACTCCCAAGCGACACCACCTTGTAACCAGATTGTTTGATCCGGTATCCCAGCTCTATGTCATCATAATAGATAAAATGCGCCTCATCCATCCCACCGCATTTTAACAGAACTTCCCGCCGTACCATCGCGGCAGTTGCAGCTGCAAAATCGCATTCTCTCGGCTCCTTTGCCTCCTCACTGTCCAGTTCCCCGCACCACTTTGATCCGTCCATAAATGTTTCAAAGTCGATTGTCTTCGCATAATCCATGATCCGCTTTGGATCATCTGACATCATGATCTTTGCTCCGACAATCCCGACATCTGGATTCTCTTCAAGATACCTATGCAGCTTTTTTATGGTGTCTGTATCCACATATGCATCATTGTCAAGCATCATAATATAAGGATAGCCCTCTTCCACCGCCATGCGCAGTCCTCTCCCGAATCCTCCGGATCCGCCGAGATTTTCTGCATTCTGCACAATGGCAACACGTTCTCCAAACTGCCTGCCGAGCCGATCCGCCGAGCCATCCGTCGAAGCATTATCGACTACATAGATGTCACACTTGATATCCTTTGACTTTATCACAGCATCAATACATTTCACCGTATCTTCGCCGCCATTATAATTACATATGATCACTGCTATTTCGTTTCTGTTCATCTCTTCATATCTCCTGTTACACCTTTGGCAAAACTATAAAATCCTATTGCTGCTTACACCCATCTTTTCCAACACGGCTCATACATTCTTCGATATAATGAACTATATTTAAACATGGAATTATATATTGATATCTTTTGTACAACATCCTCCCACTACAAGCTGACATCACTATCTTGGTTAAAAAACATCTCCTCTCTTAACAGTTGCCTTCTAATTACAGCATCAAGTGAAAAAACTTTCTGAAACCCCTGATTTTGTAACAATCCTGCTATCTTGAACTGTATTTGCTCCCGCATTGCAATAACAACTGTCACCTCATCTTTTTTGTCTTGATAAAATTCCAACGGATAAACTGGAATTCCAGAAATAAACGGTTCATTTTGCCGCATGCTTGTCACCGCAAATGAAATCTTCTCTTTTTCATAACCGATTCTTTGTAAATATCCCAAAAACTCTTTTCCAATTTTTCCAGCTCCATAAATCACCACATGTTTGCCTGACAGTATTTGTTTTAATACTTCCTTTGCATAGATTTTACTATTGGCACACAAATCTGTCATCAATAATCTGTCATCTTGAAACGATTTTGCTGTAGCCAGAAAATATCCATGTGGATCAGAAAGAATCCTATCCAAATTATCGACTGCCTCTTTATCCCACAATTCTCCACGTATGAATCCTAATTGCCGATACTTTTTAAAATATTCCGTCATTTTTAAAAATAGTGCATACTGAAATGCTTCTGCCAATTGACCATATGATTCCAACATAATACGATATCCTAATCGACTGGCAATAACCTGAAGCTGTTCCACGTCTTCTCCGTGCTCCGCGATAAAGGCATTGATTTTTTCCAACTCATCGCAAACACAAAACACTTTGTCAGGCGCCTTAACGGAAGAATTGATATTATCGATTCGGTAATGATAAAATGCGTCTGGCAGCAACATTACTCTCTTCGCACAGGCATATGCCTGAAAAGCAAAAGACACATCCTGATAAGACGCTCCTGAAGTTTCATTAAAATGGATATTCGATTCTACCAGAAATTCTCTTCTATATAAAGCGCTCCATATTGCCTGCTGCTTTAAAAAAAGTTCACTTCTGTCTAGCGGACAAAATACATCATTTAAAGTCAAATCATCAAAAATATTTACATAGCGGTTATTCTCTGTTGCATCTAAAGCAGTATAAAAGTAACATGTTGATTTTACGATATCAAGTGTATATGTTTCTGCTATTTCATACAGCCGTTCCATCATATCTGTCTCAATAAAATCATCACTCTCGACAATCGCAATATATTTTCCTTTCGCCTGATTAATCCCTATATTCATGGAGTTTCCATAGCCAGTATTTGTTTTATTTATTATTTTTATACGATCATCCTTTTGGCAGTAGGATTCTATGATTTCTCTACTTGAATCTGTGGAACCGTCATTCACGCATACAATTTCTATATTATCCAGTGTCTGCTCACATAAACTTTGCATACATTTTTCCAGATATTTTTCTACATTATAGACCGGAACAACAATAGATACCATTGGCCTCATGTTTCATACCTCCCACTTCCTTGTTGCAATATTAAACATATTTTCTAACTGTATTCCAAATTCCTCCATTGTAAAATGTTTTTCATGTCATCGTTTCCGTCATTGTAATTAGGAAATGAATCAAAACGAGATGATGTAAATAATACTGCTCCGACCTTCAGTCGTTTTTTCTCTTCTTTACTGGATTTTGTGCCAAACTCCTATAACATTCCAAGGTTCTTCCTACTGCATCCTCCTTTGAGACAAACTTCCTCATCTTATCACTACCCATCTTCGAAAAAAAATAGCATTTCCTCTCATCTCGGAACAAATCCATGACATAATATGCCAATAATGCAGTATCATTGACCGGATATAAATAACCGTTCTCCCCATGCCTGATCAAACTTCCAATTCCTCCCACAAAGGATGACACTACAGGAACTCCCAACAACATTGCCTCACAAATGGAATTGGATGAATTTTCAATTGAAGATGCAGAAAGAAACACATTTGTCCTCAAATACCAACTTATCATTTCACTCTCGGCAAGGCTGCCCAAAAAGACAATTTGGCTCTGCAAACCGTACTCTATAATCTTTTGTTTGATATACAGTCCATATGCGCTTTTATCATTATCAATCACGTTGCTCCCCGCCACATATACCATTACATCTACATAACATCCCTTAATAATTGGCAATGCTTCCAACAGATAATGAAAACCTTTTATTGGATAAGAGGCTTGACTTATAAATATAGAATGTTTTTCACACTTCTCAAAACTCCACTTTTCAGCATTATTATAAAATTCATCTCTAAGAATCTCATTACAGAACCAATACCTGCATTGGGGATTTATAGCATAGATACATGCCTTGTCCCACTCTGTTCTTCCCATTACATTTTCTATCTTTTTAATGCTATTTATTTCAAAGGCTGCATTCTTCTCAAATGTCTGCCTGTCCTCCTCTATCGAACAACCGCCTTCCAATTTTAACCGTGTCACCTGTTCAGACAAATCAGCAAAATAATGCTTTTGGCATATGGAAACAAGCCCTTGGATATTTATCACAATTCTATCCAATATTTTCAGTTTTTCACAAACCCGAACCATGGCATATGTATGGGGATATTCGCTTCCCCAAATATGAATAACATCTGGCTTCTCAGTTTTCACTATCCTTTCCAAATCATCAGTCATCCTGTTTGTACAATAAGTATATGGCTTTCCGGGATTCCCTCGAAAAAAAGAATAGTATCTATATCCATTACATTCCCCATCCTTCATCCTACTTTCATCTATGATTGGAAAACAAAGAGAAATTTCTACACCAGTACAATACTGCAATGTATGAAGCATCCCTGTCATCCAGCCACCCGCTGAATTTTTTTTTACATGAAATTCCTCACTGAAATCAGGCAAGATAATATTACACATCCACAACACTTTTAACATATATGTGTCTCTACTTTCTCCATACCATCCTATTAACTACTCCAACATAACTTTGAATCATTTTTACCACTTTGGTGCTCACATTCATATCCGCATAATCCGGCACATCACTTCCATTATCCCCGTTTTCAACCATCTCAACTGCCATATCAACTGCCTGTAGGACCTGCTCAGTGGTGATACCTGCCAATATGAAGTTCCCCTTATCCAATGCTTCCGGCCTTTCTGTACTGGTGCGTATACCTACTGCTGGAAAAGAGTATCCCTGGGAATTAAAAAAGCTGGCTTCCTCCGGCAGAGTCCCACTGTCGCTTACTACGGCAAATGCTTCCATTTGAAGTTTGTTATAATCAATAAAGCCCAGCGGTTCATGCGTATGTACCATAGGAGCTAATACAAAATCCCTGGTCTCCAGATACTTTTTACTCCTGGGGTGGCATGAATACAAAATCGGCATGTCATATTTCCCGGCCATCGCGTTTACTGCCGCAAATAACTCATTGAAATTCCTTTCATTGTCAATGTTTTCTTCCCTGTGAGCAGATAGCAGAATATATTCTTTTGGCTGCAGCCCTAATTTGCCTAAAACATCGCTTGACAATATTTTGTCCATATGTGCATGCAAAACCTCTGCCATTGGCGAACCTGTTACATAGGTTCTTTCTTTTGCCGTACTTTCCGCGTTCAGATATCTTCTCGCATGTTCGGAATAACATAGATTGATGTCTGCAATATGATCTACGATGCGCCGGTTTGTCTCTTCCGGCAAGTTTTCATCAAAACAACGGTTTCCCGCCTCCATATGGAAAATTGGTATCTTGAGTCGTTTAGCTGATATAGCCGAAAGCGCTGAATTTGTATCTCCCAGAATTAAAAGTGCATCGGGCCTTTGAGCCAACATCAAATCATAACTCCTGCTGATAATGTTCCCGATAGTTTCCCCTAAATTTTTACCTGCCACATCCAGATAAAAATCCGGTTCTCTTAATCCCAAGTCTTCAAAAAATATCTGATTTAACGAATAGTCATAATTTTGTCCCGTATGTACTAAAATATGTTCAAAATACAGGTCACATTTCTTGATTACTTCTGAAAGCCTGATAATTTCTGGTCTTGTGCCTATGATTGTCATTAATTTTAATTTCTTCATATATATGCTCCTTGCACGCTTCAGCGGATATTGAAATTAACAAGCCTATACTTCCTCGTAATATGTATCCGGCCTCTGTTTATCAAAGACTTCATTTGCCCACATCACCGTAACCAAATCTTCTGTTCCAATGTTTGTAATGTTATGTGTATATCCTACTGGTATATCTACTACCTCCATTTTATCACCTGACACCATATATTCCATCGTCCTGCCTGACACCATATGGCGGAATCTAATAGAAGCTTTTCCTTTGACTACTAAAAATTTTTCGACCTTTGTATGATGCCAATGATTTCCTTTTACAACTCCGGGCTTTGCAACATTAATAGATATCTGACCAAAATCCTGTGAGCGTAAAAACTCTGTGAAAGACCCACGCGCATCTATGTTCATTTTGAGCTCATGACAATAGTTTTCCAATTCCATATAGCTTAAATATGTACTATACAATTTCTTTACCAATGATTTCCCGATATTCGGGACTTCTAACTGTTCTCTTTCTGTCTTAAAGGAAGAAATGATTTGCGCTACTTCCCCTACCGTTGTCCGATATTTTTCTGGAATCTCTCTGTATTCTCCTGCCACATTGTTCTTTTGACTCATACAGGTAATAATCTCATTGACTACATCATCTATATACACTAAATTAATCTTTGCATCCGGGTCATTCACCGTTATCCCCAGACCGTGTGAAAGATTATAACAAAAAGTAGCGACAACACTATTATAATTCGGTCTGCACCATTTCCCGAAAACATTTGGCAGACGTAAAATAAAGAGTGACGATCCTGATCGGCGCGCATACTCCTGCAGTATCTTTTCGGCTTCCTGTTTGCTTTCCTCATAACATTTGTGGTGTCCTGCCTGAATGGTAGATGAAAAAACCATACATATTTTACGGTTCATTCTTTCAAGTATTTTTACAATTTTTTCTGTAAACCCTACATTTACCGTATAAAAATCTTCTTCACTGCCGGGTCTGTTTACACCTGCCAAATGCACTAAAATATCACATTCCATAACATATTTTTCCAGTTCCTTTGCTGTCGTGCCACGGTTGCAGAGAAAAAGTTTTTCATATCCTCTGTTTCTCAATTCTGCTATCAGATTCTTTGCAATGAAACCGCTCGAGCCTGTCACCAATATTTTCATTCCATCCTTTTCCATCTTTCCAGCCTCTCCTGCACGTAAGCTAACTTTAATAATTTTGTTTTTACCTGTTCAACATTTAACTGCATTGTATTGGCCGATGTAAATTCCGTGAGCCCTATTCGTTTTAGATTCCCATTTGTATAGTAATTATCATAATTCAAGTTACGGTTATCTGCCGGAACCTGATAATAGTTCCCCTTGTCTATTGCCCTGGAACAATCCTCAATTGTAAGCAGTGTTTCGTGTATTTTTTCTCCATGGCGGATGCCGATGGTATGTATATGAGGCTCAATGCCAAATATCTCACTTACAGCCTGTGCCAAAATACCGATTGTACACGCCGGTGCTTTCTGAACCATAATATCACCCGCACATGCATTCTGAAATGCATATATTACCAATTCAACCGCTTCATCCAAACTCATTAAGAAACGCGTCATCTGCGGCTCCGTTACTGTAAGTTCCTTCCCCGCCATAATCTGGTCAATGAATAACGGAACCACCGAGCCTCTTGAACAAAGTACGTTGCCATACCTTGTACCACAGATTAAAGTCTGTTCTGGATCCACGAGCCGTGATTTTGCGACAAATACTTTTTCCATCATTGCCTTTGATGTTCCCATTGCATTGATGGGATAAGCGGCTTTATCCGTAGACAAACAAACTACTTTTTTCACGCCGCATTCTATCGCTGCCGTCAATACATTCTCCGTTCCCAACACATTTGTCTTAACTGCTTCTATGGGAAAAAATTCGCAAGAGGGAACCTGTTTTAATGCCGCTGCGTGAAAAATATAATCCACACCGTGCATTGCATCCTTCACACTTTGTATATCCCTAACATTTCCAATATAGAATTTGATCTTTTCCACAGAGTCAGGGCATTTCGACTGATATTCATGCCGCATATCATCCTGCTTTTTTTCATCCCTTGAAAATATTCTTATTTCTTTTATGTCCATCTTCAGAAAACGATTTAATACAGCATTGCCAAATGAGCCTGTCCCACCTGTGATCAATAGCGTTTTATCCTTGAACATTTCTAATACTATCCTTTCTGATACAGATATGCTGTTTGGCATATCACAATTACTATTTTCTACAATGAATCAATTTTTCGTAAAAGCAGCTGCCAATATGAAAAGGATTTAATGGATGATTAATGGCATTTTCCATTTTTCTATAATCTTCCTCATCCTTCTCATAGCGCAAAAGAGATTCTAACAATTCATATACAAAATACATTTTATTATCCGCAGTTATGTTTTCCTTGATAAACAACTCCCTTGTTCCCGAAAGGATACGGCTTTCCAGTTCCTCCTGCCGATTGGATTCCAGAACACATTGCCGGATTGTTTCATCTATACAGCTGCAAAATACAAAATATAGTTTTTCTTCCATGCTTAACGGCAATTTTCAGCCTGCAAAGCTCTTAACTCATGCGTGAATGACGCCATCCTGCTTTTAGCGAGAATCTCGTTATAACTCTCCTGCGGCAATCCCCAATTCTGAAACAATGCTTTGTAATTTTCATATACTTCATTATTCACAGAATGTTCATATGAATAATACTTTCCAACTGATGCATTCATTATATCCTTGCCATATATGTAAAAGGAATATACTGGTTTCTGCAAAACCAATGCAGAATGTATTTTATCTGCTATACTGATATTATACAGCTCATCTGCCACAAACACGTCATTGCGGAACAACTGGCTCTGCATAATATTACGACGATACAAATTTGCCTGATTTCCAGCTAATCTACTTGAATAAAAAAACGGCCATGCCTTTTCAACATCTCTTTTACTTGAATAAAAAGAATCTTCTACAATCAACTTGTCTAAATGCGACCTATCATAATTAATGATGCGCTGCTCCTCATCACATTCATGTACCAGCACTTTTGTCCATATGATATCCGGATGATATTCTTTTACCTTTTCGTCAAATAATTCCAATACTCCCGGCATCAGCTTATCATCTGAATTTAATATATAAATGTACTCCCCTGTTGCCATTGCAATTCCATTATTGAAGCTATTATATATCCACTGGTTTTCCTGATGTATTACCTTTATATGTGGATTCTTAACAGCCAGTTCATCCGCTATCTGCGGTGTTTGGTCTGTTGATCCATCATCTACAACAATAAGTTCATAATTCTCATAATTTTGCTGTTCCACACTCTCTACTGCCAGTGGAAAATACTTTTCATTATTATACACCGGCATTATGATGCTAAATTTTGTCGCCATTCTACTTCCTTCTTATTCATTTTTCTGCCCATGATATCTACTTCTGTTTTTTCATTGCTAAAGCTCTCTACAAAACACATAATTTTTAACCCCAGTCTTCTCTAAAGTATCTACCATTTCCCCTCGCAGCCTATGCCCTGCTGCAATTATTACTACTGCATTTTCTTTCTGAAGTTTTAAGTCAACAATACTTTTAACTCTCTTTCCGCGCAATGTATCTTCTTTTCCTCCGATACGGGACACTGCAATTTCATAATCTACAATTCCGTAATATTCCAACGTTTCTGCCACCAAGTTCCCATATCGCCCCGCACCATATATTACAACCCGATCCGCTTTCATAACCTTTTCCAAATCTTCTTCTGCAATGCATTCCAAGAAAAGTGGCTGTTTCATTACACAATATGTATAAAAAAAGTTTGCCTTCTTACTTATTTCCAGTAATTCCCATTCTTTATTTTTCTGTTCATACTTAGTCAACTCGTATACTTTGTTTATATCCGCATACATCGTTTTAAAATAATTCTCTATCCACTTATCATCCTCTTGACTAATGCTTCCATATTCATCCCAGATATCTAGTTCGTGCATAAACTGAATTAGCATACCCGGCAGATAACTTCTCTTCATAGAAGACATAACCAATGACTTTGGTCTATATCTTCTTTTATATAATACATCCGAAATGCACATAACCCTCTGTGCTGCCATATAAATAGCAAAAACACTATCATCCAGACCTTGTCTAATTCCTTCTGTCCAATATAAATCATTATCCGAAAAAAACTCTCTGTTAATAAAGTTCAAACATGTATTACCAGTAGTATCATGATTTTTTATAAAACGACTAAAGATTTCGGCACCTTTATGTATCCCCTCATAACTGCCTTTTCTTCGATATCCTTGTACTTTATCTCCTGTCCATTCCAGATTATCCTCCCAGAAAGCTTCTGCTTCGAAGGTCAATACATCCAGATGATTATCACTTGCGATATCATACAAACGAGATATAGCTCCTTCAACGGACAAATCATCCCCATCAATTATATACAAATATCTTCCTCTTGCAGCCCTACACCCCGCATTTCTTGCCGAACCTACCCCTTTATTTTTCTGATGTGCAATAATTTTAACTCTTTCGTCCTGTTCTTCATACCTTTGTAAGATCTCCAAAGAAAAATCCGTGGACGCATCATCTACACAAATCACCTCAATATTTTTCTCTCTCTGACTTAGAATACTGTCCAGACATTCTGAAATATATTTTTCAATATTATAAACAGTTATTATTATAGATACATCTATTATATCCTTTTCCATTTTCTCATTTCTCCTGACATTGAGCTAATACAATCCTTGCTGGAACACCATCTGCGCCAATAATATTAATCGGAAAACAATATAACTGGTAAACACCTTTCTTTACCTTAATCAAGTTCAGCGCCTCAGCTATTAAAATCCCATTTCCCAGAAGGATACTATGAACACTCTTCCCTTCAACACGTCTCTTCCTTGGTGTTTCTATCGTCATATAGTCTATACAGACCATCTTGATTTTCTTCTCTACCAAATATTCTGCCGCATTATAGTTTAATGTTACATAATTCTCCAATACTGCATTTCCATGGAAATTATCTGAATTATCCGTCTTCAGTATTATAATATCTCCCATTCCGATATTCTGACTTGCCAGTATATTCTGAGTTATCTCCTCATAACCTCTAAAATCAAATACCTTGGCAATTCCATTCATATCCTCCAGTGGTATTTCATCAATGGATTTCCCACCAGATATAAAATGGCTTGGCGCATCAATATGAGTTCCTGAATGTGTTCCTATGGAAACCCTTGATACATTTGCTTTATCTCCTTTTTCCAAGTTCTGTACCCGCCGCATTGAAAAATCAGGATTATTAGGATAAATTGCCATACCACTATAATAGGAAAATGAAACATCTATATATTCCATACATTATGCCCTCACATTTTTGCAAAAAAACTGCGTGGCAACTCCAATTGGACTTTCATCTCTTCATTTACTATATTGCAATCCTGCGGTTTATGTAATGCGAATACACTCATACAAAGTTCATCATATTCTATGACTGCTGTCTTTGAATGCTTGCACCAGTAACCATACGCCTCAATGTTATCAGGAACACAATTCATTCCGCTGAATACTTTCAAAATATCAGGCAAGCTGAACACCACATAGTTCGCAATCTCTCCCTCTTGAGCATTCTCATCATCATAATTGAGATATTGAAACGCTCTTTCAATATCATTAATACTTTCTTCCGTAGTTAATCTAATAGATAAAATGAAATATCCGCCAGGTTTTACTCTATTCCATGCATTTTCAATCATTTTATCCACTTCAATATTATAATCTACACAACTTAACGAAATAACCACATCAAATAAATTCTTGTCGTGGTATACTGCCAAATCTTCACATACGAATTCATAAGGAACAGAAAGTTTGTTATGTTCTACTGCCCAATTAATTTCTGCTTCGTTGATATCTAACCCTCTATAATAATTTAAAGGGAATTTTTCCAACAATGCATTCCCTAAACCTCCACAGCCACAGCCTACATCCAAAACAGAAAAAGAAGCGCCAAACCTGCTTAGCACTTTATCGAACATATATCTTTCGGACTCATAAAATTCATTCCAGCATTTTCTTGTCTTGCTATAATAATTTACCAGATTCTCTGTTTTATATTTTATATTCTTCATTGATTTTCTTTCCTTTTGATTTCGTTCACATACCCGAACATCTATAAATACTCAACGCTTTCATCCTCTAACAGCCTCATAACCTCTATAATTCCTTGTCCAATATCATGATAGCAATCACTTACTAACTTATAATTGATATGCGGTTTATATGTATAGGGTGTTACATTATAATGCAGTTCAGCCTCTCCACCATCATAGACAACCTCCAACTTTTTTCCCAATATCTCCTCAATCAACGCTATGATCTGTTCTCTGTGGTACATTTCCTGTCCTGTCAACTGTATATAGCGGTTAGCATACTTCTCATCCAACACTTCAACACTTAACTCGGCGGCATCTCCCACATGAATATATTCCCTTATATCACCGCCAGTACCAGAACAATGGATTACATTTCCACCCATAGCCTGCTCTATCAACTCCCTCATGCCATTCGTTCTATCCGCCCTAGGACCATACAAGGAACCATATCTTAAAATGGTGTATGTCAAACCATCTTTTCTCTCATATTCTTCTATATATATTTCTGCCGCCTGCTTACTGCAGCGGTAAAATCCTCCTTTTTCGCTGTTTGCATAAAAAGAACTCGCATATACAAAACGTTTGACATGATGCTCCACACAAGCATCTAAAATATTACATGTTCCCACTATATTGAGCATTACCGTATCCATAGGCCTTGTGGAGGCATCATCCAAATTTGCGATTCCGGCATAATTATACACATAATCACAGCCCTTTACAGCATCTGCAACCTGCTGTTTGTCCAAAATATCCCCTATAATCATTGCCTGTCCATTTTGCAGATACTCAGATTCTTTCTTATCAAAGACTGTAACCTCATATCCTTTTCTCAACAGCGCATCTGCCACATGGCTTCCCAGAAAACCTGCCCCTCCAAAAACGATCGCTTTCATCTACATACCCCCCAGAAGTTTTTCCATTTGCATTAAATTATCAACCCGATATGTCACATCTTTAAAATCTTTAGCATTGTCTTCTGTATTTCGCCCAATAAAGTTAAGCCCTGTATGATACGCCGCCATTTTATCGGTCAATGCATCACCAACAAAACACATTTCTCCTCTATGGAAGTTTTCTCCACTACATATGCTTTCAACGATTTCCTCTTTCTTCATCGGTGCTCCATAAACTGCCTTAAAATATCCGTTGAGATCTCTCCCCTCCATAATCTGCTGCAATTCTTCCTGCGGTGTGCCTGAAGCCACATACAAAGCATATCTCTTATAATTTCTCTCCAAAAATTCTCTTGCTCCCGGTACAAATGGGCATTTTATAACACGTTTAAATACAATCTCTGCAAATCTGTCTGCTAATTCCTGTTCCACATTCTCACAGTAAGGCTGCCCTAATATCTCTTCTATAAAATACCGAAATTTGACATGCCTTGAAATCCCCATATGGGACATATGATATGCTGCAAAAGCTTCTGCCTGGGGCTTCGGATAATCCTTTACTACCTCAGAGAACGCTTCCGTTTTGATATTTGCTGATTCCAAAATAACACCGTCAAAATCAAATACTATCGCCTTAATCATTCTCAATTTCCAATCCTTTAAACAAGTTTTTGACTGCTTCTATCTCCATAACTGCCCGTCCTTCTGCTGCACTGGACGAAATATGCGGCGTCAGGATCACATTTTCCAGCTCACACAACTTTCCCTGGTATGGCTCTTGTGCATACACATCAAGTGCGGCTCCTCGTATACGCTTTGTTTTTAGAGCTTCATACAGCGCTTCTTCATCAATGAATCTGCCTCTGGAAGTATTTACCAGAAAAGAGGTAGCTTTCATCTTCTGAATATCCTCTGCCCCGATGATATAATTACCCTCTTCACAATCAGATGCATGTACTGTAACAATATCCGCCCAAGCAAGTAGTTCCTTTTTTTTCATATAAACATATTCATTTTCCTGATTACATACATCTGTATAGGCAATTTCTGTTCCAAAGCACTGGAGAAGTTCTGCTACCCTTCTGCCAATCCTTCCAAAGCCAATAATGCCTATTCGTTTTCCCTTCATCATGAAACCCGTCATTTTATTCCAGATACCGGACTTTAAAGCTGCGTTCATATTAGACACATTCTTTAAGATATCCAACATGACTGTAACTGTCAATTCTGCCACAGAACCCACCGGTGCCTCAGGCGTATTGTATAATTTCACGCCTAACTCCCTGCATGCAATCTGGTCTACGTTGTCCATGCCGACACCACATCTGGAAATAACTTTGATATTTGGCCTTTTCATCAGTGCTTCTCGGGTTATATTTTCCACACCAGCTATTACTGCATCGACTTTAGCCGTCAGCTCAACAAATTCCTCTGTAGTCAATTTTCTTCCATATGGATTTAAAATAACCTCGCACTTACTTTGACACATATTTAACGGCATATTGTCTGCCTTCCCGAATGAACTCGTTGAAATCAGCACCTTCATATCCGATTTTCCTCCAAAAATCTGTCTAATAATTCGATAAATCCTTTCATCTGCTTCATCGGAAGCAAACCTATCCTTACCCATCTGCTCAGTTCCGGCATTCCAAAAGGTCTGCGGATTAGATATTTTCTTTCTTTCAAAAACTTCCTGAAGCTGTCCACATCCATCGCTTTTCCCAATTCTGCAGTCACAAAATGAATTGCACTGTCAGTAGTTGCAATCCCTCTACACTCAAATTCATCTGTCACATATTGCCTTACCCTGTTCATTTCCTCAATATAGCTTCTAACCGCTGCAGCGTTGTCCAGCAGGGTCTCCGCTGCCATAACCGAAAAACTCGTCAGCTGATGCATCGGCTTTACCTGAAACAACTCATTGATATTATCTTTGCAGGAAACCGCATAACCAACCCTCAGCCCTGCCATTCCCCATGCTTTGGACATCGTCCTTACTACAATGAGATTATTATACTTGTTAATCAAATCAATAACTGAGCCTCCACAAAAGTCAATATATGCCTCATCTATTACTGCCAATGTATTTTTCTCGGCGGCTGTTTTAATGATTGTCTCCACCTGCTGATGGGTATAACAATTGCCTATGGAACCATTAGGGTTTTCCAGCACCACCATTTTCGGACTTTCGCTGACAATTCGTTCTTGATACTCTTCCAAATCAAACTTCCAGTTCTCACCGTATTGCTGTGTAAGCAGCTTGGCCTGGAACATCTCTGCGTATACGCTATACATAGCATATGCCGGCTTCTGCAATAACACCTTATCACTGCGCGAAATATATGTCTCATAAATAGATTTGATTACTAGATCAGAGCCTGTATGAAAAATCAAATTCTCCGTTCCTACTCCTAAATAGCGTGCCATTTTACCATACAATGTTTCTATTTCCGGATAATTAGTCAATGTTTCGCTGGTAATATTATTTTTAATCTTCTGGAGAATATCATCTTGAAACACCAATGTCCGCTCATTCCGGTCCATGCGTAACATTCCCTGCCTTTTTTCTGACATATCTCTGACTCGTATTAAATCTTTTATTTCCTTTTTAATCCACATCTTATTTCATCCCCACAATTCAATTATTGGATATTCCGTTGTTTTTTTATCTGCGCAGTACGCCACGGACAACCATCACAAGCGCAAACCTTATGGGATTTTCCCTTCTTATGCATTTCCCTGATTTCCATCAGCCTTTGGTCATGCCAACAATCATAGATAGAACGCTCCCATACATTACCAAGGCATATTCCTTTTAAGTCGTCATTATTGCAGCCGTATATGCTGCCATCCCATTCTATGGTCATTCTCTGCCATAATTGGGGACATGCCCAGTTCTCCTTTATGCCTGTAGCCCTAACGGATTCGTCCGTATATTCCAGTGCTGCTACCTCTTCTGCATACTCTCTCCAAATACTCACATACTTGCCAAGATCAAGATCTGGAAGTTTCACTGTTTGAATACGGATTTTAGGATATGTCACATGATATTCATTCCTAAGTTCCCTTAATTTTTTAATGTTTGATACAACTGTTTTGAACTTTGCGCCCACACGAACAGCTTCGTACTCATCAGCATTTGTTCCATCTATGGAGAAGGAAATTCTGTCCAAATGTGCCTCTATCAATTCCCGGCTTATATTTTCCGTAAGCAGCATGCCGTTTGTATTAAAATATATATCCAAAACTCCTCTCTCTTTAGCATACCTAACCATCTTAGATATTTCTTTATTGAGCAAAGGCTCCCCTCGGTAACTGAGTTTCATCCCCCACAACCTTTTTCCATCCTCTGGAGCAAACTGATCCATAATGTGTTTAAATGTGTCAAATGACATCCTTCCCTGCTGCTCATTATGTACCAAAGGCTGCCTGTCACAAAATGTACATCTTAGATTACATACACTAGAAGTCTCTATATCAAGGTCTAGTGGAATATCATTCAATATGAAATTCTTTGGATTCTCTACCCAAGCCTTTCGGTATGCAATATATTCTTCTGATGCATTCTCCGGCT
>Ga0137308_100452_pt1 | contig 67033 bp, 51 predicted proteins | sample Inofrocosms_June_FD_97181 | JGI IMG/M metagenome (GOLD analysis project Ga0137308, IMG submission 97181) | Mouse cecal microbial communities from Vienna, Austria - N-Acetylneuraminic and N-Acetylglucosamine D2O microcosms_June | ecosystem: Host-associated > Mammals > Digestive system > Large... | reverse complement strand
CTGTCTTATGAGTGCCGCCCAAAGCGGCACTTTTTTAATGTATTTTATAAATCGCAGGTATGAACGGTTCTGGGGAAAGGAATGACATCACGAATATTGCTCATACCCGTAAGGTACATCACACACCGTTCAAAGCCCAGCCCAAAGCCCGCATGTCTCACGGAGCCGTATCTCCTCAGATCCAGATAAAAATCGTAATCCTCCTTATTCAGGCCCAGCTCCTCCATCCTCTGTTCCAAGACTTCCAGCTTGTCCTCACGCTGACTTCCGCCGATGATTTCCCCGATTCCGGGAACCAGACAATCCATGGCCGCAACCGTCTTTCCATCCTCGTTGAGTTTCATGTAGAACGCTTTGATTTCCTTCGGATAATCCGTGACAAAAACAGGGCGCTTAAATACTTCCTCTGTCAGATATCTCTCATGTTCTGTCTGCAAATCGCAGCCCCAGTGCACTTTATAATCAAAAGAGTCGTTATGCTTCTCCAAAATCTCGATGGCTTCCGTGTAAGTAACATGACCGAAGTCGGAATTTGCCACATGCTCCAGCCTCTCAATCAGGCCCTTATCCACAAACTGGTTAAAGAATGCCATCTCCTCGGGAGCATGATCCAGCACATAGCGAATCACAAATTTCAGCATGCCTTCCGCCAGCATCATATCATCCTTTAAATCCGCAAATGCCATCTCGGGCTCGATCATCCAAAATTCCGCCGCATGTCTGGTGGTATTGGAATTCTCTGCCCGGAAAGTAGGGCCGAAAGTATATACATTCTTAAACGCAAAAGCATATGTTTCCACATTCAGCTGTCCGCTGACGGTGAGATTGGTGGCCTTGCCGAAAAAGTCCTGTGAAAAGTCAATCTCTCCGCCCTCTGTCCGGGGAATGTTGTTCAGATCCATTGTCGTTACCTGAAACATTTCACCCGCTCCCTCACAGTCGCTTCCGGTGATGAGAGGCGTGTGCACGTAGACAAATCCCCTTTCCATAAAAAATGTGTGAATGGCATATGCAATCAGAGAGCGAACCCGGAATACTGCCTGAAAAGTATTCGTTCTGGGACGCAGGTGGGAAATCGTGCGCAGATATTCGAAAGAATGGCGCTTCTTCTGCAAAGGATAATCTGTCGTAGAAGGCCCCTCCACCAATACCTCTTCCGCCTGCAGTTCAAAAGGCTGTTTGGCCTCCGGTGTAGCCACCACCAGACCTTTTACAATCACCGCCGTGCCTACATTCATCTTGCGGAGATCTTCAAAATTGGTGAGCTTATCCCCGTAAACCACTTGAAGCGGCTCGAAGAAAGTACCGTCATTGATCACCAAAAACCCAAAATTCTTAGAATCTCTGTTGCTCCTTACCCAGCCGCCTACAGTAATTTCCTTTCCGATATACTCCTCACGGCTGCGATAAAGATCGCGAATGTCTGTCAAATCCATTTTTGTTCCTCCTATTCCAGTTCCGCCTCTCCCCTCCCGTGCCCATGCTCCGGGAAGGGATTTTCATCCGACTACGCGGCTGAAATCCCTTCCGGGCACTTCCGATCCGAGGCTGTTTTTTCCAGTTCCGCCTCTCCCCTTCAATATTCTGCATCTACTGAATCTGGATATGGTCTATCAGGTAGTCCATAACCTTCTGCATCATAAGGGAATTGCGGTATTCTTCCGCAGAATTTTCTCCCAAAAACTCTTCCACGCTACCCGCTCCGGCTTCTTCCGCGTATTTCTCTAAAGTGTCCTTCAATTCCTTATCGCTGACATTTAAATCTTCCTTGTTGGCGATAGCTTGTAAGGTAATATCCTGCTTAGTCAGTTCCGCCGCATAATTATTGATATAAGTGTCTGCATCCATACCGAAAAAGGTATTTGTATAAGTGTCCGCATCCAGACCGTACTCCGCCGCCGAATTAACGGTACGGCTCACATATACCTTATTGTTTTCCAATAAAGCTTCCGGAAGCTCCCCGTATGTGCACTGTTCCATCAGCGCCATCATTATGGCGTTCCTCACGCTTTTATTGTAATCCGATTCTTTGCTGGCATAAAGCCGGTCATAGATATTTTGCTGCAGCTGCGCCACCGTATTGATGTTTTGCAATCCCATGGATGCCACCACATCATCGCGCATCTCTACAATGTAGTTAACTGTCACCGTAAATTCCACTGCCTGTCCCGCAAGTTCCCGGTTGTTATTGTAATTTTCGGGGAAAGTCAGATTCAGAACCACCGTCTCTCCCGGACGGACGCCAACCAGTCCTTCCTCAAAGCCTTCGATATAGCTGTGGGAGCCAAGGAGTAAAAATGCTCCGGAAGCCGTTCCTCCGTCAAATGCCACACCGTCATTCTTCCCCACATAATCAATGTTCACCGCATCTCCGTTCTCCGCGGGGCGATCCGTGATTCCGCTGTTTTCCAATGTGGCAAACCTGCTGTAAGTGTCCATCACATAAAAGTCCCTCTCACTGTCGGTGACAATGATAGGTTCCACATTGACGCTCATGTTCTGATAGTCGCAAAGCGTTACGTAATTATCCGCGTCCAAATCCCTCAGCGCATTCTCTTCTTTACTCTGGCCGCATCCGGTGAACAGCGCTGCCGTCAAAACCGCCGCCAGAATACTTGCTGCTTTCTTTTTCAATTTGATACCTCCCTGCCTGCTGCAACAGACATTCCACATAAATTCTTACCTTGTATACTCCGGCGTCCCGCATCTTTTCCGATCGCAAACGAAGGACAGAGTACATTGAGACTTGCATCCCGCAAAGCGGGGGCGCCTTGTACCGTCCCTCCGATCCGATCCGCTTCTCTCTCCAGACTTCTGTCATCGTTAACCGCCATTCCCCGAAAGAACATATTCGGTTTCACTCGCCCTTGCTTCTGCTGCATCACATGACCCAATTCATGCCCCAGATACCGCTCCTGTCCCGGCCCGATATACACATGGCTGCCTTGAGTATATGCCAATGCCCCCAGCTCTGCCGGTTTCCCTGAACCATAGTGTATCCTCACATCATCAAAAGATACTCCCGACATTGCCTCACATCTTTTCTGGATATGCGGCGGAATCCCGGTTCGATTACCCTGTTGCTGAATCCTTCTTCCTTCTCCGGCTGTCTGATACGACATCCCACTCCCTCCACACCTTCCCGCTAAAGCTTTTTTCAAACATCAGCGCTTTATTGCATTTATCCTCAAATAGCACATACCGCCGCAGTATGTTCCTCCATGTATTTTAAGTCCGTTACCCGCGACGAATGGATTTATTGTACCACAAAAGCAGAATAACGTAAAGCCGTCTGACTAAGCGAGACAAATACTTTTCTGATATAGTGTATCATACTTTTGTGAAAAAACCATGAAAACTGTAAAATGTTTTATTGCTTACCCCCATGTTCATATGCTACAATAAACATAAATCACAAAAAGATTTTCTATGGTTCATGCCGCCCATACCGCATGAACGGAAAGTCAATGCCTGCGGCATTCGCCGGACGGGGGATTACACATCTCTATGGCTCATTTTCCGCAGGAATACAAAATATAAATCAGGAAACGGTTCCGAAACGGAAACACTCATCCCTCCTTCTCAGGAAAAAAGCATTGAAATGCGGGAACGGAACCGGAATAGGAGGTTAACCCTATGAAACCGTGGGTCATCACATTGATCGTCATTGCCGTTGTGCTGACGATTGCTGTCATTGTGCTCTATTTTCTCGGCAAGAAGGCACAGAAAAAACAGGCGGAACAGCAAGAAATCTTAAACGCAAACAGACAAACCTTCTCCATGCTTATTATTGACAAAAAGCGGATGAAAATGCGGGATGCCGGCTTACCGCAAATCGTTATGGATCAGGTTCCCAAACTTATGCGGGGGTCTAAAATGCCCATTGTCAAGGCCAAAGTGGGACCCCAGATTATGTCCCTGATCTGTGAGGACAAAATCTTTGACTCCGTACCCGTCAAAAAAGAAGTTAAAGCCGTTGTCAGCGGAATTTACATCTTAGAGGTAAAAGGGCTGCATGGAAAGCAGGAAATCCAGCCCCCCAAGAAGAAGAGCCGTTTCAAGCGTGCTTTGGAAGCCGCTCAGGAAAAAGCCGGAGCAAAACCGATAAAATAAGATATTACAATAAGGCAGAACCAAAACGGTTCTGCCAAATTATTATTTTCCGGCCTTCCACACATGCCGGCGCCGCCGGCGCAAACCATGGCAATGAGAATGCCGGCTTAAAACGGATTCAGTTACCAATAAATTAAATAAATTATAGGAAAACCGAGGAAATTAAAATGTATGAAGAATTGATACAACAGCTTCACCCGCTGCCTAACTTTATATTAGACTGGTATAACGGTCATGACTCCTATTCCGAGGGGAATGTGGAAGATACCATTATCCGTATCATCGCCGAAAATCCCCCCGAAGACTATGCAAAAGCCATTTCCGCCAATTTAAATTGGTCCACCTATTACCACCTTACGGGAATCCGCCAAAATATTTTGAACTGGTATCCCTTTCGCCCCGACTCCGAAATTTTAGAGATCGGATGCGGTTTAGGCGCCATTACAAATATGCTCTGCTCCCGCTGTTCCCATGTCACAGCCGTTGAATTGTCCCAAAGAAGAGCAACGGCCGCCCTTTTACGCTGCCGTGAACAAAGTAATCTGGATATTATTGTAGGCAACCTGAATGACATACCCTTTACCAAAAAATTTGACTATATTACACTGATTGGCGTACTTGAATATCAGGGAAGTTATACGGACGGCGCCAATCCCTATATGGATTTCCTGCGGAAAATAAAGACTCTTTTAAAGCCCGGCGGCAAGCTCCTAATCGCCATAGAAAACCAATACGGCTTAAAATACTGGTGCGGCGCCCGTGAGGATCATACCGGCATTCCCTTCGAAGGCTTAAACCAATATTCCATCAGTTCTAAAAAGGTTCGCACTTTTTCCAAAGATGCCTTGGACGGGCTGATACGTGACAGCGGCTGGAGCCACACATTTTTCTACTACCCCATGCCCGACTACAAGCTGCCCACCGTAGTCTACTCTCAAAGCCAACTGCCTTCCGATGCATGCATGCTTGACATCCGCCCTTACTATACACCGGATGCCGCCACATTGATTGCGGATGAACGCAGTCTGTACGAGGATATTATCCGCAACCAAGTTTTCGAATTTTTCGCCAACTCTTTTCTGGTTGAGTGCGGCGATGACCCTCAGGTAGGGGAGGTTTCCTTTGCCACGCTGGCCTCCATGCGGCTCCCCGAATACCAAATCGCTACCCGGTTTTACGGAGAAACAGTGGAAAAATATGCGATACATCCTTCCGGACGACAGCACATTTCCGAACTGCTGAAAAACGAGCAAAAACTGCAGCAGCAGGGACTGCATGTCTGGCAGAGCCGCCTTGAGGGGGAATATGCCGTTTCGGAATACTGCAAATTCCCCACATGGGAAAAACACCTTTTGGATCTTTACGCTTCCGGGGAAATCTCACAGATATACGCCGTCTTTGATTCTCTTTGGAACGAGATACTGAATTCTTCTCCTGTGGTCCCTTGGCAGGAAAATATACTATACACATTTGGTTTGGATATCGTTCCGGACGAGGAGAAATACGGCCCTATATTGGAAACCGGCTATGTAGATATGATATTCCGCAATGCCTTTTACGCGGAAGACGGCATCTATTGGTTTGATCAGGAATGGATTTTGGAAAATGTTCCGGCAAAATATGTTATGTACAGGGCACTTGTACAATTTTACAGCACATGGAAGCAAGCCGCCAGTAACCTCCTGTCCGCGCAGGAGCTTATCCTGCGCTACAATTTATCGTCTTGCTGGAATGATTTTAATGTGTTGGATCTCCTTTTTGCCAAGGTTGTGATAGATCCCACACAGCTGGCAGAACACAGATTCTTCGAAACGGAAAACAAGCAGATTCCTGTTACCAATATCAGAAAAATTTTAGGCTAAACGACAATGGACTACCACCAAAAAGCCCTTCAAACACGCTCTGCCCCCCCTTGGGAAAAGGCGCTAAGGCAAACACCATAAAGCAGGATTCGGCAAAAGGCAGAACCGCAACGGTTCTGCCTTTGTTACATGTTATCCAGACAATCGGCGCCGGACTGAGCGATAACGGCTCTTATATAGTTTGCTATAACATCAAAACTTACATTTTGATTTTCATTGATAAGCGTGGTCACTTTTCTGTCATAGGCAGGATGCCCCCAGCGATTATTTCGATGGGCAATATTAGGCTTTGTAAAATCCCACGGCACGGCATTTAAAAGCACACCGTTCCATGCTCCGTTAAAAGCATCCTTAAATTGCCCGTCACTGTCAAGATTCATGCTTTCCACAACATTACCCGGTATAATATGGCGGGCTTCTCCTCCCGCCCCGTTCATCCCCATATTGGTACGCAATTTGCCCGAATCCAAATACTGCATTTGGATAACGTTTCTTTTGGCATATTGTATGGCCGGAATTGCTGCGGGAGCCTTGGATGCTTCCTGCTCCTTGTTCCGTTTCCGCATTTGTTCGGGCAGGTTCCTCTTCCGGTAAGCCTGAGAGCCTCTCTTCATCAGTATATCAGATGCAAGTCATACCTCTAAAAATTACTACAAATTAGTAGTAAAAAATGTTCCATACTTACGTATCCTGTTTCCGGTCTACTTCGCGCACTCTAATTTCATCGTAAGCTCACAGACAGATATCCTCGTCTGCTCCATCCACAATTCATATTCCAATGTAATTCGGATGCCTTCCGCCTCCTCCGAAAGCCCTATGCGGGATGTCTCCGTCTCCATCCTCAATATTCCGTAGGGAGTGGCGTAGTCCGTCACATGTCTTTTGCCCGTCTCAAAGACCATGCGGCCGTTCACCATTCCTTTTTTGTTCAGCTCCAGCAGATTTCCTTTCAGTTTCAGGCTGTTTTTCACTCGTTCACCGGAGTCCCCGTCCGTTTCCTCGTAAAAAATGTAATGGCTTCCGTTTCGGAAATAGTATTCACCGGAAGCGGTGATTTCCGTGCTGTCCCTGTTTCCCGTATCGTCCCATTGTACGCCTTTGACCGTTATTTTTATATCTCTTGTCACATATCCCCCACACTATGATGTCCCGCCCTCTGTCCGGCGGACCAAGAATCCGTTTGAATGGTCAGCAGTCCTCTAAATGAATGGTTTTGGCAGACAATATGCCGTATTTAATAATAGAATTGGCAAAGCGCACAAATTTCTCCGCCTTATCGCTGACATAGAACTGATAGCGGTTGCTGCCGAGCTTCGGTTCCTCGTCATTCAGCATATCCATCTCAAGGAGCATGTCTTTTAATTCCCTAGCCGTTTCATATGCCGGATTCACCAGACTCACTCTGCCGCCCACAAGCCGCCCCAGTGTAGAGCGGATGAGCGGATAATGGGTACATCCTAAAATCAATGTATCAATGTCTATATCAATCAGTTCCGCCAGATAACGTCCGGCAATCTCATCCGTCACGGGATCTTCCCAGAGCCCTTCTTCAATGAGGGGCACAAACAGAGGACAGGCCTTACCGTATATGGTCACGTTTTTGCTCAACTCTTTTATGTATTTGCTGTACATTCCGCTGCCGATTGTGGCTTCCGTACCGATCACGCCCACTCTGCCGTTGCGGGTGGCTTCTACGGCTGCCTTGGCGCCCGGTTTCAGCACTCCCATGACAGGGATATCGGCGTCTTCTTCCAGTTCATCCAATGCATAGGCGCTGGCAGTATTACATGCCACCACAATCGTTTTTACCTGAAAAGTACGCAGAAAGCGCACGATTTGCTCCGAAAAGCGTGTGACGGTGTCCTTCGATTTACTTCCGTAGGGAACTCTCGCCGTATCACCGAAATAAATAATTTTTTCATTTGGTATCTGGCGCATAATCTCCCTTACCACCGTAAGGCCGCCCACACCGGAGTCAAAGACTCCGATGGGAGCGTCCTTACGGAGCAGCTCCGTTTTGATCTGACTCATGTAAAGCCTCCACAAATTTGTTCCATTCTACCAGCAGTTTACTGCGGAAACGTATGTCTTCCCTGTCTGCCTTTAATAAAGTCCAATAGATATCCTGTTGGGCAGAAAAGTCATATTCTTCCTGTATTTCCTGTCCCTCCTGCCCGCCGTCACTGCATATCCTATAGGTGTCGGCCGTCAGAACCAGCTCCGGATAAAGGACTCCCCACCATCCGAAAGCCGCACACACACATGCCGCAATTTTAACTCCCGCCCAGATTCTTTTCATGTCAATCTCCATTCCCGAAGACAGCCTTGTTTCCTTTTGGCTGCCGATTGCCATGGCTGAACCGTTGCGCCGTCTTTCTTTTCGGCTTCCGGTTGCTATAGCCGTATCATTATGCCGTCTTCTCTTTTCTGAATAGAAGTATTGACTTCTTATATTAAATTATACCGTTTCCCCGTTGTTTCAAATGCCTGCCGTTTAAGACTTTTGCCGGTCCAAACGAATCTGCCGGATAATGGATATCTCCTGATTATCTATATGCGTTTTCGCCGCCTGAGATACCGCCTCCTTATCCTTTTCCACAAGACTTTGGTAGATAACCCTGTGTTCCTCCACCAGCCGCTCATGCTGGCTGCTGTCCTTAATATACTCAAACCGATAACGATACATTTGTTCCGACAGATTGTTTACCAGCTGAATCAGCCTCTGGTTTCCGGTAGCGCAGACAATAATATCATGCAAGGCTACATCGGCATGGGCGATCTTCTTTGCATCCTTGGTCTTCACTGCCGCTTCAAAAGCTTCGCAGGCTGCCTTGAGCTGTTCCAGCTCCTCCTCCGTGATCCGGTCACAGGCAAGCTCCACGCAGAGCACATCCAATGCGCGGCGTACTTCCAGCACGTCGTTCATGCTCTTTTCCGTAATCTGCGCCACCTCCGCCCCGCGTCTGGGAATCATAGTGACCAGCCCCTCCAGCTCCAGCTTACGGATTGCTTCCCGAATGGGCGTCCTGCTGACCCCCAGCTTCTTTGCAAGATGTATCTCCATCAGACGCTCACCGGGTTTCAGCTCTCCGGTGAGAATGGCCTGTCGGAGCGTGTTGAACACCACGTCTCTCAAAGGCAGAAATTCATCCATGCTTACCTGTAAATTATCCTGCATACTTCCTCTCATTCTGCCGCACAAACGGCATTTTATTTCCCGTTTCCGCGCTGTTCTCCGCGCATAAGCGCATGTCAGCAAAAAGTGGTAACAAAAATTTGTTTTGCGAGCTGTTCCTGAGCCAGCCGATCCAGCGCCGCCTCTGCCAGACGCTTCTCCAGAAAGATGCCGAACACCGTAGGGCCGCTGCCGCTCATCAGACTGTTCACCGCCCCCAGCTCCTTCATTCTCTGCTTTAAAGCATCGACTACCGGATATTCCTGTACGGTTACACTTTCCAACACATTTTCCATACGGTCCAGAATCCCCTGAAGGCTCCCCTTGCCGATTGCCGCCACCATGCCGTCAATATCCGGGTGCTTTTCGATTGCCGCCACGTTCAGGCGCTCATATACATACCTCGTGGACACATTGATATCGGGCTTTGCCACCAGCACAAAGCACTCCGGCGCCGGTTCCAGCGGCGTAAGCTTTTCTCCGATTCCTTCGGCAAGAGCCGTTCCGCCTATCACACAATAGGGCACATCGGCTCCGATGGATGCGCCCAGCTCCATCAATTCCAGCAGACTTGTATCCAATCCGAACATCCGGCTGATTCCTTTCATGGCAGCCGCAGCATCCGCGCTTCCGCCTGCCATTCCCGCGGCGATGGGAATATTTTTTTGCAGATGAATGTGTATTCCCTCCCGGATATCATACTTATCCTTCATCAAATTTGCCGCCTTGTATATTAAATTATCCTCTTCTATAGGCAGTTCTTCCGAATCGGTTGTAACCATAATTCCGCATTCTGTTCTGCTGAATGTCAATTCGTCATAAATCCCCACCGTCTGCATGACCATCCTTACCTCATGATAACCGTTGGGCAGCTTTCCCACCACATCCAGCCCGAGATTGATCTTAGCATGTGCTTTCATCTGAAACTTCATTCCGGCCTCCATCCTCTATCCGTCCGGTTCGCTCAAGAGCATATTGGAACCGTTTCAAAACAATATCTCCAGTATACCGGAACACGATAGACTCCGTAAGTTGTTTTGACATTGTATTTTGTATACATTATATGTTTTTATTATAATTACTTTTACAATTATTGTCAATGAACCCTAAAGTTTTCACTAAATTATCCGATATAAAAAATACAATCACGGATGATGCGCCCAGAAATGGGTAGAACGCGGCGACATTCGCCAGAAAAGAGGTATATTATGAGTGTAAATGGAGTTACACAGACACAGGCAAATGCCTACACTTATGCTTCTTCTGCCAGTGCAGAGAACACGAAAACCACATCTGCAGCAGATAACAAATCTACTGCTGCCGATACCGGTGTTGTATACGAGCCTTCCAAGAAGACTTCCACAGCATCTACGAAGAAGACCTATACTCCCGATACCAAATTGATTAATAAGTTAAAGGCTGATGCAGATGCACGTACTTCACAGCTTCGCTCTCTGGTAGAGAAGATGATGTCCGGTCAGGCAAATGCTTACGGCAACGCAAACGACATCTGGTCTTTCCTTCGCAAGGGTAACTACAAGGTAGATCCCGCTACCAGACTTCAGGCTCAGCAGGACATTTCAGAAGACGGTTATTGGGGCGTTAACCAGACTTCCGACAGGATTGTTTCTTTTGCTACCGCATTGACCGGCGGTGATCCCGATAAGATCGAAGAGATGAGAGCTGCTTTCCAGAAGGGCTACAAGCAGGCAGAGCAGACTTGGGGCGGCAAGCTTCCCGAGATTTCCCAGAGAACTTACGATGCCGTTTTGGAGAAATTCGACAAGCTGGCTGCAGAAGCAGGTATCACCGAATAATCAAGTATTACATTTTAAAAGGGCTGCCGGGAAATAGACAGTCCTTAAACAGGGGAGGATATGCATAAGCCACATCCTCCCCTGAATATTTTCTATTTCTTTATCCCGAGCCATAACATCCACTGTCCTCTGGTCAGTCTGCCGAATGTCAGGGACTGAAATCAATATAAACCGTCAGCTTCCCTTTACCACCAAAAGCTTCTGCCCGGCCTTTATCTCATCACTCTCCAGCTCATTCAACTGCCGCAGGCTTTCCACCGGCACATAGTATTGCTTGCCGATATTCCACAGGTTATCCCCCTCTTTCACCATATAGACTACCATTCCCGGCAGATTGCTCATTCTGGACATATCCAGATCGGATACGGTGACTTCGCTGATCAAGTTGACGGGTATGCTCTTAAACACCGTGGTGGCAAAGCATAGAACGGCCTTTACATCCATCTCCTCACCGTCCAGCATGGTTACTTGAAGCTGTTCCACCTCCGCATGAACCTTTCCCATATCTTCCGGTGCAATATCGGGAACTTCCAATGTATAGCTGTAGGGAATCTGTGCCTGCGTACAGCCATAGGGAGATTCGTCCTCTCCGGTGATGTACATTACCTTGACGGATAACGCACCCTTCAGCAAAATGCCGTTTTCTACGGTCTCCTGCTGCTCTACGATCACTGTCCCTTCACTGTGCAGCAGCTGCAGAACCGTTCCGTCAGACACATGGACATGCTCCGTCACCTTCGTTTTCCCCGTCACTTTCGAAAGGAGTCTGCGAAGGCTTGCCTGATGGGTGATGGTGCTGATTTCCTTGGAGACGCCGTAGATGTCCGAAATAATTTCCAGCTTCTCTTCCTCGTAAACCCGAATGGCAATGTCAATCACCAGCTCCATGCCGATGCTGCGCTCCTCCCCGTCGAAATCAGGGCGCACCGCAAGCTCCTGCTGCCCCAGATGGTAACGAATATCCGGCAGCATCCCCTCTCTGCAGCCATGGCATTCCAGTACCCCGCTGAAGGGAAGCGTAGTCTCAAAGGAGCGGATGGGATGATCCTCTCCCTCGCCTTCATACAATAAAAACAAGCGCACATCCCCGGAGATGGTCAGCTTTTCTTCCATCACTTTAAATTCCACATCGGCCAGAGAGATATTGTTCCACAGAATCTGGAAAATGTTGGGATAGTTAGAGGGCAGCATTATTTCGTCCTTTAAGCGGAAGATATCGTTTTTGCAGATTGCGATCTGGGCAAGCTCCAAAGGCATTCTGCGGTACTCCACGGTCTCGTCGCCGTGAACGGCAATGGGAGCTTCTTCGTCATAGAGCTCCTCCACCTTCGCCGTAAGCGTCACCAGAGACTGAATATTCAGCTTGCGTGAATTAATCATGCTGACGGTCAAATCCTCCACGTCACACTCCAGAACCACCGTATCGGACGGCACCGCGTCCTGTAAGTGCATTTTCTCCTCCAAGGGCAGCTTTCCCTCCAGCACTACAAGGCTGCTCCCCTCTTCCGCAGTGTGGTATAGGATGACATAAGCCAAATACCCCCGCACCGTCACCGTGTCCGTTCCGGGCTTAATCTCTTCGATAATGACTTCCGCCTTCTCCAGATTTAACGCGGAGACATCCGGTTTATTTTCAGAGACATTTACGTCATCCTCCAAAGTAATCTGAGTGACCGCTTCCGCCCTGACACGATCCATATGTATATTTCTTTTCAACAGTTCCACTAAAAATACCTCCATATATATACTGGTATAAGTATATATATGAAGGCAATTTGCGTTATATGACCGCCCCGATCAATTCCGTCAGGTTTTCCACATGATATTCCTTCATATAGTCCTCAATTCCACGGACCACCTCCGTTGTAACATAAGGATTCACGAAATTCATGGCGCCGATGCTGACCGCGCTGGCTCCCGCCAGAATGAATTCAACGGCGTCCTCCGCAGAACCGATTCCGCCCATGCCGATAATGGGAATTTTCACCGCTTTTGCCGTCTGATATACCATACGCACCGCAACAGGTTTGATGGCGGGTCCGCTCATCCCCCCTGTCTTGTTGGCAAGGGCAAAGGTTCTCCTGTGAATATCAATCTTCATGCCGGTAAGGGTATTGATCAGGGACAGGGCGTCCGCTCCCGCCGCTTCCGCCGCTCTGGCCATCTCCGTAATATCGGTGACATTGGGGCTGAGCTTCATAATCACAGGCTGTCTGGCATGTTTCTTCACTTCCTGCGTAATTTGAAAGAGAGCCTCCGCTTTTTGTCCGAAAGCAATGGCGCCTTCCTTGACATTGGGGCAGGATACGTTAATCTCCAGCATGGCTACCGACTGCTCGTCTCCCAGACGCTCTACCACTTCCACATAGTCTTCCACAGTCTTACCGCAGACATTGACAATAATATTCGTATCGTATTGTTTTAAGAAGGGGATATCCCTCTCCATCAGCATATCGATTCCGGGATTCTGCAGGCCGATGGCATTCAGCATTCCGCCATAGACTTCCGCCACTCTGGGAGTAGGGTTCCCCGGCCAGGGTACATTTGCCACGCCTTTAGTGACCACCGCCCCCAGTTGATTCAGGTCAACGAATTCCGAGTACTCCATACCGGATCCGAAGGTTCCCGACGCCGTCATAACGGGATTCTTAAAGGTGACACCGGCAATGGTTATCTGTGTATTCATATGTTGCTTTTCTCCTTTTCATACTATCAAAATGTTGCGGCTGCAGGCTCCCCTCAAATCAGGACATCGGCCGCTTCAAAGACCGGCCCGTCCGTGCAGATGCGGGCATTATGCACGTTGGAATGGTGATCGATTTCTTTCGTCTTCACCACACATCCAAGGCAGGCTCCCACACCGCAGGCCATATGCTCTTCCAGAGAGATATAAGCCTTTATGCCGTGCTCTTCTGCGTATGCTTTGACAGCGCGGAGCATGGGCATAGGACCGCAGGCATAAATCAAATCGGCATCCAAACCGTTTTCCTCAACGGCATTCATTACATTGCCCTTGGTTCCCACGCTTCCGTCTTCCGTGGCAATATAGACCTTTCCGTACCGTTCCAAATCCTCTCTCAGGAAAGTATGACTGTCCCGATATCCCACAATGATCCGTTTGTCCCCTTTTGCCTCCTTCGCAAGCTGTAATATGGGGGGCACACCTATACCTCCTCCCATCAGGAATATTTTCTTTCCCTGAGCTTCCTCCACAGGGAAACCGTTTCCCAGATTTCCCAGAATATCAATGGAATCTCCCTCCTGATATTTTGAGAATTCTTCCGTTCCCCGGCCTGCTGCACGATAGACAATGCGGAGCGACTTCCTGTCCTCCCCCACTTCGCATATACTGATGGGTCTGGGAAGCAGCGTGCTCTTATCCTTGGGATAAATGCACAGGAATTGCCCCGGTTTGGCCTCTTCCGCCAGATTCGTCTTAATCCACATATCATAAATCCGGGGAGCGGCCTCCTTTTGTGAAAGAATTACGGCTGTCTGTTTCTGTTTCATATTGATACCCATCTGTGCGCCGCGGCGCGCACTCAAATCAATAGTTGAATACGCATTTTTATTCAACCTTCCGGATATGCCGCCAATGGCGGCACAAACAATGAATAAATTGGTGTTTCCGTTTTTTCTGCATTGTGCAATTCTTCCGGCAGTTAATTTACTCTTTCCAGACTATTTTGCCGCCGCAGATTGTCTCCACCACTCTGCCCTTTAATTTCCATCCGGTGAAAGGAGTATTGCAAGCTTTGGATGCATATGTCTCCGGCATCCATTCCCGATTGGTGTCGATTAAAATCACATCGGCAGGGCCTCCCTCTTCCAGAAACCCCGCATCCAAACGATACATGGCGGCGGGATTTGCACTCATCAGCCGGAGCAGCTGCTTTACGGTGAGATAACCTCCCCCCACCAGCTCCGTGATGCCCAGCGCCAGAGAAGTTTCCAACCCGATAATCCCGCTGGGCGCCTCGGTGATGGTTCCCGCCTTTTCCTCCGCCGTATGGGGCGCATGATCCGTTGCGATGATATCAATGGTGCCGTCCGCCAAGCCCCGGATAATTTCCTGCCTGTCCGCCTCTTCCCTCAGGGGCGGATTCATTTTCGCCAGCGTTCCGTACCGGATGGCGGCCTCCTCCGTCAAAGTAAAGTGATGGGGAGTGGCCTCCGCATGAATATTGGAGCCTTTTTTCTTGGCCTGACGAACCAGTTCCACACCTTCCTTTGTGCTGATATGCTGGATGTTGATGCAGGCGCCCGTTTCCAAGGCCAGTTCCAGATCCCTTCCGATCATGTCGATCTCCGCTTCTCTGGGAGAGCCGCCAATGCCGAAATACTCGCTTGCCTTCCCTCGATGTATGCCGTTATTCTCGATAAATTTGGGATTCTCCTCATGGAAGCTGAGAGGCAGATCCAGCTCCGCCGCCGCTTTCATGGCGCTGCGGACTATCTCTTCCTCCAGCAGAGGGACTCCGTCATCCGTAAACCCGGAAGCTCCCAGCGCCGCAAGCTCCTTCATGGGAGTCAGTTCCCTCCCCTTCATGCCCATGGTCACATTGGCGCAGGACAAGACATGGATTCCCGTCTCCCTTCCTCTGTCCAAAACCTGCCGCAGCACCTCCGCAGAATCAATGGGCGGATTCGTGTTTGCCATCATAACCACCGTTGTAAACCCGCCCTTTGCCGCTGCGGCCGCCCCTGTGTCAATGTTTTCCTTCCGGGTAAAACCGGGCTCCCTGAAATGAACATGAACATCCACCAGTCCCGGCGCCACCAAAAGCCCTTCCGCGTCTATCACCTGACACTTTTCACCCTGATCCGGCAGTTTTGTGCCGATTTTAGTAATCTTGTCCCCTTCTATGAGAATATCATAATTGCCCTCTCTTCCGGACTTAGGGTCAATCATATATCCGTTCCGTATCAGCAGCATATGCGCCTCCTAACCTTACATACATCCCTTCCCGCTGCCATGCAGGAAAATCTACTCATACGCTGCATACCGTGGAATGCGGACATAATGCGATTAAGATCCGCAGAGAACACACAGCTCGGCGCAAAGCCGGCCGGAATTTTCATAAAATCCATGGCGGATAGGGCAAGGGATGTAACTTCTATGGTACTTTTTTATGCTTTTAAAAAGGAATGCGACAATATCGTCACATTCCCCCACATTTGACGTTCCGCCATGTCTGCCGAAATACGGAACCGTCTCCTATTCGGCCATTCCCCATGACAGGCTGAACTGTCCTTTCAAAACATTTCACATGCAATGTATTCTCTACAGATAATCGGCAACAGATAAAAATGCACCCAGAATAGAGTTGATCAGGGTCAGCACCAGAGTAATGGTGCACATAATGATACCGGCAATAGCCATTCCCTTTCCGCCCTTTTTCATTCCCTTAACGCCCAGCACAATACCTACAATAGTCACCGGATATCCCGCAATAGGCAGACACCATGCGATGAATCCAACGATACCAAGAACCATGGAAGCTATGGACATACCCTTTTCTTCCTCTTGAGGCACTTGATAAGAATTGTTTTGATTGGTTGATGAATTGTCACTCATTAGTATTCTCCTTTTTTATTTAATTTTACTCTAAACCCAAGATATTGTCTACTGTTTTTTTAGCGCGGGCAGCCGGAAATCAGTTACCGGTTACTGTTCACTTCGTTCACAGCAACCTATGCACAGAAATCGCAAACAGCGATTTCGCGCATGTCTGTCTCGGGTTTATCACGCAGAAACAGCGTGAAAACGCCTCGCGGCGACAGCGAGTGAACAGTAACAGTTACTGTTCACTCCGTTTTCGGCTGCCTGTTTTGGGCAAGGGGCAGTTATTCAAATATTACTGTCTGGTCAAGATATTCCATCTTTATGACAATATAGGGATAAGAGGGTGTCTTATTGCTCTTATCCGCACTCTCCGGCCCTAACAGGCTTGTGCTGACATAGATTGCCGTATCCGTCAGATACAATTCGTTGACGGCTATACTATAGCCTCCGGTAGCCTGCTCGCCGTACCCTGAACAGATATAGAGATACTCTTTATCCGTGTATGTAATCTGAAAGGGTTCCGCTTTCTTTTCCTCGATAATCGTCTTCAGCTCCTCCGGTATTTTCTCCTCGCTCAGCACCGTAAAATCAAGATCTCGAAGCTTAATCCTTTCCTCACTTAAAAAGGTGCATCCCGAAAGCATGACAACTGCTGCCACAGCTAATACGTACAAGATAATCCTTTTCATGTTTCCTAAACCTTTTTATGTTTTGCTGTATTCTATGTACAGAAAAATTATTTTATGCTAAAATGATTACCAAACTCCTTTTTCCGCCGCTTTTCCGTCCCATGGAACATCAGGCCGATGGAGGAAGTGTGAAGGAAATCACTAAGCTCGAAAAGACCTCGCTAAGTGATTTCACGCTCTGCGAAGCAGAGCTTCTTCCCAAACTGCTAAAGCAGTTAGAAGAATCGCCTCAGCGATTCTTACAGACTTGCACCGATTCATTGATTGTTTGTGCCGACTGTGTCGGCATGTCTGGAAGTATTAAGTTTCACACAGGAAAAACGCGAAAGACAGCGTTTTTCATATCTATTTGAGCCGCTAAAGCGGCATGGAGGTTTTATAAACATTCATTATGGAGAGGGTTACATTATGATACGACTGATTCTGATTGCTCTGTATGTGTTCTCGTTCCTGATTCTGTCCGTTCCCGTTATGCTTGTGGAGTGGATCGTCGGAAAAATCAATCCCGCGGCAAAGGACAAAAGCTGCAAAGCTATTGTGGACTGGGGCTTTCGATGTGTTGTCTTTATCGCCGGCACAAAAGTGATTGTCCGCGGCAGAGAAAATATCCCTACAGATACCGCCGTGCTGTATGTGGGCAACCACCGCAGCTATTTCGATATCGTGCTGACATTAAACCATTTTCCCCGTGTTACCGGCTATGTGGCAAAATCGGAAATGCTGCGGTATCCGCTCTTGAATATCTGGATGAAAAATATCCATTGCCTTTTCCTTGACCGAAGCGACATCAAAAAAGGCATGAAAACCATTTTAGAAGGAATAGAAGATGTGAAAAACGGCATTTCTTTGTGTATCTTTCCCGAAGGAACCCGGAACAAGACGCCGGACACTTTTCTCCCTTTTCACGAGGGAAGCTTTAAAATTGCGGAAAAGGGAGGCGTTCCCGTAATCCCTATGACGATTGTAAACTCCGCCGGTGTATTCGAAGATCATCTTCCCAAAATAAAAAGAGCCACCGTTGTCATTGATTTTGGCAGGCCTATTGTGATCGGTGAACTGAACCGGGCGGAGAGAAAAAATATGGGAGCACATGTCAGCGGCATTATTTCCGAGAAATATTTCGCTTTGAAAAAGGAGTACGGCCTGTAGCCTTTTCTCTTGTGCGGCGTTGCTTCCGTACATAAAATCTGTCTTTGCTCCGGAGAATTTATTTGGGCAGGCTGACCACAAAGGTGGTCACTCTGTCCGCGCTGTCCGCCAGAATCGTCCCGCCGTGAAGCGTCACTATCTCCCTTGCTATGGCAAGACCCAGTCCGGCTCCTCCCTTGTCCGTGGCACGGGCATCGTCCAAACGAAAGAACTTTTCAAAGATAGATTCCAGCCTCTGTGCGGGTATGGTCTTTCCAATGTTGCGGAAGCGCAATGTGATATCATCGTCATTTTCTACGGCACATATATTGATTTCCGTTCCGGCATCACTGTAAGCAATGGCATTTTTCAATATATTGTTAAACACTCTGGCCAGCTTCTCACTGTCCCCGTAAACCGTAAGATTGTCCTTTACTTTTAAATTTACCCTGTTTCCATGCTCCTTCAAAATAGGATAAAATTCATCCGCCAGCTGTATCAGCATAAAGGAAAGGTCAACGTTTTCCTTTTCCAAAATAATCTGCTGCAGGTTGTATCTGGTAATTTCAAAAAATTCGTTGATCAGTTTTTCCAGCCGCAAGGCTTTCTCCAACGTAATCCGGATATACTTTTCCTTCTGTTCCTCAGGCATGTCCGGCGCTTCCTCCAGAAGACTCAGATACCCCACTACCGATGTCAGGGGCGTCTTCAGGTCATGAGCCAGATAAGTAATCAAATCGTTTTTTCTGGCGGCCTCCTGTTTCAATACCTGCTCATTGCGCTGCATATCGGATTTGATCTCTGCCATTTGGGCAGAAATCTCCGCATATTCTCTGGGAAATACTTCCGTTACCTCCCTGTCATGGTGCATATACTCTCCCATCATTCTACCGGCCTCCTGAATCACTTTCCTTTCCCGCTTGGCGGCAGCGGCCAGCACAATAATTCTGCCAATCGTCGCACTGGCCAGCACAAATACCAACAGCCCGCGAAACAGATACTCTTTCACTCTTCCCCAGCGAATCTCCGCCCGATAGAGACCCTGACTGTTGTATTCATAGTAAACAAATTTCCTGTCCAGCCAATCCAACAGAAATCCGTCCAGCATTGTATCGAAAAAGGCCAGCAGAAAATAACACAAAAGAATTCCTCCAAAAAGGATCAGCGCTGTTATAACGGCTCTTTTTACCCTAGCATTCAACCTTGTAACCACACCCCCATACCGTTTTGATATACTTGGGATCCTCAAAAGAGTCTCCCATCTTTTCCCGCAGGTGCCTGATGTGAACCGTAATCGTATTATTATTTTTCACATAATATTCATCCTGCCAAATCAGATAAAACAGCTCCTCCGCGCTGACAACCTGTCCCTTGCGCTGACAGAGAATCCACAAAATAGAAAATTCCGTGGGTGTCAGGTTCAACGGCTTTTCATTCAAGGTACATTCATGTGTCTTATTGTTCAGAACCAGCCCGGAAATGTTTATGACGCTGTCATCGTTTTCCACTCCCGCATTGTAACGCTTATAGCGTCTTAACTGCGCCTTCACTCTGGCTACCAGCTCCAGAGGCAGAAAGGGTTTTGTCATATAGTCGTCCGCGCCAAGGGTAAGTCCGGTAATCTTGTCCATCTCCTCTCCCTTTGCCGTCAGCATAATAACGGGATAACAATGCTCCTCACGAATTTTCGTACAGATGTCCAAGCCGCTTACATCCGGCAGCATCACATCCAATATGGCCATGTCCAGCCGCTGTGAGGCAATTACATTCAGCGCATCGCTACCGTTATAACACAAAAAGACTTCATACCCCTCATTCCGCAGATACAGCGCTACCAGATCCGCAATCTCTTTTTCGTCGTCCACAATCAAAATATTATCACTCATTTTAAAAATCACTTCCTTACATAGATAAAATCTTAATTCTATTCTGCCACATTCCGGCAAAAAAAGAATTAAGATTTTATAAAGGTTATATATGAGGTTTCTTTCGAATTAATTCTTTCAGATTGGCTCTTTCAAATCGGCTCTTTCACTTTTCTTTTCAAGTAATCTACAATTTGGTTAAATTCCATTCCGTGGGACGCCTTAATCAGCACAGTGCTTCCCTTAGGAATATATCGTGCCGGATCTTCCTCCAAAGCACGGAAAAGCTCCTCTTTTGTGGGAAAATATATGGTTTCCCCACCGTTGTCTCCATTGGGACTCTGCCCGGATGACATCACGCCGCAGGCCGCCTGATAGATAGATTCCGCCTCATTTCCCACGCAATAAATTCTGTGGATTCCTGCCTCCGCCGCATAAGCTCCTATCTCCTCATGGAGTTTACGGGAATTCTCTCCCAGCTCAAACATATCTCCCAAAACCGCCACCTTCTCCGTATCTGCCATGGAAAGCAGATCGACGGCGGCTTTCATGGATGCAGGATTGGCATTGTAGCAATCATCTATCAGTGTGTACTCCGCCAAAGGTATCAGATTGTTTCTGCCTCCTACAGGCTTAATCTTACGGATTCCGGATGCAATCTGTTCCGGCGACAGCCCCAGCAGTCCGGCCACACAGGCAGCCGCCGCGCTGTTCAGCACCATATGCCTGCCGGGCAAGGGCACCTGAACCGCAATCTTTACCGAAGGAGCTACCGGAACTGCCGCCCTTGCGGCTCCCGATGCAACCTGCATTTCCGCCCCGGCGGCTCCCGATGCAACCTGCATTTCCGCTCCGGCGGCTCCCGATGCAACCTGCATTTCCGCCCCGGCATTCATGCCTTTTCCGGGCTGCCTGATGGTCAGAACCGCATCGCTGCCCCACAGCCCCCGGCTCACAATCTCTCCCGCCGTCACTTCTTCCCAAGGACAGTTCCCCCAGCCGAAGAAATGCGTCTTTCTGCCTTTCACTTCCGTGAGAGTGCGCAGCATATCATCCTCGCCGTTGAGACAGACCAGACCATCCTCCGCCATATAGTCAAAGATTTCCGATTTTGCCTTCAGGATACCGTCTCTGGACTTTAAATTTTCCAAATGACTTTGCCCGATATTGGTAATCACGCATATATCGGGTCTGGCCATCTTACTCAAGCGGTGCATTTCTCCGAAATCACTGATACCCATCTCAACCACCGCGGCCGTATGTTCCTTGCGTATTTTGAGCAGCGTCAGCGGGACACCGATCTCATTGTTGTAATTGCCCTCGGTTTTTAATACATGATACTTTTCCGCCAGCACTCCGGCAATAAATTCCTTGGTGCTGGTCTTGCCTACGCTTCCCGTAATCCCCACCACAGGAACGGAAAGCTTGCGGCGGTAATACTCGGCAATGTCTTTCAGAGCCTGAAGAGTGTCCTCCACCAGAAGATAACTGCCCCAGTTCTCCGAACGGACACCTGTATCGGCCTCCGCCTGCTCCGGCGTCTTCATGGTGACGGCAAGCGCCGCCCCCTTTTCAAAAACGGAAGTAATAAATTTATGGCCGTCCACACGCTCGCCTATGACAGCCAGAAATACCCCTCCTTCCGTCACCTGTCTGGAGTCGATAACCACTGAGCTGACACATGTGTCGGTAGTCGCATCCTCTTTCAAAACCAATTTTCCTCCGCAGGCTGCCGCAATTTCTCCTAATCTTAAATCCATCATATAGTATCGTTCTCCCTAATCGCACATTCCAATATCTTCTCACACAAATCCTCAAAACTTAATCCCACGGCCGCCGCCTCCTGAGGAAGCAGAGAAATGGGTGTCATTCCCGGCAGAGTGTTGGCCTCCAGACAATAAACCTCACCGGAGACGCTCATCCGGAAATCCATTCTGGCATAACTCTTCAGCCGCAGCGCCTGAAACACCCGCTCCGCAATCCGCTGCATCTCCTTTGTCTTATCCGCAGGAATATCCGCGGGACAGGTTTCCACCGTGCTTCCCGCCTGATACTTATTCTTATAATTATAGAATCCCGCCTTGGGCGCAATTTCGATTACGGGCAGCGCCGTGCCCTCCATCACTCCTACGGAAAATTCCCTTCCCTCTATGTACTGTTCAATAATAACCTCCTTGTCATAGCGGAAAGCCTCCTTCTTCGCCTCAAGATACTCCTTGTCATCGCGGGCAATGCAGACGCCCACGCTGGATCCGCCGCAGCAGGCTTTCACAATACAGGGATAGGGAACCCTCTCGGACTCCGTTTCGCCTTCTTTCAGGCGGATACCTGCAGGCGTGGGAATATGGTACGCCTTAAAAATATCTTTGGTAATTCCCTTATCCATCGCCATGGCCGAGCTGACAAAATCCGTCCCCGTATAGGGAATTCCCATCAGTTCAAAACATGCCTGAATCTTGCCGTCCTCCCCGTTGGCTCCATGAAGCGCCATAAAAACCGCATCGGCACTCCGGCAGAGAGCCAGCACATTGGGACCGAAGAAGCTCCTTCCCCCGTCCTTCCGAAGCGCCTTAACCGTCTCCAGATCGGGATTTTCCTCTCCGATGGCTCCGATCTGTGATGCCCAATCCGTATCCCCTTCAAAGATTCCCTCCGTCTCACCCTCATATCCCAGATAGACATCCAAAAGAATTGCCTTGTGCCCTTTTTTCTTAAGCGCTCTGTATATCATTCCTCCGGAGCTCAGGGATACATCGCGCTCTGTACTGGTTCCTCCTGCTAATACTACAATTTTCATACCGATAACCATGCCTTTCCGTAACCTGCCTATTTTTATGTGTACTCCACACATTTCTCAGGCACAATATTTGCAGACTCTATTCTTCATACCCACGGCTCTGACGCCGCTTGCACGTTCCGTTCCTTATTCCGGCATACGGCTTACCGCGTTTTATCCGCTTCTATGCTATACCTCTTCCGGCTGCCGGTGCATTACTGTCAGCTGGGCAGAGAGAAGCAGATAGATACTTCTGTCCCCCTCCTGAGGATAAAAACACACGGACTCCACATTTTGTCCCATAACATAATGCAGAAACTCCTCCGTAATCTTCATATATTGATAACTATTCAATACATAGTTGGCACATGACAATTCCGCGGCACTCTTTAGCAGATCTTCGACGCCGTTATTCCGCGCCGCCACCGGATGAATCATGTCCTCATACTTTTGGGATATTTCTTCGCCACGGTTCATCAGATCATTCATAAGCAGTTGGCACAGCTTTATATCCACTTTTTGTCTGGTAGACATATAAGTCATGGCTCCATATATATAGCTTATCTCCTCCAAATAGCTTTCGTTCTCTTCAAAAAAGCTTTTATAATCGCTGATTCGGCTGCGGTATGTCTTCAAACCCGTGGCCCGGTACAGCTCTGTCAGCGCCAGAAATTCATCCACACCTTTATTCGGCGCGGCTTGAGGCTGCCCAAAGACAGTGGAAGCCCTTCTCAGACAGTCGGTGGCATACTGCTCGTCGAATTTCCTGTAATTATAACTAAATTTAGCCAGAAATGCAGCATAGAGAGCATTGTCCTCCGCCACAAGCTCCGATTCTTCCATAAAAGAAATCCAATCTTGAAGCTCCTTCATAACATCCGGAATCTGATCGCCGTTTTCATCGGCGAAAGCATCACCGTACCACTCATATGTCAAAAGCAGTCCAAATGCATCCGATATTTCCAGCGTGTGTTCCCGGCATTCCGTTATCATGGACCGGTATGTCTCCTGAAAAAGCTCCTCATACATGGATGCCTGAATCGGAAAGACATAGGATTGCCCTATGATGTCGCACTCCAAATAGTAAACGCCTTCCTCAGTAAACTCGTCAAAACAGGCAGAGGCCGTATAAAGCTCCAGATCCTCATTATATGTAACTTTATCCAACAGGCCGCGGTAAACCTCTTCTCCCGTTTCCGCATTCAACAGCCGGAAGCTCTCCGGCAGCTCATGACCCTTGACAGCCGCCTGCTTCTCACAGACGGTCATATATCCCCTTGTATCCACTAAAATATTCGGCAGAGACCGGGGAACGGAATACTCCACCACAGGAGCAGCCTCCATCCCCCCCACTTCCGTATAACCAGTGTCCGCGCTTTCCTGCCCGGTCTCTGCACCGCAGCCGCCGAACAGATTTATAATCATTAAAATACATACCGCCGCAGTCAGCTTTCTATAACGTTTCAAGATGCTCCTCCGCTTTCTCCGTTGTATCCCTTCCGCCTGCCTCTCACTAATGACGGCTCCCGAAAGAACCCTCTGCGCTCCCATATTGTTGAAAGCTCCTTTCACAGGCAAACGTTATCTCCATTTTATCACGAATCCTAAATAATACAATCCATAGTTTCTTACTTCCAATGATTGATTTCCAGTGATCCATCCGGTCAGGAACGGAGCTTTTGGCTGCACATTTGGGACTGCCAGAGCATATTTGAAAAATGCTTTCCACAGAATGTGCGTCACCCTTTGCGGCCTTTTGATTCCTCAATGGAGCGATAAACGATTTGTCCGTCTATGATGGTATAAAGAGTTTCCGTAAATACTTCCATGGGATTTCCGTCAAATATAGCGATGTCCGCATCCTTACCGACCTCAAGGCTGCCCACCCTGTCATCCACACCGCAGATTTTGGCGGGATAAATGGTGATGGAGCGATATGCCTCCTGCAGCTTCAGTCCCGCCTTTACCGCCATTCCGGCGCATATGGGAAGGGATTGGATCAGAGAGACGGGATGGTCTGTGGTAACGGCGGTCATAACTCCCGAATCGTTTAATATTCCCACCGTTTTAAACGCCATATTCTGGACTTCGATTTTGCTGCGGCTGGCAAGATCGGGGCCTACAATGGCAGGAAACCCTTCCGCCGCCAGCTCTTCTGCAACCAGATGCCCTTCCGAGCAGTGGTCCAAAGTGACATTCAAGTCAAATTCCTTGGCAATCCGGATGGCTGTGAAAATGTCATCCACTCTATGCACATGGGCCTTCAAAGGAATTTCCCGGCGGAACACCGGCGCCCAGCACTCCTTTGTAAAATCCTCCTGAAAGGCTTCCCCGGATTCTTGAGCCTGTTCCTTCCGTTTCAGATATTCCTTTGCTTCAAACAGTTCCTGACGCAGCATTCCCGCAATTGCCATCCGGGTAGAAGGACTTTTCCCCTGACCGGAATAATTCACCTTGGGATTTTCCCCGAAAGCTACTTTCATTGCCGCCGGCGCTTTGACGACCAGCTCGTCTATTCTTCTGCCCCTTGTCTTTATAAAGGCAAACTGCCCTCCCACCACATTGGAACTTCCGGGGCCGATCATCGCCGACGTAATTCCCGCCCGCACCGCGTCGTCAAAAGCCGCATCCATGGTATTGATGGCGTCAATGGCTCTAAGCCATGGAGTGACAGGATTTACCGTCTCATTGCAGTCATCCCCCTCCATGGCCTTTTTCTCCTCCGTAATACCCATATGGCAATGTGCCTCAATCAATCCGGGCATAATAATTCCTTTCTTGATTTCCAACACCTGCTCGCAATCGGCGGGATGAATTTTTATTTCATCCCGCGCTCCGATTTCCGCTATTTTACCGTCTGCCACATGGATGACGCCGTCCTGAATGTCAGGACCCGCCATAGTTTTCATGATTCCGCCGATAATATACATTTGTTTCTCTTTCCGAAACTCCCTTGCCGCCCCTTTCGTCAAATCAGAATATCCGAAAGTATAACCGATGCGCGCAAGCTGCGAAGAATACGCAGCCTGCCACTCAGTCATCCGGGAATTTCCGCGCATAGGCAGCGCAGAAAAATTTGCGGGCAGCGCAAGGGAATTGCTTATACAGTAATGTTTTAGAACAGGCTCTCCGGATTAATATAGGCGCCGTCCTTTGTCAACATCAGATACAGATTGCTGCCTTCCCGGCAGAAATACTTTGTGGGTGCGGCTACGGAGGCGAACACATCTCCGGGATTCACATAGCTGTCCAGTGTTACGTTAATGTCCTTCAGCTGCCCATAGGTGAGCTGATAGCCGTTTCCCAGATCCATTGTGACTGCGTGGCCGATTTCTTCGTTTTCAAAAATATTAACGACTTTTCCCTCGGCACATGCAGTGACTGCAGAGCCTTCTTCCGTTCCGATCATAAGGGCGGGATTATACTTATAGAGATCCAACGTAGCAAAATAAGTGCTGCCATCCATACTATAGGGAATCACCGCCGTCCCGTTTACGGGCTTCAGCAGTCCGTTCTCCTCTGAGAAATGCAGCTCTCTTGCCACGATGACATCCTGAGCTGCCGCCTGCTCCGGCTGGGGCTCCGGTTGGGGCTCCTCTTCCGGCTCTTCCTCCTGAGGCGCTTCTGCTATCACTTCCGGTTTCTCCTCCAAAATTGTCTCCGCCTCACTGACGGGATCCGCCTGCGGCTCAATCTGAGGCAGTTCCGTCTCTTCCTCCACATTACCGTCAGTCAGTCCGGGAATTTCTACCAGTCCGGAACCCACTTCCATAGGAGTATAATCCAGATCATCTTCTAATCCATCCGGTGCATTTTCCTGATTCACTTCCGTATTTTGCGCGATTTCTTCATATTTGTCGTCAGTGCTGTCTTCCAGTGCGGTAAAATCTATGGTATAGCCGTCGTCCTGTGATTCTACATTTCTGGATTTCATATAGATCCCTGTCATGGTCAATGCCGCCAGCACAAAAGCGGATGAGGCAAACATAATGATACGTTCCCTTTTCGCATTATTTTTTCTATTATTATTCCTTCTCATAGCAGTTTCCTTCCTTTCGCTATTATTCTTGCCATGAGAAGCTGATTTTTATACATTATTTTCTTTATCTGCAAAAAGTTGTTTAAAAAAAGAAAGCCTGCCTTGGCTTTCTTTTTTCATCCGGTTTTTTCATCCGGTTTTTCCGTCTCGATATTTCCATGCATCCGGCCTGACCGTTATCTATAAAGTTCCCAACGTTTAACCGTTGCCTTTCATCATCTGATTCCCCCGTTCAAAGAGCTCCTGTGCCGCCTCGGCCGCTGTCAGTTCACCGTCCAGAATCCGGCGGATCAGCTCATCCGCACAGTTGTATACCTCGGTGGCCGCCATAGGATCCGAGGGAGAAATATTGGAACTGCTGGGTGTAACCACATTATTGATAAAATTAGTAACCTTCTGTCCGTTTTGATCCATGAGAGGGGAAATGGCATCGGCTATGGCCGTTGACGCAGGAACACCTCTCTCCCCCAGCATAAGTTCATTTGCGGGCTTGGAATTTAACAGATAATTCACCACTCTCACTGCCGCCGCTTCATCTTCCCCCGCATCCGTAGACACTGCAAAAAACTGCGCGGGCTTTAAGAAATCAGACTTTTCCGGTTCGGAAGAAGGCCATGTGGTGATGCCGATCTCCATGTTTTCCGGCGCTGCCTTGGTCATTGCAGTGAGCTGGTTGGACCAGAAAAATCCGCACCATGACTGTGTCTCCGGTGTCGTGTAATACACCAGCGGACTTTGTTCTATGGATACGTCCGTCAGATTGGCATGGACGTCATTGCCGATAATCCATCCCTCATTTCTGCCGATTTCATAGCTATCAAAATACTCCTGAAATGTCTCTGCCGATTTCACATTCAGGGAATCGCTGTTAAACATCTTGGTAATGTCCTGAGCTCTCAAAATATAGGGCAGATAATTATACGCCATACCATAGGGCATATCTGTCTTTACCCCCGACTTTTCATAGATGTCCTTTGCAATCCCATAAAATTCTTCCAGCGTCATATTATCCCTGATCTCTATGCCCAGCTCGTCTGTTAAAGATTTATTATACATCAAAGCGGGCACATTGACACCGCCGCAGATCGCATATATCTTGCCGTTCACAGAGCCTGCGCTGATAAGTCCCGGATCCACGCCGGAGAGATCCAATGTTCCGTCTGCCAGATAAGGAGTCAGCTCCACAAGCATATCGTTGTTTACGCTTCTCTCCAAGAAAGAATAATCAATCTGCATAATATCCGGAAGGGAATCGCTGTCAACCTTTGTTTTTAACTGATTCCAGTACTCCGACCACTCCACACACTCTGAGGTAATGGCAACACCGGGATTATTGCTGCAGTACAGGTCGAAAGCCGCCTGTGTCCTCTCTCCCCTGACCGTACTGCCCCACCACATAAAGGTCAGATCCGCCACGTCGTCACCGGGCTCGTCCACAGCGGTATTTATCCGGGCAGAGGATGTATCGCTCTGTTCCTCCTGCTCAGAGGACATTTCCCCGCTCGCCGTCTCCCTGCCGCAGGCAGTCAGTCCGCAGGCCATTGCCGCCGAGAGTATTAAAGCCAAAATCTTCTTCATATCCGTCCCTCCCCACCGTACTTCTATTTGGATTCCGTTTAAAATAATATCGTTTATGATTCATATTATAACTTATTTATCGTCTTATTTGCAAGACTCTTATACGCTCTGCTTCATCCACCTTCCGCTCCGGAACCGACAGAAGAACACTACACTCCTTACGGCCCAGTCCGTGAACATACCGTACCACACCGCCATAGGCCCCATCCGGAACACTCTTACCAGAAAAACGCAGAGAGCCACTCTCAGGCACCACATGGTTACGGTGGAGGTAATCATGGAAAACCGCACGTCCCCCGCGGCACGCATACCATAGGCAGGAACAAAAGAAAAGGCCCAGAACAGCGGTTTCGCAATCGTGATGGCCGCCACCATCTCAAAACACATTTTTGCGCTGGCCGGTTCCATTCCCGCCAGCCACGTAACCGGCTTACAGATTCCCAGCACACACAGACAGGAAATCAAAATACCTGCCAAGCCAAGCCGGGTACATTTTACAATATAATATTTTGCTTCTTCTTTCCGTCCGGCTCCTATTGCCTGCCCCACCATCGTCATCAGGCCGATTCCGATACCCACGCCTGCGATACCGTTAACGGATTCCAAAATATTGGTCATGGCCTGTGCCGCGATGGCCTGCGTCCCCATGGTGGAGACGGTGGACTGAATGGCCAGCTTGCCAAACTGAAACATACCGTTCTCAATGCCGGAGGGAATACCGATGGCCAATATTTTCCAGATCAGCGGCATATCCGGCCTGATGGCCAGATAATCCCGCACTACAATGGGCTGTCTGGATTTCCTCAAAAACGCAAATATGACAACGGCGGAAAACACTCTGGATACCAATGTTGCAGCGGCGGCTCCCGCCACTCCCAGCCCTAATCCGAAGATCAGAAACGCATTGCCGGAGATATTGAGCAAATTGGAAACCACCGATACTTTCATGGGAAATTTGGAATTCCCGCCGGCACGAAAAAAAGCCGCCCCCGCATTAAACATCGCCAAAAAGGGATAGGACAGCACCGTAATCAAAAAGTAAATCTGCGACTGTGCCATGACGCCCTCTTCGATTTGTCCGAAAATCAACCGGAGCAAGGGTCTGCGCAGAATGAGTCCGAACAACGTCAGGGACAGGGAAATCACAAGCACCGTCAAAACCACCTGCTTTGCCGCCTTGTTGCTTAAATCCTGCCTCTTGCTGCCCAGATACTGGGAACAGATAATCGCCGCGCCGGATGCCATGGCCGCAAAGATCTGAATAACGAGATTGTTAATGGAATCCACCAGCGATACCGCGGAAATGGCTTCACTGCCCACATTGCTCACCATCATGGTATCCATCATTCCCATAAAAGAGTTCAAAAACTGCTCGATTACAATGGGAATCAGCAAGGCAAACATAGCCTTTGAGGGATATAAGAGACCATTGTAGTCTATTTTATTTTCATCATATAGCTTGCGCAAGGTAATACCTTCTTTCTCCCGAATGTCTCTGTTACTGTTCACTCGCTGTCGCCGCGAGGTGTTTTCACGCTGTTTCTGCGTGATAAACCCGAGACAGACATGTGCGAAATCGCTGTTTTGCGATTTCTGTGCATAGGTTGCTGTGAACGAAGTGAACAGTAACATGTTTCTCTGCCGCAAATGCCTCCAAAGGCCGTGCCGGAAAGACTGCGGGCATTTTATTTGATATCAATGGAGACGTCATTCAAACCGTAAGCTATAATATAGCACATTCTTTTCCATAAAACAAGGAGGCATCCGCCTCCCTGTAACTTACGCTCCCACATCATATTTTGCCATATCCACATGCTGAATGGTACCGGCAAGCCCGTTCTCGTAGAGAAAAACTCCCGTATTGCGGACCACTCCCTGAGTCTTCCCGCCCTGTCCCTGAATGGTGAAGTCGGTGGAAGCATTCTGCAGGCAGATGGCTCCTACTCCTTTATCTGCCAGACGGTAGAGTACATCCTTGCCGTTCTCATCCTTGCACCATATCTTCAGCTTATCCCAGACCGCATCATTTTCGTCGATCCAGCCGTTGCCGTCCTCGTCATATTTTGCCAGATCCGCAAAGCCGTTGCCGCTCTGTGTCCCGAAGAGCTCGCTTCCGTCATTGATCACACCGTCACCGTTCTTGTCCAGAGCCAGAAACCCGCTGCCCTTTCCCAACCGGGAGATCTCATCCGTCTCCCCGTCCGCATCCAGATCGAAATAAAAGGTCTGATCCTCCACATCTGCCACATCACTGTCCAAATTGATGACCAGCGGATCACAGAGCTTAAAGGTAGCCATCTGAAGATCCGATGCAAAATGGCTCTCAAACTCTCTGCTCATCCCCACATTGACATTGAAATTAATTTCACGCCCGTCCGCAGTTTTTACCGTTCCCGTTGTGGAAAAAGCAGTTGTCTCGCTTTCGACATGAAAAGTTTCATGACTATAGTGGAGTACACGCACACCGCCGGAGATGCCCTGCGGTAAAACAAGATTCTCTTTGTTCCCGCCGGAACCTTGCTTCAATGTAGGATTCTCCTTATTCCCGCCGTTGGAAGGCTGATTATAGGCATTTCCCTTGTTCCAGCCTTCCAGCCTGTTTCTTCTATGTGAAAACAATAAATCAAAGATATATCGTATTGTCATCTGGCGGATATTTGTCAATGTCTGGCTTTCGCTGCTGCGCACTGTAACCGCTCCCGCGGTATACTGCATCCGTCCCTGCCACTCCTTCAGGGACGCGGACTGAGTCCCCGCCTTGTTTTCTCCCGTCTTATCCCGTTCCCCATTCTCTGTATCTGGCTTTTCACCATTACCGTCTTCCGCAGTCTGTAATTCCTTTGCTTCACTGTCCGTATGCTGGGTTACAAAAAACCGTCTTATACTCACATTAGTCTCCCGATAGCTTCTGGCAGAGTTCATTCCGACAGCACTGGAATCAATTCTCAATCTCTGTTCTCTCCTTAATGTCCACCCATTCGGCATCCGTCACGCTGTTCACCTTCCATGATGCCGCAGCCTCCCCGATACCGAACTCTTCCATGATGTTCTTCCTGTCCCTCATAAAAAGAAATGGCATTTACACGAGAAAATCCCTTTCTCATACAAATACCATCCGTGGTGTCCAATCTTTACTTAGACGGGAGTCGGCCTAACTCCCATCCTGTATTATTATTATCGGCACACTTTCTATTTAATTTAGTGTTTCTGGTACATTCTGCCTATGCAGTTATCTCTTGATTTCCGGAGGAGGCACGGGCTGGCCTTGCTGTCTCGCCGCCTGTTGTCTTGCCGCCATCCGCACCGCCATAATATTGGCGATCATTTCCTTCGGCACAATGATATTACAGCCCGCCGGATTAATCACAAATCCCAATGCCTGTGTGGTAGATCCGTCTTCGTTCTTGTGGAAAAGCATAGCCACATAGTCGTCGAATTTTAAGGCAAACGTAGGAAGAGGCCTTGTTTTTTCCTGCCACTTGTCATATTCCGACGCATCCGTAAATGCCATAAAAAACTTTTTCCCGTCCGGTGTGGAAAGCATGGGAAACTGTATTTTGCTGCTTCCCGTGATCGTAAGCTTTCCCTCGGCATTTTCCGTAGGTTCCGGATCGATCAGCGCAGGAGCAAGAAAGCTGGCGTTGGTCATCTCCGACACGAACATGTTACGGTGATCCGGCGTGTCCTCCTCCTTCAACAGTTCAATGCTTCCCACCAGCATGGGGTTGGATACAGGTTTGTTAAATTCCATATGTCCTCTCATTCCGAAGCTGAACTAGCTTTCGTACAAACTCAATGTCTGTCCGGAAAATGCGTTTATTCAGATTCTTATACATTCTGCGCTGCCTGTATACCGTCCGTACACTGTTTCTGCAGTAATGCCGTTTGCAGCACCCGACGCACATACGGAAGCGGCGCAATTTATTGTTTGCAAAAATGCCGTGTTTTCGGCATTTTTCTAACTGCTTTAGCAGTTTAGGCTTTAGCAGTTTGGGGAATTTAGTACTTCTCCGCGAAATGCCCTCTGGCATGAGCGGCTAGAAGTACTTTTCACGCTAGACCCGGTTATAATTAATCAGGCAGCCTTTCAGGATAATCTGTCTCTCTTCGTCCGTCAGCTCACCCAGCTTTAAGCAAAATTCTTTCAGAGCGTTGTCTTTCACCGCATATGCGGTAATGTTATCGTTTTTCTCCTCTACGGCTTTCCGAATGCCGGGAATAAACAGGTAGTCCAAATTTTGGAACGGCAGTTCACCGGCTTCAATCAGGAAGGGCAGCATACCCCAGTTGATCAGATTGGAGCGGTAACGCTTGGTCGCATATTCATTGGCAATATTCGCCCATCCTCCTAATACCTTCTGACAGGATGCCGCCTGTTCCCGGGCGGAGCCGTCACCGGGCTTTACCGCAAAAATAGTGGAGCCGAAGCCGGTATTCGTATGACTCACCTCAGGGAACTTTTCCTGAATGGGCTTCATCACATCCTTGATGGCAGGCAGCACGTGGCAAGGATGTCCTCCCTTCATACGCTCCTCTTCCAAAGCATGAATTGCCTTGGCGCGTCCCACATATTCGGGATCCTTACGGCTTAAAGTAAACTCTGCCAGTCCCAGAGGATTGGAGCGGTAGGAAGAGGTCTCTCCGGAAGGAATCAGCTCATCCGTAGTGGTGACAGGATCATGAATCTCACTGACCACCTGCAGAACCAGATTTTCCGGCAGTTCGCCCATAGCAGGCCAATCCTTAATGTTAGGGCCGAACCGGATCTCTGTATCGGGGTCGGCCACACCCTTGGAATCAAACACACGATTTGCATAAATATTACTGTCAAAATGATACTGATATCTGCCGATCTCACCGTCAAAATCCGTAGCGGGAGTCAACACGCCCTTGTTCGCTGCGGTAGCGGCAATAGAACGGGCATCCATCAGCGCAACCGAGGATATCTGGCCGTTCTGCAGCTTGCTGCCTTCACGGTTAGGGAAATTTCTGGTGGAATGGCGGATGCTGAAAGCATTGTTCGCCGGCGTATCGCCCGCACCGAAGCAAGGGCCGCAGAATGCCGTCTTCATAACCGCTCCCGTTTCCATCAACGCCGCCGCACAGCCGTTCTTAACCAGCTCCATATATACGGGCATGGAAGCCGGATATACGCTCAAGGTAAAGCCGTCGGAGCCGATATATTTTCCCTTCATGATATCGGCCGCCGCACAGATATTTTCAAATCCGCCGCCCGCACAGCCTGCAATGATGCCTTGATCCACCATAAACTTGCCGTCTTTTACTTTGTTTTTCAAATGAAATTCCACGGCGCCGTCCAAGCTTACCTGTGCACGCTTTTCCGTCTCGTCCAGAATATCCGTCAGATTGGCATTCAGTTCTTCAATGGTGTAAGTATTGCTGGGATGGAAAGGCATGGCAATCATAGGACGCACCTTGGACAGATCCACTTGGATCATGCCGTCATAGTACGCTGTTTCACCGGGATTAAGCTCTTTATAATCTGCCTTCCGTCCATGGATTTCATAAAATTCCTCAATCACACCGTCCGTCTTCCAGATAGAGGACAGGCAGGTGGTCTCCGTAGTCATAACGTCAACGCCGATGCGGAAATCGGCGCTCAGAGAAGCCACACCGGGACCTACAAATTCCATCACCTGATTTTTCACATATCCGTTCTTGAATACGGTGCCAATAATGGCAAGAGCCACGTCCTGAGGGCCTACGCCTTTTACCGGAGCGCCTGTCAGGTATACGCCCACCACTCCGGGCATATTGATGTCATAAGTCTGGTTTAATAACTGTTTTACCAGCTCCGGGCCGCCTTCTCCCACAGCCATGGTTCCCAGCGCGCCGTAACGTGTATGGGAATCGGATCCCAAAATCATGCCGCCGCCTGTAGCCAGCATTTCCCGCGCAAACTGGTGAATGACTGCCTGATGAGGAGGCACGTATAGACCGCCGTACTTCTTGGCACAGGTCAGCCCAAACATATGATCATCCTCGTTGATGGTGCCTCCCACCGCACATAATGAATTATGGCAGTTAGTCAGCACATAGGGCATGGGGAATTTCTGCAGCCCTGACGCTCTGGCAGTCTGAATGATGCCCACAAAGGTGATATCATGGCTGGTCAATTTGTCGAATCTCACCTTCAGCTTGTCCATATTGCCGGAAGTATTGTGGCTTTTCAAGATTCCGTAAGCAATGGTCTGCTTTGCCCCTTCTTCCTTTGTAATCTCTTTTCCGGTTTTCGCTTTTATGGCAGCCGCCGCTTCCGCATTGTCCGGCACAATCTCTGTGCCGTTGATCAGATAAGCTCCGCCTTCTGACAATGTTACCATATTATCCTCCTATTCCTATTCCAGTTCCGTCTCTTCTCTCCTGCCCCCATTTTCAGGGAAGGATTTTCCGTCTGCACAGGACGCAGCCGTAAACTCCTTCCGGGGGCATACGTTCCGAGACTGTTGTCCAGTTCCGTCTCTTCTCTTTCGTTCCAAGGCCGTTATTTCATATTTCCTGTCAATGATGATTGTCTGATTTTCAAAGCCTTATGTATCCGGCTTCCGTTTTCCACTAAGTAATTATTATAAAAGAAAATGCCTGTTTATGCAATGCCTAAAATCTGCCGCCCGGCTCCTTTTCCTATTAATGGGGCTGCCCGTCTTTCCCCGTTATACAAATCAAAAAGGTGTAAAGTCTTAAAATCCAATAAAGACTTTGCACCTTTTTTGTACGCCATGCACGTTGTCCTTGCAGATTTGTGTGTATCTTCACAGCAATCCTTCAGATTACACTATTCACTGCTCCGGCCCGTTACCTTTATCAGCACTGCCCGTCCCTCATAGGCCGCACCTCCTACAATCTGGCGCAGCTGTAAATCCGTGTCTATGACACCACTATCATAAAGATGCACATGACCGGCAAGAACCAGCTCTACCGGACTGTCCGCCGCCATAGTCAATTCCATAAAATAGAGGGAAGTGTCATTGGGCCAGATCGCTCTGTCATCTCCCCCCCCCAACACCGTAGGACTACCCCATGCCTCCCATGCCTTGGGCAGCAATGTTTCCGTGGCATAGGGCACATGGTTTACCAGAATAACCGGCTTCTCCAATGCGAGCAGCTCCTCATATCGGGAAATGGCTTCCGGGAGCACCTGACTTCTACTGTTATCCACGCCCACCAAAAGCAATTCCCCTATTTCCATAGATTGTATAGCCGTGTTCCCTTGCATCATCGGCGCCAGCTTGGGCAGATAATTTTCTATTCCGTAATCCGACATATATTCCCACGGATAAGTCCAGTCATGATTTCCGGGCACATACAAATAGGGCATTTCCAGCTGCGACAACTGTTCCTGAAGCCACTCCACATTTGCGTCGGAGGGCGAATCTATGATATCCCCGCCCAGCAATACCGCATCCACCTTCATTTCATTGGCATATTGAATCCACTCCGGAAACTGTTCCGCAGAGAGAACGCCTTCCTTGTTTCGGAACATCCCCTGTCTCTCCTGCGCATATTGCTGTTCCTGCTGTGACGCCCCGTCATCCGGAATCACCACATGGCTGTCTGTCAGGAATAAAAGAGTATATTCCCTCTCCACCCCTTTCACATACACCGTTTCTTCCGTAACTTGCTTTTCCCAAGGTACTTCCCTATGGCCGCAGCCGCCCAAGCATAACGCTAAGGCGGCCGCACACACAAGGAATCCTGCACATTTTAACCGTCGATTCATGCAAATCCCTTCATTTTTCTGATTTCTAATTTATAATTCCACCTTATCCAGATGCCAGATCTCATCCACATACTGCTGGATCGTTCTGTCGGAAGTGAACTTACCGGAACATGCCACATTCAAAATAGCGCTCTTTGCCCATTCTTCCGTATTTCTGTAAGCTGCCTCCACCTTTTTCTGGGCTTCCGCATAAGATCTGAAATCCTTCAAAATAAAGTAAGTATCTTTATTTAACAAGGTATCATACAAGGGCTTAAACAATTCCTTATTCTCGGAATATGTCCCGTCAATAAGCTGTGTCAGCACCTTCTTGATATCCGCGTCATTGTTAAAGATCTCAATGGGGTAGTAGCCGCCGTTATTCTCGTAGTTGATCACCTCGTCGGAGGACATACCGAAAATAAATGCATGCTCTTGGCCTACTTCCTCCACGATCTCCACGTTTGCACCGTCCATTGTGCCCAGAGTCAGCGCACCGTTTAACATAAATTTCATATTACCGGTGCCGGAAGCCTCCTTGCTGGCGGTGGAAATCTGCTCGGAAACATCCGCTGCCGCAAAGATAATCTCTGCGTTGGAAACATTATAATTCTCGATAAACACAACCTTCAGCTTGCCCCCTATGGACTTGTCATTGTTGACCACGTCCGCCACCGCATTGATCAGCTTAATGGTAAGCTTTGCGGTCTTGTAGCCCGCCGCCGCCTTGGCGCCGAAGATGAAGGTTCTGGGATAGAACTTCATGGAAGGGTCGGCTTTTAACTGGTTGTACAGATACATCACATGTAATATATTCAGAAGCTGCCTCTTATACTCATGAAGCCGCTTCACCTGAACGTCAAAAATGGATTTGGGATCCACTTCAATACCGTTATGTTCCTTGATATATTGCGCCAGACGCAGTTTATTCTGATATTTAATCTCCATAAACTCCTTCTGAGCCTTCTTATCCTCTGCCAAGGACTTAATCTTGCTGATCTGAGGAAGGTCGGTGATCCATCCGTCCCCCGCCTTGGAAGTAACCCAGTCGGCCAGCAAGGGATTTCCGTGAAGCAGGAAACGTCTCTGAGTAATGCCGTTGGTCTTATTATTAAAGCGATCCGGGAACATCTCATAGAAGTCTTTCAATTCTTCATTCTTTAAGATTTCCGTGTGGAGCTGTGCCACACCGTTTACGGAATATCCGGCAGCAATGGCCATATGAGCCATCTTCACCTGTCCGTCATACAGAATCGCCATCTTACGAACTTTCTCCTGTATATCCACTCCATAGACATTTCTGTATTTTTCCTCGATCTGACGGACAAATCTGCGGTTGATTTCCTCCACGATCTGATAAATTCTGGGAAGCAGTCTGGAGAACAGGTCAATGGGCCACTTTTCCAGCGCCTCCGCCATAATGGTATGATTCGTGTAAGCACAGGTCTTGGTGGTAATCTCCCATGCCTCATCCCAAGTCAGGTAATATTCATCCAGCAGGATTCTCATCAGTTCGGGCACTGCCACGGTGGGATGGGTATCGTTCAGCTGGAAGGTTACTTTCTCATAAAACTTGTGGATATCGTCGTGCTTTCTCATGTACTTCTGAACTGCCTCCTGAACGGATGCGGAAATAAAGAAATACTGCTGTTTCAGACGAAGCTCCTTGCCTGCATAGTGGTTGTCGTTGGGATAGAGAACCTCCACAATATTTCTGGCCAGATTCTCCTGCTCTACCGCCTTGCGGTAATCCCCCTGATCAAAGGAGTCCAGACGGAAACCGTCCATGGGCTCCGCATCCCAGATACGCAGAGTATTTACAATGCCGTTTCCATAGCCCACAACAGGAAGGTCGAAGGGAATGGCTCTCACAGCCTGATAGTTCTCCTGAACGAAATTCACTCTTCCGTTCTCGTCATTCTGCATGGTTACATAGCCGCCAAACTTTACCACCTTCGCATATTCGGGGCGGCGGAGTTCAAAAGGATTTCCGTCCGCAAGCCAATTATCCGGCACCTCCACCTGATAGCCGTCACGGATTTCCTGCTTAAACATACCGTAACGGTAGCGGATGCCACAGCCGTATGCGGGATACCCCAGAGTTGCCAGCGAGTCCATGAAGCAGGCAGCCAGACGTCCCAAGCCTCCGTTGCCCAGCGCTGCGTCAGGCTCCTGATCCTCCACCAGATTCAGGTCGAACCCAAGTTCATCCAACGCCTCTTTCACCGGCTTGGAAGCCTGAAGGTTGATGATATTGTTCCCCAAAGCACGGCCCATCAAAAATTCCATGGACATATAGTACACCATCTTGGGATCTTCCTTATCATATGCCTTCTGGGTCTTGATCCAATTTTCTATAATCTGATCCTTGATTGCCAGAGAAGCCGCCTGAAATACCTGCTGGGGCGTAGCCTCGGACATATCCTTGCGGTAAAGCGTCCTGACATTATACTCCACGCTTCTCTTGAACAAATCCTTGTTGAATTTTAATTTGCTTTCTTTATTCTCTTTGCTTTCCGAGATCTCGCCGACTTGTTTGATTTCTTTGCTTTCTCCGGCGGAAACCGCAGAATTCTTTTTTACAAATGTATTCTTCATTTTGTCTTCCTTATCTCCTTTTCCCCGTCTCAGGCTTCTGCCCGAAGGTTGAAAATGTGACCTTCGGACACAGCCTTAATACAGCTTCATTTTTTTATTATAACAGAAAATGGAAGTTTTTCAAACCTTTTCTATAGCAATGGTAACGGTCTCACCGTTCACATTCCATTCTTTTGAGACGGAGTACGCCGCTCCGCAGGTCAGTTCCTCCGCCAGAACCTTGCCCGAGATCACCGGATCGTTCTTCTGTGCCAGCGCCCAGAGCATTTCGTTTCCGTTCAGGGACACACGGATGTGATCCATGACCTCAAAGCCGGCATCCTTACGCATAGTCTGGATCTTGCTGATGAGCTCGTAGACGAACCCTTCCTCAATCAGCTCTTGGGTGAGATTGGTATCCAGAACCACGGTCAGCTTGTTATCCTCCTGAGATACATAGCCTTCCTTCTGCGCCATATCGATAAGCAGATCCTCCTTGGACAGCTCCACCGTCACACCGTCCACTTCGAAAACCAGCTTCTCATTCGCATTCAATTCATCCATAGCCGCATTTCCGTCCAAATCCGCCAGCGCCTTCCGGATGCCGCCCAGCTGCTTCCCGTACTTAGGCCCTACCGTGCGGAGCTGAGGCTTAAAGGTATAAGTGGTAAAGTCTCTCACGTCCTCCGCAAATACCACTTCCCTGACATTCAGCTCTTCCTTGATAATATCCGTATAGAACTCTTCCAGCGTAAAGTCGGCCTTGATATACATGCGACTCAAAGGCTGGCGGTTCTTGATGACGGCATCGTTGCGGCAGGCACGTCCCATGGCAACCGCATCCAGCACATCCCCCATGGCATCTTCCAATTTCCGGTCGATATACTTCTCTTCCGCCACAGGGAAATCGCACAGATGAATGCTCTCCGGCGCGGATGTATCCACGCTGCGCACCATGTTCTGGTAAATCTCTTCCGTCATAAAAGGAACCATGGGCGCCGCCGCCTTGCAGATGGTCACCAGAGCAGTGTATAGTGTCATATAAGCATTAATTTTATCCTGTTCCATTCCCTTTGCCCAGAAACGCTCACGACTGCGGCGGACATACCAGTTGCTCATCTCATCGACAAAGTCCTGAAGCGCTTTCCCTGCTTCGGGAATGCGGTAATTGTCAAGGTTATTATCCACCTCCCCGACCACGGTGTTCAGACGGGACAGCAGCCATTTGTCCATAACGGGCAGTTTATCGTACTCCAGCTCATATTTCGTGGGGTCAAATCCGTCAATGTTGGCATACAGGATGAAGAAAGCATAGGTATTCCAAAGGGTTCCCATAAACTTTCTCTGTCCTTCCATAACCGCCTTGCCGGAAAACCGCTTAGGCAGCCAGGGAGCCGCGCTGGTGTAAAAATACCATCGGATGGCATCCGCTCCGTAGGTCTTTAGAGCCTCAAAGGGATCGATTGCATTCCCCTTGGATTTGCTCATCTTCTGACCGTCCTCGTCCAGAACCAGCCCCATGACGATTACATTTTCATAGGGTGCTTTATTAAACAGCAGCGTGGATTCCGCAAGCAGGGAATAGAACCATCCTCTGGTCTGATCCACTGCCTCCGAGATAAACTGCGCCGGGAACTGCTGCTCGAACAGTTCTTTATTTTCAAAGGGATAATGGTGCTGTGCAAAAGGCATGGCGCCGGAGTCAAACCAGCAGTCGATTACTTCGGGCACACGCTTCATTGTCTTGCCGCACTCGGGGCAGGGGATTGTGATGGCGTCAATATAAGGTCTGTGAAGCTCCACCGTCTTGGCTTCCTCATTGCCGCTGAGCCGGTACAGCTCTTCACGGCTCCCCACGGAATGCATATGGCCGCACTCACACTCCCAAATATTTAACGGAGTCCCCCAATAGCGGTTACGGGAAACCGCCCAGTCCTGAATGTTTTCCAGCCAGTTGCCAAAACGCCCTTCCCCGATGGACTGGGGAATCCAATTGATGGTATTGTTGTTCCGCACCAGATCATCCTTCACCGCGGTCATCTTAATGAACCATGACTCTCTCGCATAATACAGTAAAGGCGTAGCACATCTCCAGCAGAAGGGATAGTCATGCTCGAACTTGGGCGCATCAAATAATTTCCCTGACGCCTCCAAATCTTTCAGGATCTGGGGATCCGCATCCTTCACAAACCTGCCCCCGTAAGGTGTCTCCTCCGTCATATTGCCCTTGCCGTCAACAAACTGGACAAAGGGAAGCTCATATTTCCTGCCCACACTGGCGTCGTCCTCACCGAAAGCAGGCGCAATGTGTACGATACCCGTACCGTCTGACATTGTGACATAAGTGTCGCAGGTTACGTAATGGGCTTTCTTCTTCTGCTTTTTCGCCGCTTCTCCCGCACAGGTAAACAGGGGCTCGTATTCCTTATACTCCAGCTGGGAGCCTTTGTAAGTCTCCAATACTTCATAGGCCGCCTTTCCCTCTTCCGCCAGCCCGCCTAAAACGGTATCCAAAAGCGCCTGAGCCATATAGTATGTCTTGCCGTCGGCGGCTTTCACTTTGCAGTATGTCTCTTCCGGGTTCACACATAGAGCCACATTGGACGGCAGCGTCCAAGGGGTGGTCGTCCATGCCAGAAAATAAGCGTCCTCTCCCACACACCGGAAACGGACAATGGCGGAGCGCTCCTTCACCGCCTTATACCCCTGTGCCACCTCATGGCTGGACAGGGGAGTTCCGCAGCGGGGACAGTAAGGAACAATCTTAAATCCCTTATAAAGCAGCTTTTTGTCCCAAATGGTCTTAAGCGCCCACCACTCGGACTCGATAAAATTATCGTCATAGGTAACATAAGGATCGTCCATGTCTGCCCAGAAGCCTACAATGTCGGAAAAATCTTCCCACATTCCCTTATATTTCCAGACGCTTTCCTTACATTTATCAATAAAAGGAGCAAGGCCATACTCTTCCACCTGTTCTTTTCCGTCCAGCCCCAACAGTTTCTCCACTTCCAGCTCCACGGGCAGACCGTGGGTATCCCATCCGGCCTTTCTGGGAACCATGCAGCCTTTCATGGTGCGGTATCTGGGAATCATATCCTTAAATGCGCGGGTTTCCACATGACCGATATGGGGCATTCCGTTTGCGGTAGGCGGTCCGTCGTAAAAGGTATACGTCGGCCCGTCCTTGCGGCTGTCGATACTCTTTTGAAAAATCCCATTATCCGCCCAGAATTTTTCAATTCCTTTCTCCCTCTCCACAAAATTCAAATTACTGTCAACCTGTTTGTACATTTTCTCCCTTCCTTTCCGTTTGTTGTACTGTCTTCACCGGATTCAAAAAACCCCCGCCCTTGTAAAAGGGCGAGGGTTATCACATCGCTACCACCTGTTACATCATACGCTTCCGCCCGATATCCGCCGCAGGAACACTCATGCCGGAAGTTATATGGTATCCCTTAACGCGGGAACTTCGTCCAGAACTACCGGTACTTAGCCAAGCCGTTCCTTTTGTCCTGACTGCTCGGAAGTGATCTTCATAATATCCCTACTCGCACCGGTCTCACACCGCCACCGGTTCGCTTTGTCTTTCCGGATAAAACTACTCTCTTCGTCTTCGCATTTCCTGATTTTTATATTTATATAAATTGTATTATAGTCTCTAAAATTTTCACTTGTCAAGAGCTAATTCCCGAATCAAAACGGCATTTACGATCCGGCACATATTTCCGAACAGCTGCACAGCCAGCTTAGGGAAAGAATTCCGGTTCTTACATGCCTCCAGAGACACCATGCCGCATAGATTCCCCTCCCCGTCCCGGAGCAGAAACTGCATATAACTCAGCACCTTCCGTTTCTGTAATATGCTGTAAACACGGCTCTGGGAATATTCCATATAATTGGTGTTGGTACAGATCATCAGATCGTCTTTGAAGAGGCTGAGATAATTTTCGTCCTCAAAAACCTGCCGTGCATCCGCGTCCCACACATCCTCCGCCGGATAATGGGCAGCTGCTTTCCGGTCTTTTCCCCAGAAAATAAGGATTCTGTCAATCATCATTGTATGCGCCAGCTGTTCCAAAATCTCCGGAAGGCACCCGCTCCCCTTTAAGACCATTTCCGCCAGAAGCTTATTCAATTCGCTTAAATCCTTTTCGGAATAAAAGCTGTCGCGGATCTCGGTCATATCGGTGGATTCGTCGGTCATGTGGAACTGCCCGTGCTTGCGCACATCATAGAGGACAAAGCGGTTTCTGCCCTTTTGCTTGGCTATATACAGCGCCTTATCCGCTATGCGGAACAGTTCGTTATAATCATTGGAATCCACGCCGCACTGGGAAGCGCCGATGGAACAGGAGAGCCTGTTTTCTCCCACCCGCTCCGGAAACAGCATATTAATATTGGCTTTGATACTCCTCAAATAGCTTCTCAAACCGGGCTCATCCCCATAATCCTTCAGAATAATCAGGAACTCGTCCCCGCCGATGCGCCCTACCATACCGCTGCTTCCCACCACGCTTTTCATCACGTCCGAGGATGCCTTGATGACCTGATCACCGAACAGATGTCCGTATGTATCATTGACATTTTTAAAATAGTCAAGATCCACAATAATGACCGCCGTCTGATTCCCGGGTTTTACATTTTTAAAGGCGTATTCCGTGATGGACTTTTTGTTTAATGTCTTCGTCAGCGCGTCTACAAAAGTTCCTTCCAGATAGTCGCCGGCTTCTTCGTTGGTTCTGACATTGACCACCGCCCAGACTCCCAGCACCAGCTTCTTGTCCTGATATATTCTGGGAATCATCTGCACCTTATATCCGTCCATATTATCGCCGTATGAAAGAATCTTACCGGAAAAGACGAAGGACTGTTCGCTGTTTGCCTTGGTTAAAGCGTCGCAGAAGCTCTCAAAAACCGCTATATCCTTGTCCGCCACATATTCCTTCTCCTTCATCCGGCGGCGCCACTCCGAAAGGGGCTGGTTACAGATATCCACCATCTGGCTGTAGTCCATCCAGAACAGGTGAAATCTGTCCTCCTCGGGAAAATAGATAAAATATGCCTTCCCGTTGAGAGTCAGATAGTCCTCGAAAATCGTCAGCCTTCTTTTGAGTTCCTTGATTTCCCTCTCATCGCTGCTGACATTGCGAAGCTCCAGATATACATAATCTATGTCTTGGTATTTCTGCAGAATCACAATATACTTTTCGTACTCTCCCTGTTGATTCTGCATTTGTATGCATTCGTTAATTTCTTCTCCGGAAGACAGATTTTTGCATTTCTCCACGGCGTTCTGCAGACGCTCCAAATCCTCTTCCCTGACAATCTTGTATAGGGAGGAATACTGACGCTCACCTAAAAAGCGAAACATTGCACTGTTGGCCTCTTGTAAGGTCAGGGTCAACGAAAATGTAAATTTTGCTGCCGGATATATCGATGTATAAACATTCAATTCACTCACGTACCACTCTGCCTCCACCCTTTTTACTATTTCATATACAGACAGCTTATCAAATTATGTCAAAAAAGTAAAGGACAGTTGATTGATTTTCGGCAACAGTTGTTACTGTTTAGTAACACATGCACAGAAACCGCAAAACAGCGGTTTCGCGCATGTCTGCCTGAGGCCGGTCATTGCATAAAGCCCGTTTCGAAAGCCTGCCTCCGGCCGCGGAGTAAACGGCAGCGGCATTATTGCTCCATCTGTCTCCCCAGAAAACCGGCCGCGGAAAGCAGAAGCTTCTGTTCCACCTCACCCATGCGGCTCTTATTATCGTTCTGCAAAAGAACCACGCTTCCGATCACATCTCCTTCACACAGAATGGGCGTGATGGCCTCATGCTGGTAATCATTGGCAGCATCTTCACAGATAGTGATAAAATTTCTGTCTCCCTTGGTAGCCATAAGCGTCTCTCTGTTATGCACCTTTTCATCCATCTGCTTACTCACGGACTTGTTTACCATCTGTTTATAGCCGCCCGCCGCCGCAATGAACTGATCCCTGTCCGCAATCAATGCGGCATGTCCGGACACCTGCGCGAGACTTTCCGCGTACTGTTTTGCAAAAGTGGTCATCTCACCGATGGGAGAATACTTTTTCAGTATGACCTGTCCTTCCTTATCCGTATATATTTCCAAAGGATCCGATTCCCTGATGTGCAGTGTTCTGCGGATTTCCTTCGGAATCACGATTCTTCCCAGATCATCTATTCTTCTTACGATTCCTGTCGCTTTCATATAGAAAAACCCTCCATTCACAACATACTGTTACATATCAAAACGCGTTTCTAGTATTTGTAAACAAAGGGTTATTATACATTTTTATGAAATTTGAAGCAAGAAATTAATCAATGCTCTCAGAAACGTTATGAACCTCCTCATAAAACGCACCGCTGTAAGGATCCAAGCGATATATGCTCTCCCCGCTGCTCAGCCGAGGCACTTCCACTGCCTGTAAAAAAGTTCCGTCACTTTTGTAAAGCTCCAGTGTCTCTCCGGCTTTTAAATTAAAATTGATTCCCGGTTTTCCGAGAGCGTCTATGCGGGTATAATTACTGCAGTAAACGGTCACGCTTTCTCCCGGCGCAAGCCTCATGGAGGGCAGCGATGAAGCTCTGCCTTCCTCCGCCTTATCCGTCAGAAAATAATATTTTAAATTGAGTTCTTCGGTTCCGAAATTTTCCAACACGATATAATCCCCTAATCCCCTGCTCTTTATGGCAGTGATTACCAAGCCCGCCTCCGGATCCGGGGAAGTAACGCACTCGATTCCCACAAAACCGTCTTCTATCATCTCCGGTCCAATCTCCAGCGTCTCCGTATCCGCTCTGTTTCCGTTCACCAGCCAATAGTCAAAGCGATAACCGCATTGGGGCGATGCCGATAACCTCACCGGAACTTCCTGAAAATAAAACCCTTCATACTCCGCATCGTGAAACACAGCATTGTCCAAAGTTATATTGGCTTGATTCTCATTGGCCAATAGAAGTTTATAAGCCTGCTGCAAGCCAAAAGACACCGATAGATCCTGAAGCGCAAACGCCGGCCTCTCTTCCAAAAAGCTTGCGATTATATCGAGTTCATTCAGTACATGTCCGTAATCCGTATTTTCCGGCGTGTCCGCATTTCCGGCCAGAAGCTCCGTCTCGTTATATAAATATTTTAACTCGCTTCCGTGGCTTTCATGCATCTGCGCCATAACGGCCAGAGACTGTTCGGGTGCAAAATAGTAATTGGCAAGGGACAGGTAATAGCGTATATAAATTTCCCTTCCCTCGGGTCTGGTCATAATATTATTGAACAGCTTACTGAATATGCTGATATCTCCCAGACAGCTTGCTGTCCGCAGAGCCTCCGGCCCTGTCCCCTCGCCGCCATGGACGGCAAATCCGAAGGACTCGTCCAGATCAAACAGCAGATACCGGTATCTGCCGTCAAATACCGTCCCCTCCTCATACTCACCTTCGGGAGAATAATACCGGTAAGCCCGAAAATTGTTTACCATATAATCCTGATTACACACATAATTTTCAAGAGCCATATATTGTAAAAAGTTTTCCACGTCTACGGTTTTGTTTAACCGCTCCCAATTCTCGTCCACATTTAAGTCCAGCGCGGAGGCCTCCGCGTAAAAGGCATTGTACTCCTCCCGGATCAGCTTTTCCGTTTCGTCTTCTTCCTCCTGCTCGTACAGACCCGATGTCTGTCCCTCCAGAACCACCATCCGTCCGTCATATTCGCCGTATTTTTCCTCGAAATACCGGTCATCATAATTGTTGATAAACCAGTATACCCCGAAATATTCTCCGTTGATATAGACGCACACAGGGGACGCGTGCTGCACGTCGGGAAAACCGGCCTCCCCGCTGAGCCGGTTGCCCAGCTCGTTCCGGAGGTATGCATAGCCGTTGTCGTCCCCGCCGTTCCGCAGGATAATGCGCTTGTAATCGGATATCCGCACATTATCCGCCCCGTAATCGTCCTCAAAGAAATAATAATGGAAAGTCTTGTTCTCGTCATATTCGGAACGGGCATACAGCCGTAAAGAGGGCTGGTTTTTCCCCCGCGAAGAGGAACCGTATACGCGCAGACCGCAATTTTGGGCAAAGGCCTCTTCTCCCTGCAGGTCAAAGAGCGTGGCCCGAACCTCTTTTTCGTACTCCCGGCCTCTGAAATAGCGGTTCTCAACCGGCAAAATTCCCTCTTCCCCGAACAGATCGGCCGGATCCCCCGAAATGGACAGAACAGGGATATCATACCTTTCCCGTACTCCCGAGCCTACGATATAAGTCCCTGTACAGATCCTGACAGAGTCCTCCCCGCTGCCGGAGCTTGTATCCCGCTCCGTATTTGTGCCGTCTCCGGAACCGCTCTGCTCCGTGCCGTTTCCGAAGCCCGCTCCCTGCTCCGTGCCGTTTCCGGAGCCCGCGCCCTGCTCCGTGCCGTTTCCGGAACCCGCTCCCTGCTCCGTGCCGTTTCCGAAAACGGCGGCTTTTACTGTATAGACTTGTTCTGTCTCCGAACATTCCAGCACAATGCCCTGCCGGTGGTCGTAGACAAACGCATTTTCGTTCTCTCCGGAAGGGTTGGAGCCGTCCAAAGTGTACAAAATGTCTCCCCTCTCCCCCGTCTTCAGCTCCAAGAAAATCGTCTCGGTATAGAATCCGCTTTCGTGGGAAAACTCCACCTGTTCCTTGGGGATTTTCGAATCCGTTTTTCGTATTGCGCCGTCTATCAGGAAACCGGCCAAAGACAACAGCACAAATGCAGCCGCCAAAAAGGCAAATATTTGTTTTTGTTTTCTGTTCAATTGCATCCCAATTCCTTCACCACATTTTTAACCGGACAAATCAAAAAGAATGTGTTTGATAAATCATTCCTTTATAACTGTAACAGTTCAGACAGGGCACTGAATCGTTACGAGAATGCACACAAAACGCGGAAAGAATGCGTTTTGGCGCCCGCATGTCTCGCAAAATCGCATAGGGACGCGATTTTGACTTCGCGGGAGGGGCTGCCTGAACTGTTACTTATAACTTAACATACTTGCACTATCCTGTCAAAAAAAGACTTTTAAAAAGCATGTACCTATGCTATATTATTAAAGAGAATTCAGGAGGAATACCAATATGGCCGAAAAAAAGTACCGGCAGGAAATAAAGCGGCTCTTGCCGCCTGCCCAAAGACTTCTGCTGGAGCAGCGCATCCGTGCCGTAATGCCGCCGGATATCCACAGCGGAAGCGACGGAAGCTACACCATCCGCAGTATCTATTTTGACACCATTACCGACCGGGCCTACACGGAAAAGGAAGCCGGTATCTCCGAACGCGAAAAAATCCGTCTCCGCTTTTATAACTGTCAGGACGACCTGATCAAACTGGAGCGGAAAGAAAAACGCGGAAATCTCATTTACAAAGCTTCTATGACGGTTTCAAAGGAAACTGCCGATGCCATGATGCAATGCGACTTTTCCTCCCTTCCCGGCTACCGCAATCCCCTCAGCGATTCTATCTATGCCATGGCTCTTTCGGAATGTCTGCGGCCCGTGGTGGTGGTAGATTATGTCCGCAAAGCATATACATTTCCCTTAGGGCATACGCGCATAACCTTTGACAGCGCCCTGTTGTCGGGCAGCCCCGAGACTCCGATCTGGACGCCGGAGGGCGGTTCCGATGTACTGGGGGAAGACACTATTCTGGAGATAAAGTTTAACCAGTATCTGCCGGAACACATCAGCCGTCTTTTAAACAGTGTGTCCGCCCAGCGGATGGCATTGTCAAAATATGTGCTGTGCCGTAATAATCTGCTTTGGAAGCAAGGCAGCTTTTTGGGGGGCAGGCTTCTCCACCTATAACTGCCCGAGAAAACGAACAGGAGATTTCACCATGAATACCATTAAAAATTTATTATCGGAATCCATGCAGCAGATGGGAATGATCGAATCCCTTTCCGTAGGGACGGTTATCTTGTCTTTTGCGGTGGCTTTTCTATGTGCTGCTTTAATCTATGTAGTTTACCGCTATTTTTATAAGGGAGTCTCATACTCTCCGAGCTTCGGTATGCTGCTCATAATGCTCACCCTTCTCACCAACTTTATCATCCTCTGTATTTCCACCAACCTAGTATTATCCCTTGGTATGGTGGGCGCGCTTTCCATCGTGCGTTTCAGGGCTGCGGTAAAGGAACCTCTGGATGTGGGCTTCTTGTTTTTCGCTATAGCCGCCGGACTTACTTCCGGTGCAAGGCTTTATTTCATTGCCATTATAGGAACCCTCCTTGTAGATTTGGTTTTTATTCTCTGCTACCTGCTCCTGAACGGCACCGCTTCCTATCTGTTGGTAATCCGTTACGGGGACGAAGCGGCAGAAGCTTTGGAGGAGGCCTTATATGAACAGAAAAAGAAGCTGAAATCCAAGATTAAACGCGGCTCCACCACAGAAATCACGTATGCCGTGAGCCTGAAAAAGGATTCCGGCCCGCTGGTAGACAATCTGTCCGGTATTACCGGCGTAAAAAACGTAGTATTGGTACAATATAATCAAGAGGCCTGATATAGAATTCTCCTCAAGAGGAAACGCAATGACCGATAAAAAGATTACTAAATTTTCCTTAACCGATTTACTTCCCCTTTGCATTCTGCTGCTTGGTGCATTTCTCCGGCTGATCTGCCTAGACAGTGTCCCCGGCGGAATGCATCAGGACGAAAGCTTTGTGGCTTGGAATGGATTTGCTCTTCTGCAGGAAGGAATGGATTCCGCCGGACATCGTTTTCCGGTCTATATGGCGGACTGGGGCGACGGTCACAGCGCATTGTATGTGTGGCTGTTAATGCCCCTTTTTGCATTGAACGGCGGACACTTCTCCCCCTTCCTGAGCAGACTTCCTCAAGCGGCGGTGTCCGTCTTTACTCTGTATTCTGTCTACTGTCTGATCAAATGTCTTTTCAAGAACAAGCGTCTGGCCCTCTGGAGCCTTTTTCTTTTGGCCATATGCCCATGGCATATTATGATGTCCCGATGGGGGCTGGATGCCAATCTGGCTCCCGGCTTTTTGATCTTCGGGCTGACCTTCTTTGTAAAGGGATTGGAGCAAAAGAAATATCTCCTTCTGTCGGGATTCTTTTATGGATTAAGCCTGTACTGCTATGCCGTTATCTGGCCCATTGTCCCGATTATGCTTATTCTGCAGATTGCATACTGCCTGTTGCACAAAAAAATGCGCATTGACCGATGGGGGCTCTGGGCTTCCCTGATTCTGTTTCTTATGGCCGTTCCGCTCCTCTTATTTGTAATGGTTAATTCGGAGTTAATACCCGAAATATCCCTTCCCTTTATGACCGTTCCGAAGATGGGAGGCTACCGCGGATCCGAAATTGCGTTGACTGTTTCCGGCATGTGGCAGAATCTGCGCAAGGCGCTCTCCCTTCTCTGGCATCAGAACAACGGCAGCGCTTTCGATATTCTGCTCCCATGGGGACTTTTTTATGATATCGGCAGAATCTTCATCATTGCAGGAACCTTTTCTCTGCTGACGCGTTTATTCCTCAGCTTCCGCAAAAAGGAATTCTGTCCGGAATTCTTTTTATTTGTCCAGCTGCTCGGGGGAGGTATTGTCTGTCTGCTGGTATCGGCTGTTCTCCATCAGATCAACGCTCTGTATATTCCTCTGGTGCTGGTCGAAGCATATGGGGTTTGGACCGTAACGGAGTTGGCCGGGCGAAAGAAAGCGCAGCTCACAAAAATATTGTCCTGCGGTCTTGCTTTCGTATACCTGATCTGCCTTGGCTTTTTTCAGAAGGATTATTACACGGACTATCGCGAAGTTGTGAGCGCCTATTTTGCGGAAGGCGTGGAAGACTGCGTCCATTATGCGCTGGAACAGTGCTCGGCACGGGAAATTGATTCTATCATTGTGGAAAAGGGAGCGCAATGGCCCCGATTACTTTTATACACCGAGACTCTGCCCTCCCAATATCTGTCTTCCGTAATTTATAATGTTGCGCCTGCTCCCGCCAGCTTTGAAACCGAAGACGGAATCCGTATCCACATAGGAATCGACTATGAAAACATTCGTTCCGAGAGCATCTATATTATCTACTATATAGATGTGCCCGACTTTGAAAATGATTTCACCCTGACTCCGTTCCACGACTGGTATGTGGCCGTGCCGAAGCAAGATTAATCCGCCGGGAAATCGAAACCGCTGATTATCTGTCCATCTCGGTGATACGTCCCGTAGACTTGTGCTCCCGGATGATTCCGTCTATTTCCTTTAAATCGGTGCTGAGGAGATCGCCGGGAATGGTATTCTTCAAAGAACTCACCGCATTTCCATACTCAAGGGCTCGCTGGTATTCCCCCTCATGGGACAGCAGTCCGTATAGCACACCGGAAATATACGCGTCGCCGCTTCCGATACGATCCACCACCTCAATGTCGGCATAGGGCGCTTCTTCATAATAAGTATCATCCTTTGCGCTGTAAATAATGGAGCCGAAGGTGTGACGCTTAGGGCTGTGGACAATACGCTGAGTGGACGCCACAATCGAAATAGGGAAGTCCTCGGTAAAGCTCTTCATGATGCTCTTGGCATCCCCTTCCTTCAAGAAAGTCAACCGGGCAGTCTCTTCCGAGCAGAAGAAAATGTCCACATAGGGCAGAATCGTCTCTATACAAGCCTTTGCCTCGGAACCGGTCCATAGATTTCCTCTGAAATTCACGTCAAAGGAAATAATGGTTCCCTGTTCCTTAAACTTCTTAATCATCTCAACCGCCGTATCGCGAAGCTCATGGCTCAGCGCCAGAGTGATGCCGCTGGTGTGAAAGCATCTGGCGGAACGGAAAATACTCTCGTCAAAATCGCCGATGGACAGCTTATTGATGGACGTGTTTTTTCTGTCGTAGACAATACGGGGCTTTCTGGGATATGCCCCGCTCTCATAGTAGTACACCCCAAGACGTGCATCACCGCTCTCATCATACACCAGATAGTCGTCGCTGACACCGCAGAGGCGGACACGGTTCTTTATGTACATGCCCAGATCGTTAGCAGGCAGTTTGGAGATAATGCCGCAGCGCAGACCCAGCATAGCCGCTCCGGTGGCGGAATTCAGCTCTGCACCTCCTGCCTGTTTGCTGAAAGTGTCTCCTCTGGTCATACGCTCGTTGGACGGCGGTGACAGACGAAGCATAATCTCCCCCAATGACAGCAGATCAAATTCTTTCTTCATGTGTTTACCCTCTCTTTTCATACTTTCTATCCTGTTTGCATTAATATGCTTTTGCCTTGCATTTACCTGATTTTACGACATAAATATCCACGCCGCCATCACTATTTCTTATATTATGTGCGGTTAAGGCTATTGTACCACATCTCATGCTTACAAGAAAGAGAATATACGAAAAGGTTATTTCCCCTCCGGCAGAATATGATATTGTTTACCATTCATACGGTTTTCCCCTCAGCTTTCTCCTTAAGACAGATAGTTGTATCCGTCTTACCCGCAAGTCAATGTCTATATTACATTAAATTCCTCTATATATTCCATGTACTCCCCCTCGCTGGCAAACAAAATGTAACTGCCCTCCACCAGCCCCATATAGCCGCTCTGTGTGTGATAACCCTTCATAAAAATACCTCCTATCCAGAATCTGATTCGGCCTGTCTCAGCCGGCCCGTCCGAACCTTTTCCGTTGGGAACGTTTCCGGCCGCCTTGCCTTGATTTGTTTTGTTCTGAATAGAAGGTATCATATTACGAGAGTAATAAAACTCCCTTAAAATCTTTCAAAAGCTCTTCTGCCGTATTGAGCAGCAGCTCTGCATCCGTCTCCACCAATCCCGTCTTTTTATATTTGTAGGTAAAGAAAGGGTTGCCGTAGGCAGTGAAGGACAGCTTCTGCCCGTATTTGCCTAACAGCTTGGGGATACCCTCCGGATCCACGGAAGCGTCCGCCCGAAAGGTAAAGGTGATCCTCTCGTTCTTCCCCTTAATTTCCGTCATATAAAGCCCATGGGCCGCCACACGGATCAGCGCTATCCTCAACAGATTGTCCACCGGTTTGGGTATCTCACCGAAGCGGTCCAGCAGCTCATCCTTCATGTCGTCCCGTTCCTTACCGTTTTCAATGCCCGCAATCCGCTTATAGATATCCAGCTTCTGCATCTCATTTACAATATAGGTTTCGGGAATATACGCGTCCACGTCCAAATCGATCAGCGTGGCAAAATCCGCCGCCACGGCCGCTCCTTTTAAGGTCTGTACTGCCTCATTGAGCATTTTACAGTACAGATCATATCCCACCGCCTCCATGTGTCCGTGCTGCCTCATACCCAGAAGGTTTCCTGCCCCGCGGATTTCCAAGTCCCGCATGGCTATTTTAAAGCCGCTGCCCAGATCCGTGAACTCCTTGATTGCCTCCAGACGTTTCTCCGCTATCTCTTTTAACATTTTATCCCGCTTGTACATGAGAAAGGCATATGCGGTACGGTTGGAGCGTCCCACCCGCCCCCGCAGCTGGTAGAGCTGGGAAAGCCCTAAGTTATCGGAATCATGGATAATCATGGTGTTCACGTTAGAGATATCCATGCCGGTCTCTATAATGGTGGTGGATACCAGCACATCAATCTCCCCGTTGATAAAGTCAAACATAATACGTTCCAGCTCATGCTCCTTCATCTGTCCGTGGGCATATGCCACCGTTGCCTCCGGCACCAGACCGGCAATCTTCGCCGCAATGTCCGCAATATTGTTGACCCGGTTATACACATAATAGACCTGCCCCTGTCTGGCAAGCTCTCTGGAAATAGCCTCCCGCACCAGCTCCTCATTATACTCGCAGACAAAGGTCTGGATGGGCAGCCTGTCTTCCGGCGCCTCCTCCAGCACGCTCATATCCCGGATTCCAATGAGGCTCATGTGAAGGGTTCTGGGAATAGGGGTGGCCGTCAAGGTCAACACGTCCACATTTTCTTTCAGCTTTTTGATTTTCTCCTTATGAGTGACGCCGAAACGCTGTTCCTCGTCGATAATTAACAGTCCCAGATCTTTGAATTTTACATCCTGAGACAACACGCGGTGAGTACCGATGACAATATCCACCATACCTTTTTGCAGCTCCGAAATGGTTTTCTTAATCTCTCCGGCAGTGCGGAACCGGCTCATCAGATGAACGGTAACGGGGAAATGGCTCATTCTCTGGACAAAGGTATTATAATGCTGCTGGGCCAAAATAGTGGTGGGCACCAGATAAACTACCTGTTTTCCTTCCTGCACTGCTTTAAAAGCGGCACGGATGGCTATTTCCGTCTTACCGTAGCCCACATCCCCGCAGATCAGGCGGTCCATGATTTTCGTGCTCTCCATATCCGATTTCGTGTCCGAAATGGCGGTCAGCTGATCTTCCGTCTCCTCAAAGGGAAACATTTCCTCAAACTCCCTCTGCCACACGGTATCCTTGCCATATGCGTACCCTTGGCTCTGCTGCCTGACAGCATAGAGCTCCACCAGATCCTTTGCCACCTCATTGACGGCGCTCCTGACCTTGGTCTTAGTCTTCTCCCACTCCTTAGTGCCCAGTTTGTTGAGCCTCGGTTTCTTCGCCTCCGAGGAAGCGTATTTCTGAATAACGTCAAGGCCGGTGGCCAGAACGTAGAGATTGCCGCCGTCACGGTATTCTATCTTAATGTAGTCCTTGACCACATTCTCCGTCTCCACCTTTTCGATCCCCCGGTAAATTCCCAGACCATGGGTTTCGTGAACGACATAGTCTCCCACCTTCAACTCGTTGAAGTCCTTAATCTTCTGGCCTTGATACAGCTTCTTCGCTTTCTTCTTTTTCTTCTCCGAACCGAAAATATCTGTCTCGGAAAGAACCACAAACTTTAAAAAAGGATACTCAAATCCCTTTCCCACATGCCCGTAATATGTCAGCACTTCTCCGGGCTGCACGGTGCGGAAGGGATCATCCGTGTACACGGCGGTCAAGCCCATATCCCGCAGATCTTCCGCCAGACGCTTTGCCCTTGTCCGGGAACCGGACAAAAGCAGTACTCTGTAGCCCTTCTTCCGGAACATGGTGAGATCTTTTACCAGCGTTTCAAAGCTGTTATTATAAGAAGCAACGCTCCGGGAAGCCATATCCAGCTTTTTCTCCGGCTTAAAATAGCCCGTCCTGCCCTCCATGGCAGCGACGGTAACAACGCTCCCGTCTGCCAAAGAGACAGCCACCTGCTCGCCGCTGTAAAGGATATCCGTCTGCCCCGGCAGAAGATATCCCTTTTCCATCCTCTGCGTCATACTCTCCCGGAATTCAAGCTCCACCGCATCCGCCTGCTCTTTGATGCGGGCAGGCTCATCCATGAAAAACGCGGTTTTGCCCATGGTATGCAGCAGTTTGGGCAAAGTCACCGTATTCTCGTAAAAATACCGGATATAGCTCTCCAGATTTACCCTGCTGTGGAACTCCAGCAATTGTTCTTTCAATTCTTTTACCTGAAGCTTAATCCTCTGGGCTTCTTCCGGGCAATGCTTGTCTCGGAACATTTTCTCCTGTTTTGCCGCCTCCTGCTCCAGCTTCTTCAGGCCTGCGCGGATTCTGTCCTCATCCAGCACAAACTCCGTGGCGGGGAATACGGAGATACTTTCCAGCTTCTCAATGGAACGCTGGCTTAAGACGTCAAAGCTGCGGATGGATTCCACTTCATCTCCCCACAGCTCGATCCGATACGGATTCTCCTCTGTCAGGTCAAAAATGTCAATGATACCGCCCCGCACGGAAAATTGTCCCGCACTCTCCACCTGATAGCAGTTCTCATATCCCATGGACACCAGCTTCCTTGCCAGTTCCTTTTCCTGAAGGGAGCCTCCCCTTTCCACATCTATGACGTCCCTCTTCCGATCCCACAAAGCCTGAGGCGTCATCAGCGCCGCATAGGTGGTGACAATGGTCACGGGTTTCCCTTCCATCAATCTCCGAAGCGTCTTCACACGCTCCTTCACCAGCTGGTTTCCGTGAATGTCCGCTTGAAAAAAGATTAGATCCTTGGCCGGATACAGCATGACATTTCTGTCATAAAATTTGTATTCCTCAAATAATTCCTTGGCTTTTACATCACTATAAGTAACGATGACTTTGCACTTTAAGCCATCGCTGATTCCGTAAATAATATGAAGCTTTTGGGAGTCCACACAGCCGGTCAAAGCGATGGACGCGTTTCCGCCGGCCACCGCTTTTCTCATGCCGTCAAACTCGGCAAGCTCCTGTAGGGGCGCCAGTAATGCCTGCATTGTTACACCTTCCTATTATACTCATTCATTGCCACATCCGCATCTTCCGTAATCATCCTGCGGATGGCGTCCGCCGCACGCCCCGCGGCTTCTTCCATAGTTTCCCGCTCCTGAGGTGAGAAATGCCCCAGCACATAATCTGCCAGATCCCAGCCCTTGGGCTTTTCTCCCACTCCCATTTTCACCCGCATAAAGGTATCGTGCCCCAGATGGGCAATAATGTTTTTCAAACCGTTATGCCCTCCTGCACTGCCCTTTTTCCGGATGCGGAGCTGTCCCACATCCAGACTGATATCATCGGAGATTACGATTAAGTCGGCTGTCTCGTCCGCTTTATAATAATCCAGCAGTGCACGCACGCTTTCCCCGCTCAGGTTCATAAAGGTCTGAGGTTTGGCAAGAATACATTTCTGTCCTGCAATCACACCTTTTCCGATAATAGCTTTATGCTTTTTTTCCAGCACACCGATATTTTCCTGATCTGCCAGCTTGTCGATCACATCAAAGCCGATGTTATGTCTGGTGTTTTCGTACTCCCTGCCGGGATTTCCCAGACCTACAATAATATACATGCTAACCTCCATGCCGCAGCTTCGCTGCGACCCACAATCCCACGGAGCTAAAGCTCCGATGAGAAACGCCGTGTTTTCGGGCACAAACTGTCAAAGCATTGCCCCAAGGTGTAAGAACGCTGTTCCTGCGTTCTTTTAACCTCCGGAACAAAATCTTTGCTTGGCAGAGCGTGAACCCACCCAGCGCGGTCTTTCCGGGCTTAGCGGGTTTCCTCATGCCATGACTAATCCGCATCTATAACTACATTATTCAAGACAATATTCTCCGCATAGCTCTCGGTATATCCTATTTCCGCTTTAAAATAAGAATCCTCCACGGACAGATCATGGATGGGCAGCTGCTTCAAGCCCTCAATCTTAATGGCCTGCTTTGCGCCCACACAGTTGATATTCTTCATCCGCACGTTTTTAAATTCGGGAACATCCTCCCGGGGAACGTCCTCAGGATTCAAATCTGTGGAACCGTCCGAATTTGTCAGTACATATCCCATGGTGAAAATAATTGCCTCATTTACGATATCCGTCATATAAATATCTTTAATGTCAATCTCTTCCACAACGCCGCCCCGTCCCAGCGCGCTCTTGAAACGGATTCCCACATCCGTTCCTACAAAAGTACAATTTTCCACCGTAATACGGCGAACTCCTCTGGACATCTCACTGCCCACCACAAAGCCGCCGTGACCGTGATATACCACACAGTCGTGAATGTACACGTCTTCGGTGGGAATGGGGATCTTCCTCGCCACCGCATTCTTGCCCGACTTCATGCAAATAGCGTCATCTCCCACATCAAACTGTACATCATGGATATGTACTTTGCTGCAGGATTCCAAGTCCAGCCCGTCCCCGTTCTGGGCATAATAAGGATTCCTGATATTGGCATTGCGGATGGTCAGGTTCGTGGTAAACAAAGGATGCACATTCCATGCAGGAGAATTCTGCAAGGTTATTCCTTCAATCAAGACTCTGTCACATTTTACAATGCTCACCATCACCGGACGGTAATAATCATAATATTCCGCCGCTCTGGCCAAAGCCGCTTCCACATCCGCATCGGGGGCAAGTACATTGGGTTCTCCCTCCGTGGCGCCCTTAAAAATCGTCTCGGTGGGCATCCAAATGCCGCCGTCGCCGCCCTGAATCACATGAGGACATTTGTTCAGACACTGCTGCCAATGCTTTTTTGTCACCTTCATTTCTTTTAAAGGCCGCCAAAGCTGTCCGTTTCCGTCAAAAATTCCCTGTCCCGTAATGGCAATATTTTCGGCCTCTCTCGCATAAATAGGTGAGACGGTGCGAATCCGGGGCTGTCCTTCATAGTCCGCCAGAAATACATGGTATTCCTCCGGATTTTTGTCAAAATAAATCAAGGCTCCCCTCTCCGCATGAAGATTGATATTTGATTTCAGCTCAATGGGGCCGGTGAGCCAGACTCCCGGCGGGATGACTACCTTGCCGCCTCCGGCCTGAGATGCCGCCTCTATAGCGGCGGCGATGGCTTTTGTATTGGATGCCTTTCCGTTGGGCACCGCGCCGTACTCCGTGATCACAAATCTTTTTTCCGGAATCTCCGGAAGCTTAACGTCTACTGATTTCATAAATACCTCCTGCCCTCTTTATCGGGCACTTATACATACCAACAATGCTTTGGCGGCTCCACGGCCAAAACCACGTCCTTCGAGCTGCCCCTTGCCCTGCGCCGTTAAAATTTCCGGACAGCACCGACAAGCCTCCGCAGCAAAATTTCCGGACAGCGCCGACAAGCCTCCGCAGCAAAATTTCCGGACGGCACCGACAAGCCTCCGCAGCAAAATTTCCGGGCAGCGCCGACAAGCCTCCGCAGCAAAATTTCCGGACGGTGCCGACACACCTCCGCAGCAAAATTTCCGGACGGCGCCGACAAGCCTCCGCCAAATACTGTCCTCCACCGGCTTAAATTTCGCAGCCCGTTTAAGGGAGCTTCTGAATATTTTCATACTCCACCGTCCATTGTCCGTCCTTGGGGAAGCCGGGAAATTTCTCCATACATCCTTCATAACCTGCCGCCATGGCCGCCACCGCCAAAAGCAGAGAACCGTTTCCGGGCAGATACAGGGGCAGATCCGGCCTGCTGATCTGCATGTTATTACCGCTTGCCAGATAACAGTTTTTCAGCGTATCCTTCAGCAAAAGCTCGATTGCCAGCTCCGGCTCGCCCAAACGCACTGCCGTCATAGCCATCAAGGCGAAATCCCAGCCCCAAAGAGTGGGATACTGCCAGCACTTTTCTACCAGATGCAATGTATTGCGCATGATCTCCCTGTCAATGCGGTCGCTGTCTATCAGTCCGTAGGCGCCCAGCATGGAAGGGTGATCCTTGTTAAATTCCGTAAAGGTTTCCGGACACTTTTCATGTGCCAGATACACGCCATCCTCTGCCGTAAGCATGGCCATATGTCCGGCCACTTCCATCCATTTCCGATCCGGAGTTCTATTCAGACGTTCCGCCCATTGAGCCGCAATGCGCAGCGTCACCCTCCAATACTCTATCTCAAAGGCCGGATTCACGGTATCGGTCTCTTTATGGCACTCCTGAACGGGAATCACAGGGGCAGGAATATCATAGCAGCCGTGCTCCTTGTTCCACACTACGAAATCCGCCATAAACCGGGCCGTCTCCTCCACCACCGGCCAGTATTCCTCTAAAAAGCTTTGGCTCTTTTCATTCCTGTACTGCATTTCCATCATATAGATAATATGGGGCTGCTGCCAGACCAAAAGAGGGGCAATGGAAGAAGGGGCGTCTATGCCCTCGGAAGCCACCATCTTGGGCCATCGCGCTCCGTCGTATCCGTTCCTTCGGGCATTTTCCCGGGCCTCCGGCAGATGCTCCTTATACCATTTCAAACTGCGTTCCAGCAGATCGCAATGATTCCACAGGGGCAGCCATGCACAGTGCCAAAGGTACATTTCAAGGTGCATTTTACCGTACCAGCTGTTGCAGGTTAACCCTGTCTCCTGAGGCGGTGTGGAGCCGCTGGAATTGACGGCCAGCAGATACTGGGACAGGACAATTCTCCGCTCCAGCTCCCATGCCCTCTTATCTTTGCTGCGGTTGAGGCGGATTGCGCCGCCTTTCTCCCAAAAGTCCTTCCATCCCTGACGGCTGGCTTCCGTAATCCGGGAAAAAACAACATCGGCAGACAACCGTCCCTCATTCACCGGCGCTTTCACCTCTCCATGCGTACCGGCATTGCCGCCACACTCCGTTGACGAAAAAAACGCTGCCGTAAGTTCCAAAACACTGCCCTGTGCTTTCACGTATATGCAATGCTCCGCAAGCCGTTCCTCCGGCTTACCGTTGGAAGACAGACTTACAAAATAGCAGTCCTTGTCCAGCTGCCTTTTCAACAAAATCCCTTGTTCCCGTCTCTCCGTAACCTCTGTGGTATGCAGGCTGTCCGCCTTCCAATCGGATGCGGTAATGTCCGGAGAGCCGTAGGGGAACCGGATCTCCACAGTGAGGCTCCCGTCCGCCAGCGCAGGGCTTTCCACAAGAAACCCGAGCTGATCCTTTCCCTGATTGTGACAGACCGTCCGCACCTTACAGGGAATGCCGTCAACGCAAAATGCGCTTTCCAAAATACCTTCATACAGCTTTAATTCCTGACGGATATTTGTCAGCTGCTCCGATACTATTCTCTTTCCTTTATACAGGAACCCGATTCGGGCCAGATTCAGCCTGTGGGGATTTTTCCTGAGCCACTGATAGACCTCCTCGTTTCCCTGAAATTCTTTCTTCGGATATCCCACATGTCTTCCGTCACAGACATCGTACTCCGTCATCACCAAATCCCTCAGCGTATATTCATATCTCTCGTCACTGACGGGTTTGGTATGCCATCCCCACTGAGACAAAGTGCACAGGGGCAGTACATCATATTCTTCATAAAGCGTCTGCATACCTGTAATATCTGCCGAATAAGCAAACTCACCGTTTCCGACGGTCAGAACGGATTCCTTGTCTACCTCTAAAAGCACCGGATTATGTCCGCTTACCAGTTCTTCCCTATCAATCATGGCTATCTCCTTCGAAAAAGCTTTTTTAAAATATTTTGTCTATCATACCATTTTCAATATAGGATTTCCACTGCTTTTACAGCTTTTTTGCCTGCAAATTAATTGTTTGTTGCTATCTGCCAAAAGTGATGCAAAGGGCAGTCCGGAGGATACTGCCTTATGAAAAATCCAGAAAGCTTTCATCGGGATAAGCGTACTCTCCCCTGTAATTGGAAGCGTTATAGCGGGGAAAGGTAACGGGATGATAGTTCTGAGGTTTGGGATTGTCTTCCTGTGTATAAATATACATCCTGTCATAATCCCAGCAGACCAGTTCCTCCCTCTCGTCTCCGTATAAACGGATTGCCTCACAGCACAACGTGGGATGCCCGTCATCCGGAAATGCCACTGCCCTGATGCCGCTGCCGTTTAACAGCCCGCCCTTATGGGGATCGGCATTGGTTAAAATCAATTCGGTTCCGCTGCCGTCCCAGTTTACCGGCGTCACCAGATTGCCGTTCATTTCGTTTTCCGTCTCCCACAGCTGATTGCCGTCCGAGTCATAGAGATAAATGACGCCCTGATGTCCCCAAAAGTTAGTCACCGCAATCTGAAAGCCTTCCCGATCCTCACAATAACGCGCCACACTGACTCTCTGGGCATGACCGATCAGATCTCCGGCCACAATATTTCCCTCAAAATCGCCGATGAAGAAGCCTTGTGTGCCCGACACACAGGCAAAATATCCTTTCCCGTCCCCTCTGAATTTTCCTGCCACGATCTCATCCGTGTGGTCGCTTGTGATGGGATAACTCCACAATTTCTCTCCCTCCGCACTGAGCATATTATAGCCCACAAGCACTTCATCCTTTCCGTCTCCGTTGATGTCTGCCGGCAGAGGACAATGCCCCGTATTCTTGTCACTTTGATACTTCCACAGCAGATTCAAATTCTCATCCAGCGCATAGACTCTGCAATAGCGATCCTTGATCAAAATATCGGACGGCCGATCCTTCCCTCTGAAATTACAGATTCTTATACCGTCGGGATTAATCCTTTCGAAAGCATATGTGTTAAAAGGAACCCCGATCAAAGTGTTGTCGTCCTCATCGGAATAGGGTGTTTTTACCGATTTTTTTACCTTTCCCGTGGCGCCCTCCAAAATCTGGATCTCAAAATTTCTCCCAACGATAACCTCGTCCGCCCCGTCCCCGTCAATATCATACACTTGAAACGGCATATCGGCAGATACCTTTCCCAGCCTGCGGCTGTTTCCGGAAGGCTCTCCCAGCTGCCACAGAATAGTTCCGTCCAAATCAATTGCCGTAAGGCAGCTGATAAACCCATAGGCGTCTCTGCTGACGCGCTTCTGCATCTGTGCCAAAACCACATGCCATTGCTCCGTTCCCGTCAAATGTCCGAAGCGGATCTGCCTTGAAGTGCCGAAATCACGTAAGTCAATTTTTTTCCACAGCTTCATCCGGGGGTGGCAGGACATTTCAGCAATTTCCTGCCTGTGTTTCTCCTCCTGTCTCTTCCGGAGCAAGACGGCTTCTTCCTTAGATATGCTCACCGTCACATCCGTAAAACGAGTGGGGCAGTCCGCGGTAATGCCGATCTTGCCCCCGCGCTCCGCCAGCCCGCTCTCCGCCTGAAGCAGTAATCTGTCATCCACATAGCAGTCAATCCGATTCCCATTACAGTCTACCCGCAAACCGTATAAAGTATCACAGTCATGCTCAAATTCACACTCCCCAAGGACGATGACTTCCTCCTTATGACGGTAAGAAAGTTCCGCTCTATTCTTACCGGACAACGAAAATACCAAAGTGTCTATGCTGTTGTTCATGCAGACCGCAAGACCTGCCATACCCTTTTGCGACAGTCTCTGCACCTTCACGGATGCCTCATAATTTTTCCAGAGTCTGTCCCCCGTCTCTAAGGTAGGAAATATCCGGTGGGGACGGTTTTTCTCAATCCTCATGGATTCCATAAAATGAATACCGTCCAGCTCCGTAATAATCCAGCTGGGTCCTGTCCCGTTATATGTATAATTGCAGACTTGATCCACCCAATTACCGGCATATCCCTCCTCAACGATATAGTGATATTCACCGGCAGCCGTGTGCTCCAAATCAAAAGGAAATTCACCTATTGGAAAATCCTGAAAATCTTCTCTGCATAATATTTGAGTCTTCATCATAATCGTTTCCTCTAACAAAATTTTTTCACAAGTTATTTTCGCTTTACTTTTTCCAAAAGCATTGGCACAAGTCAACACCCCACTGCAAGCAGCAGGGCATCAGACTTCTTTGGAATGCCCTTATACATAGGAAAAGGGCACCTGAGCTTTCAGGCACCCCCTTATTTTCTTTTTAATTTCTTTAATTTAATTTCTTTAACCTTTTACCGCACCGACCATAACACCCTTTGTAAAGTACTTCTGCAAGAAAGGATACAATGCAAGGATAGGTAACGTGGAAACGATAATGGTTGCATACTTGATGGTCTCGGAAAGCTGCTCCACATCATCGGCTCCGATACCCGCATCCGATAAGTCCGCCAAAATCAATATCTGCCTCAATACAAGCTGCAAAGGCTGTTTGGACTTATCTTCCAGATAAATCATGGCATTAAACCATGAATTCCAGTGTCCTACACCATAATACAGAACCAATACTGCAATAGTTGCTTTACACAGAGGAACCAGAATCTTGAATAGTATAGTAATATGCCCTGCGCCGTCCAACATCGCCGATTCCGTCAATGCACCGTCAATACCGGACATGGCCGTTCTCATAATAATCAAGTTATAGGTGCTTACCGCGCCGCCGAGGAGCAGTGCCCATCTGGTATCATACAAGCCCAGCTGCTGAATATTTAAGTATCCGGGAATCATACCGCCGGAGAAATACATGGTAAACATAATAAATATCGTCAGCACTGTCTTGCCGGGAAGATCCTTTCTGGAAAGGAAATATGCCGCAAGCAGCGTCATAATGATATTGATAAAAGTACCCAGTCCCACATAAATAATTGTGTTTCCATATCCACGCCAGATTGACGCCGTATTAAACACACGCTCATAAGCCGACAAACTCCATCCCAACGGCATAAGCAATGCGCTCTGATTACCCATCAAGAGAGCAGACTTACTGAAGGATGCGCAGACTACATACCAGAAAGGATAAATACAGGCGATCATAAACAATACCATTATGATAATATTGCACACATTAAAAATATTTTCACCACGGCTGTGTTTTACCTTGGGGCTGGAGTCCATTAAATCTAAATTTTTCTTAGCCATATTCATTTGCCTCCTTACCACAAGCTGGTCTCTGTGGTCTTCTTACTAATCTGATTTGCAAGAATAACCAAGATAAAGTTAACAACGGAGTTAAACAGACCTACTGCCGTGGAGAAAGAGAACTCACGGCTGATCAGACCCATTCGATAAACGTATGTAGAGATGATATCAGCCACCTCATAAATACCTTCATTGTACAACAGAATTGTCTTCTCATATCCTACACCCATGATCTGACCCACACGCATAATCAGCATGATAATAATGGTAGGCAGAATAGAGGGGAATGTTACATGGACGGTCTGCTTCCAACGATTTGCGCCATCCACTCTCGCCGCGTCATAAAGCTCGGAATCAATGCCGGTTAAAGCCGCCAGATATACAATCGATCCCCAGCCTGCTCCCTGCCATATATTAGAGATAACATACAACGGTATCCAAAGCTCTCCCTTTGACAGCATGTTTGCTCCGTCATAGCCAAACAGCGTAAAGAAATGAGTGATAAAACCATTAGTACCCACAAACTGACGAACCATGGAACACAATACGACCATTGAAACAAAGTGGGGCATGTATGTAATGGTCTGAACTGCTTTTGAAAATTTCTTGCTGCGCAGCTCATTGATCAACAATGCCAAAATAATAGGTATTGGGAAACCAATCAGCAAAGTAGCAAAACTCAATTTTAAAGTATTTTTCAGCAATCTCAGAAAATAATATCCGCCAAAAAAGTCCTTAAAATGCTGCAGCCCTACCCATTCACTCCCGAACACACCTTTTCTGGGACTATAGTTTTGGAACGCGATGATAATACCGTACATCGGTTTATAATGGAACAGTATATAATAAAGTATAACCGGAAGAACCATCAAGTAGACCATTTTGTTTTTCTTGATCTGCTTCCATGTGCGCGATCTGAGGGCTTGTTTATCAATTTTTACTGCCGGCGCCGAAGCGTTGTCTTTCTTCATTCCACATTCCTCCTATTGATATTGGGAGTAAAAGAGCCTGCCGCTGTCTGTACAGCAGCAGACTCCATTGACTCTTATTCTATCTAAGCTGGCTATATCAGCAAAGATTATCTGGCATTGAAACGATCCAAAGCTGCCTGCTCAATCTCAATAGCTCTCTCAATATTCATGCCCTTCAGCTGCTCAACGAAAGCATCCCAAGAAGCATCAATATCTTTTTCACCGGTAAATACTGCGGAATAGTACTCTTTTGAAGCAGTATTTACATCGGACATAATCTTCTTGAACTCGGTAGTCTCGTCTGAAGTCAAAGTAACGGGAGGCAAAATGGTCATCTGAACGTCAGTCTCATCGTTCCACATATGCAAAGCTCTCTGCTGCTGGTCGGTTGCCCAGTAAGCAATAATGTAGTTAGGATCCTGAACGAAAGCGCCACTCATGTTTGCACGACCCTTGTTAGCCATTGCAACTGCGATAGAGAGACCATCGGGGTTATTCATAATCCAATCACTGTAAGTGATCGTACCATCTGCATTTCTGGTGTAATCGGTGCCTTCTACACCGAAGTTAATTACTTCATGGCCTTGCTGGCTGTAGCAGTAGTTCAAGAATGCCGCTGCTATCTCGGGATTCTTACAGTCTGCAGTAATAACGGCATGTACCTTGGAGGTAATTGCATAGTCGGTGGAACCGCCTGCATAGTGAATCTCATCGCCTGCCTTCAATACAGGGAACTGTACACCGGTCAGCTCATAGTCAGCGCCGTAAACATCCGGCTCTTTCCATGCATTGGTATTCCATGTACCGATCTGTCCGCCGCCTGCACCATAAGTAACAATGGAAATAGGATCTGCGGATACTTCTTTAGAAGTCAGCATGTTTGCCTGACGAACCTTACTGTCATTGGTAATAATATCGGGATCCAGAATGCCGGCATCAACCCATGCTCTCATCTGTCTCAGCCACTCTTTGTAGCCTTCCTGCATGTTACCGTACATAACCTTGCCGGTCTCATAATCAACATACATACCGGAACGTACATTGTATGCGCTCAGACACAGCTGCTCCAAGTTAGCCCAGTTCTGAGTGGTAATGGGCTTAGCAATATTCATCTTCTCTTTTACATCAGTCAATACTGTGGTCCAGTCATCAATGGTCACAAGCTCGTCAAGTGAGTGGCCTGCCGCCTCGATGATATCCTTACGGAAAATAGGGCCTGATGTAGTCTGCAGATATGCGTCACCACGAGTGAAGGGGAAGCAGTAATAGTGACCGTCATCGGTTTTAACAGCCTTATCCAAGCTGGGGTTATCCTGAAGATACTGCCACAAGTCAGCCGCAGGGCCGTCAGGGGTAATATAGTCGTCCAGCCAGATCAGAACGCCGTCAGACTCTGCCGCTGCAGGACCGCCTGTATAAGATCCTGTCCACTCCCACTCAATAATGTCGGGCAGCTCGGTACTGGAAGTCATCAGGTTAAATGCGGTCTCCGTATCGGAAGTAGGTCCGATAAACTCCACTTCAATACCTGTCTTCTCCTGCCACAGCTGAGCCCACTGGGTCATCTGTACGGAATCTGTGGTTGCAGGATTGTTTGCAACGTTTCCGGGTACGGACATCCAGTAGGTAAGCTTTACACCGGCACCGTCTGCATAAGGATACTGGATGTAGTTACTTCTGGGTGTTGTCAAATGGCTGGGCTGTCCCTGCTCAGCTTCGCTCAATGCGGGGAGCAGACCATTGTTGTCGTCAGCGGGTGCCGCACTGCTGGAATCAGCGGGTGCTGCCGCGCTGCTGGATGCAGCCGCTGCACTGCTGGAATCAGCGGGCGCGCTACTGGATGCGTTGTTGCCGTTATCGCCGCCGCAGCCTGCCAGCATGGAAACTGCCAGTACGGAAGCTGTCGCAACAGACAAAAACTTCTTTTTCATTTTTTTTCCTCCTG
>Ga0137308_100451_pt1 | contig 67140 bp, 60 predicted proteins | sample Inofrocosms_June_FD_97181 | JGI IMG/M metagenome (GOLD analysis project Ga0137308, IMG submission 97181) | Mouse cecal microbial communities from Vienna, Austria - N-Acetylneuraminic and N-Acetylglucosamine D2O microcosms_June | ecosystem: Host-associated > Mammals > Digestive system > Large... | reverse complement strand
CCGGCGATCCATATACTTCAAACGGTTAAATATGTCGGCAATAATCGGATTCCGTCTCCTGGACGATACATTTCTCAAATCTAAGTCCTGCACCTTGCGTCCATCCAACATACCGCCTGGAGAGTAAATCTCCATTCTGTCATCAAACATATCGATATGAACTTCACTCCCCAATTCCAGATAATCCCTATGAATCAGTGCATTCACAATTCCCTCAAGAACAGCCGTATCCGGATAATCCGGCATCTCAATTCTTCCGTTTCCGGTCTTTCTCCATGCCTTCTTTGTATTTCTGGAAACAAAACTCATGCTGTCCTGCAAAAGATTTACAAGACCACCACTGTATTCTGCATCATCAATAGCATCAATCAGCCCTGATGCCTTGTCTAGCCCATTCCATCTCGTACAAAAAACCCTCGAATGACGAATTGGAGACTCATCTGCCAGCAATGCCCCTGTATTTGTAAGATTCCTCTCTTCGTCTATAATGCCCCAGGATTCATAATCGTTATCTTCAAAATCTTTCCCTGTATTACGCTTACATACAGAACGTAATTTTGTAAAAGCCATGTTCTTGAACTTATAATTTGAAACCAAACTGTCATAAGAACGGTTTGTTCCCTGAAGAACCAGTCGCTTGAGCGTAATATTATCCGCCGGGACACTTTCATTTCCCAAACGAATATAAGCTGTCATATTCCCCTCGCCCACATAGTAATATGGTGTTTCTTTACCCGCATACACATCAAGGAGAAGCAATTTCTTATCATCTTCCATATGAAATCGTAAATTTACTTTCGGGATAGAATCAATTCTCGTTTTGATTGTCTCACTTATAAACTCCGCATCAGATTCTGCATTTTCTAATCCGACAACTTCATCATCATTTGTAATGCCCCAAATCAAGGTGCCGCCAAAACTATTCGCAAAGGCACTGACGCTTTTCAGCCAACTCTTTACCTGCTTTCTTTCCACGCTGCGCTTCTTATCATATTCAGTTGCTTCTCCAATTAATTCCTTTGGATCAATCTGCATCAGCCCACTTCCTTTCTATTGACTACACATAAGACTCATCTACACATTTTACATCTATACGCTTTTTACCTTATTTACCAATCTGCCACGTTATACTTTTCCATAAGTTCTTTTGCCTTCGCTTCGCCTTCCTTAGTAATATACATGGACTTTGGCCGATGAGAACCCTGCCTTATGTAATCTTTTTCGTCAAGTTGGTTCAGAACGTCAAAATCATAGCCTTTCCATGCATACTTGTATATTTGTCACACCCTTGAACCCCAGTGGAGCCTTAACATTCCTACAATAACAAATTTTAATTGCTATCTGTGATAGTTGGAAGCACATCGTCCTCCACTCTTTATAACTTACGGCGCTGATTATCTTTACGCTTTCACATTGCGGCTCGGACTCCACGTCTTAGTATCGGCTACTCGCCTGGTTTTGCCAAAGTAGGAATTTCTCCTACTTATATTTCAAGTGCCGGTCTGCGCACTCCAAACTTAAACATTGTATCCTCAAAATATTTCTTTAGAGCAATCCATTACGTTATTTTTTCGGGTGATTCTTTTCAAAATCGAGTTTCGCGCAACCTCCATTTATTTTCTTTCCATTCATTTGAATATCAAACACCACTTCTTTAATGTAAGAGTTATAGATTGAAAAATATTTTTGTATGAGATAGTATAGTTGTATTTTTAGTTTAATGTCTATTTGAGCTGCTTTAACTTGTGCCTGATTAATTTCTTCACCTATAACTTTTAAATTGTTTCTTGTTAAAACATCAATTTCTGCAATTCTTTGATTATTTTGCTTAACATTTTCTAATATTGAAAAAATTTCATTATGATAAGTTTGTTCTTGCGGTGTTAACGCCCCTTTTTGATTTATAATCTGAGATTGCTTTATTGATATCAGTCTTTCATTATTTATGTTGATTTGCTGCAAATGCAATTTTTCATCTATAAGCTGTTTGCTTTGCGCCGCTATATTTAAGGCTGACACAAGATGATTCAACACAATCCTGCATTCCTCATCTATAGCAAATATTTCTTTCTGAATATCCGCCGCAAATTTTACAAGAGTTCCATAGGTTTTCATCTCACACATTGCGCAGTTCTCGCATAAGCCTCTGTCATCAAAAATCTCGGAATTAAATTTAATATTATTTATAGAAGAAAAAAAATTCCCATAAAGTCGCAAAAAATCATTCTTCATTTCTATAAAATTATCATTTTGATATAACATATTTGAAACTGTAAATAGAAAATTTTCTAGCTGATTGTATGTATCTGCAAGCACTGAGCGTTCTTTTTCCATTTTTCTATTCAAGTTGTCTTCCACCTTTATAGATGTCTGAAGATGGTTGTTTTCAATGTTCAATTTTGTTTGTAAATCATGTGCTTCCTTTTGATTCTTGTTACTATTTTTAAGTGTATACCAAAGTGAAACTAAAGCAATCATTCCAGTAAACAAAGAACCTATAATTCCACCCATAAAGTTAATTACATCATTTCCACTTGCATTTTTATAAGTAACCAAGTTATGAAACAAAGAAATAATTCCTAAGCAAGAAAACAAAATTAATGCTATTATTAGTACGACCATATGTGCTTTTGATAGTTTGTTTTTCATACTATGTCTCCCTCAAAATAATACCTATATTAATATTGTTACTTTTTTCTTTCGAAATAAACAACTATATAACAAAGCAATGACTTAGAATTATGCTATTTCCCCATTATCTCATAATAATCATCAATATACATTTCAGCTTTTTTCCTGTTTCTTTCCTTTACTTTTTCCGGGTACCAGCATGAAATACTGGTTGTAGAATAGCAAAATTCATTTGTGGGTCCGGGAAGAATCGCTGCTTCAGGGATATAAGTCCCATCTGTATCGAATATTTGTATGACCTGCCATACATCTGTTTTTTTCAGTTTATTTTCGTCCAGATATTTTTTTACTTTTGCGTATAGAATATCGCAGACATTATCTTTTGTGATTTCATCATCACTTGTGATATCGCCATTTGTAAATACAAAACGTACATGTTTTTTTCGATAAATTTTTTTGAAAATTTTTTCTAATGCAGTCTTATCAGTGCTGCCCTCAACAATAAAAAACAGTATCTTTTTTGTGGGTTTTACCATGGATTTCCTCCTCAGTCAGAAACATGTTTCTGCGGATTCTGCCTTAAAAGTTTTTCCATCTGAGGTGATAGTTTTAATTTTGGTTTGTTTTCAACATTTCCCGCTCTTCTGAAGGAATAACCAATCGTCTGAAGATCCGTATCATCGTACAAATCCTCCTTTTGTCCGCCGAGTACAATGGCTCTTATATAGAAATCGCGTTTGTTATTATTTTTTCTCTATTCCCTGCAGGCGGATATACCGGTTCCTTGCATTGGTTGTGGAACAGATGATATTGGCATGGTCCAGTTTTTCGGGAACCCGGAGATTATGTGAGGCAAAGATCAGCTGGCCCTGGGCTTCCTGACTGAGAATACCTGATAGTTCTCCCAGCAGATATTCAAATATACCAGAATCCAGTTCATCTACCGCCAAACATATCTGAGGCGAATTTGGATGATTTTTTTCCGCTGTCACTTATTTCCTCGCTGACCTTCCGGATATCGATCTGAAGGTCTGGAATGATAGCCTTTAGCGCGATATTGATGGAATCTGTGGCGCGGCATAGATGGAGAAACATATCCTCATCCATTTCGCCATGTCCACCCATAAACACAGGAAGACAGCCTTGCATGACATAGCTCCCGGTTTCACTATGGACATTAATAGGAAGCACCTGGTTGTTGTTAATTGCCCCCAGCTGATTCACTTTTATTACCTGAAAATACAGACGCCCGAAGCTGCTTAAAGCCCTGATTACGTCATATAAAATAACTGCTTCTATATCATCAGTACAAGCGGATTCTGCTAGATTTTTGACAGTAACATTGTTAAAAAAACAGATACATTTTTCTGCGCGCAATAGACTGCCAGATTCTGAATCGAATTCAAAAACGGAATGTTTTTAAAATATTTCAGTTCTGTTTTGATAATTCTTACCACATAAGAATCACTCATATTTTCACCTTTTCCGATATTTTTTGGATTTGTAATAGAATATATGCGTTATAGTATCTATATTTTAATGCAATATATACATCTTGTCCATACTTTTTCCGGAGTGTACCTCCGGGAACATCACCCTCATGAACAGTAACCTCCTGCCCTGTCTTCTTTTCCCACTATTCTTTTACAATCCCGTATCCCGCTTTTTTCCGGCACAGGCTGCTGTAGCTGATACCCAGCCGTCCTGCTGCTTCCCGGAGACTGTCGGTCTCATTGACAGCCGCCTGGATGTAGCTGCGTTCAAAGGCCTGAAGGGCTTCCCGCAGGGGCCTGACCACAGGCCCGTCCGGCGCCGGGGGGCTTTTGGCGGAATCCGTTTCCAGAACGGAATGATGAAAGTCCTGGAAGCGGCTGATATAATCCTGGATTACCTGGTCAGGGTATTCACTCAGACAGATTTTCTGTGCAAAATTCTCGATCTCACGGATATTGCCCATCCAGTCCAGCCTGGTCAGTTCCTCCATCTTATGGGAGGGAATGGCCAGGCTCTTTTTGTCGCAGTGATAGATCTCAGAATATTTTCCGATGAAATATTCAATAAAACAGGGAATCTCCTCCCGCCGCTGCCGCAGAGGCGGAATATGGATATTGGCCACACAGATCCGGTAGTATAGATCCAGCCGGAAGGTGCCTTCCCCGATCATCTCCCGCAGGTCCCGGCCGGAGGTACAGATGATGCGGGTCCGGATCTCCCTGGCTTTCAGGGAGCCCAGAGGCGTGATGGTTCTGTTCTGCAGAAAATGCAGCAGCAGAGTCTGGTTCTGGGGGGACAGCTCATTGATCTCATCAAAGAGAATGGTTCCGTGATTTGCCATCTCCAGAAGACCGGTTTTCCCCTTATTGGAGGCTCCGGTAAAGGCATTGGGAAAATATCCGAACAGCTCAGAAGCGAACAGTTCGGAGGGGATGGCATTGCAGTGGATGCATACGAAGGGGGCCTGGGCCAGAGTGCCGTTTTTCTGGATATATTCCGCCAGATGATTCTTGCCGCAGCCGCTTTCTCCGTAGATGAGAACCGAAACCTGGTTGTTGGAAAGCATATTTGCCTTGTGATAGATCCTGGTCATGGAAGGGGTCGCCAGGACGGTTCCATCCTTTTCCCATATGTTTTTTTCTCTACAATCCATAGCGTTTCCTCTTTTTGGACAGGGTTGACGGGTCAATCCCCAGTTTGCCGGCTGCCTGGGCAGCACTGGAAGTGCTTTCCAAAGCAGCCCGGATCAGTTTCTTTTCCAGAAGCTCCACCGATTCTTTCAGGGTCAGAGTCTCCAGGCTTCCCAGGGAGGCCAGGGGATCATCTGGCCGGGAGCCGTAGAACTCCTCGGGCAGCTGGTCTGCAGTGATGGTATCTGTGGGGCAGAGGACCACCAGGCTTTCAATCAGGTGCTGCAGCTCCCGGACATTGCCTGGCCAGCAGTAGCGGGAAAAGAGACGGAGCACATCGCTGGAGAGATGTTTCTTGCAGTTGTTGAGCCGGTTATAGTGGTTCAGGAAAAAGGTGGCCAGCAAAGGAATATCCGTGGGACGTTCCCGCAGGGGAGGCAGGGACAGCTCAATGGTGTTCAGCCGGTAGTACAGATCCAGCCGGAACTCGTGATCCTTGACCATCTGGAGCAGATCCCGGTTGGTAGCGCAGATGATCCGGAAGTCCACGGGGGTGGCTTCCAGCGCGCCGATGGCCCGGATCTCCTTGTTCTGGATGACCTGGAGAAGCTTGGCCTGGATATCCAGAGGCAGTTCGCCAATCTCATCCAGAAAAAGGGTTCCCCGGTTGGCAAGCTGGATCAGGCCATCCTTGCCGTTTTTGGCGGCGCCGGTGAAGGAGCCGGGAGCATAGCCGAAAAGCTCGGACTCAAACAAGGCCGGCGGGATCGTGGCCATGTTGACGTGGATAAAGTTCTCATCCTTGCGCTGACTGCTCTGGTGGATGAATTTTGCCAGCACATCCTTGCCGGTGCCGGACTCCCCTGTCAGCATGACGGAGACCGAGGTGGAGGCCAGACGCAGGGCCTTTCCATAAATGTTGAACATCTGTTTGTCGGAGATGATGATATCCTTGCCGATATTCTGGTGGATCTGGATATTGCGCAGATGGGTCTCCAGCGCCAGCGCCTGCATGGTGGACCTGGAGACTGCCTCCTGGAGATTCATCAGCTCACTGTAATTGGTGATGCTGTAGATCACAAAATCGATTTCCTTATTCTCGTTGAAGATGGGAATGGCTGTGGTCAGGACATAGTCGGTGGTGCGGTAGCGGACTACCTCCGTCTGGGACTGGCGGGTCCTCAGCACTGTGTCAATGATATAGCTTTCTGTAGGCAGGGCCACATCCTCTCTTTGGGATATCTCCCGGACATTCCGGCCAAAATAGGTCCGGATGTCAAACTGGGCCAGCTTGCTGTAGTAGCGGTTGCCCCAGATAATGACCCCTTCGTTATTGGTGATGATGATACCGATGTTCAGTTCATCGTAAACACGGGATACATCCCGCATACGAATGTAGGGGGATTTACTGCTCATATTAAGTCTCCTTTATTTTGCCCAGATTCCCGGAAGGGATCGAATGTTGAAAAAAGTCAATGATTATCTTAATATTAATAATTTTGTTGAAAAATGTCAATAAAGTAAAATAAATATAAAAAAATATGAAGAAAAAATGAAGAAGGACGGAAGAAAAATAAAAGTCAAAAATATAACGATTTTATGCGGAAAACAAGGGATTTCTCTGTTATTGAAATTACAAAAACATACAAAAAAGACGGAGAATACAGAACATGGCATGGTAATTGCTTATATAAAATAGTGTATTTCATAAAATTACTGCCCGTCTGGCAGCAGAAGTTGTGAAAACGGAATGACAAAAAAATAACTAAGGAGGGTTACTTATGCATTACGAACATCATCGCTATGTAGGAAAGATCTGTGTGGTTACAGGCGCAGCCAACGGCCTGGGGCTGAACCTGGCCCAGCGTCTGGTGGAGGAAGGCGCCCTGGTAGCAGCCCTGGATCTGGAGAAGGAGTCTCTGGAGAGAGAGTTTGGCGGGCAGAAGGAGGTGTTTGGCGTTCCCTGTGATGTATCTTCCAAGGCCAGTGTGGACGCTGCCATAGCCGCGGTGCTGGAACATTATGATCATATTGACGCACTGTTCAATATTGCAGGCGTCATCGGGCGCCAGTCTTTCCTCGACAGCACGGAGGAGCAGTGGAGAAGGGTTATTGACATCAACTTAAACGGCACCTTCTTTGTATCCCAGGCAGTCCTGCGCCACATGGTGGAGCGGGAGATCAAAGGCGTGGTGGTCAATACCAGCTCCGTGGCCTCCCAGATCGTGTCCCCAAATACCGGCGCCTACGCAGCCAGCAAGGGGGGCGTTACCATGCTTACCAAGTTTGCCGCTCTGGAGATGGCCAAATACGGAATCCGTGTCTGCGCCTTTGGCCCGGGAACCCATGCTACCAGACTGACAGAGGGTACCCGGTTGAATCCTGAGCGCTGTGAAATGTTCCTGCGCAATATTCCCCTGGGACGATTTGGAGAGCCGGATGAGGCCACCTCTGTGGCGCTGTTCTTAGGATCCGATGAGGCTTCCTACTGTACCGGACAGACCTGGATCGAGGACGGAGGAAACTGTCTGTTCTGATTCACTGATATATTCGTTACAGTTCCACATCGGGCGGACGCCCGATTCTGCTTGTCTGGCGCAGCCGGACAGAAAGAAGCCCCCATGAACAGCAGCATATTCCTGGAGTCTCCCCGCGCCTCTTTTTGGGGCTGGTTTTACGGGATCCGGGAGTATAGAAAGAAAGGAGGGTCCTATATGGACTGGCATGAGAAGTATAAAGATAAACTGACCACGGCAGCCGAGGCTGTCAGCCATATCAGATCAGGGGAGAAGATCATATTCGCGGACTGGATCGGGGAGCCGCCGGCCCTGGTGGATGCCCTGGTTGCCCGCTATGAGGAGCTTGAGGATGTGGAGATCATCCATGGGATGAGTCCGGGCCCCAATGCTTATGTGGATGAGAAATATACGGGACATTTTCACCATACATCCCTGTTCATCGGGCCTAAGTCCCGGGCAGCCTATCACGCGGGCCGTGTAGACTATCTGGGCGGAACCAATTTCCACAACTGGCCGGATATGTTCGCCAAAAACCCGGATCTGAATCCCCATTGGGCCATGATCCAGGTGACCCCGCCGGATGAGGACGGTTTCTGCAGCTTTGGAAATACCTGCTGCTTTACAGAACCGGCGGCCCGGACGGCAGACCGTATCATCGCCCAGGTCAACCCGGATATGCCCTTTACCGGCGGCAGGCTGTTTGAGCTTTCCAGGGCGGATTATATTGTGGAAGCCGTGTCCCCGCTGTATACCATCGGGCGGGCAGAGCCCAGCGAGAAGATCCAGAAGATCGCTGACTACTGCGCAAGCCTGGTAGAGGACGGAGCCACCATCCAGCTGGGAATCGGAGCCCTGCCCGACGCCATTGCCCGGAATCTGGCAGGGAAAAAGGATCTGGGGGTTCACTCGGAGACTCTGACGGAAGCCATGATGGAGCTGGTCCAGGCCGGTGTAATCACCAACAAACGCAAGACCCTCAATCCGGGCGTGTGCATCGGAGCCCAGGCGGCAGGCAGTCTGGAATTTTACAGGTTTATTGACCATAACCCTATGTTCCAGATGCAGCCGGTGGATTATGTCAATGATCCCTATATCATCGGCCAGAACTACAAACAGACCTCCATCAACGGCTGTCTGGAGGTGGATCTCCAGGGCCAGGTCAACTCAGAGACCGTAGGCGGACGTCAGTACAGCGGGATCGGCGGCCAGCTGGATCATGTGCGGGGAGCACAGATCAGTGAAGGCGGCAAGTCCATCATCGCCTTAAATTCCACAGCCAGGAATGACACGATTTCCAAGATCGTACCTTATTTCCAGCCAGGCAACATCACTACGGTTCCCCGCTATGATGTTGATTACATTGTTACAGAATACGGAATCGCGGCTCTGCGCTATAAAACTGTGCGCCAGAGGGCCGAGGCCCTGATCGCCATCGCCCATCCTAAGTTCAGGGATGAGCTGACAGAGAAGGCCAGGGAGATGGGGCTGATTCCCCTGGGAGGATGACAGGATACATAATGAAAAATAACAAACAAAAGAACCGGTGGCTGGTGCTTTTCTGTATCTGCTGCAACACGTTCTGCTTTGGCGGTGTCTATGCCTGGAGTGCCTTTTCCGGGGAGCTGGCAGCCTATATGGGCTGGGATTACAGCAGGGTGACGCTGGCCTATTCCATCATGCTGATGATGATTGCAGCCATGGGGCTGGTGGGCGGTATGCTGCTGCAGCGGTTTGGCGCCCGCAGGCTGATGATTGCGGCAGGGATTATGTGGGGGCTTGGATGGTTTGCCACCGGGTTTGCAAAAAATATTTTTATGCTTTACGTAAGTCTTGGAGTTCTGGCAGGCTGCGCCTCCGGCTTTGGGTACAATCCCGGGGTGGTGACCGCGGTCAGCTGGTTCCCGGACAAGAAAGGATTCGCCTCCGGCATGGCGGTGGGGGTCTGCGGCATGTCCTCCCTGGTTGTAGCGCCTCTGGCCAATTTTCTTCTGACCAGATTCAATGTAATGACCGCGTTTCAGATGGTGGGCGGCTTTTTCCTGGTGATTTCAGCCGCTACCTCCTGGTATATCGACGGACCGGCCCCCGGATGGAAGCCGGAAGGCTATGAACCCCCGGACGTGTCAGCCGGGACAGACGGCAGGACCTGGCGGGAAATGCTTAAAGATCCCCGGGGATATCTTCTGTGGGCGACCCTTTTATGTGCCTCCGTGGCCGGTCTGATGCTGATTGGACATGCCTCTAAGATCGGCCAGGAGGTAGCCGGTATCACGGCTGCCCAGGCAGCACTGCTGGTAGGGATTATGGCTGTAGCCAATTTCGGCGGCCGGCTGATGCTGGGTTCTCTTTCCGATGTGCTGGGGCGTCACCAGATCGTTATAGGCGTTATGCTCCTTTGTGCCCTGGATATGGTATTTTTATCCCGTGTTTCCACATTCCCGGCCTTTGTAGCGGCAATTGTGATCGCGGGTGTCTGCTTTGGCGGGACCCTGGCCACCTTTTCAGCTCTCAGCTCCGATACCTTTGGTCCCAAATACAATGGGATCAACTACAGCATCATTTTCACCGGCTACGGGATCGCGTCTTTGGTGGGGCCTAATGTGGCCACGGCGATCAAAGACGCCAGCGGCAGCTATTCAGGCGCATTTCTTTTTGCGGCTGTATGCAGCATTCTGGCCGCGGGCCTGTGCCTGACGGCAAAAGTATGGAAAGTCCGTGCAGGGAAGCCTGCACAGAATGGAGGAAGAAAATGTTAAGTGTATTAGCAATCGTAGTTCCGCTGCTTCTTCTGGTATTTCTGATCTGGAAACGGGTCAATATTGCGGTTTCTGCTTTAGTCTGTACCGGCCTTATGGCGCTGCTGTCGGGCCTGAATGTATACACTTGCCTGACGGCAGATTATATGGAAGCATTTGTCGGCTATATCCGGAGCTACTGGCCCCTGATCTTTCTGGGCGCCAGCTTCGGCAAGGCCATGCAGCTGGGAGGCGGCGCGGAGGATCTGGCAAATCTGCTGACCTCCAGGCTGGGAACTAAATACACCATCGCGGTACTCTGTTTGACCACCCTGGTGCTGGGCTACGGCGGCGTATCCTGCTATGTGATCGTGTTCGTCATGTACCCCATCGCCCTGAACATGTTCAAGAAGGCAGACCTTCCCAGGCACCTGATTCCGGCCATTGTGGCAGCAGGTTCCTTCACGGCAGTGAACTTAGGACCGGGCTCTCCTTCCGTGGTCAACAATATCCCGGTCAAATACCTGGGAACCTCTGCAACCATTCTTCCTGTTTATTCTGGTGTTCTGGCAGCTTCCTTTTTCCTGCTGGCAACCGCTTACTGTATGTGGCAGGAAAAGGTCGCGCGCAAGAAAGATGAGCACTTCAGCGTAGACGCGGAAACCTTGAAAATGATGGAAGAATACGAGAAAAAAGAGCATGGCAACGGCGCTATCGCATTCATCCCCCTGGCTCTGGTGGTCATTCCGCTGTTCTTTGGTGTGGATGTGCTCTACACGCTGCTGATGGGCTGGATCGCCATTGCCATTCTGTACTGGAAGAAGATTGACAAAAAGGTAGAGATTCTTAACTGCGGCGTGGCCGATGCCATGGGTGCCATCGTGGCAACCTCTGCAGTGGTAGGTTTCGGCGGAGTAGCCAAGCTGACAGCCGGTTACACGACCCTGATTGATGTAGCTACAGGTATGGGCGGATCTCCGCTGATCTCCTTTTCCATCGGCACGTCCCTGCTGTCTGCGGCCTGCGGTTCCGGATCCGGCGGCCTGACCCTGGCCCTGGAGACCCTGGCTCCAAAGTATCTGGAAATGGGGGTCAATGCCGGTGTACTCCACAAGATTGCATCGGCTGCCTGTATTACCCTGGATTCCCTGCCCCACAACGGCGTCATGGTGACCGTGCTTGCCTGCTGCGGCCTGACCCATAAGGAGGGCTATAAGCATCTGTTTGCCATTACGGTGGTGGGATCCATCATTATTCTGATAGAAGCAATCATTCTGGCCAGCATTTTCTATCCCATAGGCTGACCGGGATGATCATGGGAGAACGTTATGAAAGGGCTTATAGAGGACCGGCTGGCGGATCTTGGCCGGCTCTATCCCATATGGGAAAAGAAGACAATCTGGAAATTTTTTGAAACCACAGCCAGACGGTTCCCCGGGCAGGAATTCATTGGTACAGACGGGCGTGAAAGCTACTCCTATGACCGGGCCAGGAATATGGTGCTCCGTGTGGCCAAAGGGCTTCTGGCTGCTGGAGTGAAGCCCGGTGACCATGTAGCCATGCAGATCGAGAACTGTCCGGAACAGATATTTGTGGCCCTGGCAGTCAATGCAGTCCGGGCAGTGAAGATTCCGGTCAATACCTCCCTGGCGGCCAGGGAGCTGGAATTCGTCCTGAGTCAGTCTGAATCCCGGTATCTGATTACTGGGTGCAGGAGTGTGCTGGGCAGGGAGGAAGCTGGTGAGGACGGGGAACGTCAGGCTGTATCAGACAGCAAAAAAGTCTCGTTAGAGCAGGTGATTATGCTGGAGGGCGGAAGCTGTCTGGGGACAGATGTTTTGGTGACAGAGTGGGAGGCATTTCTGGAGGCCGGAGAGGGGCAGAGCCTTCCGGACAATGACCAGGAAGTCTATGCAGATGAGGTATGCGACATCATCTATACATCAGGAAGCACCAGGGCCCCCAAGGGGGTGATGCTTACCCACGATATGCTGATGCGTTCTGCCTTTGCCAGCTGTATAAACCGCGGCTTTGAGACCGGACGCAGGATCTTTGTGCCCCTTCCCATGTTTCATGTATATGGCTATGTGGAAGGGCTGCTGGCAGCAGTCCTGGTGGGTGGAACCGTGCTTTTGCACCCTGGGAAATTTCTGGCCGAACCGGTTCTGGACTATATGAAACGAAGCCGTGCCAATGATATCTTAAGTGTCCCGGCACAGATGATCGCGCTGGTCCGGTATCTGCAGGAGCACCCGGGGAGTCTTCCGGAGCTTCATGCGGTTTATTGCTCTGCTTCTGTCTGTCCGGCCTGGGTCTGGCCCGGAATCCGGCAGGCCCTGGGGGTTTCGGATGTAATTACCGGTTACGGGATGACAGAGGTCTGCGGCGCTTCCATGCAGACGGCGCCAGATGACAGCGACGAGATACTAAAGACCCGGGTAGGGAAGCTGCTTCCGGGCGGATGCAGCGGCCTGCCGGAGTTTGGGGGCTGCCAGCTGGAATACCGGGTTGTGGATACACGGACAGGCGCGGTATGTGCAAAAGGAGAAACCGGCGAATTGTGGTGCCGGGGGCTGGTGGTTACTGCGGGATATTATAACCGTCCGGAGGCAAACCGGCGGGTATTCACAGAAGACGGATGGTTCCGGACCGGAGACTGCGGATATTTTGATGGGGCGGGGTATCTGGTCATGGCGGGCCGTGTGGATGATATGTACAAAATTAACGGAGAGAACGTATCGCCCAAATTTCTGGAGGATGTGCTGGGCAACTGTCCGGAGATCTGCCATGTGGAGGTGGTAGGGGTTCCCCATGAGAAGCACGGATATGTGGGGGCAGCCTTTATCCAGCTAAAGGAGGACAGCCCGGAGAACCGGAGGCGGGCGGAGTGCTACAGCCAGGAGCATCTGGCCAGATTCCAGGTGCCCAGATACTTTATTTATCTGACAGCCCCGGACTGGCCCCGTACCTCCACCGGGAAGGTACAGAAGTTCCGGCTGGTGCAGATGGCAGAAGAGGCGGCACGACAGAAGCGGTAACGCTACAGAAGCAGTTATATGACAGAAGTGGTGAGACGGTAGAAACCGTAACACGGCAGAAGCAGCTACACAGCAGCAGTTCAGCCAGATCTGCGGCAGGCCGCGCTGGCCACAGGAAAGCATAATATAAGATCAGACTAGGAGGAAAATTAGTATGAACAAATATGCATTAACAGAAGATCAGGTGATGATTCAGGAGCTGGCAAAGAAATTCGCGGATGAAGTGGTGGCAGAGACTGTCACAGACCTGGACCGGCGCCACGCATTTCCGGAGGAAGAGGTAAAGCAGTGTGGGGAAATGGGATTTATGGGCATCTGTGTTCCCGAAGAGTACGGTGGAGCCGGTATGGATCATCTGAGCGACATCCTGGTTATGGAGCAGATTGCCCGCCATTCCTCTTCCCTGGCTTCCATCATTGATGCCCATGCATCCCTGGGGAGCACCCCGATCCTGCTGGCAGGAACCGAGGAGCAGAAGCAGAAATACCTGGTTCCGGCAGCCACCGGTGAGGCTTTGTGCGCTTTTGCGCTGACCGAGCCCCAGTCCGGCTCCGATGCAGGGCAGATCCGCACCAGGGCGGTCCTGGAGGGAGATGAGTGGGTGATCAACGGCACCAAAGCCTTCATTACCAACAGCACCTATGCATCCACCTTCCTGGTGGCAGCCAAGACGGATCTGGAGGCAAAGGGCAGCAGGGGGATTTCCGTGTTTATTGTGCCTGCGGGGACACCTGGTCTGGAGATCGGAAAACCGGAGGAGAAGATGAGCAACCGCAGTTCCTATTCCTGCCCGTTGACATTTATGGATGTCCGGATTCCCAGGGAGAACCTGCTGGGTGAATTAAACCGGGGCTTTCCGCTGTTTATGAAGTGTGTGGACAGCGGGCGGATCGCTATATCTGCAGTGGCAGTGGGTATGGCGCAGGGTGTTCTGGAGCGGGCAGCAAAATACTCCAAGGAACGGGTGACCTTTGGAAAACCCATCTGTGAGAACCAGGCCATCGCCTTCAAGCTGGCGGAGATGGCCACAGAGATCGAGGTGGCACGGGCCATGCTGTACAATACGGCCCGTTTAAGCGACAGCGGACTGCCCTTTGGCACGGAAGCCACTATGACAAAAATGTTCTGCTCCGAGATGTGTGTGCGGGTCTGCGATATGGGACTCCAGATCATGGGCGGATATGGCTTGTGCGATGAATACCAGGGGGAGCGGATGTACCGTGATGCCAAGCTTCTGACCATTGGCGAAGGCACCTCGGAGATCTGCCGCATGGTAGTGGGAAGAGCGGTGCTGAAAGAGTATTAATATGTCCCGCAAACGGTGGCGCACAGCCGTCGGAAAGCAATTACAGACAACAAACACGACCAAAAGCGGAAAAGGATACATAGCAGACCGGTTTATCCGGGCAGGGAGGGATTAATTAATGAAACGTTCTTTTTTATATCTTAGTGAATTTCAGGTGGGGGATAAGTTTACCACCTTGTCAAGAACCGTGACCGAGACTGACGTGGTACTGTTTGCAGGCATCACAGGTGATAACAATCCGATCCATACGGACAAGACCTATGCAGAGAGTCTTCCTTTTAAAAGCCGGATCGCCCATGGCCTTCTGGGGGCAGGGATTGCCACCGGCCTTTGGGGGCGTATGGGGCTGGTGGACGGCTCAGCCATCGCTGCCTTAAGCACAGAATGGAAATTTGTGGGAGCCATTAAAATCGGGGATACCATCCACTGCGAAATTGAGGTGCTGGAGGCAAAGCAGTCCAAGTCCAAGCCGGACAGGGGGATTCTGAATATCCAGTACCAGATTATCAACCAGGACGGTGTGGTATGTCAGGTGGGAAGCATGGCCACTATGCTCTACTGGGCGCCGCCGGCAGAGGATTAGAGTGTGTCTGAAAATTGCTTTCTGGCAGATGTGCGTCACAGTTTGTGGGACACCGAAGGCGCCCCTTGTGGGGATTTGGGCCAAATGAAGGGCGCATAGTGGGCTATGTAACCTGAATTTGGCCCAAATATACCGCAAAGTGGGGCGTACAGATGCCGGGAATGAGTTTTCAGACACGCTCTGGAAGAGGATTACCATAAAATCAGAAAAAAGAGGTGTTTTGAATGAATATACTGGTTTGTGTGAAACAAGTTCCGGATACGACAGAGATCAGGATTGATCCGGTTACCAATACCCTGATCCGTGCGGGGGTTCCCAGCATCGTGAATCCCTTTGATGCTTATGCGCTGGAGATTGCTGCCAGGATCAAGGATGTGACGCCTGATACAAAAATAACCCTTTTGTCCATGGGGCCGCCCCAGGCGGCAGCTGCTCTGAAAGAATGTCTGGCAGTGGGAGGCGACCAGGCTTTTCTGGTCAGTGACCGTGCTTTTGGGGGCGCGGACACTCTGGCGACCAGCTACACTCTGAAATATGCCATTGACAAGCTGGAGGCATTACATGGCGCTTTTGACCTGATTTTCTGCGGAAAGCAGGCTATTGACGGCGATACGGCCCAGGTGGGGCCGGAGATCGCGGAGCATATGGACTGTCCCCAGATCACCTATGGGGTAGAAGCCAGGGTGGAGGGAAATGAAGTATTTGTAAAAAGGGAGACCAGGGAGGGCTATGAGATCCTGGCGGCTAAGCTGCCCTGCGTGATCACAGTGACCAAGCCATCCTTTAATCCCCGCTATCCAACCATCAAATCCAAGATGGCTGCCAACCGGGCTGCCATCACGACCCTGACGGCCAACGATATCTCCGTGGACAGTACGAGGATTGGCCTGAAGGGTTCTCCCACCAAGGTAAAGAAGAGCTTTACACCGCCGCAGAAGCAGGGCGGAGTCATTATCTCGGAAGAGACCTGCGAAGCATCGGCCGGAAGGCTTTTTGAACTTTTGAATACCGCAAATGTGATATAGGAGGGATAAGATGGAAGCTCTGAGCAAGGATTTATGGGTATTGATTGAGACAGGAGAGGACGGATCTGCCAAAAGTGTAGGTCTGGAGCTTCTGAATCCCGGACGGCGGCTGGCAGACGCCCAGGGAGGCGCCCTGGTGGCTGTAGTAATAGGTTGTCAGGCAGAACCGGCGGTGAAGGAAGCTGCCGCCTATGGGGCAGACAGAATCATCCTGGTGGACGGCCCCGAATACCGGCATTATACGACAGATGCTTACGCAGATGCCTTATATACCCTGGTAACCAGATATGGGCCCACGACCATGATGATCGGCGCTACTAATGTGGGCCGTGATGTGGGTCCCAGGCTGTCCTGCCGCTTGAAGACCGGTCTTACGGCTGACTGTACAGCTGTGGATTATGATGAGGCCACCGGCAATATTGCCTGGACACGTCCCACCTTTGGAGGCAATCTTCTGGCAACCATTATGTGTCCGGAGCACCGGCCCCAGATCGGCACTGTGCGCCCTGGCGTTTTTAAAAAAGGAGAGCGCATTCCGGATAACCAGCCGGAGATTATCCGGGAGGAGATCCACATCACGGCAGACCGGATCCGCACCCGTGTGGTAGAGGTGATCCGGGAGCTGAATGGGGAAAACATCAATCTGGAAAGTGCAGAGGTCATTGTTTCCGGTGGACGGGGGGTAGGCGGTCCGGAAGGCTTCGCTCTCTTAAAGGAGCTGGCAGATCTGCTGGGCGGTGTAGTAGGTGCGTCCCGCGCCGCCGTGGATTCAGACTGGATCGGTCATGTACACCAGGTAGGGCAGACCGGCAAGACCGTGGGACCAAAGCTTTATATAGCCTGCGGAATCTCCGGGGCCATCCAGCATGTGGCTGGTATGAGTGGTTCCGGCACCATCGTGGCCATCAATAAAGATCCGGATGCACCCATCTTCCAGATTGCGGATTATTCTGTGGTGGGGGATCTTAAGCTTGTGATTCCGGCCCTGATCAAAGAGATAAGGGAGAGCAGGAAGTAACGTACAGTTCACGGGGCGTGGGAAACCAGATGAAAACAGATATGGTATATACAGAACAGGTTCTGGGAAATACGGGCTGTCTCTTTTTAAGAGGCAGCTGTATTCCCTTTTATGAGATAAGCAAAAAGGAGTGGATCCTGCTGGATTCAGGTTCCCGCTTTGTACGGCAGGAGCTGGAGGACTATCTGCGGGAGCATGGGATCCGCATTCGGGCAGTGGTGTGCAGTCATGCCCATTTTGACCACATGGAGAATAACCGGTATCTGCAAAAGACCCAGGGGGCAAAGATTGTCATGTCTGTCCTGGATGCGGGAATTGTGCAGGATCCCACGTCTTTAAAGACCTGCTTCTATTCCTATAGCAGGCAGGAGAATGAACGGTATAACCGGGAAATGATCTGCAGGGCAGACCAGATCTTTGGGCCATGGCAGCAGGAGGAAAACAAGAATATAAAGCTTGAGGTGGAGGGAGTTTCCTTTCAGATTCTGCCCCTTCCCGGTCATGCGGCCAGCCATGTAGGCTTTGTGACTCCGGATGGGGTGGCTTATCTGGCGGACAGTGTATTCAGCCCGGATCCATCGGGAACAGAGCGGCTTGCCTATATGCTGGACTGGGGACAGTCCTTTAAGACCATGGAGACTATCCGGGGATATGATTATGAACGCTGCATTCTGGCCCATGGCGGGGTCTATGACCAGATCCGGCCCCTGGCAGAGGAAAACAGAAACCGGTTTGGCAGGATGCTGGAGGGATTTCAGGAGCTGTTTGTCAGGGAGTTTACCCAGGACCAGCTGCTGGAAAAGGCTGCAGGACGGTATCATTTTACCTCGGAGAATTATGAAAAGGTCTGCCTGTTCGAGCGGGTGATCCGGTCCATGACCGAGTATCTTTTGGAACAAGGCAGAATCAGCAGGAAGAGCCGGGGCGGGATCCTGGTATATGGGCCGGAAGAGAAGGGCTGCATGTAGAAAAGGATAACCATCCGGATCATGGAAAGCAACAGATGGAGGAAAGGAGAGCTTTGTGTACGAACCACTGTTTCAGCCGATGAAGATCGGCTCACTGGAATTGAAGAACCGGCTGGTCATGCCGGCTATGAACAGCCATTATGCAGATGCCGGACATTATTTTACAGGTCAGGCCCTGAATTATTATGGGGAGCGGGCTCTGGGCGGGTTCGGACTTTTGATTACGGAGTTTTTATGTGTCAGTGAGGAGGGGCTGGCTTATCCTATGCAGGCGGGCATCTATGATGACCGGTTTATTCCCACCCTTTCCAGACTGGCGGAGCGGATTCACCAGAATGGGGGAAGGATTTTTGCACAACTGCACCATGCCGGGAGAATGCAGGGAAAGGGGAGTACCAGCCTCATGGCCGTAGGGGCCGGCAGTATCCCGGACAAGGCCAATCCCATCCCGGTTCATGAGCTGGGGGAGGAAGAAGTGGCAGAAGTGGAGCAGAGATTTGTGGAGGCGGCCGTCCGGGCCCAGAAGGCAGGATTTGACGGGGTGGAGATCCACGGTGCCCACGGCTATCTTCTGGCTCAGTTTCTGTCCAGGGGAGTCAATAAACGGGCGGATAAGTACGGCGGTTCTGTCACGGCACGGGCCAGGATCGTTTGTGAGATCATCCAGGGAATCCGCAAAGCATGCGGGGCGGACTTTCCTATAGGAGTGCGGATCAGCGGGGATGAAGGCTATGAATCAGGAAACAGGATTCAGGACGCGGTGGTTCAGAGTATGCTTTTTGAGGCAGCGGGGGCGGATGTGATTCATGTCTCCCATGGAATCCCTATCCATTCCTATCATACTCCCAGCGGATTCAATATCAGCAATGTGCGGCAGGTCAGGGAGGCAGTCTCCATCCCGGTCATCGGGGTAGGGCGGATGAATGATCCAGGCCTGATCCTTGGCGCCCTGAAGGTGGGGACCATGGACTTTGTGGCCCTGGGCAGGGAGTCGGTCTGTGATCCCCATCTGCCGGAAAAAATCCGGGAAGGACGTCTGGAAGAGATTTTCACCTGCACCGGCTGTATGCAGCGGTGTCTGTATCCGGATTCTTTTGAAGAGGGCTTTGGAATCTCCTGCATGATCAATCCCTTCAGCGGCAGGGAAGGGGTGTGGGAGATCCGAAAGGCAGAGAACCCGAAGCGGATCGGCATCGTGGGAGCCGGACCGGCCGGTCTGGAGGCGGCCTGGATTCTGGCCAAAAGAGGGCATAAGGTGACGGTATATGAGAAGGAAGCCCAGGCAGGAGGCCAGTACCGTCTGGCTGCGGTTCCGCCCATGAAACAGGAGCTGGCCGGAACCATTTCCACCTACCGCACCTTGTGTGAGAAATATGGGGCCCGCATCTGCTATGGGGTCACAGCGGACAGAAAGCTGCTGGAGGAGGAAGGCTTTGATGAGATCATCCTGGCCAGCGGTGCTGTGCCTCTGGTGCCTGAGATTGAAGGAATCCATGGGGAAAATGTGTACCTGGCAAATGATGTCCTCCGGTTCCAGGTACAGATCCGGGATCAGGCAGTACTGGTTCTGGGGGCCGGACTGGTGGGAGCGGAGACAGCGGAGGTGCTGGCTGGTTACGGCAACCGGGTGACCCTGGCAGATATGCTGGATACCATAGCGCCCCAGGCCCCGGCCAGACCCAGAGAGAATCTGCTGGCCCGTCTGGACCAGGGGAAGGTTTCATTCCAGTCCGGCTGCCGGGTACTGCGGATTCTGCCGGACGGGGTTCTCTGTGAGAAGGATGGAGCAGCCGTGGAGCTGAAAGGCTTTGACGCTATCGTCCTGGCCTTTGGTTCCAGGCCGGATACCCGTTTGTATGAGGAACTGGGAGACTGGACCAATGTCCGCCGGATCGGAGACAGTATGGAAGCGGCAGATGGAAAGAAGGCGGTCTATGAGGCCGCGAAGATGGCGATCGAGCTGTAAGGTACCTGGGGTGCCAGCTTCCTGATTCAAAACAGCGGTAAAACTATTACAACTTACCGCTGTTAGAATGATTCATGGTTCCCTACTGTTGGACAGATACAAAGCGGATTGTAGATTCTCTTGCGATGACACGGGACTCTAATTCGTACATATTGATAATTGACAGAGTCCCCAAAAACCATTAAAACGGATTAAAAAGTGATAAAAAGGTTTAAATCGGTTAAAAATGTGGTATAATGGGTAAAACGGATAAGGAGGTACGCATATGGAACTTAGAGCAGAAGAGGTCTTCCGTCCTGGAGCATTTCCCGAATACACCTATATATCACGAAAATCTGCCGTTTCCGACCTGTCTTATGAATTCCGGCTGATGCAGGCCATCAAGGTATCGGGATTCCTGACTTCTCTGGTTGGCCCTTCCAAAATGGGGAAGACCATTTTATGTGAAAAAGTCATCGGATTTGAACATATTGTGGAAGTTTCCGGAGCAGACTTTGATGAAGATACGGATTTCTGGAAGCTGGTTTCTGCCAAAGCGGGGCTTGCATACGAAGGCCAGTTTGCCTCTGAAAAACAGATCCCCAGCACCAGCGATAAATATACCAAAAAGGAAACCTTCTCCCTGACCAAGGATAAGATTATACAATATTACAAGGAACATGACCTGGTTCTGGTCATAGACGACTTCCACTATGCCCCGGAGGGTAAACGGATGCAGATTGCCCAGCAGCTCAAGGATGCCATCCGCAGGGGATTTAAAGCCATTGTGGTCTCCCTCCCCCACCGGGCAGACGAAGCAATCCGCCAGAACGCAGACCTTTCCGGGCGCCTTAGCCTCATCAATATGGAACCGTGGGAAGTGGATGATCTAAAAGAGATTGCGAAGCTGGGATTTGGAAAGCTGGGCATTTCCATGGAGGACTCCATTGCGGCACAGATTGCGGTAGAAAGTCTTTCCTCCCCCCAACTGATGCAGTATATCTGCCTGAATATCTGTACCATGCTGGAAATGTCCGGGAAAGAAGACCGGCAGATCCGGCAGGAGATTCTTAAGACCGCTTATCACTACACCACCGCAAACTTTGAATATGGGGATGTGGTCTCCCTGATGCAGAAAGGGCCGAACACCCGCGGCAAAAGCCGGAACACCTTCCAGACTGCCGATGGACAAAACCATGATATTTATGAGCTGATTGTAAAATCCATTGCGGAAAATCCTCCCATTATGAAGCTGGAATTTGAGGATGTAAAGGAACGGATCTATCGTCTGCTTGCAGATGACTGCAAAAAACCTTCTCCGCAGATGATTCGGGAAAGCCTTGCAAAGCTGAAAGAACTTCTATATGGCAGAGAAGATATTTTCAAGGTACTTGACTGGAAGGAAGGGAGTCTCTACATTTTAGATCCCTTGTTCCTTTTCTATCTGCGATGGGGAGGCGCTCTTAAAGACAATGTTTAACACTACTATAACCAGTGTACAAGATGCGATTACAAGACTGAAAAATGTAAAAGACGGCCAGGAATTTTCCCTTTTACGATAAATTCCAAGAAGGGATTTGTTGGCGGAAAGGAAGCTTTTATTTAAGTGAATAAAATATCAATTCCTATTTCAAATATCAAAAAAATGATTTGGATAATATCCTTGTTTTACCTACACCAAAAGCAGAGCGTGGCTTGTTGGAACATGTGTATTTAAAAAAATATTTTGGTGTGAAATTTTGTACTGATGAAAAACGAAGTGATTTTCCATTTTTCTGTGATACTATATTTTCGATGTTTGCGGTTGACTTATATGGAAATTGTATTGGAACACTTGGCGATGTGGGAACACTTGCGGATGATAATTATAAAGTAGGGGTAATAAATCCTTTAAAAAAGAATTTCGGGACAATAACAGATAGTATTCATGAATTTTTGGAATTATATATTTTGTTTCCCAAATGGTATTCAGAAATAACCAAAGAGCTTTCCACAGAGGAATCATCTATAATTTCAGAAGAGGCAGTAACGTATCTGTCGAGTCGATTTAAACTTGAGCAGCACTGTGATTTGATAAAAAAAACGCAGACGAACATTCAAAATACAAATTTTCTCGTTTATGAGAAAAAAGGAAATATGAAACAGTATTACAAATTGATATGTGATTAGAAATTTGAATATTACCAGTTATTTTTATATGTGTGCGGAGGGCCTCAAGACAGAAGGTGGTTTTTCTTTCAATCGTATTCCAATTTAATTATCTCGCAGAAACTTCCAATATATTATATGCACCACTGACACAAATAATATTCGCTTGACATCTGAAGCGGAATGCGCTATTGTTATAAAAAATAAATAGGGTGTGTCCGGTTATGTATGAGGTTTTCACAATAACCGGACAGATATTCAGAATTCTAGGGGAGCTCTTCCGGGAGCTGAGAAGGCCTTGTGCCAGACCCTTTGAACCTGATCTGGTTAATACCAGCGGAGGGAAGCAATTCTGGGGTATATTTGATAATTATATAAATTCATGATCAAATATGCTCTGCATGTCTTTGTATGCAGAATGAGTGCATTATAGCGCATTTCTGCGTGGCCGGTTATTATTCTGGCAGTTACATGTGATGAGAGGATGCTTTTTCCCTGGAGAAAAGGCATCTTTTTTTGTGCCTTTCTCCGGCCGCTGTCCGGGCGGAACCTGATCATTCCCGGAATTTCCCTGGAATCTGAAAGCCCCGGAGAAAGGAAGCTGTAAGATGGAAAACACAACCAGAACCACAATTACCAACACGACCACCGGTACCCCCGCCTGCTGTAGCTGCAGCCGGGATGACCTTCCCTGGAAGGGGAGGGGAACCACACTGGATATCTCAGGCTGCCGGTTCTCCCTGTATCCTATGACGGATGATTTCGTCAGCATTATTCTGGGAGCCCTGGAGAAAACGGATACCTCCGCAGTCTGGAGCCAGTCCGACGCTCTCTCCACCGTATACCGGGGGAAGCTTCCCTATGTGGCCGATGCGGTGCGGGGCCTGTTCGTAAACGCATGGAAGGAAGGGGTACATATGGCCCTGGAAGGCCAGTTCTCCAAAGGCTGCCCAGGGGACTGCGACGGCGACAGCCTGCTGAACAGGGAGGGGCCGGTGCCCAATCTGCCTGCCATTCAGGATCAGCATTTCCCGGTTCTCTGCAAGCTGGCACTGTATCCCATGGGCGTGGGCAACTACATTGACGAGATCGCCAGGGTGTGGCGGATGGCCGAGACTGCGGGTCTGGAGCCTGCATCCATCCACTATGCCACCCGGATTCACGGGGATGTCCACGCGGTCTTTGATTATCTGGAAGCCGTGTGTAAGCTGATGCAGGAGTCAGTTCCCCATTATATTCTGCATTTCACTTTGTCGGTCAACAGCCCGACCCAGGAGGGGTAAAGAAAAAGCCCTCAGGCGGGGAAAACGGCGGACGCAGGCACAACTGACCTTCCGGTTACCCTGCCCAAGTCACCACAGAATCACAAAATCACCATTAAGAATATGAAGGGATAAAACATGGAAAAGAAAACAAATACATGGAAACTGAAAGAAATCATCCTGGTGGCGATGATCTGTATCGTTTTTGGAGTCGTCTACCTGGCCGCCGTCTATCTTGCCTCCTTCATCGCCAGCGCCCTGACGCCCTTTGGCCTCTCGCCTTTGGGCAATGAGCTGGTGTTCGGCGTATGGTTCATGGCGGCCACCTTGTCCGGCTACATCCTCCAGAAGCCCAGTGCAGCCATCGTCTCCGAGGTGATCGCGTCGGTGATCGAGGTGCTCCTTGGCAACTGGTTCGGCCCCATGGTCATTGTGGCAGGCATCATCCAGGGCGCCGGAGCGGAGATCGTCTTCGCGGCAAACAAATACCGCAAATTTGACGGTATGGTCATGTATTTTGCATCAGCCGGAGCCTGCGTCACCAGCTTTCTCTGGAGCTTTGTGCGCTCCGGCTATGGCAAATTCTCCATCCCGTTTCTGGCCATGCTCTTTGTGATCCGCCTGATCAGCTCCCTGGTCTTTTCCGGATTCATATGCAAGATGACCGGTGACGGTCTGGCCAGAATGGGACTGCTGAAAGGCTATGAGCTGGGGAGAAGCCATGAGTAAGCTGCTTTCCTGCGAGAATCTCACCTTCTGGTATGATCAGAAGAAAGCGCCGGTATTTTCCGGGATCTCCTTTTCCGTCAGCCAGGGGGAAATGGTTCTGCTCATGGGCCCCTCCGGCTGCGGCAAAAGCACCTTTGCCTACTGTATGGCCGGTCTTTATCCTGAGTATGCGGGACATATGGAGGGGAACATTTATCTGCATGGGGAAATGGCTGTCACGGGGAAGCTGCCCTCCGGTTCCTGTGGCGCACCGGATGTGTCTGCCGGAAAATACATAGAAACACAGAAATATCCCCTTTCCGGTTATGGCCCCGCAGCCCGTGCCCGGAAGCTTTCCATTCTGTTTCAGAATCCGGATAACCAGTTCTGCATGGACCGGGTGGATCACGAGGTGATGTTTGCCCTGGAAAACATGAATTTCCAGGGCGATATCCGTAGGCGGGCCCGCAGCCTTCTGGCCCAGGTGGGCCTTCTGGAGGAAGAAATGTCTCCGATCCGCATCTTATCCGGGGGCATGAAGCAGAAACTGGCTCTCTGCACCGCTCTGGCCACGGAAGCGCAGATGCTGGTGCTGGATGAACCCTTTGCAAACCTGGATCCCGCCTCCTGCGCGTCCCTGGCAGCCCTGCTTGCAAAGCTGAACCGGCAGGGCACCACCCTTCTGGTGGTAGACCACCGCCCGGACTGGTGGCGTCCTTTTCTGTCAAGGGTTGTGTTCATGGAGAAGGAGGGTGATCTGGATGCTGCCAGCATGAGTCCCCAGGAATTCGAGACAGGGAAGGAAGCATTTCTGGCCAGGGGGCTGTTCTATGATGATGACTGGCTGGGGGGGATCCGGCTCTCCAGAAGAAGCGGCTGTGTAGAAGAGACTGCTTTTAGGCCGGATGCTCCAGGCGCTGGCAGTACGGGGCAGGATGCAGCAGGACCAGATGCAGCAGGACCAGATGCAGCAGGACCAGATGCAGCAGCAGGACCAGATGCGCCGGAATCAAATGCTCCAGATCCCGCAGGAGGCTCCGGAAAACAATACATATCTGACAGTCATCCATGCCGTAAGCCGGAAACCGTATGGAGCGATACTTCCGGTTCTGGTGAGATTATGGTAAGCGCAGAGAACCTCACCATCTTTCACGGCAAAAAGCCCTTTATGGAGAAGCTTTCCTTCCAGATCCCAAAGGGAAGTGTCACCGCCCTGGTGGGAGCCTGCGGCAGCGGCAAGACCACGCTTCTCCACGCCCTTGCCGGAATCGGCAGATATAAGGGAAATCTCCAGATTCATGGCCGGACAGCTAAAGGAAGCCTCTGGGGCCGTGGCCGGACAGCTAAAGAAAGTCTTCAGGCCAACGGCCGGACAGGCCTGGTCTTCCAGAATCCCAGGTTTCAGTTTCTTGGACAGACGGTAGAGGAGGAGATCCTCATGACGCTGGAGGCCACAGAGCGCGGAAGGAGAAAGCCGGATAAGAGAGAAATGACAGCAAACAGCAAGGAAACGGGCCAGAGATGGCAGACGGATGGAACGGGATCGGACCAGAAAAGGCAGACAGATAGAACGGGACCGGGCCAGGAGAAACAGGCAGATGCAGCCGTTGGAAATCCGCCCGGACAGATACAGCAAAAAGAAAACATACTCACCCGGAAGGCCCATGAACTTCTGGCCGGGTTCGGACTCCTTCCATATATAAAGGATTCCCCCTACGCCCTGAGCCAGGGGCAGCAGAGGCGTCTGGCGCTTCTGGCTATGCTGGTCTGCGACTGTTCCCTGATGCTTCTGGACGAGCCAACCTACGCCCAGGATGAACAGGCCACCCGCTTTATCCTGACACTTTTGGAGCAGCAGGTTGCCCAGGGACTGACGGTGATCATGGCCACCCACGATCTGGCCCTGGCCGAAGCATTTGCCGACCAGGTCTTTCTGGTAGATAAGGGAAACGTCCGGGAGCTGTCTGCCAGTGAGCTGCAGGAATACATGCACAGAGCTATGCCTGGACATGCGTCTGACTGCCTTCCCGTAAATGGAGTCAGGAATTTTCGGGAAGGTACTTGCTGCAATACGCCGGAGGGAGGAAATGCCAAATGAAGAAACTGAATCCGGGATGGAAGCTATTGAGTCTGATCATCGCCTCTCTCCTTCTGTCTACGACCTTTCATATCCGCCTGAATCTTCTGGTGGCAGCCGTCTGCCTGACCGTCACCTTCTGCACACCGGGGGTGGACCGGCGGCGCCTTCTGCTGTCCATGATCCCGTTTCTGCTGGCAGCCCTGGGCATGTTCACTGCCGGACTTTGCTTTGGCTCCGGGGGTGGCACGGAAGGGGTAGCGGTCAGTGCCTTTGGCCAGCGGATCCTGTATGCCAGCAACCTGACCACAGCCATGCAGCTGTCCTCCCGGATCCTGGCCTATGGCGGTCTTGGAATGCTGTATGCCTTTACCTCCAATGCCTTCGAACTGGTCATGAGCCTGATGCAGCAGTTTAAGCTTCCGCCCAAATTCGCCTACGGAATCCTGGCAGCCTATCATTTCTTTCCGGTGGTTCAGGAGGAATATTTCATTGTAGGCTCTGCCCTGAAGGTCCGGGGGGTCAAGGCTGGCCCGGTTTCGCCAAAACGGCTCTTTCCCATGTTGGTCCAGGCCATGGAGCGTTCTGAAAGTCTGGCCATGGCTATGGAATCCCGGGGCTTTGAGGAGAATGCGCCGCGGGCAGTGGCATTTTCCGTGCCGGTGGGACTGGCGGATTATCTGTTCCTGGCTGGACTTAATGGGGCGATCCTGGCAGGGCTGACATTATTATAAGGAAACGGAGTATAGGGAGGAAAGAAAAGGATGATACAAAGCAAACGGGCAGAATGGGAGCAGGCGTGCCGCAAATGGCCGGATCTGCCGCCTTTTGTCCTTTTAAAACTCAGCATGACATGGCATGGCGCGGTGTTGTCAGAGCAGGCCTTGGACCGTCTGCAGGAGCCGGACTACTGCTTCGGGAAGCTGGAACCCTTCGGGATCCGGTTCCATGGCCGTCCGTCCGGGAAGGTGATGCCAGGGGCAATCCTGCTCCGGGACGGAACCAATGTCTATATCAATTATGGGGAGACCTACACGGATCCCTATCAGATCGACTGGAATCCGGAGACAGAAGAATTTTTGCTGAAGGAGGGGGAAGAGGTCATTGACTGTCTTGATTTTGTTCCCCGCCCGGATTTTTACGGGAAGGTCACCAGCCGCGGGACGTCCATGGAAGCGGTGGCAGAGGCCCGGGCCCAGAAGCTGATTATGACCGCGTTTCAGAGGTGCCGTTTGTGGGAGGGCGGTGACCAGTGCCATTTCTGCGCATTTTTCTCCGGCGGGAACAGTCTGGGGATCGTGGACTGTGAGGATGTCTTTGAGACGGTCCGGGAGGCACTGAAGGAGCCGGGAAGATTTCAGGAAATCTATGTGTCCGGCGGGACGGATTTTGGCGGTCAGCCGCCGTTTTCCCAGGAGGTGGAGCGGTATATCCGGGTGCTGCAGGCAGCAGGACGGAATTTTGACGGGCGTTTTGCCAGCCAGCTCATGGCCCCGGCCTATCCCAGGGAGGTGCTGCGCCAGATCTATGACGAGACCGGACTCACCAGCTACTGTCCCAACATTGAGGTATGGGACAAACGGCTGTTTGGCATTTTATGTCCAGGTAAGGAGAAATGGATTGGGCGTGACGCCTGGATCCGGCGGACCATTGACGCGGTAGAAATCTTTGGAAAAGGAAATGTGTGCACCCAGGTGGTGGCCGGAGCAGAGCTGGCCAGACCTTATGGTTTTGAGACCGTGGATCAGGCTCTGAAATCCAATCTGGAGGCCTGCGAGTTCTTCGCCAGGGAAGGCGTCATCTGTCTCAGCACAATCTGGCGGCCTCACCGGGCGGCCCGTCTGGGATTCCAGCCCATGCCGCCGCTGGAGTATTATATCCGGCTGGCCAGGGAATTTCATGAGATCCGCCGCAGCTATGGTCTGCGGACAACGGACGACGACTACCGCCACTGCGGGAATCATCCGGACAGCGATCTGGAGCGGATGGACGGAACGGAAAAAGAAGCAGGAGAAAAAACAAGGATAGATATAGGAAACAGAAAGTCCTGGGCTCCATTGTCAGAAACAGCAGTCCGGATGCTGGCTGATCCGGCATGTCGGAAGCATCTGGTATTTTCAGGGGAAGAGAAGAGTCTGGTCTCTGGGGTAACAGTTCAGACACCCCCTGAACTGTTACGGCATCTGCCCATGAGAATCGCTACGCGATGGGGCAGATGCCCTCCGGCCACTACGTTTTCGTACGGTCAGCGCAGCGAGTGCGCAGACCTATCTGAACTGTTACTCCCTGGGAGCAATCATGAAACATCTTATGAAGTTTCCTCCTTAACCAGTCCGGATGGAGTATCCATGGCTCTGGCTCTGGAGCAGAAGGACGAACACAGCGCCCTGGGCCGCGCCCTGACCGGTGCGGTCTGGTTCAGTGAGCCGGTTACCCTGCGGCTGGATACCGGCAGTGTATCCCTGAAGCTGGCTGTATCCGTCCACCGCTGCCATCTGGCAGGACCGCTTTTTACAAAGAAATATCTGGAACTGCGGGAAATGAATCCGGAGACGGTTGCGGCTTCGGTGTGGGAGCTGCGGCAGACGGAGCATATACAAAAATCCGTTGCTGACTTTTCACATCAGCCCCACCCTCTGGCACACCCGCAAAATCCGCATCCCAAAGGGCATCTGGGGCAGTTCCTCTGCCGTGACCACCTGCAGCAGGATGATTAGAAGTCCGTATACCCCCATGGAAAGGGGAACGCTGACAGCCAGGGAGACCAGGTTGCTGTGGGTTATCAGATGCATCAGGGTATAGGAAGCCAGGGTGACGATCCCCATGATCAGGGAAGCCAGCAGGGGCAGCAGGAAGGTGGTCTTCACTTCCTGACGGTAGCGCAGGGCACGTCCGATGGAGATCCAGTTGAGGATACATACCACCAGGGCAAAGGTTACGTTGCCGATGACCAGTCCGTAAACGCCCCAGTTCAGACGGGCCAGCATCACATATACCAGCAGCGCATGGATCACCAGGGAGATGGCGGAGTGGGTCACGGATTTCTGCATCAGGTCGATGCCCTGGAGCACGGAATTGGTCACCGTGGACAGTGAGAAGAATACCACCGCCGGGGCGCCGATCTGCATCAGCGTGGCGGTCAGTACCCGGCTGTCCCGGAAAAGAAGCTGCATGACAGGTCCTGACAGGACCCCCATTCCCACCGCGCAGGGGATAGCAATAAGCATGTTGAACTTGATGGTCAGCCGGATCTTGGATTTCACCTCGCTGTGCTGCCTCATGGTGCGGGAATTCACAATACTGGGAATCATGGAAGTACCCAGGGAAGAAGCGATAGCCACCGGAACATTGGACAGCAGACGGTACTTACCGCTGTAGATTCCCAGCATAGCCAGACGTTCCTTCTCCTCAAAGCCCTTTTCCCCCATGATCAGTCCGAACAGGGAGTTGTCCACGGTGCCGCTGAGCTGGTAGACAAACTGGCTCAGGATGATAGGGGTCAGTGTCAGGACCAGCGCCATATAGATCTGCCCCCAGGTCTCCTCCGGGGCCTTCTGCCGTTTTCCCATCCGGGAGGAATTCCCTTTATAATAAACCACCATAGTAACAGCAAGAAATGTAAACGCCGCCAGTGCGCCGAACAAAGTGCCCAGAGTGGCACCGGCAGCGCCGTAGGAGGCCGGATTCTCTTTTTCCGCAAACCAGGACATGAAAAGATAGGACGCAGTAATGCTGACAATGGCATTAACCATCTGTTCAATGATCTGTGACACAGAGGTAGGGATCATGTTGCCCCGGCCCTGGAAATAGCCGCGGAACACACCCATGACAGAGAACACGAAGATTGTTGGAGCCATGACCTTTAAAGGCAGGGCACTGCTGGGGCTGTTGAAAATATTGGTGGTGATCCAGTCTGCTTCAAAAAGCAGAAGCAGGGTCATGATCCCCCCCACGACAGTACCGAAGATCAGTCCGCTTATAAATACGTGGTTCACGTCCCGGTGACGCTTCTTCACCCGTCTGGCCGCGATCAGTTTGGACATGGCAAGGGGAAGGCTGTACGAGGAAAGGATCAGCCCCACATTATAGATCTCATGTGCAGTATTGAAATAACCGATGCCATCGTCGCCTAAAGCGCGGGTAATCGGAATCTTGTAAAGCAGGCCAATGAAACGGACAATGATCCCGGCCACAGCCAGGATACTGCCCTGCATCAGGAAATTGCCCGAACCTGATGCACTGGCACTGTTTTTTGTCTTATTATTCATCTGAGCAATGCTCCTCACACGCGGTATTCTTCAACAGCCTTATCAAGAAGCCGTTCCAATATCCCAATATAGTCCGCTGCCTTGCTGAAATAAATGCATGCTGCATTTGTTTTTTCTAAAACAAAGTATATCACAACCATTTTGACAACGCAATATACCAAAGAAGCGTTACTCCCATTAATAATGGTAAAAGGTTACTATTCACGGGGTGGGGAAATGGGACACGGTAATAAGGGACTCTCGCGGGTCCCTCTTTCTGCCTTTTATTCAGACACACTCTGGCGGAAGAGAAAATGTGACCATCAACCCGGTTTTCCCCGCCCCGTGAACTGTAACGCGAACTGTTACGCCCATAAGAGATTTCCCACAGACGCAGTAGCAAATGAATCCCAATTATGCTATACTATGGAAAGCAGCCCATTTTTATGCAGCGGAACATTTGCAGCCATTCAGAGCGCATGGAAATAGCTGCGGACGGACAGCACAAATAGTATATCCGCATCAAAAGAACAGGAGACAGCAGTTATGAAAAAGATAGGATTTATAGGCGTAGGCATCATGGGCAAATCCATGGTACGCAATCTGATGAAGGCCGGATTTGAGGTGGCGGTCTATACCAGGACAAAGGCAAAGATAGAAGATGTGATCAGTGAGGGCGCCATCTGGTGTGACACCATAAAGGAATGCGCGGCGGACCGGGATGTGGTCATCAGCATCGTAGGTTATCCCAGGGATGTGGAGGAGGTCTATCTGGGCGAAGACGGTATCATCGCCAGCGCCAGGAAGGGTGCCTGTGTCATTGATATGACCACCAGCAGCCCCAGGCTGGCAGTCCGGATTTATGAGGAAGCCAGGGCAGCCGGACTCCATGCCCTGGATGCGCCGGTAACCGGCGGGGACAGCGGCGCCAAAGCCGGAACCCTGACGATCCTCGCGGGCGGAGACAAGGAAGCCTTTGACGCCTGCCTTCCGGTGTTCCAGGCCATGGGCAGGAATATCAACTATGAGGGAAAGGCAGGCAATGGACAGCATACCAAGATGTGCAACCAGATCGCCCTGGCGGGGGCATTGACAGGGGCCTGCGAGGCTCTGGCCTATGCAAAGGCAGTAGGGCTGGATGCCCGGACCATGCTGGACTCCATCTCCACCGGAGCAGCAGGAAGCGCCCAGATGACCAATGTGGTTCCGCGGATCCTGGAAGAGGACTATAATCCGGGATTTTTCATCAAGCATTTTATCAAAGATATGAAGCTGGCGGATGAGGAAGCTGCCTCGGCAGATTTAAAGCTTGGAACCCTGGAGCATATTCTGGGGATGTATGAGGAGCTGGCCAGGGACGGCATGGAAAATCTGGGAACCCAGGCTCTGATTAAATATTATAAGTAATGAAACCATAAGATACTATAACCATCAAACCAGGAGAGAAACATGCTGATACAACGATTAAAACGAGGTTTGGCGTGGCTGCTGGCGACCTTTCTGGTGCTGGCGGCCATAGCAGGATGCACAAGTCAGGCAGCGCCATCCCGCAGCCAGCCGCAGGCAGCTGCCCAAAGCCAGGAAACATCGCCCCAGAACCAGACACCGGCAGCCGCCCAGAGCCAGGAAGTATTGTCCCAGAGCCAGCCGCAGAAGGATGCCCAGGGCCAGGAAACACCATCCCGCAGTCAGCCGCAGGCAGCTGCCCAAAGCCAGGAAACATCGTCCCAGAGCCAGCCGCAGTCAGCCGCCCAAAGCCAGGAAGCATCATCCCAGAACCAGCCACCGGCAGCCGCCCAGGGCCAGGAAGCATCATCCCAAAGCCGGACGCTGACAGAATTCCAGGCAGAGGAAATACCCGCCGCCCCGGAAAAAGAAGCGGCAGATGAAAAGCAGGAACCAGAAGCGTCTCCCGGCATCCAGGAAGAAGCCCCGGACGTTCCCTCTATCGATGAAGACGGCTCCTATACCACCAAGGACGAAGTAGCCCTCTACCTTCACACCTATGGCCGGCTCCCGGACAACTACATAACCAAAAAAGACGCGGAGAATCTGGGCTGGGACAGTAAGAAGGGGAATCTCTGGGACGTGGCACCAGGCAAGAGCATCGGCGGCAGCTATTTCGGCAACTATGAGAAACAGCTTCCGGAGAAAAAAGGAAGGAAATACTACGAGTGCGATATCAACTACGAGGGAAAATACCGTGGAGCAGAGCGGATCATCTACTCAGATGACGGCCTTGTATTCTATACAGGAGATCACTACGAAACCTTCGAACAGCTTTATCCATAGCGCGCTTAAATATAAGATGCTCCCATGAATAGTAATTATATGATACGCGAAGGAGAAGGATCATGAAGAAAATATTGCTGGACCTAAATCTTGTAAAAAACCGGGAGCAGCTCCATGATTACCTTGCACTGACCATGGAATTTCCGGATTATTATGGAAGGAATCTGGATGCCCTGTACGATATGCTCACAGATATCACCGAGGACACCTGCATCGGCATCTTCTGCGGAGAGCGGACAGACATCCCGGTGGTTCACGTGAACCGGGTAAAGAAGGTATTCAAAGACGCGGAGCAGGACAATAAGCACTTGTGCGTGATCTTCTCAGAGCTGGAGGACAATTACGAGGACAGCCTGGATATCTGACAGGAGTATTGCAGACCAGACAAGATAAACCAGAAGGAAAAGCGGTAACAGTCAGATCGGTCTGTATGTTCACTTGGCTTTCAGGCGGCAACGCAGCCGGACATGTTCCAGAACCGTGCCGCTGACTACAAAACGAAAAAGCAGGTAAAATAAATGACAAGAAATACTCACGCAACCTGGATGCTCCAGACGAAACGGGCGGATTTCACCGCGCTGGCAAAGCGCTTCTCCATAAGCCCGGTCACTGCCCGGATCATCCGCAACCGGGATGTGGTGGACGAGTCCCAGATTGAACGTTATCTCCACGGCACCATCCGCCATCTCTACGATCCCCATCTGCTCCAGGATATGGACAAGGCGGCGGCATTGCTCCAAAGGAAAATCCAGGAAGACCGCCCCATACGGATCGTGGGTGACTACGATATCGACGGCATTTGCTCCACCTATCTCCTGTACCGGGGACTGGAGCGGTGCGGCGCCAGAGTGGATTACCAGATTCCCGAACGGATCCGGGACGGGTACGGGATCAACGAATCCATCATCCGTCAGGCGGCCGCCGACAGGATCGACACAATCATCACCTGCGACAATGGCATCGCCGCCGCGGAGCAGATCCGTCTGGCAAAAGAGCTGGGTATGACTGTGATCGTTACGGACCACCATGAGGTACCGCCTGACGGAGACGGCGGGGAGCTGCTGCCGCCGGCGGACGCCATCGTCAATCCCAAACAGAAGACCTGCCCCTATCCCTTTAAGGGGATCTGCGGCGGTGTGGTGGCCTATAAGCTTGTCCAGGTGCTCTATGAACTTTTTGGTATTCCGTCCGGGGAGTGGGAGGGGATGCTGGAGTTTGCGGCCATGGCCACTGTGGGGGATGTGATGAAGCTCCAGGACGAGAACCGTATCCTGGTGAAATGGGGCTTAAAGCAGCTTCCCCATACACAGAGTCTGGGCCTTAAAAAGCTGGTGGAGGCCTGCGGCCTTGACATTCATGCAGTGTCCGCCTATCACATCGGTTTCGTGGTAGGTCCCTGTCTCAATGCCAGCGGACGTCTGCGGACCGCCCAGGTGGCCCTGGAGCTTTTGCTGACAAAAGATGAGCAGCAGGCAGAAAGCATGGCCTCAGAGCTGAAAACCCTCAATGAGGAGCGCAAGGATATGACCCAGGCCGGTGTGGACGAGGCCCTTGGCCAGGTGGAGGAGCTTTATGCCAATGATTCCGTTCTGGTGGTATTTCTTCCGGACTGCCATGAATCCCTGGCCGGGATTATTGCCGGACGGGTGCGGGAGGCGTGGAACAGGCCTACCTTTATCCTGACCCCCGGGGAGGAATGCGTCAAAGGCTCTGGCCGTTCCATCGAGGCTTACCACATGTACCAGGGGCTGTGCGGCGTCCAGGATCTCCTTCTGAAATTCGGCGGCCACCCCATGGCAGCAGGCTTTTCCCTGGAGGAGAAGGATGTGGACCAGTTCCGGCGCCGCCTCAATGAGCAGGCAGACTTAAAACCGGAGGATTTTATCCCGAGGATCTGGATCGACGTGGCCATGCCCCTGGAGTATATCTCCGAGAGCCTGGTGGAGGAGTTAAAGATCTTAGAGCCCTTCGGCCAGGGCAACGAGAAGCCTCAGTTTGCCCAGAAGAATCTCCATATCCGCAGTATGCGCGTCTTGGGCCGCAACCGCAACGCAGTCAAGCTGTCCCTGGTCACCGGACAGGGGCTGTCCATGGAAGGCATGCTGTTCACGGAAGGAGACCGGTTTGTGGAAGAGCTGGGAAGCAGACGGGGCATTGATGTGATCTACTATCCGGATATCAATGAGTACAACGGAAACCGGACCCTGCAGATCGTGATCCGGGAGTATAAGCTGCATGAGTGACGGGATACATAGTATAATGAAAATAAGGGGGAAGGTGGCTGTATGTCCATTGGATCCATAGAGATTTCGAACATCATGGTGTTTCAAAACGGCAGAGGAAAAGACGGGAAAAACCATAAGACTGATAAACAAGAAGGAAACAAAAGTTCCGGCGGATGTTTCCGCCTGGAATTCTGTGAAGGGATCAATGTCTTAATAGGAGAAAATGGAGTCGGGAAGACGACCATTCTTAAGATGATCTACGTAGCTGCCAGAAGGTCCAGGGGACATACGGGAGGCGAAGGAATCCGGTATCTGGCGCAGGCATTTTCCCATAATCTGAAGGATCATGACATATTAAAACATGAGGGTGGATCGGGAGATGACTGCTATTATAAGGTTTCAGATGGGGAACACTGCTTTGAGGATCATCTTAACCGGGATGTGGTTTTGGAAGAAGAGGGGTGGACAAAACTGAATATTCCCTCAGTCTTTATTCCCACTACGGAGATGCTTTCCCACTCAAAAGGCTTTCTTGCACTGAACCAGAAATATTACATGCCCTTTGATGATACCCAGGTAGATATTATTGTAAACGCATCGCTTCCGGAGACCAGGGAGATTTCTGCGTCCATGCTGGGGGTTCTGGAGAAGATTTCTGACGTGATTGCCGGTACAGTTGTTCAGGAGGAGGATGTTTTTTATTTACTGAAAAAGGATGGGCGTAAGGTGGAATTTTCTCTTGAAGCAGAGGGACTTCGGAAGCTGGGACTTCTCTGGAAGCTGATTCGTAATGGTTTGCTTGAGTCAGGTTCCATCCTTCTCTGGGATGAGCCGGAGGCAAACCTGAATCCGGAACTGTATCCTCTGGTAGCAGAGATTCTGCTGGAGCTTGAACGAAACGGGGTTCAGATCTTTGTGGCGACGCACAGCTACAATTTTGCGAAATATCTGGAGATACGCCGTATCAGCAAAGCCCAGGTGAGATTCCATAACTTATATAAGGAAAGCACCGGACCGGCAGATCAGACACAAACGGTCACATCTGGCTATACGGATGATTATGAGATTGTAAAAAGCCAGTCAGCTGACAGGATGGAGGAACTCTGGCCTAATCACATTATGATTGCGGACAACAAGCTTCTGGATGAAGTATATGAACAGTGAGGTGACCATGCAAAACATACTGATAGAAGAGAATGGAATCTATGGCATCGACTGTACCAGAGCTGTCTGGTTTACAGACCGGATTCATGAAGATTACCACAGAGCTGGCATTCATATTAATGATGCGGATTTTATCATTGAGAATGAAGATAAACTGTTGATGGTGGAATATAAGAATGCGAATATTCCGGGAGCCGCCAGTCCGGGATCGTTTAAGCCAGAGCAGGACAAAAAGCTTTCAACCACAGCACGGAAGTTCTATGATTCGTTGCATTATCTGAAACTTATGGAAAAGGCAAAACCCGTACAATATATCTATGTGCTGGAATATCCTGATGGAGACGCTGTTACGCGCAGAAGATTGCGAAACAAGCTGAAAGCAGAGCTTCCTTTTGCTTTGCAGGAGAATATCGGGAATGGTATAAAGCTGATTGATAAAGTGGATGTGGTTTCAATCGATGAATGGAATCAGGATCAGGATTATGGAAGGTACCCCATTTCACCTATTGTCCCCGTTGGTTCTTGACAGCTTATTCCCTTATATACTATAATTTACCAGAATCATATGGAGAAAAAGGAACTTGTGGAGCGAATCAAAATAAGAAAAAGGAGACAGACACCCCATGGTTAATGAAGTAATGAAATTTATAACAGACTATGATCCGGAGGTAGGCGGGGCCATCCAGGCAGAGGCGGCCCGCCAGCGGCGCAATCTGGAGCTGATTGCATCGGAGAACATCGTGTCAGAGCCGGTCATGATGGCAATGGGTACCGTGCTGACCAACAAATATGCCGAGGGCTATTCCGGCAAACGCTACTATGGCGGCTGTGAGTGTGTGGACGTGGTGGAGACCATCGCTATTGAGCGGGCCAAGGAGCTGTTCGGCTGTGATTACGCCAATGTCCAGCCCCATTCTGGCGCCCAGGCCAATATGGCCGTGTTCATGGCGGTGTTAAAGCCCGGTGACACGGTTCTCAGCATGAGTCTGGACCATGGCGGCCATCTGTCCCACGGAAGCCCGGTGAATTTCTCCGGCATGTATTTCAACATCGTTCCTTACGGAGTCAATGAAGAAGGATTCATTGATTACGACCAGGTGGAGCACCTTGCCATGGAGCATAAGCCGGAGATGATCCTGGCCGGTGCCAGCGCCTACGCACGGGAGATCGATTTCAAACGCTTCCGGGAAATCGCTGACAAGTGCGGTGCATACCTTATGGTAGATATTGCCCACATTGCAGGCCTTGTGGCAGCAGGCCTTCATCCCAGCCCCATTCCTTACGCAGATGTGGTGACCACCACCACCCACAAGACCCTGCGGGGTCCCAGGGGCGGCCTGATCCTGGCCAATAAGGAAGCAGCCGAGAAGTTCAATTTCAACAAGGCCATCTTCCCCGGAACCCAGGGCGGTCCCTTGGAGCACGTGATCGCGGCCAAGGCAGTCTGCTTTGGGGAGGCGCTGAAGCCGGAATTCAAGGAATACCAGGCCCAGGTGAAGAAGAACGCTGCAGTTCTGGCAGAGGAACTGAAGAAGCAGGGCTTTAACATCCTGACAGGGGGGACGGACAACCATCTGATGCTGGTAGACCTGCGGGGTATGGAAGTATCCGGCAAGGAGCTGCAGCGTCGTTGTGATGAGGTTTATATCACCCTGAACAAGAACACAGTCCCCAATGACCCCAGAAGCCCCTTCGTCACCTCCGGTGTCCGCATCGGAACTCCGGCCATCACCTCCCGTGGTCTGAAGGAAGAGGATATGGCCAAGGTTGCCGAGTGCGTATGGCTGGCAGCTACAGACTTTGAGAACAAGGCTGACTATATCCGCGCAGAAGTGACGAAGCTTTGCGACAAGTATCCGATTTACCAATAGGAATGCCATATTGGTTCCCGCTTGTCCGGGGCAGGTAGCAGATTATGAATATGATCTTATTGTTAGAATTATTAACTCCATTCTTTGGAATCATTTTCGCCTACGTGATCACGGGCTGGTTCTACGGCTTCGGCCCCGTGATCTGGGTGAGAAAAGCAGCCGGCCGTCGGCGTGCCCGCCTCACCACCTCCCGTCAGGAGCTGGTGAGGCGGGTGCAGGAGCTTGTGCCCCAGGCCAGCGACAGCAATGTAGTATTTTCCGTTGAGGCAGAGACCTCCACTTCCGGCGGGAGCAAGGTGCAGGTCACCACCAGTACCTACCATTATCACGTATTTGTGGCAGATGCCCACTGTATATGGATCCTCCCCTTCTTTTATGAAAAAAGTGCTGGCGCCTATGACCTGGGCGCTCCCGTGGCCCTGACCAGGGAGTTGATCGCAGATGTAGAGCTGTCTGGCAAACCGGCAAAGAAGCTGGAGGTAACCTTCCGCCTGAAACCCGCTGTAGGCCTGGATAAAGTGGTCATGGTTCTGGAACCCTTCCAGTTTAAGAAAAACCGCCATTACCCCTTTGACTTTTTCCAGGAAACAGCCTGCGCCCAGGCATTCTCAGCGGCAGAGAAGCTGGCTCTCCTGGCCTGCGGCAGGAACACCCTGGACCTGGAGCAGACCCGCATCCGCAGTGTCTGTGAAAATTATGCCATTTCCGCCGGAATGTGCGGCTTCCTCGCCATGGCAGGCGCCAGTGGCGGGTTTCTCATTCCGACTCTTGTTTTTCTCGCCGTGGCTCTCCTCCTGCTGGTTCTGGTCCTGGCCAGGGGCCGGATACCTAAGTTAAGTGTAATAGTGGTGCTTTTAGAAGCATTTGTATGCTACCGGTTTTTGCGCTAGAGTGTGTCTGAAAATTGCCGGAGACTCCAGGATTCTGTCCGCCAGGTCAAGGCAAGCCGTGAGATGGAGGAACGCTTTATGGTACTGCAGGAGATGATGAGGCTGGAACGTGAAGAAGGAAGGGCAGAAGGAAGGGCCGAAGGAAGAGCCGAATCTGTTCTGGTCATTCTGGAGGGCTCAGGGCCCGTGCCGGAGGATGTTCGGGAAAGGATTCTCTCGGAGGAGGACTTGTCTGTCTTGAACAGCTGGATCAGACTGGCGGCTGCATCCGACTCTGTGGAATCATTTATAAAGAAGGCATTTTGATGGTTTTAACATTGTCTGTTTGTATCTGATCTTCATTGGAATGCGGATTATGGGATCATCCATTTCCATCATCCGCACAGATCGCTGTATCTATGCCGTTTCAGGCATACATCATTTATAGTAACTGTGGGAAGGAATTCTGTATTATTTGGAGGAGTTTTATTATGAAATTTTACCCCTTGGAAAAAAAGCTGCGGAGATACTATGTGGAGAAATTCCGCGCCGCCCTTGTGTGGACTATCTTCTGGTGCGGCGTCTGGTCAGCGGGAATCGAATACTTCTACGGTCCCGGTATGGAACTGACGGAACGCTACCCTGTTTTTCTGGGAGGCTTGTGTGCCATAGGCCTGGTGGGGATTCTGGTGAGCTTTGGCTATCTGCTGGTCCGGCTGGTCAGTCTGCTGAATTTTACCGGTTCCCTGAAACGCAGCATGAACCGGTATCTTCCCCAGACCCCGGTGACAGATCCATATCCGGTGCTGGGCCAGGACATCCGGTGCCGGCTGTTTGATATTGCAGATATTTATTTAGGAAAGGACTGGATCGTATTTCCTGGTCAGGCCATGAAAAGGGACGAGATCGCCAGCATTCTCTTCGAACGCCTGTCTGACCGATTCCTGTCAAAGAAATGCCGCCTTCATATCAAAGACAACCGGGGGAATTCCATGTACCTGGATCTGACCCGGAACCAGGCGCCGGAATATATATACCATTATCTGGTTGGCCTGCATCCAGAGATCAACAAGGGCAATTATCTGGCTCAGCAGGGGCTGGGCGCCATTTCCGCCTACCAGAAGAAGCAGGAAGAGATGAATCAGGAGGAGAAGCGCGCAGACACACACCTTGGAATCTCCAGATGGGACAAGAGTCCGGTTCTGGAGGACAATCATATCCGGTATGAATATGAGCGGTGGCTCCTTGCCTCCTACAGTCTGTACATAGCCGCGGATCCCCAGCACCACGGAGATTTCGCTTATGTGGGCGGCTATGAGCGCACCGCATATCAGCGGGACAACGCCCGGGAGCTTCTGGAGGAGCCATGGGACATTCATAATAAGGAAGAACTGCTGGATACAGTACAGCATCTGATCCAGACAGGCCGCAGCCGCCGCAGTGGCTGGCAGCTGGGCCGCGCGCCTATGATCCTGGGCTTTGCCTATATCGCTGAGATGATTACCAGAGAGGAGCTTTTCGCCTATTCCCTGGATGTCGCCCTGGCCATCCAGCAGACCTTTTCAAGCTGGCAGGAGCTATTTGAGAGTTATATGGAAGGCTACGCCGCATGGGCCAAAAGAAAGAAACACATTGCCCACCGCCGGAATGCTCTTCACCAGCTTTTGCGGGATCCGGCTTCCCTCATCAATACAGTTCCGCTCCAGTCCGACCTGCATGCTCTGTACCAGGAGGCGACAGTCCAGAGCTTATAAAAAGTCCCGGAATCCGTCAAAAACAGCAGGATTCCGGGACTTTTCCGTACAAAACCAGACACACTCTAACAATGCTTCCTCAGCCAGTCCATAGCTACCTGGGCATAGATCCCGGCCCCGGTTGCCAGCACATCCTCATTAAACACAATCTTCGGATTATGCTGGCCCAGCCGCCTGCCGGGATCCTCCACACCGGCGCCCAGAAGGAAATAGCTGGCCGGAACCAGCTCCGAGATGCAGGAGAAATCCTCAGACCCCATAACATGCAGCCCCCTGGCCGTATTCACCTCCGGGGCCACGGTATGTATGCTGGCAAGGAACTCCTCATTGAGGGCATCGTCACAGACTACGCTGGGAACACTGCTGGAGACCTCGATCTCGCACTGACAGCGGTAGGCGGCAGCCACGGCAGGTACGATCTCATGGATCCGCTTCACGATCAGCTCATAGACCTCCTTCTTAAAGGTACGCAGAGTTCCCTGAAGCACAGCCCGCTCCGGGATCACGTTGTTGGCATTGCCGGCGGCGAACTGGCCGATGGTCAGGGCAGCCTCCTCGCTGGGCGGACACTCTCTGGCGATCAGGGACTGGAGGGCCAGATACACCTGGACACCGGCATTGATGGGATCAATACAGCTTTCCGGCTGGGAACCATGTCCGCCATGGCCTGTCAGGGTGATCCGGAATCCGTACACAGCAGCCATGGGATTGGAATCGTATAAAAGCACGTTCTTCTCCACAGAAGCAAACACATGCATGGCAAATGCCGCATCCACATGGGGATTCTCCAGGACACCGCCGGCGATAGCCGCCCTGGCCCCGGTAAAGGTCTCCTCCCCGGACTGGAACAGCAGCTTCACAACTCCCGGAAGCTTTGCCTCCTGGGCTTTCAGAAGCTTCGCGGCGCCCAGAAGGATTGTGGCATGCATATCATGTCCGCAGCCATGCATACAAGAATTGGTAGAAGCAAATTCCAGCCCAGTCTCCTCCGGCACCGGCAGTCCGTCCATATCACTGCGCAGCAGGAAACACTTGTCTCCGGAGCCGATGGTGGCGATTACATTGGAAGAATCCTCCAGAACCTGATACTTTACTTCCAGCTCATCCAGCACAGAAGTCACGAACTTCACTGTCTGCGGCAGTGTTGTCCCTGTTTCCGGGATCTGGTGCAGGGCACGTCTCCAGCCTACAAGCTGGTCCTGAAGTGCATCCGCTTCCTCTCTCAACAAATTTTCCATAACAATCTCCCTCCTTATTTGAATCTGTAACATTTCATACAGGCTATCTCCCTGCCCCGGAAAACGCCGGGGACAAGCATGTCCTTCCCTGATTGGATATGGGGCTGATGCCGGAATCCTGCTGTTTACAGCCGTATCATCCGGTGGTGTATCCCGCTGTCCGCCAGGATCTTCGCCTCTCGCTGATGGCAGGTAAACACAATGATCTGTCCCTGATAGCTCTTGTACAGCCACCGGATCGCCGACTGCAGCCGGTCTTCGTCATAGAGCACAAAGCTGTCATCCAGAATCAGCGGCAGCTTCTCCTTGTCTCCCTGGAAAAGACGTGCAGCCGCCAGCCGCAGGGCCAGATACACCTGGTCCATGGTGCCGCTGCTGACCTGGTCGATAGGTACCAGCCGGGTCCGGGTATTCATGAAGATATTCAGGTTCTCATCCACGCTCATGCTGGTGTAGATTCCGTCCGTAATGCCTGCGATCATATCCGATGCAGTCTTATTTAAATATAGTCCGAATGAATCCCGGATAGAAGAGGACAAATCCGTGATGGTCTCCAGAGCCAGATCGATGGCGGCGATTTCCTCCCGGATCCGGTCATTTTCCGCAAGGACCCGTTTCAGGGATTCTACCTGGTCTTTGCAGTGGGTCAGGTGATCCAGCTTCTTCTCCAGTTCCCACTGCATCCGCTGCTGGCGGGAGATAGCATCACTGCAGTCCTCCTCCTGCTCCTTTAAGGAGGCCACCTCTCCCTCCAGCTTGTCTACAGCCAGCCGGGACTGAACCAGCATCTGGCTCAGCCGCAGATACTCCTCCATACGTGCCCGGAATGCCTCGATGGCCTCATCCGAGACCGACGAATCACCCAGATGCCGGGAAAAGATCTCCTGGAGCACCTTGCAGGTCATGGCAGCCTCTTTTTTCAGACGCTTGCCCTTAAGAATCAGGGAGATGCCCAGGACCAGAAACAAGAGCCCCCCGGCCCAGCAGGCCGCGGCCAAAGCCATGCCGGAGCTGCCGGACAAGATATCCGGAATCTGGGTAAATTCACCCAGAAGCATAATCTGGGACCGGAGTAAAAGCACGCCTCCCAGTCCCCCGCAGATTGCCGCCAGAATAAGGGAAAGTACAGCCAGAACCACAGGGGATTTCTTCTCGCTGGAGCGTCTGGCATCCTGGTACTCCCGGTAGGTGGCCATGGTCTCCGCCTCATAGCTTTGGATAGAATCCTCGTCCGAGAACTGGGCGCTGCCCAGGGCCTGCTGTCCTGTAGCGATCTTCTGCAGGAGAGACTCCTTGTCCTTTTGCTTCTCCGACATCCGGGTATGAACCTGGGCGCGGGTGTCCTGGTAGGTTTTCAGCTGGTTTTCGTACTCCGGCGCGGAGATTTCCTTCTCAATGGAACGGATCTCTCCCAGCAGGGAGGTATAGCTGCGGGCTGCCTCCGGCACCAGCCTGCGCTCGAATTCCTTGCGGCGGTTTTTTAAGTAAGCGGACGCCTTGGTGATATTCAGGGCCATATTGCCGGAGGTATTCATGTTGGCAATATAGTTGCGCAGCTCCGATACCATGCCGCCGTCTGTGGCGCTCTTTAACTGCCCGATGCTGATGGTGTTGGAGTAGGTGGTTTCCGTAAGTCCGCACAGCATTTCATCCAGAAATGCCTTGGCCGGGATCACCTCACGCCCCAGAGTCTCGTCCACAATGGTCAGGGATTTCTGCTCCTTGGAGAAATTCCTCTCGATCCGGTACACAGTACCTTCATGCTCTACCCGTATCCGCCCGCTGTAGGCTCCCTGGCCGTCCCAGGGGATGCACCGGGAATAGCAGTCATTTTTCGAGGCACGCCCCCGGCCCCTCTCCAGACCGAAAAACATACAGCGGATAAAGGTGTGAAGGGTAGACTTGCCGGCTTCATTTCTCCCGTATATCATGTTGAGTCCATCATCAAATGACAGGTCACGGTCGTGAAATTTACCGAATCCGTCAATGTGTAAATCCAGTAATTTCATGGTCAGCTCCTCTCATCCTGGGTACACAGCAATGCGTCGATTCCGTAGAACAGCGCTTTCTTCTCCACCGGACTCATATCCTCCTTCTGAAGGGCGCGGATATAGAAGCCGATCATGTCGCTGGGATGCTCTGCAAACAGCTGGTTGAAATCATACTGAGGTTCCGATTCGTCGATGATCTCGATGATCTGCATCCGGTTCTCCAGATTCTCTAAGTCAAAGGAGATATCCGGATCCCGCATACCCCGGATGCGGAACCGGTAGATATGGTCGCCGCCCCGGTTCTCGATCTCCTGGGTGATACGGGCGGAGAGCTCCATACTGGTGGTAGCCGGTGTCACATGAACCACCAGCGGAATATACTGGGTTCCGGCCAGGGGGACAAACTCCAGGGAGGTCACCTGGCGGGTGGACGGGCTGATCTCACCGGCAATGATGCCGTGGCGGCCCGTCTCCGTCTTATCCAGGGGTTCCAGGGATCCGGGGTAAGCATAGGAGAAATCCGGTGCGATCTCAGGTTTATGGATGTGTCCCAGAGCCACATAGGAGAAACCGGCCTCCGACAGCCTGTTTCTGTCCAGGGGAAGATGGGCCGCGTCCCCGCCGTGGGCCAGAAGCACCTGGATATGGGAAGAAACCGGCGCCTTCAGCCTGTTGAGCCGGGGCTCCGTGATCTCTGGCGAGTGGTAGCTGAACCCATAGACCTCCAGGTTCAGATCCTCGAAATAGACCGAGGTCATTTCTTCCTCCATGATCCAGGTTACATTGGGACACCAGACAAAGCTCATCAGCGCAGAGCTGGGACGGATCCGGTCGTGGTTCCCGGCGATAATGACCACACGGACACCAGGAATGGTGGAGAACAGATAATTCAGCTCCTTTAGATCCCGCAGCAGCGGCTGCCGGTGGAAGAGATCGCCCGCAATGAACAGACAGTCTACATCCCTAAGCTTCGCCTGGGTAATGACTTCGGCGAAGGTTTCCTTGATGGCCTGGGCGCGGGCGCGGCTCCAGGGCTTGTCACTGTCAGGTGTCATACCCCAGTGGATATCAGCAGTGTGAAGGAATTTCATGGAAACAGGTCTCCTTTGTGGGAGCGGCAGCTAAGACAAGGGTCTTCCTGCCGCTTATTATAAATCGCAGTTTCCTACTGTGCGCGGGAAGGGCACTACGTCGCGGATATTGGACATGCCGGTCAGATACATGACGCAGCGCTCAAAACCCAGTCCGAATCCGGCATGACGGGTGGAACCGTATTTGCGCAGATCCAGGTAGAAGCTGTAGTCCTCCTCTTTGAGTCCCAGCTCCTGCATCCTGGCCAGCAGCTTGTCATAGTCGTCTTCACGCTGGCTTCCGCCGATGATCTCCCCGATTCCGGGAACCAGACAGTCCATAGCGGCCACGGTTCTGTTGTCCGGGTTCATCTTCATATAGAATGCCTTGATTTCCTTGGGATAATCCGTAACAAAAATAGGTTTTTTGAAAACCTGCTCCGTCAGATAGCGCTCATGTTCGGTCTGCAGGTCACAGCCCCAAGATACCTTGTAGTCGAAGTTTTCATTATTCTTCTCCAGGATTTCGATGGCCTCGGTATAGGTCACATGTCCGAACTCAGAGTTCAGCACCCCGTTTAACCGGTCCAGAAGCCCTTTGTCAATGAAGCTGTTGAAGAAATTCATCTCCTCCGGCGCCTGCTCCAGCACATAGCGGATCACATGCTTAAGCATTCCCTCGGCCACCGCCATGTTGTCCTTAAGATCCGCAAATGCCATCTCCGGCTCAATCATCCAGAACTCCGCGGCATGGCGGGTAGTATTGGAATTTTCCGCCCGGAAGGTAGGCCCGAAGGTATAGATATTCCGGAAAGCCATGGCATAGGTTTCCCCGTTAAGCTGTCCGCTGACCGTCAGGTTGGTGGGCTTCCCGAAGAAATCCTGGGTGAAATCAATGGCGCCGTCCTCAGTCCTGGGCACATGGTTCAGATCCATGGTAGTCACCTGGAACATTTCCCCGGCACCCTCACAGTCACTGCCGGTGATCAGGGGCGTGTGTACATACACGAAATCCCGCTCCTGGAAATACTGGTGGATGGCATAGGCGATCAGGGAGCGGACACGGAACACTGCCTGGAAGGTATTGGTCCGGGCGCGCAGGTGGGTAATAGTCCGCAGATACTCCAGGGTGTGCCGCTTCTTCTGCAAAGGATAATCCGGTGCCGAAGCCCCCTCCACAGTCACCTCCGTGGCCTGGATCTCAAAAGGCTGCTTGGCCTGGGGCGTAGCCACCAGGGTTCCCTTTACGATGATGGCAGCGCCCACATTCAGCCGGCTGACCGCGGCAAAGTTCTCCAGTGTATCGTGGTACACCACCTGCAAAGTCTCAAAACAGGATCCGTCGCTGACCACGATAAAGCCAAAAGCCTTGGAATCCCGCACACTCCGCACCCAGCCCCCGATGGTCACCTCCTTGTCCAGGTAGGCCTCCCGGCGGCGGTACAATTCTCTGACAGTAGTTAAATCCATAATCATATCTCCTTTTTTATACTGTATTTTACATAAAATCAGACTTTGTACCCCATTATACTTTATTTTCCAAAGGGATTCAAGGGCTTCTGCGATTCTGGAGTGCCGGGAATATTCTATAGGTTACTATTCACGGGGGCATCTTCTTGTCCGGCATAGCCGGACAAGAAGCATCGGGCGGCCGCCCGATGTGGAAAACTGGACAAAAACAGGCTTACAAGCCAGCTTGACATCTGTTTTCGTCCAGTTTTCCCCGCCCCGTGAACTGTAACTTCAATAAGGCCCAAAAAGGGGCCGCCGCACTAAAAACAGTGCGGCAGCCCCTTTCCCTCTTACAAAATTACTCCAGTACCTGTTCTCCCTGGCTCTCCAGGGCGGTGGTCTCATATTTCTCCAGGATCACCAGCTGGATCCTGTCCCGTGTTTCCGAATTGATCGGATGAGCGATATCACGGTATTCTCCATCCGCAGCCTTGCGGCTTGGCATCGCAATAAACAGTCCTTTCTCTCCCTCGATCACCTTGATATCATGAATCACAAATTCATTATCAATGGTAATGGACACAATCGCCTTCATCTTTCCCTCTTTTTCGATCCGTCGCACTCTGACATCCGTAATCTGCATAATAGCAACCTCCTACAAAATTTAGAGCGCTCCGGGAATCCTCTGTACCAATCCCCAATCACGTAACAGTACGGGCAACCTGGGACGTTGCCCTCATCCAGCAGCTCCAGGCACAAAGTGCTATCCCTAAAGCCTCCTAGAGCACGTAACGTTCGTTCTTCTCCAGAACGATTCTGATATCCTCCGGCGTGCCGATATAAGTCGTATTGGCCCGGATAGTGTCACGGCTCTCTACAATACAGTTCTCAATGACGGTGTTATCCCCGATGTATACATCATTCAAAATGATGGAATTTCTAATGACACAATTATTCCCCACATAGACCTTCTTGAACAGGATGGAGTTCTCCACAGTCCCGTTGATGATGGAACCGCTGGATATCAGGCTGTTCTTCACCACAGCCCCCGGATTGTACTTGGCAGGCGGAAGGTCATCCACCTTGGAATAGATATCCGGGTACTCCTTGAAGAAATAGTTCCTCACCTCCGGTTTCAGGAAATCCATGTTGGTCTGGTAGTAGGAGTTTACGGAAGCGATATTGTTCCAGTAAGACTCCAGCTTGTAAGCATAGATACGCTTCAGATTCTTGTAACGCACCAGGACATCCCGGACAAAGTCCACCCGGTCCTCCGCGGCACACCGCTCGATCAGCTCGATCAGCTGCCGCCTGCGGATCACGTAGATGCCGCAGGAGATGGTGGTAGACTCGGCTACCATGGGCTTCTCCTCGAAATCGATGATCCGCCCGTCGTCATTGGTCTTCACCATGCCGAAACGTGTCACATCCACATCCTCCGGCATGTCTTTGCAGACCACGGTAATGTCCGCCTTCTTCTCAATGTGGTACTCCAGAACCTTGTTGTAGTCAAGCTTGTAGATGCCGTCCCCCGGGGCGATCACCACATAGGGCTCATGGCTCTGCTTGAGAAATGCCAGGTTCTGGTACAATGCATCTGCTGTCCCCCGGTACCAGTCGCTGTTCTCAGCCGTGATTGTGGGGGTGAATACGAAAAGTCCGCCCTGCTTGCGTCCGAAGTCCCACCATTTGGAAGAACTCAGATGCTCATTAAGGGAACGGGAATTATACTGGGTAAATACTGCCACACTCTGGATATGGGAATTGCTCATATTGCTCAGAGTGAAATCAATGCTGCGGTAGCTTCCGGACACCGGCATGGCGGCAATGGCCCGTTTGTAAGACAGCTCCCGCATCTTCTTGTTGTTTCCGCCTGCTAACACGATCCCAATCGCTCTCATCGCACGCCACCTGCCTTTATGATGTATTCTCCGCTGCCGAGAGCTCCATCCGGATAATCCTCAGCAGTGGTAACGCCGGAGATCGCCACATTCTTGCCGATCCTTACATGGTCCGGGATAACGCTGTGCTCTCCGATGGTGACCAGATCAAACTGGTAGACCTTGGGAGAATATCTGCTTTCCGCATAATCGCCTACACCCACGACGGTACCCTCTCCGATCCGGCTGTCCTCGGCGATGATCGCCTTGGTGATCTGGGCTCCGGCTCCTATCTGACAGCCACGCATGATGATGGAATCACGCACCACGGCGCCGGCCCCTATGACGACACCGGCCCCTATGACCGAATTGTGGATCTCGCCATAGACCTCTGTTCCCTCGCCGATGATGCTGCGGCCGATAACCGCGTCCCGGGCGATGAACTGGGGCGGAATAATATCGCTTTTGGTATAGATTTTCCAGTACTCCTCATACAGATTGAACTCCGGAATGATATCGATCAGTTCCATGTTGGCTTCCCAGTAGGAGCCCAGTGTCCCCACATCCTTCCAGTAGCCGTTGTACTCATAGGCAAAGACACGGTCACCTCTGCCGTGGCAGTAGGGAATCACATGCTTGCCGAAGTCACAGCCAGGCTCCTCGGACAGATGAACCAGGGCTTCCCTGAGTACCGGCCAGCTGAATATGTAGATACCCATGGAGGCCAGATTGCTTCTCGGCTGCTGCGGCTTCTCCTCGAATTCCAGGATACGGTTGGTTTCATTGGTGATGACCACACCGAAACGGCTGGCATCCTCAATAGGCACCGGCATCGCTGCGATGGTGATATCCGCATTGTTTGCCTTATGATATTCCAGCATTACTTCGTAGTCCATCTTGTAGATGTGGTCGCCTGACAAGATAAGGACATAGTCGGGATTATAGCTTTCCATGTATTCCAGATTCTGGAATATAGCATTGGCAGTCCCGGTATACCAGTCGCTGCCCTTGCTCTTCTCGTAGGGAGGCAGGATCGTGACTCCTCCCACATTCCGGTCCAGATCCCACGGGATACCGATGCCGATGTGACTGTTCAGACGCAGAGGCTGGTACTGGGTCAGGACACCCACTGTGTCAATTCCGGAATTGATGCAATTGCTCAGTGGAAAATCGATAATCCGGTATTTGCCGCCAAATGAAACTGCTGGTTTTGCCACCTTCTGGGTAAGGACACCCAGCCGGCTGCCCTGCCCGCCCGCTAAAAGCATGGCAATCATCTCTTTTTTTACCACGTTATCACCTCGCTGTAATCCGCTGTCCCCATTCAAGAGCCGGTGCAATTCTATATAGAATTCTGTAAAAAGGGTCCATATAGATAAATGGTGACAGCTTATTGAGTATTTTTAAAGTTTTGTAAGTATAGTATACCATAGAATTAAAAAATAGTGAACAAAAAATGTAAAGATTGTGAAATGATTTTGTGCATATTCCGATACTTTCCAGTACATTTTTTACTTCTGCCTTGCAAACCCTCTTCACTTATGGTATAATTCCACCCGGATCATTGCAGACAGTTATTTAGTTACAGTTCACGGGGCGGGGAAAACTGGACGAAAACAGACGTCAGGCTCGCTTGTAAGACTGTTTTCGTCCAGTTTTCTACATCGGGCGGACGCCCGATGCTTCTTGTCCGGCAGAGCCGGACAAGAAGATGCCCCCCGTGAATAGTAACGTTATTAGAGAAGAAAATATCCGGCGTTAGTTTTCACCCCTGGGGAAAGAAGACTAACGCTTTTGGCGCGTTACACCGGTGCCGCAAAAGCTCCGGCAGCATACAGGCGGAAAAGGCCCGGGAAGAGCCGGGATAAGCACGAAACCATGCAGAGCGCCATACACCAGGAAAGGAAGGATCCCATGTATCTGATAGCAGGCCTTGGAAATCCAGGCACAAAATATGAGAACACAAGACACAATGCAGGCTTCTGCACCATCGACGCCCTGGCGGACCGGTACCGGATCGATGTCAGTGAGAAGAAGCACAAAGGCCTGTGCGGCCGTGGCGTGGCAGAAGGGCAGAAGGTGATCCTTCTAAAGCCCCTGACCTTTATGAATCTAAGCGGAGAGAGCCTGCGGGCAGCCATGGACTACTACAGGCTGACCCCTGAAGAAGTCCTTGTTATCTACGACGATGTGAGCCTGGATCCCGGCCAGCTTCGCATCCGCCTGAAAGGAAGCGCCGGCGGACACAACGGGATCAAGAGCATCATTGCCCATCTGGGCACCCAGGAATTCCCCCGGATCAAGGTAGGCGTGGGCGCCAGACCGCCCAGGATGGATCTGGCCGACTACGTGCTGGGACATTTTACAAAGGAAGAGCAGGAGGTGATGGCAGAAGCCTACAGGGAGGCAGCAGCCGCCGCCGCCATGTTCCTCACCGACGGCCCGGAGCGGGCCATGAACCATTTTAATATGAAGAAAAAGGCAGCAGAACAATGAGTACACTATTTGCAAATCCTTTGACAGATCTAATCGAATACGAGGAGATGGACCAGGCCCTCACACGCCGTCAGGGCCCGGTCCGCATGAGCGGATGCCTGGATTCCCAGAAGGTTCATCTGATCCAGGAGGTGGCGGCGGACATTCCCTGGAAGCTGGTGGTTACCTACGATGAGTCCAGAGCCAGGGAGATCTACGACGACTTTGGGTGCTTCAGACAGGATGTGTGGCTGTATCCTGCCAGGGATCTGCTCTTCTACACCGCGGATATCCACGGCAACCTGATGACCCGCCAGCGGCTTCAGGTGGTGCGCCGCCTTCTGGAAGAAGAGACAGGCGTGGTGGTCACCACTCTGGACGGCCTTATGGATCACCTTCTTCCCCTGGAACAGGTGGCAGCTTCCATCATCCAGGTAAAGACCGGCCAGGATCTGAACCTGGATGCCTTAAAGGAACAGCTGGTGGAGCTGGGCTACGAGCGCCTGCCCCAGGTGGACGGCATGGGCCAGTTCGCCATCCGCGGCGGCATCATCGACATCTTCCCCCTGACCGAGGAGCTGCCGGTACGCATCGAGCTGTGGGACTCGGAGGTGGACTCCATCCGCACCTTTGATCTGGAAAGCCAGCGCTCCGTCGAACAGATGGAGAGCGTCAGGATCTATCCGGCTGCCGAGGCCATTTTCACCAGAAATCAGATTCTGGATGGGCTGACCCGGCTCCGGGAGGATGCCAGACGCCAGGAGAAGATTCTCCGTGACCAGTTCAGGACCGAGGAGGCCTTCCGCATCGCCGGTATCATCGGGGAGCTTGCACAGACCATTGAGGACAGGACACGTACTACAGGGCTGGACGCCTACCTGTCTTACTTTTCCCCGGAAAATGTCTCCTTCCTGGATTATTTCCCCGGAAAATCCAGCATGATAATTCTGGATGAACCCCCCAGACTCCAGGAGAAAGGAGAAGCCGTGGAGCTGGAATTCAGGGAGAGTATGGTTCACAGGCTGGAAAAGGGCTATCTGCTGCCAGGTCAGACCAGGCTTCTCTACACGGCTAAGGAGATCCTGGCCAGAGTCCAGCGGGACAACACCCTCTGCCTTACCAGCCTGGAACAGAAGCTGCCGGGGATCACCATAAAGCACACCTACCAGATCAATGTGAAAAATGTCAATTCCTACCAGAACAGCTTCGAGATCCTCATCAAGGATCTGCAGCGCTGGAAGAAAGAGAAATACCGGGTGATCCTGCTGTCCGGCTCCAGAACCCGCGCCAGCCGTCTGGCAGGCGATCTGCGGGAGTACGGGCTGTCCGCCTTCTGTCCGGACACGGAGGAACGTCAGGTTCAGCCGGGAGAGATCCTGGTCACCTTCGGCAGTATCCACAGGGGCTTTGAGTACCCTCAGATCAAGTTCGTGGTCATCACCGAGGGAGACCTTTTCGGCACTGAGAAGAAGAGGCGCAAGCGCAGGAAAAGCCCCTACGAAGGCCGGAAGATCCAGAGCTTTACAGAGCTGTCCGTGGGAGATTATGTGATTCACGAGGATCACGGCCTGGGCATCTACCGGGGGATCGAAAAGATCGAGCGGGATAGGGTAGTCAAGGATTATCTGAAGCTGGAATATGCCGACGGAGGCACCCTCTATCTGCCCGCCACCCGCCTGGACGGCATCCAGAAATACGCCGGCGCCGATGCCAAGGCTCCCAAGCTCAACAAGCTGGGCGGAGACCAGTGGAAACGCACCAAGACAAAAGTCCGTTCCGCGGTCAAATCCATTGCCAGGGAACTGGTAGAGCTGTATGCCGCCCGCCAGAAGATGGGAGGCTTCTGCTACGGCCCGGACACGGTCTGGCAGCGGGAATTCGAAGAACTGTTCCCCTATGAGGAGACCGAGGATCAGCTGGACGCCATCGAGGCCACCAAGAAGGACATGGAGAGCGGGAAGATCATGGACCGCCTGGTCTGCGGCGACGTAGGCTACGGCAAGACGGAGATCGCCCTGCGGGCCGCCTTCAAGGCTGTCCAGGAGAGCAAGCAGGTGGTGTACCTGGTACCCACCACCATCCTGGCCCAGCAGCATTACAATACCTTTCTCCAGCGCATGAAAGACTTCCCGGTCAGGATCGAGCTTATGAGCCGCTTCCGCACCTCCAGCCAGGTGAAGAAAACCATCGAAGGTCTCCAGAAAGGACTGGTGGACATTGTCATCGGCACCCACCGGGTGCTCTCCAAGGATGTGACATTCAAGGATCTGGGGCTTCTGATTATAGACGAGGAGCAGCGTTTTGGCGTGACCCATAAGGAGAAGATCAAGAAGCTTAAGGAAAATGTAGACGTCCTGACCCTGACTGCCACCCCCATCCCCCGCACCCTCCATATGAGTCTGGTGGGGATCCGGGATATGAGCGTGCTGGAGGAGCCGCCGGTGGACCGTGTCCCCATCCAGACCTATGTGATGGAGTACAATGACGAGATGGTCCGGGAGGCCATCAGCCGGGAGCTGGCCCGGGGCGGCCAGGTGTACTATGTATACAACCGGGTCAAAGATATCGAAGATGTGGCGGCCCACGTCCAGGAGCTGGTTCAGGACGCGGTGGTGGTCTATGCCCACGGGCAGATGCAGGAACGCCAGCTGGAACGGATCATGCTGGATTTTGTCAACGGTGATATCGATGTGCTGGTGTCCACCACCATCATCGAGACCGGTCTTGACATTCCCAATGCCAATACCATGATCATTCATGACGCAGACCGCATGGGACTCTCCCAGCTCTACCAGCTCAGGGGCCGTGTAGGCCGTTCCAGCCGCACCTCCTATGCGTTCCTTATGTATAAACGGGATAAGCTTCTGAAAGAGGAAGCAGAGAAACGTCTTCAGGCCATCCGGGAATTCACTGAGCTGGGTTCCGGTATCCGCATAGCCATGCGGGATCTGGAGATCCGCGGCGCGGGCAATGTTCTGGGAGCCGAACAGCACGGCCATATGGATGCCGTAGGCTACGATCTCTACTGCAAGCTGCTGAACCAGGCCGTCCAGGCCCTTCAGGGCAGAAGTACAGGCCGGGAAGAGATCGCCACGGTAGTGGAATGCGACATTGACGCATACATTCCTTCTACCTATATTAAAAACGAATATCAGAAGCTGGATGTATACAAACGGATCTCAGGAATCGAGAATGAAGAAGAGTACCTGGACATGCAGGATGAACTCATGGACCGCTTCGGGGAGATACCAAGGTCCGTGGATAATCTGCTGGCAGTGGCCCTTTTAAAAGCCACCGCCCACCGGGCCTGCGTCACCGAGGTGCGGATCAACCGCCAGGAATTCCGGCTGACCATGTATAAGGATGCCGGACTGGATACCAGCGGCATACCGGAGCTGATCGCCAGCTACCAGGGAGTTCTCAAGTTCACAACCCCAGGCTCCGGCGACCCGTATTTCAGTTATACCGACAGCCGGAACCGCCATAAGGACTGTACCGCCATGATGGAAAAAGCCAGAGAGGTTCTGGAGGGACTGGAAAAGCTGACCGCAGACTGAATCAAAAAAGGGGACATACGTCCCCTTTCATTAACCTGGGTCATCCACCACCAGCTGCTTCTGCTGCTGCTTGAACACATAGGAACGGATAGCCGCGTCGGCTCCGTCGGTGAGATTCAGAAAGCAGCAGCCATAACCGAACTTTCCGTCTCCTTCCGGCTTGGCCCGCAGTGCCATCACATCAAAATGGCGCATCAGAGAGCGGAACCGGTAATCAAAGCTGATCACAGAGTCCGGCTCCAAGACCTGCCGGGTTACCAGATAGATCCCTCCTGCGCTCAGGTTATTGATGGTGCCGTAGAAGCTGCCGTATTTGGGAGAAAAGAAAGGCGTCTCGATATGTACACGGACCCGGATATCCTTCTGGCGCTGAACCACATCCGTAACACCCTGTATATCGCAGTCGGCCATCATCATCTCCGGCGTCTTGGGATAGTTGGGGTTCCGGCGCACCACCAGCCTGCACATGGTCCGGATCACCCCGGCCTGTTCATCATAGAAATTGATTTTGACCCTGAGCTTGGCTTCCTTGATATTGGTTTCCTTCAGATAGAGGACGACAGTCTCACCATAATGAGTTACACGTGCCTCAGTAAGTTTCTCACCCTTCGTTGTATATATAATGCACTTATTGCACCGTTTTAAAACCATAGAACTCTCCTCCTCTGCATCTTTGGCGAACCGATGCATTTAATTATAACATATATACAAAAAAAAATGAAGGGAAAATTTTTCCGTGGAGTGCCTCCCGGCAACAACTCATAACAGTTCAGAATCCCCCGGACAGTGACGCCTCCCGACGCACCACTCTTAAGGATATTAGTGATATTCCAGGGGGGAATCGTAACAAAGTGTGAAAATCTCATGGTTTTTTATGGAAAATTGTTTTGAGGGATTGAATTATAATCGCATAAGTGCTAAACTAGTAAGCACTAAGCGTCCGTCTATTTTTGGCGCCTTATAGGCCAAAAGTGATATGATTGAGAATGGTTCTCAATACTTTAAGAACTTTGCCTGCAGAAGGCTCCGGTTAAGACAGACTGCCTACAATTTCATGCAGCAGATAACTGGGACTGATAGTACAAGAGTATCAGGATTGTCACGACCAGAAAAGAAATGCAGGTGGCAAAGTGGATTATGAGGAGAAAAGCCAGTTGCCTGCCATAGGGCAGAATACTGGAAAAGTGACTGGAAAGATGTCAGCGAACAATGGAATAGAGCGTGTGAGAAAAGCCAGAGAAAGATATGATCGGCAGCAGCGCGGTTCCGGGGCTGAAGGGAAGCGGTATATGATTACCTGTGCGGCGCTCTGTGCTGCCATCGCCATGGTTCTGACTGTGGAGAAGGCCGGACTGGTGGCGGCGGCCCCCGACACAGTCACACTCATTGAAGCATTTCCCCAGGAGGCCCAGGGAGGCCCGGATATGGCACCGGAGGGCGCAGCAGAGGACGCGCCGGGTTCAGGTCCGCCCCAGGCATCGGACGCGCCCCAGCTTTCCGGCCCGCCCCAGGCATCGCTTCCGGTTCAGGCTTATGGTGTGGGTCAGGCCCCCGGTACGGGCCATTCACCGGGCAGCAGCAGTGCAGGCCAGCTCTCAGACAGCACCGGCGTAGGCCGGTCATCCGGCAGTACCGGCGCAGGCCAGTTGTCAGGCGGTACCGGAGCGGGCCAGTCCCCGGGCAGTACCGGCGCACCGGTCCAGGAGCAGCCGGCAGGGGCGGAGCTTCATGCGGATTCTGCCTATATTCTTCTGGGGACCTTTGAGATCACCGGCTACTGCAGCTGCGACAAGTGCTGCGGTGTCAAGGATGTGAAGCTTACCAAGAGCGAGACTGTCCCCCGGTCCTCCTACACGGTTGCGGTGGATCCGGAAGTGATTCCCCTGGGGACGAGGATCATGATTGACGGCGTGATCTACTGTGCCGAGGACGTGGGCAAGGCGATCCGCGGACAGATCGTTGACATTTACTTCGACAGTCATGAGGAGGCCCTGGAGTTCGGAAGGCAGAAAAAGAAGGTCTACAGGGTTGAGTGATCCACGGCTTTGTCTATTACATCGCGTCCCGGATTGCAACATATGATATAGACAATATTATGAATTTTATTTTTAAGAAAGGATGGAACATCCATATGTCTCAAATATACGGCAACGGTATTGCCCTCAGCGAAAAGGTACTTGATTATCTCTGGGGCCGCCAGACAGTGACGCTCAACAACATAGTCAACGTAGACACACCAGGCTTCAAGTCCCAGTACATAACCTTTGAAGACGCCCTGGGCGAGAAGCTGCGCAAGGCCAGCGCCAGCAGCAGAGGGGCCGCGGCGGTGGAACGGGCGATTGACCAGTCCCGGCTGCAGCTGCACACCACATGGAATGAGTCCAGCCGTCTTGACGGCAACAACGTTGATATGGATATGGAGCAGGTGGATCTGGTGCGCTCGGTTCTCCAGTACCAGTATCTGGTCAACTCCATTTCTAATGACATAAACCGGCTGAAAAGCGCAGCCAGAAGCTTCTAACCACATAAGATTCAGCAAATGACAGCTTTCGCTGACAGTCTGGCAGACCTGGACAGCCGCAAAGCTGTAAGTCCCATCAGGAGAGGACAGGAAAGGGAAGGACAAAGATTATGGAACAGATTAGCTTTATCACGCCGATCAAACCGTGGGAACCGGTAGGAGACTTGTTTGAGACAAAGAAGATTACTGCCAGCCGTGGCAGTGAGCCGGTTCTATTCAAGGAAGTGTTTAAGAATGCGGTACAGCAGGTGTATACAGACGAGATGGATGTAGACAACAAAAGGTATCTCCTTGCCACGGGACAGCTTGACGATGCTCACAGTCTGCCGATTGCGGAAGCGAAAGCAGCACTTAGCCTTGACATGTTGATATCCCTGCGAAATAAGACGATTGAATCTTATAATGAATTACTTAAAATGAATGTATAGTGTATAAATTTCGAAATACAGATACATAGAGCAGAGGGTTGGGAAAGTGCAGAATATAAGTGAACACTGGCAGAAACTGTCAGACAAAACTAAAAAATTGTTAATAGCGATTGTGGCAGGTACAGTAGCAATCGCTATTTTGGCTGTGGCGGCGTTAAAGCTGACAGAGAACAAAGATTACAGCGTCCTGTTCACAGGACTGAATCAGGAGGAGGCGCAGCAGGTAGTTGCCCTGCTCCAGGAACAGGGATATCCATACCGTTACGATGACCGGAACGGCGCCATACAGATGCCCAGCGCCAGCGTGGACCAGGCCAGGGTTCAGCTTTTGAGCGAAGGTTATCCCAAGAGTGGATTTACATACGACATGTACCGGAACAATTCCGGTCTCATGACAACCGAATCAGACAAGAAACAGTACACCCGCTACGAGCTTCAGGACCGTCTGGGCGCCCAGATCCGTCTCTTTGAGGGTGTCCAGGACGCCAAGGTAACCATCGCCGAGGCCGCTGAACAGAAATATGCCCTGGACGATGACAGCGCCGTAGAGGCATCCGCCGCGGTCACCGTGACCATGAAGACCGGACAGAGTCTGACAGACAGTCAGGCGGCAGCCATCAAGAACCTGATCAGCAGAGCCGTCCGGGGCATGAATTTCACCCAGGTGTCCGTCTTTGACGCAGAGTCTATGACAGAGGTGGGCAGCAGTGACGGCACCGGAGGCAATGAAGAATACACCGAGCTGGTGGCCCAGATCGAGAACCATATCGCCAGCAATGTGCGCCGTGTTTTGGAGAAGCTTTACGGCCAGGGCAAGGTAGCGGTATCAGTCAAGGGAACCTTAAACACCGACAAGCTGATCCAGGAGATCACCCGGTACAATGTCCCGGAGAAGATCGACGAGGAAGATAAGACCGGCCTTCTCCAGAGAGAAGAAACCTCCTTTGAGAATTCCGGCAGCACAGACCAGCAGGCCGGCGGTGTGGCAGGGGCAGATGCCAATGCAGACACCCCCCGCTATACGGCGAACGCAGGAGGCGGAGCCACTTCAGACAGCTATGCCAATGGCACAGCCGCCCGCGACTGGCTCTTTGACTCCATCAGGGAGCAGCGTCAGGTGGATCCGGGTGTTCTTGAGAATACCACCATCGGTGTGGTGATCGACACCGACGATACAGCCATACCGGAGCGGAACCTGATCAGTCTGGTGGCCAACTCTGCCGGTATCAGCCAGGAGGAAGCCAATACCAAGATCACCATTATCCGCGCGTTGTCGGCAGAGAGCCGGGCAGCCCAGGACGTACCCATCGTGGTACCGCCGGATATTATACCGCCGGATGAGGGCGGCGGATTGCCATTACCGATTATCATCGCCCTGATTGCAGGCGGCATCCTGATCCTGCTGCTGCTTATTCTTCTGATTACACGCCGCAGGAGAAAGAAGAAGGGCGGAGAAGAAGAAGGAGCGGAGATCGAGGATACCGGCGAAGGCGGCGAGTGGCCGCAGGCCGAGGAAGCGGAGGAGGCTCCGCCTATGACCGAGACGGCGCGCCAGATTGCCCAGGAAGACGCTGAGATGGAACAGAATGAGGAGATCCTCAATCTTCGTATGCAGCGGAGCCTGAAACTGAAACAGAATATCGGCGACTTCATCGAGCAGAACCCGCAGATCGCGGCGAAGCTGATGCAGAGCTGGCTGAGAGGGGAGGAAGCCGGAAGTGGCGAAAGCAGAAAACACAAGTAAGCCAGAGGGCGCAGATGAGATCGCGGAACTGAAACCCCTGGATACCAAGCAGAAGGCTGCGATTGTCGTAGTCTCCCTGGGGGCTGACAAGGCTTCCCAGATCTACAAATACTTAAATGAGCAGGACATTGAAGACCTGACCTTTGAAGTAGCCAAGATGGGCAAAACCACCAACGCGCAGGTGGAAGGCGCCCTGGACGAATTTTATAAGCTGTGTCTCACCCACAAGATGATGACCGACGGCGGTCTGGAGTACGCCCGGGATGTTCTGGAGAAGGCATTTGGCGAATCTACCGCCAGATCCCTCCTGGAAAAGGTGTCCAAGACACTCCAGTCCAGACCGTTCAACTTCTTCATGAAAGGAGACCCAAAGGCCCTCCTTTCCCTGCTGCAGCATGAGCGGCCCCAGGTTATAGCCCTGATCATGTCTTACATGGACGCGGAGCAGGCGGCCAAAGTGCTGGAGCAGCTTCCCGAGACCAAGCGGATCCCCACCGTGGAGGCCATGGCCAATATGGATAGGGTATCCCCCGAAGCCATAGCCATCGTGGAGGAAGAGATGAAGCGTAAGTTTGCCACCATTATCACCAGCGAGGACAACATGAACCTGGGCGGTATCGACTTCGTGGCAGATATCATGAACAACGTAGACCGCAGCAGCGAGCGGCGAATCTTCGAAGAACTGGATAAGACCAACCCGGATCTGTGCCAGAGCATCAAAGACAAGATGTTCGTATTCGAGAACATCCTGGATATGGATGATCGTTCCGTACAGCGCTTTATCCGCGACTGTGATGCCAAGGATGTTGTATTTGCCCTTAAGAATGCTTCCGAGGAGATGAAGTCCCTGTTCTTCTCCAACATGTCCAAACGTATGGCTGAGACCGTCAAGGGCGATCTGGAGACCACGACCAACGTGAGGCTGAAGGATGTTGAGGAAGCCCAGCAGCGCATTGTGAACATTATACGTTCCCTTGAGGAGGCTGGAGAGGTGATCATCAGCAAGGGAGGCGACGAACAGGATGTCTTCTTGTAAGGGCGTTGTAAAATCCGGCAAAGCCGTCCAGGTCCGGCGCTTCGTGCCGCCGGCCGAGACCGTGAATCCCCATGGGAAGCCGGAGAAGGCTGAGCGGCCGGACGGCCAGAAGAAGAACACCTCCAGATCCTCCGGAGAGGTCTGGGTATCCAATGACGAGAGTCAGGAGGCCTACAACCAGGCCAGCCAGATCAAGGAGGGCGCCAGAGAAGAGGCACGCAGCATCATCCAGAGAGCCAACCAGACAGCCGAGGACATTCTCCAGGAGGCCAGAGACCAGGCGGAGCAGATCCGCAGGGAAGCCAGAGAGCAGGGCTACCAGGAGGGTCATGCCCAGGGCCGGGAGGAAGGCACGGCCGCGGCAAGGGAAGAATATCATGCCGCCTGTCAGGAGAGCCTGGATGCCTTTAAGCAGGATATGGAGCGGGCTCTGGCTTCGGTTCAGGAAGCCAAGGAACACTGCGTGAAGCGGTATCTGGAAGAGCTGAAGAACTGCTCTATAGCTATAGCCGAGAAGGTGATCCACATCAGCTTAAGCTCCAGCGGGGAGATCATCAAGAGGATGATTCTGGCAGAGACCGAGCGGATGAATAAGGTTGCCTGGGTGAAGATCTATATGGAAAAGACAGACTATGAGCTGATGATGCAGACCGACGCCGATGTGATCGGTGAGCTGTCCAGACTTTCCGACAACATCAAGTTCATTGTCATGGAGAAAGAACAGACCGGCAGCTGCATCATAGAGCTGCCCAGCGAGATCATAGATATCAGTGTGGACACCCAGATGGAGAACATAAAAGAGATCATGGGAAGTGTCCGGATGTAGCTGGACCACAGATAGGAAAGAACGCCAATGTATGAACATATACCACAGCTGATCAGAAAGTCAGAAACCGTGGGACGTGTAGGGAAAATCGAAAATGTTGTGGGAATGTCCATGGAGGCATCCGGAAGCCGTGCGGGGATCGGGGATCTGGTGATGATCTACAATGAAGAGCAGAACCAGCAGATGCCTGCGGAGGTAGTAGGCTTTAAGGATGGCAAGATCCAGCTGATGACCTATGAGGCCACCAGCGGCATCACCTCCGGAAGCTTTGTCCGCAATACCAGACGCCGTCTCAAGGTGCCGGTAGGCAATTTCCTGCGGGGCAGGATCATCAATGCCATGGGAGAACCCATGGATGGTGGTTCCGGATTTACAAGCACCGAATATTATACAGTAAACAGCAGTTACACCAACCCTCTGAACCGTCCGCCCATCCGGGAGCGTCTGGAATTCGGCGTCAAGGCCATTGACGGGTTCAATACCATCGGCAAGGGACAGAGGATCGGAATATTCGCCGGTTCCGGCGTAGGCAAGAGTACCCTTATGGGTATGATCGCCAAGAATGTAAAGACCGATATCAATGTCATCGCCCTGGTGGGCGAGCGTGGCCGTGAGGTGCTGGAATTCATCCAGAAGGATCTGGGAGAGGAAGGCATGAGCCGGTCTGTCCTGGTAGTGGCTACGTCAGACCAGCCTGCCATGCTCCGGATGAAATGTCCTCTGGTGGCTACCACCATTGCAGAATATTTCCGGGACCAGGGGCTGGATGTCCTTCTGATGATGGACTCCCTGACACGTTATGCCATGGCTCAGCGTGAGATCGGTCTGGCGATCGGTGAACCCCCGATTGCCAGAGGCTATACGCCGTCCATTTACGCAGAGTTCCCCAAGCTTCTGGAACGGAGCGGGAACTTCAACAAGGGCTCCATCACAGGAGTATACACGGTTCTGGTAGAAGGTGACGATACCAATGAGCCTATCGCGGATACGGTTCGTGGTATTCTGGACGGGCATATCGTCCTGAGCCGCCAGCTTGCCAATGAGAACCATTTTCCGGCTATTGATATCGGGGCCAGTATCTCCCGACTGATGGTGGAGATCGTGCCCCAGGAGCACCGGGAGTCAGCCTCCCGTCTGCGCAATCTCCTGGGACTTTACCAGAAGAATGCGGATCTGATCTCCATAGGCGCCTACAAGAAGGGCACCAATCCGGCCCTGGATGAGGCCGTGGCCAAGATAGGCCGCATCAACAGATTTTTGCAGCAGGATATTAATGAGAGCTTTTCTTATGAGGAAACCCTGGGGCTGATGGCGGAGATCGCAGGCAGATAGAGCCTGCGATGCCTCATCAGCATTCCGTTCAGAAGATCTTGATCTGGAGGAACATACAGTGAAAAAATTTCAATACAGTCTGGAAACAGTCCTTACCTACAAGCAGCAGGTACTGGACAACGAGAAGGCGGAACACGCCGCCATCCTGAACCGGGTACGTCAGAAGAATGAAGAGATCCGTTTGTTGAAAAGGGATCTCATGGGCTTCCAGAAAGGCTTTGACGAGTCCAAGTCCCTGGGAGCGCCCATAGAGGACTTTCGTCTCTATGATATGTGTATAGGGCTGGTGGAGGACCAGATCACTTTCCAGAAGGAACAGCTGGCCACCCTGAAAAAGAAAGAAGAGAAGAAGAAGCAGGAAGTGATCGCTGCCAAGGTGGATACCTCCAAGTTCGAGAAGCTCAAGGACCGCCGCATGGTAGAATACCGCAAGGCAGAGGCCAAGGAAGAGGAAGCCTTCATTGAGGAGTTCGTAGTCCATGGCCGGACGGCGGTGGAAGCATAACAGCCCAGGCTCTGACAGTTCCACAGAGCATATGATTTTGATAATACCAGCCGGAGACGGCTGATATTATATAGTGAGCACCCGGTAAATGCAGATCAGAGACACGGCATGAGCCTGGTGTGAACATACACCTGGTCACTTAGCCGGTGCACGCCATAAGGCGAAGCGCAAGGCTGGTGGGTACGGTGTTACCATAAAAGGAAAGGAGGAAGATAATGGCAGGAATTAATATGGCACAGCTGACCGGCACCAGTTCCGTCAAAGCATCATCCACAGCAAAGACCAGTGGGTCAGCATCTTCCAGGGAAAGCTCCAGGACCGATTTTGCCAGTATGATCCAGGGCAAGACTAAGGAGAATACCACAGAAGAGTCAGGCAGCGCTAAGCCGGCCAAAGGCCAGGAGCAGGCAGCCGGCAAAGCAGATAACACTGATAAGGCAGACAACACCGACAAGACTGCCGGAAAGCAGGAAGCGGCAGAGAAGCCGGGGAAAACCCAGGACAAAGAATCAGCCGAAAACCTTGCAGAGATCCAGGCAGCCCTCAGCCAGATGATGGTACAGAATCTGGATACAGCACAGGTTCTGACAGAGCAGCTTACAGCATCTGTTGAACAGCTTCAGGCTATTGCCCAGGGCAAGGTACTGGAATCGGTTCAGGAAGCCGCGGCCGGCAGCCAGGAGGAGAATATCCAGGTAGCCGTGGACAAAACGGCCATGGCAGATGAAGTTACCGGAAGCATCCAGAACTACGCATCTGTGGCAGCAAACCCGGAGCCTGTCAAGGCGGCAGGAGAGCAGACCCAGGAAAAGCCGGTTCAGGCAGTGGAGACACTGGCAGCCCAGACCCAGCAGATCGCCTCAGGCGGTGAGATCCAGAAGCTGGCAGCGGAAACATCCGGAGACTCCCGCAGACAGGAGACCGGAGAGAGAGAGAACAGCCAGAGCCAGGAAGGATCCGTATCCATCCAGGAACTGATGGCCTCAGGCATGACCAGGGCCACTTCTACAGAGCATTTCACATCCGTGGAGATGCCCCGCGGGGAGACGATCACCGTCCCCACCACACCAGAGACATTCCCTCAGGATGTAGGCACCAGGCTGGCAGCATCCCTTCCCAGGACAGACGGCACTCTGACCATTGAGCTGGAGCCGGCAGCCCTTGGCAAGATGACTATCAAGGTAGTCTACGAGGCAGGCAAGGCGGCGGTATCCATCGTCTCGGCCAATCCCAGAACCGTAGAGCTTTTAAGCCAGAACGCCGGCGAGATCGCCAGGATCCTGGAAGAGCGCACCGGACAGGTCACTGAGGTGTATACACCCGATCCCAGACAGTCTATGGAAGACGGTCAGGCCGGACAGGAGCGCCAGCAGCATCAGCAGGAGAACCCTGAGAAGGAGAAACACGACCAGACAGAGTCATTTACCCAGATGCTCAGACTGGGGCTTGTGTAAATCCCGTCAACACGTATCGTGTGAAGCGGGATACACCGGAATACACGGTACATAGGAATCTTGTGACGGGATACCTAGAGTTAAGGAGGAAACAAACTATGGCAGTTGGTGAGATTAGCGGAGTTTCTGATCCGTATACCCAACAGTACTATTCACATGGCTCGACAGAGAAGAATACACTGACCATTACCAGCTATTTCCAGTTATTGGCAGCACAGCTTGCCAACCAGGATATGACCAATCCCATGGACAACAGCGAGATGATGAACCAGATGACCCAGATGGCTATGGTACAGTCCCTGACAGCCATGACCGAATCCATCCAGACATCTACAGCCGTATCTACACAGACATACGCGGCTGGACTGGTAGGACAGGAGATTACCGTGGCAGTCACCGAAGAAGGGGACAATGATACCCAGACAGCGGTTGGCGTCAAATACGGCAAGGTGGAAAAGGTAAGCTTCGTAGGCGGAAGCCCTTATATCTACCTGGAAGGCGATAAGAAAGCCTACCCTCTGAGTTATGTCTTAGGCATGGGCAAGATCGACAATCCTTATGAAGATAAGACAGAAGGCGAAGAGGACGGCAAAGGCGATTCGGATGATTCCGGCACCACGACCCCGCCAGAGGGTGTGAATGGCGCCGATCCGGCAAGGAACAGTAACCCCTTATACGATCCCAGCTTATTCATCTAAGATTTACACGCGGCTGGAAAGGAGCAATTTATGGGAATAAACGGAGTAAACCATCTTAAATATGGCAGTGCCTCCGGTGTGGAACAGACACAGTCCCCCGCCAGGCAGGCAAAAGGAAATGTCAGTTTTGGCGAAATGCTTCAGGAACGGGCCAGAGAGAAAGACAGCCTGAACTTTTCCAAGCACGCCGCGAAACGTCTGGATGAGAGAGGGATACAGCTTGACAGCAGTCTCCTGGGCAATCTGGAACACGCGGTGGAGGAAGCGCGGAAGAAAGGCGCAAAGGATGTAGCCATCATCGGCAGCCAGGGCGTCTTCATCGTCAATGTGCCCAACAACATCGTAGTCACCACCATGTCACAGGATGATACAGAGAAGAAAATCTTTACCAATATTGACAGTGCTGTTCTTATATAGGCAGGACCGAAAGGGTGCCAGGCCGGATGCCTGAAGCGCACCGGCCGGGGAACAGCAGAAAGGATATCAGGAAATATGTTAAGAGCAATGGACTCAGCAGTTGCAGGACTGCGCGCACATCAGAATAAACTGGATGTAATCGGACATAATATTGCAAACGTTAATACCTTTGGTTTCAAATCCCAGATCTATAGCTTCCAGGAAGCTATGTACCAGACTACCAGTGCTTCTACCAGTGGCACCACTTCAGCGGGTGGTACCAACGCAGCCCAGTTTGGTTATGGTGCTTTGATGGGAACGATTGCCACTGATATGACCGCATCTACTCCTACTTATATGGGCGGGTTGAACGCAAGTATCAATGGTGAGGGATTTTTTATCACATACACGTCAAAGATCTCAGGCGGCGTAGCTCCGGCAGATATGAAAAAAACGGATTTTGATTATACACGTGTAGGCCAGTTCAAGCTTGACAGCAACGGCTATCTTGTGGATGGTAACGGTAGATTTGTGTATGGTTTCAGACCTGATAAAGTACAGGATCCGACGAAATTTGAGGGGAATCTTGTGCCACTGAGGGCACCAAAAGATTTGTCGGGTTTTTCGGACTCGGTTAGTACGTCTACAAGTAAAGAGGCTCTCGAGCTTACCAATGTGCAGGTGAACAAACTGGGCGAGATTACCGCAGTTACAAAATCTGACAATCCAGCCTTGGATGGCAAGACGGTTTCTCTTGGGAAACTGGCGATTGCCACTTTCCAGAACCCGGAAGGTCTGACCAAGAAAGGGCAGTATTACTACGGAGCAACTGAGAGTGATAATACAGGTGCTTTTTCAGCCACCATCCCCGGCGGTTCCACCTCCGACCTGATGGCTGGATACTTAGAGGCCTCCAACGTAGACCTGGCCACCGAGTTCTCCAACATGATCACCACCCAGAGAGGCTTCCAGGCCAACTCCAAGATGATCACGGTCAGTGATGAAATATTAAATGAGCTTGTAAATATGAAGCGTTAATGATATGATGATAAAGTTGAGTTAGCCTGAACGGTTACAGCCAGAATCAATATTGATAGAACAGTAGACCATCCTCCCGCCCATTGCTGGGCGAGAGGATATCAGGACAAGGCAATATAGGGAGAAGGCATAGATTATGATCGAACTCACACGTTTGAATGGCGAAGTTATCTACTTAAATTACTTCCAGATCCAGTTTTTAGAGAGGATTCCTGAGACAAAAGTCAAAATGGTGAACGGTGATTACTATCTGGTCAAGAATACGGTGGAAGACATTCAGCAGAAGGTAGCAGATTTTTTTCATCGTGCTGTTGCTTTTGAGACGAAAGTTATGTAAAATAGCAGTATCTGTCCGGCGGACGGTGCATTCACGCGCTGACCTCAAGGCAAACTTTGGAACAGCAGACAGGATCCCAGAGCAGGAAGCGGTTTTGGATGGATTCTGGCATGCGACTGTGGAAGTGCCGGACAGCTGCAGATAGCAGGGAGT
>Ga0137308_100197_pt2 | contig 67151 bp, 56 predicted proteins | sample Inofrocosms_June_FD_97181 | JGI IMG/M metagenome (GOLD analysis project Ga0137308, IMG submission 97181) | Mouse cecal microbial communities from Vienna, Austria - N-Acetylneuraminic and N-Acetylglucosamine D2O microcosms_June | ecosystem: Host-associated > Mammals > Digestive system > Large... | reverse complement strand
TATCTGCACATAAAGCGGATTTTTTTCATAAGAACAATGGACAGCAGTGCCTGTTCCTGTTGCTTCCATACAGTTTTTCATTAAATTCATGACCGCTTCCATCGTCCAGTTTAAATCCACATTGATATTCATCTCACCCATTTCTGGAATTTCAATCAGAACGCCCTTTTGCATGAACAGTTCATATAAATTGTCCGATGCCAGAGAAAGGATTGTAAAAACATCTGTTTGTTTCCTGTCAAGTGCAAGCGTTCCCACATCAATGCGGGACAATAACAATAACGCTTCTTCTAAATGCATGAGCCTGTTTAGCTGCCGCCCTATATCCTTGATATTGGCGTGCATTTTACACGCCATAGAGGTATGCCCTTGTGGCGTTTCTGCGGTATGTATATCGTCCAAATGTTCTTTCGCCATCTGGACAGTTAAGGAAATAGACGTAATCGGCGTTTTAAGCTGATGGGCAATATTAGAAAGATTTTCTGCAAAATTGTTTCGTGCTGTTAGGGCTTCTTCCCTTGTCTGGTAAAGTTCCGTTACCGTCTTATATATTTCATCTTGCAGTTTTGAAAATTCATCATCTGAAGATTCCAAAACCAATCCTTGAACGCCTGTATTTATTTTTTCCAAATATTCCGTCAATGCTTGGATACGGGCATATGATTTCCTATGCCAATAACAGAAAGTGAAAAGGAATAATATGCCGCCTGCCAAAAAACCGAAAACGGCAATCCAAGGGGCTGCCGTGTCCATAATCCCCAAATTCGATGGATAATAACCAAAGTTTGATAATATATTTTTGTCTGTCATGCGAAAATCCTGTGTTTTCAATAATTCCAAAACAGCCTGTTGGGAATCTGGATTATTTTCAATCATACTGTCACAAAATCCTCCCAATATATGAAAACACACATGGCGATAATAAAGAGTAAGAATGTATGTAATCATTGCCGCTACAATCAGGCTGACTGACAACACAAACAGAACCGTTATTTTTATATTTGATTTTTTGCTCATATCTCATCCTCCATACGGTAGCCAAAGCTCCGTATTGTTTTTAAACAGGACGGATGATGGAGTTTTTCTCTAAGCCGTTTAATTGTCACGGTCAACGTATTATCATTGACATAATTCCTGTTATTGTCCCAGATTTGAGTTAGCAGCCGTTCTCTTGTGACGGTTTTCCCCTTATTTTCCATTAAAATCTGCAAAAGCTGGTATTCTGCTTGGCTGACAGTAATTTCTTCTTCGCCACAAAATACGGCTGTTTTGTTTTTGTCAATCGAAATAGAACCGCAGGAAAGATACTGGCTCTGCACATTCCCCGCCCTGCGCAGCAGTGCATGGATGCGGGAATACAGAACTTCCAGTTCAAAAGGTTTTGTCACATAATCATCTGCCCCGTATTCAAAACCAGAAATAATATCACAAGTATCATCTCGGACAGTCAGAAAAATGACTGGCAGTTCTTTCCATCTTGAGCGTATCCATCTGCAAAATCCGTTTCCCTCGCCGTCTGGCATATTCCAGTCAATCAGCGCAAGACTTGGAATATGGTGTTCCAATGCTTTCTTTCCGCTTTCCAATGTTCCAAATATAAAAACGGCATACCCTTTTTGGCTTAGATATTCTTTTACAGCCGTTGCAATATTTTTATCATCTTCAATATAATAGATTTCTATCATTTTCCCATCTCCTTGTAATTTTTCCGACGCATATCTGCTGGCTTTTCTGTGTCCCGTGGGATAAGCCATACACGGGTTAGGTGGATAACGCCCTCAATACCGTTATGCTCTGTGCCTGTTTTATGTCCTCAATGAGCCTGTGGGAGCGTTCCTGTGCCTGTCTGTCAATGTCGGCAAGGTAAGTGTTCAGTCTGCCGCTTGTAAAAAGATTTGTATAGGTAACTATTCGGTATTGTTTCAGATAATTCAGATGCCGTCGTCCCCATATTCCTATTGCCTGTTCTTCTTCAGCGGGTACAGTTAAGCACGGTATTAGATAATCGCCTTGCTGTTCATATTCGCCGCCTAATCTCTCAAAGATTGATTTTATCATTTTGTAAGTCCTCCGTATGATTTGAATTTGCCTACAATCCAATCATTCCGGCTGATTACGAAGTCTTTGGATTTAACATCCTTATGGAACGCCACCCTTTATCGCCTTTTTCAAATGCAATGCCTCTTTGAATTATATTTTTTACTTCATACAAATCCGTTTGCTGATTTTTTCTGCAAACCTGACAATTCGTCCCAAATGCAATAAATTCTACAGTTTCATCCATACATTTAACCGTATCAATAGAAAGTTCCCCAAATCCCTCATAAACTCCTATTTCATTTTTAAATCAAAGTCGCCATATATCCTTCTCGCCTTGCGAACGGCGCTTTTATTCCCTGAAATTGTTTTTAAAAATCCTTCCAGAGAATGAAACTTATTAAAATTCCATACTGAAAAGTTAATCACAACAGTTCCTCCCTATGTACAATTTTAATGGTACTTCCCTTTACTAGCCAAAATAATGTGTCTATATGCAACTTATTACTTCCTCTAATGTAAAAACTGTTTTTATTACATCATCCCACTTTATCGTTTTATTCGATTGGACAACTTACGTAAAATATAATATCCATTTATATTTAGACCTAATCGTAACCGTATAATCTATTTTGGAACCACGATTACAGTAGACTAAAATCTGTTCCAAATCCTGTCTACTTCTCGCCTCTACTTCTACTTTTATTGGGGAATTAAGAAATGATAAAAGAACATTAACAAGCAATGTTACTATGGCTGAATCAACTGCCACCCGAACGGACACATTAGATAATACAACGCTATCAGTAATTTGAATCTTTTCCATAATTGGTACAATAATACTTATACCTGATAAGTAGAACAAAATAATACAAATCGGGGATAAAATTTTCATTGCCCAAGACAATACCCCATCCCGCCCTATCTTCTTTGAACACAAAACGGGTAAAATTGCGCTGATAGCACACGCTACTATAAAAAACCAAAAATTTCCCTTCATAAAATTCCCCTAAGCAATTCAAACACCGGAATAATAATCTTTTCAGTATCTATTGCCAAAATTCCATTATTATAACAATAAAACCTGCAATTTCTACCATCCATTTTCATACCAAACGTCATATGGCTAATATCTATTCCCTCATCATAATTATACCATTTTTTACAAAATGTAATAATAGCCTGTAAAAGATACTTGCTGTAATAATATACTGATTGATTTTTTCATAAAGATAATCATTAAGTAAAGGCTTGACATCATCAATTGCATTTTCATCAATTCTGTATAACTTATATTGTTTTTGCATTGTCTTACCTCCCTTTAAATTTGTAAGCTAAATATCATCATGACAGATATCCCTAACTCTTCATTCCTCAATTCATTTTTTTATTAATAAACATTTGCCGTCGGGGTAAAATAGGCGAAACTCAGCTTGAATAATAATTAAAGACAGATGCCAACACATCTTTTTAGTTAAATAGATACAACCACGTCTCTTAACACATATTTCCAGCAAGTATATCTGATATTTCCTTCCGCGCTTCCACTAAATCCCCACAAATTTTAGTACAATACTGCCGTATTTCAGAAGAGGGCTCAATTAAATCCGGCACCATGATTGTAGTACAGCCCGCAGCGTACCCAGCCCTGATACCATTTTCGCTGTCTTCAAACACAAAACACTCCTGCGGCTTACATCCAAGCCGACTGGCAGCGCGCAAGAAAATATCGGGCGCAGGTTTTCCATACTCCACCTCTGTCCCGCTGACAACCTCTGAAAAATAGCTGCGCAGATTGGCTTTGTGCAGATTAGCCTCAATCTGCCTGGCAAAGCTGCTGCTGGCGACTGCGATAGGCATTCCTTTTCCCTTGAAAAACTCCAATATTTCCCGAACCCCTTCTTTTACCGGAACCCCAACAGATAGTTTCCTGCGGATTCTGCTTCTGCATTCCTCAGCAAGAGCAGCCCCATCTGTCACATGATAATATTGTTCAATCACTTGATGCATGCGCGCCCCGCTGGTCCCGGAAATCACTTTCACAAAGTCGCTATTCAGTTCCGTTCCCCGCTCCGCAGCCATCTCATGCCACGTCTGTTGATAAATTCGTTCCGTATCAAAGAGAACGCCGTCCATATCAAAAATTGCTCCTGTATATTTCATAATTTTCTTTCCTCCATACTATTCTAATAGGCCTCAACGTTCCTTATAAGACATCCCAGCAGACCCTCCTTATGATAACAAACGCCTACGCATCCATAGAAATGCCGCCGCACAGATCAACACTGAGAGCAGTGAACCCAAAGGCGCGGCAAGCCCCATGGGAAACAATGTATCTGTAAAATACGCCGAAGCCAAAAACGCGCCGGGAATGCGCACGCAGACGATGGACAGAAAATTGTGCAGAAAGGAAATTCCCGACATGCCATAGGCGCAGAAATATCCGCTAAACGAAAAATGAATTCCCGCAAAGATACAGTCCCAGATATATCCTTTCAGATACTGTTCACCCAGCAAAATGACTGCCGCATCTTCCGTAAACATTCCCACAACCGGCGCAGCAATAAACTGTGTAATCACGGACATAATAAGACCATATCCCACGGTCAGGAAAACGGCATAACGCAGAGACTGAGCCGCACGCTCATGCTTCCCGGCGCCTATATTCTGTGCAGAGAGCGCAGAAACGGTAGATAACATAGTGGAAGGCACTAAAAACACAACGCCGATTATCTTTTCCACAATTCCGACTGCCGCCGCATCATTTAACCCTCTGCGGTTGGCAATCACAGTAATCACAATAAATGCAATCTGGATAAAACCATCCTGTAAGGCAACTGGGACGCCAACTCTTAAAATTGGCCCTAGCGTCTCCCTTTGCGGTCTAAAATATTCCCTTTTCAGTTTTATCCCCGCTTTTTTCCTGGAAATCACAGCCAGCGCCAATAATACGCTGACAGTCTGGGACATTGTGGTGCCAAGCGCCGCGCCCGCCGTTCCCATTCCAAGCACGCCAATAAACAAATAATCCAGCACAATATTGGCCCCGCACGACACAGCAATGAAATACATGGGACTTTTGGAATCGCCGAGCCCCCGGAATACAGAGCTTATAATATTGTATGCCGTAATAAAAGGGATACCAATAAAACAGATCGTAAGATAGGTAATGGTGCCGGCTACCGCCTCCTCGGGCGTAGACATCAGAGACACAATTTGCTTTACCAGCCCCAGAAGCAATACCATACAAGCGGCAGACACTCCCATAAAGAGCGAAACCGTATTTCCAATTGCCGCCATGGCAGATTCCGGCCGCTTTGCTCCAACCGCTTTGCCAATGCTTACGGTAGAACCCATAGCAAGACCGACAATCATCACCGTCAGCATATGCATAACCTGGCTGCCCACGGAGACTGCCGTAATATCTCCCACCCCATTAAACTGCCCGATAATAAACAAATCTGCCATCCCATATAACGTCTGCAAAAAATATGACAAGAGATACGGCAGTGAGAAATATGCAATATTGCGAAATACGCTGCCCGATGTTAAATCCTTTTCCACAATCTCATCCTTCGTCAACTATTATTCGGGAACCTCATGTTTCTGAGGACGCCCCGCCAAAGCAAATTGAATGGCAGCTATAAGAAGAATTCCTGCCACCGCCGCAACCAATGTCGCCGCATAAAATGAAGATGAACCTGATTTCATCCAGGAAAATACAGGCGTTTTCACACGAATTACCGCCATCAGGTTTGCCCCCATATGCGCCAGGAACGCGCCATAAAAATGGCCTGTCTTCTCCATAAACCACGCCAATAGAATACCAAGCAGGCCAGCGTAGACAAACTGCACCAGATTCATATGAATCACGCCAAATAAAAGCGCAGACAATATCATGGCAAGCGCCCGGCTTTGACGCTCACGCTTCCTGCCCCGGCTGGTCTTTTCCTCATTATCTAATATCATTAAATCGCAAAGCCTGCCATATACCACGCCGCGGTACAGCAGTTCTTCTAAAAACGGGGTCAACAGGCAGGCGCCTAGAAGTTCGAGAAAAATACCTCCCGAAAAGAGATATTCATTCACTTCCTGGTATCCCTGTGAAATATCTTCCAACCCGCTCACAATAAGCAGGTTGTTAAGCGCAAACCCGACCGCTGCGCCAGCGAGAAACATTAAAATACCATTTAAGGCCCGCATAACCGTAGACTTCTTTGCAATCACCAGATCCATATGTTCCCAGAACACCGTAGGTTCATTCCTGTCCTTCTGATAATAGCGCGCAATGAACGGAACCGTCACCGCCACTGACGCCGTCTGCAACGACATATACTGCTCCTTAGGGTCCGCCCCCAAAAACACTGCAAGCATAGTAAACAGCGACATACTTAAGTTTATCGCCACAAAATATACAAAAACAGGATAAATAATATGAAATGATTTAAAAATAGGACTGTTCTGTCTGTCTCTCGGATTCATATTTTTCTTTCTCCTCTTCCGGCTTATCCAGCACCGCTTCACCGCTGGTTTCATCCTCAATTTGCACCTGCATCTGCCTTAGCTTGGCATCCTGGGCAATCGCACGCATAATCCGATTGATATCCTCCGGGGAAAACATATCAATCGCCTTCACCAAATCATCTATATTCTCCCTGTTAAATACCAGACATCCGCCTCTCTCCAAGCCAACCGTAATGCAGTTCTTAGGATTTGAGACATCCCCCAGGCATAAACGGTTATTTTCATAATCACAGCGAAATTCCACACCCTTATATTTTACGATGCCATTTTCATCTGCCATCAGAGAGTACGGCGCGCGGTTCCCTTTATCCAGCAGCTTTTGAATGGCTTCCTCCGCCACCATATCATCTATCGTATCCTCGATATCCGGCTGTTCCATTTCCGCAGACGCCCCGATATCCATACTGTCTATCTTCATAAAACGCATCGTGCGGAAACTTCCATTATCCATCAGCACACGTTCCTCAAACTGCTTATCTTCGTTATTGCCGGCGCCTAAAATATAAGACTCGCGCTGCTCTTTCTGCTTTTCCAGCGCTTCCTTCTCACGCTCTTTCAAGTCCGCCTTATAATCCTCGATGGCGTTATCTACCTTATCCAAAAGCTGATCCCACTCTTTTTCTGAGAACTCACCGATGGTTTTTGGCTTCCCGTCTTCCGTCTTATCCTCCGGCTTCATTCTGGCCGCATAATCGGCAACTGCCTGTGAAAAATATCCATTCCCATAGCTTCCTGTGATCTGTAATCTGTTTGTCATAGCGTCTCCTTTCAAATTCCCAAAAAGGACACTTATTTCCATCTTTCCATAGAAACAAGTGCCCTCCGTAGCTGATAATTATATCGGCAATTAATTGGAAAAGCTAAACCTGCTTCTTACAATTTATAGATTCATCCGCTCCAAGAGCCTCTTGCGCTTCTCATCAAATAAGAGCTCCTTATTATAACGGTAATACCGCTCACATTCACACGCTTGAAGAAAGCTGACACTGTATGGATTAGAATTTAATTCTGTTATAAATATTACCATTTCCTGGCTGTTTCCAAATGCTCCTTCCAGAAAATCAAATACATATTCGACAATTTGCAAAGTCTCCCTCTGCCCAATCTCAAAAGCCTCCCTCTCCTGTTCAAACAACTCTTTTACACGCTCAAAAGCCTCCCCTTTATCACGAATATCTTCCAGCTTCAACATTTGCAGGAGACGTTCCAGGAAAGCGATTACCCGCAAATAAATTTTCTCCTCCTCCTGCCTTATAAGTTCTGCCTTTTTCCTATTTTTATAATCCAAGTTGAATTTACTTATTACATTCTGTAAAAGCTGTTGTCCGTTCAATTCCTGCATTTCATCTTTTACGGATTCCTTATACTCAGAAAGCATAGCAAATATCATTTCCATGTAACGTTCCGTCTGTACCGATGACTTTAACGCCTCATTAACTTTGGAAATAAGAAGCCCCAGCACACTCAGACGTTCGTCAAAGGAAGCGTGAGCCACTTTTTTTAGCAAAATCTCGTCCAGCCTGCCTCTTAAAATCTCCTCAATCTGATAATCCGTGCGGTATTTATAGTAAAGCTCCAGATAATTAGCAAAATCCTTGGCAATTTTCGGATATTGGATATACTGCACCACAACCTCTCTGTCCACTGTTTTGCCAAGTTTCTCATATATCTTGATCAAATTTGAGAGGTCTTCCCAGCCTCTTGGAGTAGCAAAATTTCTGCCGTCAACGGTAGTCTCCATCTGATAAAAGCTCTGTTTTTTCGTATTCAGATAGGAGATGACCGCCCCATGCAATCCCTGTCGATAAGCGTATTCCTTCCAGACTGTGAAATCAGCTTCCACCTCAATCTTCTTCACTCGGTCCATCGTAACGACGTCAAATTCCCGCACCGATTTATTATATTCCGGCGGATTCCCCGCAGCAACAATTACCCACCCCTGCGGAATCTTATGGTTACCAAAAGATTTACACTGCAAAAATTGCAGCATTGCAGGAGCCAGTGTTTCCGACACACAGTTGATTTCATCCAGGAACAAGATACCCTCGGATAATCCGGTTTGCTCCATTTTATCATAGATAGCCGCCACAATTTCACTCATTGTATATTCAGTAACCGCTACTTCCTGCCCGCCATACTTCTTCCTGGAAATAAACGGCAGCCCAATCGCACTCTGACGCGTATGGTGCGTGATGGTGTAAGCTACCAGGCCGATTCCGCACTCCTTAGAAATCTGTTCCATAATCTGTGTCTTGCCAATCCCCGGCGAACCAAGCAGCAAAATCGGCCGCTGACGGATTACCGGAATCTCGTACTCCCCATATTCATCCCTCAGAAGATAGGCTTCGATAGTGTTTTTAATTTCTTCCTTCGTCCGTTTTATATTCATCTATCAACCTCCAAATTTTCTAATGAAAATCATTTTCCCCTAACACTAACTTAATGGCCCAGGGCGGCACGTCCACGTCCAGATAGTCTTCACGAAAAAATACAAACGCCGCGTCATACTGCGGTTTTTTCAGGGGAAATGTGCCGTAACCGTCCGTAAAATAAATCAGCCCCCGCAGCTTATGAAATGCTTTTTGGGCCAGCAGCGTATCGACATAAGAAAATGCCGGGCGAAAATCCGTTCCTCCCATACCCTGTACCTGAAAATGTTCCATATATTCCTGCAACTGCCTGCCATTCTCAATCACAGTATCAGACTGCACCCGCTCGTCACATTGAACAATATGAACACAAAATCTTCGCGTGAAAGATTCTGATTGGCTTAAAATACTGTACGTCTCCTGCAAAAATTTAAGTACAAGCGTTGCCTTACAGGACATAGAAGTGTCAATAACAATCACGAAATCCTCTATTTTTTGAACTTCCCTGGTCTCCAAATGCTCAATCAAAGGCATATTCCCATACAATTCCATGCCATAATGGTAAAATATATAATCAAAACTATCTAAATCTACCTGCATCTCCTCTTTCAGGACGCAGAACTTCCTGAGAAACACGCGGTAATCATACCTTTGACGATTTTCTACACGCAACTGTTCCTGCAAGCCTTTGGATCCCTCCGCCGCCTCTTTGGAAAACATGTCAAGCTCCGTCTCCATCTTCTCCCGGATATCCTGCCAGCGGTTTTGCTGCTCCATCGGCAGAGGGTTATCGTTCTCTTCCCGTCCCCAAAGAAAATGTTCGTCCACGGTAAACTCCTGAATCATCCGCGCCACCACACGCATGTCCGGCTTCGCCTTTTGCAGCAGAAAGAAAATGCCCTCTGCATTGAGAATCGGCACTTTCTTTTCCAACCCCTGATAAACGGCACGCCGGTAAGGTCTCGCCGGATTGCGCAGACAGCGGTAAGGCAAGCTGTCAATGACAGATTCCACTGCAATGTCACAGGCCAAATCCCAAAGCTGTCTGTTTCCGTTCCCCCTTGGATTCCACACATGCCCCAGCAGGCAGTGAAAAATGCTGTGAAGATAACACCGGTTCACCGCAGCATTTCCCAGGCGATATAATTCCATGAGATATTCCGGGTTATATTTTAACACAATTCCATCTGCCGCCGTACGCCCTAATTCCATGGAAGGCTCCGGCCGCAGACTGTAAAGCGATACATCCAAAAAGCGCATATTCAAGTAAAGTTCATTCCGGCAATCCGCAAATATTTCTTTGCAGATATCTAATTTTTCCAACAATTGTTCCTCAAACATATACCCTACCTTCTGTCGCGCGTTTCTACCCCATAAATAGCGTTCCCTAAAAATTTATCGCAAAGCCCTTACAGGCAGAATTTCTTTTTCTTTGTCGGAAACCTACGGTGCTTCACATCCATCATTATACTGACTGCCTGCGCATCCTCCCGCCGCTTCGCCGTTTCTAAAAGCACATCAATCTGCTCTGACGCAGAGGCGAAGGATTCCGCAAGCCAGCGCAAATCTTCCCCATTTTCTTGTTCCAAGAGATAAGACGATGCATCCCAGAGATGGGCCAAAAGCCATTGCGTATACTCCTCTCTTGCATCTTTCTCCAATGCACAGGGAAACCGAAGCCTAGATATTACAATTTCTGACAGAACTTTTAAATCTATATTATATTTTCCAGTCACAAAAAGGCGATCGTATTCTCTAAATTGCACCTGGGTGTTGCGAAATGCATTGCGGTACTGTATTCCCATCCCATGTGTCTGGGTGGAAATAATCCTTGCCGGCGTATTTTCCACTGCTTCCTCAAAAAATTCCGGGTAAACCAGGCGGCATAACATCTCCTGCCCATCACCCGCCGCAGCTTCTATTACGCGGTAACATTCCACGGTCACCTTCTGCTTCAAGTCCTGCAAAATCTCTCTCAGGCAGGAATTCCCCTCAAGCCTATGCATCGTTAGACAGCGCAAGTTCTCGCATCCGGTAAAAGCCCCGGCGCCCATAAAAGCAATATTACTGTAAAATGAAAAATTCCAAAATCTCAGGCAATTATAAAATATATAACGCCCCATTTTTTTGATTGTCCGAGGCAAATACAGTTCTTCCAGACGTTCGCCGCAAATGCATGGACGTTCGCCTGTATTTTCAGGTTCCATTTCCATCTCTTGTGCAAACGCATAGGCAGACAGCTCCGTCACTGGAAGCCCATTTATTTTCTCCGGTATCACCACGCTCCCGCTGCTGCCATAACAGCGCAGAATACAAACCTCCCCGTCCTTTACCTCATATGCAAAATATCCTTCCGCCATTCCGATTTCATCCCTCTGTTATAATGAAAGTTCCGCCAACATTTGTTCCACTGTTTTTCCAGTCAGCGGATGCCGCAGATAAGGCGCCAGTTCTGCCAAAGGTTTTAAGACAAACTCCCGATTCTGCATATCCGGGTGGGGAATCTTTAATGTTTCCTTATCCACCACACAATCATCATAGAAAATTATATCTAAATCCAGCGTCCTCGGCCCCCAATGCAAGTTACGTTCGCGTTTCGCTTCCTGTTCCACTTCATGAAGCGTCTCTAACAGCTCCTCCGGGAACAATAGCGTACGCAGTTCCAGCATCCCATTGAGAAAATCCGGCTGTTCCTCCACACCATAGGGCTTCGTGCCAATCAACTCCGACACACGCTCTACCACGCAGTCCTCCCTGCGGTTCAGAGAAGCAATTCCCTGTCTGATATACGCTTCCCTGTCGCCCAGGTTAGAACCAACCGCTACATAACTGCGGTGCCAACCACGCGTAATTTCCACAGAAACGGCTTCCAGCGGAAGCCCAATGGGCGCCCAGGGTTTTGAAATTTCCAGCGTAATTCGCTGCATAGCTGGAAAATGTAAAAGGGTCGCCCGCGCCATCTGCTCCGCAGCCGTCTCGATAAGCCCAAACGTATGCTCCGTCATATAACTGGTCATAAAATGTGAAACTTCACCATAATGCACAGATTTTGTCAAATCATCCTTTAATCCTGCTTGTCTAGTAGAAAGATATAATGTAGCATTAATAATAAATTTCTGTCCCAGACGGTTTTCCTCCGGAAATACGCCATGTCTGCCAAAGACCTCCAAATTTCTAATATGAATCTGATCCAATTCCCACTCGTTCATGCTTCTATCTTCTCCTCAATGCAACTCCCAAGCTTCCATAGTCCCTCTAATTCTCTCTCGGGTTATAGCGCATAATGGCTTCCGCCATCTGGATGGCGCGTTTATTTGCCAGGACGTCGTGTACTCGTACAAATGCGCAGCCCGCCAACATACCCATTACGGTAGTCACCAGCGTACCCTCCAACCGATCTGTTACCGGAAGGTCCAGGGTAATGCCAATCACTGATTTTCGAGAAGTTCCTAAAAGAAGTGGAAACCCCAGCTCCCTAAGCTCTCCCAGCTTACCTATTACTTCCAAGTTATGCTCGTACGTTTTGCCAAATCCTACGCCAGGGTCCAATATAATCTTGTCCTCTGCTATCCCCGCATTTCGAGCAATCGTTACTGTTTCTTTAAGGTCTGCTTTCACATCCTCCATAAAATTATGATACTCCGTATTGTCCCGGTTATGCATCAGGCAGCAAGATACGCCAAAGTCAGCAATCACCTGGGCAAGCGTTTCATCATATTTCAGGCCCCAGATATCGTTCACCATGTCCGCTCCCGCCTGCAAAGCCGCCTTTGCCACCTTACCCTTATATGTGTCAATCGAAACCGGAATATCAAATCTTTCTTTGATAAGTCCGATAATCTCCGCTGTTCTTTGTATTTCTTCTTCTTCCGATATCTTCTCATGCCCCGGCCTTGTAGATTCACCACCGACATCAATGATAGCAGCGCCCTCCGCAGCCATGCGTTCTACCTGTTTTAATGCCGCATCTGTATTGTTATACTTTCCTCCATCCGAAAAAGAATCCGGCGTCACATTTAAGATTCCCATTATATAAGTGGAATCTGCTACCTGAAACGTCTGATTCCCAATCTGCATCTGTGAAATTTTATTTTGCATGGTATTGTTTTCTCCTTCTCTGTGAAATATCCGCACAACGCTTATCGCCACAGAAATTGTCGTATATTTATTGTATACCAGCGAAAAGTCAGCGTCCAAGCATTCGCCAAAACTCCTCTTGCAAATGCTGCCTTTCCTCAAACTGTCCGCGCGTAACTACCGTAACGGTCTGTGCGCCAGGCTTCTTCACCCCGCGCATCGTCATACACATGTGCTCCGCTTCCAGCGCCACCATGACGCCCTTGGGTTTTAAATATTTCATCAGCGCATCTGCTACTTGCGCTGTCAGCTGTTCTTGTAACTGGGGACGGCGTGCATAGATTTCCACTGTTCTTGCTAATTTACTCAGCCCCACCACTTTGCCGTCCGGCAGATATGCCACATGCGCCTTCCCATAAAATGGCAGCAGATGGTGTTCGCAGATTGAATAGAAAACAATATCCTTTTCCAACACAATCCCACTGTCCGCAACTTCAAACGTCTTGCTGAGCGCTTCCGCAGGCGTCTGCCCCATTCCTGCAAAAATCTCCTCATACATACGGGCCATCCTGTCGGGCGTCTCCCGCAATCCTTCTCTGGAGCAGTCTTCTCCAATTCCTTCTAAAAGAAGGGTAACCGCCTGCTTAACTTTTTCTTTGTCTATCATTTTATCTCCTTAAACTAATTCTCTGACTGCCTTCTGTAAATCTGCCAGATAGGACAGCGAGCCAAATGCCAATATCAGAGAGTTTTCCCGCCCTGCATCGGAAAATGCCCTGTCCACAGCTTCTTCCACTGTCGCGCAATAAGAGACACACGCATGATACTTAGCCGCCTCTGCCGCTAACACCTGCCCGTCCATCGCCCTGGGATGATTCGGCGTGACCGTATACACTTTCTGAGCTAACGGAAGCATTATTTCCATCATTTCCTCATGCGCTTTATCTGCAAGTACTCCTATTATATAAATTATTTTGCGATTTGTAAAACCCCTTTTCAAAGTTTCCGCTAATTTTTTCGCCGCATCTTCGTTGTGAGCCCCATCTACCACAAACATCGGCTGGCGACAAAGCACAGAAAAACGACCCTCCCAGCGCGCCTGCGAGATACCCATAAGAATATCCTCATCACGAATGGTGAATCCACAATCGCACAAAGTTTTCACCGTTTCAATTGCACAGACAGCGTTCTCTATCTGGTAGTCGCCCATCATAAAAAGCTCTATCTCACTATAATTGTCCTTTAAAGAAAGCTCATCTCCGCTGTGCTCCTTCTTCTCGGACCTACACAGTGGATAGGTGAAATACTGCCTCATTTCTCCCCTCTGTATGCACTGCCGGACATGGCGGGCCTTACCAACCTCGCTGTACGATAACACTGCCTGCTTCTCTCTGCATGCAGCTTCTATTACCTTTTGTACTGCTTTCTGCTGAGGCTTTACCGCGACAACCCGGCATCCCTCCTTGATAATCCCTGCTTTTATCTGCGCGATCTGCACAAGGTCATTTCCCAGAAACTTCACATGATCCATGCTAATGGAGGTAAGCACGCTCACCAGCGGATGCTCGATGATATTTGTAGCATCCGTCTCGCCACCCATTCCCGTCTCCAAAACCACCACCTGACATCTCCGACGATAGAACCAGAGGAAAGCCGCCGCTGTCTCGACCTCAAATACAGTAGGCTGCCTCCTGCCCTTTGCCAGCAAATTCTCACAGGCCCGCCTCACCTGCGAAAATACTTCCACCACCTCATGGGCAGTAATGTTTTGCCCATTCACCTGGTACTGTTCTTTTCTGTCAAACACTGCCGGAGACGTATATCTTCCTGCCCGGATTCCCGCCTGTCCAAGAATAGACGACGCCAGGGCACACACAGATCCTTTTCCATTCGTCCCAGCCACATGGACAACTTTCAAAGCGTTCTGAATATTGCCAAGCTCCTCCATCAACTCCCGCATACTCTCCAGACCCATGACAATTCCGCTCCCGGAAATCTGTTCCAAGTATTCCCAAACTTCCGTCTCTGACCTCATCTCTCCTCCATCTGTCCTAACTTCCGCCTTTAACCTCATCTGTTCTCCTTTTTGTATATCATTTATCCTCAAAAAGCCCTGTGCGGAATCCGCCGCACAGAGCTTCTTTATCTCTATATTCCCGCAGGCAATACCCCCACAGGATACTTAGCCAGACAGCCGCGCGAACGCGGATATTTGGCTATGTTATAGCCGTCTATTGTGATATGTTTATATTAGGGTATCTGTTACAATGCCCTTGATATCTTCTGCCAGCAATTTTTGTTCCTCTAAAATCTGCTGGGTATTCTTAGAAATCTCCTGCTGTCTATTCAACAACTCGCTTACATCTATTCTGTCTGGAATCGGATTAGTCTCTTTCGCTCTCTTCTTGCGCTTTTCTATATCCTCTTCAACCTCCTGCGCCTGCTTCTCCCGCTCGTAGCGAATCTCATCGAGCTCGGCCTCCTCCTTGACCTTCTCTTCTTTCGCTTCCTCAGCCTCTTCAACAGCCTCGTCCATATCTTCGTCAATCTTGTCAATTGCCTCATCCTTGAGCATACCGATAATCTCATCGCTGGATGCCTTGAGAGTCGCTTCTGTCGCCTTCTGTGCGTCTACCATGCCATGATGCTTCAAAGCCTCCAATTTAATCGCCTTCACACCTCTGGTAGCCGCCCCGATGATATCATGGGCATCCGTATACTGCTTCTTCCAGTAAGCAGCTTCCTCATTCAGTTCTGAAAGACGCATCTTGTATTCTTCATCTTCCTTATCAGCATACATCTCTCCGAGCGCTTCTTTCTGCTCCTCAATCTCCCCGAGCTGCTGTGACGCTTCCTCGGCTGCCGCCTTGCTGGTCTTTATCGTATCGCGGCACTCATCCAAAATGTCATCTATCTGTCCATCAGACTTAAACTGATTCTTAATAAACTCCATGGCATCTTCCATGGCCTTTTTCTTCTTCTCCTCAATAGGATCCTGAAGGAGATTCAAATCAGCCCCCTTAACGGTTCCATTCTTTACCTTTCCCTGCTCTTGCTGCTGTACAGCGTCTTTATTCTCTACCTGCTCCCTGCTATTGGTATTGACAACAGTCTCCGTACTTGCTAAATTATTTATCTTCATATGCACATTCCTCCCAGACACATCCTTTACAGTAAATATCGGCATTTTCTGCCATCTCTTTAGAATTATGGTACAAACGTACCATTTTCTGACATAAACGCACCCCTTTCCTATAAAATTTCCTCCATTTCCGGCTCATCTGCGCTCCTGCGGTAATCCATGTGGGAAATTACCATCAGCGCAATCTTAAATAACATCGCATCCTCGAACTTGCGAATGTCCAGCCCCAAAGCTTTCTCTATGCGCTCCAAACGATATACCAGTGTGTTACGGTGTATATAGAGCTGCCTTGCCGTCTCTGAAACATTGAGGTTATTTTCAAAAAACTTATGGATCGTTATCATCGTCTCCTCATCTAAGGCATCCGGTAAATTCTCTCCAAACACTTCTCGCAGAAACATACGGCACAGGCTGGGCGGAAGCTGGTAAATCAGCCGTCCAATCCCCAGATTCCCATAGGATACCGTATCTTTCTCCATATAAAAAATGCGCCCTACCTCCAAAGCCATTTTCGCCTCCTGGTAGGAACGTGCAATCTCTGGCAGCAAACTCGCTCTGCTGCCATAACCTACCCGAACTTTTACCATAGCCTCCGTATGAAGGTTATCTGCCAGCATTTTAGCCATCGCCATCAGTTCTTGCTCGGTCTCCATATCCCTGACATCCTTCACTAAAATGACAGATTTCTCATCCACTTCTGTCACGAAATCCCTCGCTGTGTTGACCGAAAGGTTTTTCACTGTCTCTAGTACCACACTGTCCTTTTTACCGGAAACTTCAATGACAAACACGACGCGCTGCGCCGTGTCAATATGAAGTTTTTTTGCCTTGTTGTAAATATCGACCACCAGCATATTGCCCAGCAAAATATTCTGTATAAAACTACTCTTATCTGACTGCTCCCTGTAAGCACATGAAATGTTCCTTATCTGACACGCGGCAAGCCGCCCAATCATATAAGCTTCCTCGCCGCCCGCCTGCGCCAGTAAAATATACTCCAGTTCACCTTCCATCATAATTTTAAAAAAGTGGCAGCCGAAAAGCATCTGGCTTTCAGCCATAGAGTCTGCAAACTGGCAAACTGCCTCCTGTAACTTTTCTTCCGGCTCGTATGTGGCTGCCAACAGCCTCCCTTTATCACTGTATAAAGCCAGGTCATTTCTGGATATCTCTTTGATTTCCTCTAATGCAAGTTTAAATTTATGATTCGATAGCATAATACCTCCCAAACCCAAAAATGGAAGCAGCACTTACCTGCGCCGCTTCCATATAATTTGTGCTATATTACTATCTTAACGAATTAATGAGTGATTGTCAATTCTGTTTCTTTGTCAAACACATGGATTTTCTCAACATCCATTGCCAGTTTCACTGAATCGCCGAGACGAGCAGGCGTCCTGGAATCAACCTTTGCCGTCATATTAGAACCGTTGATATTATAGTACAACAATACCTCAGAACCAAGCAGCTCATATCCAGTTACCTTAGTGGTGAAAATACTTTCCTTATGTGTCTCAAGCGCAATCTGGGAATCATCAATATCCTCAGGACGGATACCAAGCACAACTGTCTTGCCATCGTATTTGCCCGCAATCAACTTCTTCGCCTTAGCCGGAGGAAGTATTACGGAACCCTCGCCAAACTTGAGCGTAACTTTTTCACCCTCAACCTTGCAGACTGCATCCAGGAAATTCATCTGCGGGGAACCGATAAATCCTGCTACAAACAAATTATCCGGCTCATTGTACAATTTCTGGGGAGAATCTACCTGCTGGATAATACCATCTTTCAAGACAACGATTCTTGTTCCCAGCGTCATCGCCTCTACCTGGTCATGTGTTACATAGATAATTGTCGCGCCCAGTCTCTGATGCAGGGAAGCGATCTCTGCACGCATCTGCACACGCAGCTTTGCATCCAGGTTAGATAAAGGCTCATCCATCAAAAATACTTTCGGCTCACGCACAATCGCACGTCCCATAGCCACACGCTGTCTCTGTCCACCGGACAAAGCTTTCGGCTTGCGGTCTAACAACTTATCCAAATCAAGAATTTTGGCAGCCTCTTCCACTTTCTTCTTAATCTCTGCCTTAGGAACCTTACGCAGTTTCAAGCCAAACGCCATATTGTCAAATACGGTCATATGCGGATATAACGCATAATTCTGGAATACCATCGCAATATCCCTGTCCTTGGGTTCCACATCATTCACAATCTTTCCGTCAATCGTAAGTTCACCGGAAGAAATCTCCTCAAGTCCCGCTACCATACGCAGTGTTGTGGACTTACCGCATCCAGACGGACCTACAAAAATAATAAATTCCTTATCCTCAATCTCGAGATTGAAATCCTTTACTGCTTCAAATCCGTTCGGGTATACTTTACAAATATCTTTTAATGATAAACTTGCCATGTCGCTGATTACCTCCTATGTTTCTGGCTTGCAGAATTTTATAGATTTATGGTATCAAATTTATCCCTCAAATACCATCTGTATTTTAACAAAAACAGATATCTATTCTTGTCAAATCCACCAAGAATAGATACTGATTTTCCACTTCTTCGTCATTTCAACGAAATATTTATATTTTTCTGTACAAATCGCCAAATTTTCCCTCTGAGTTTTTCGCCTTTCCTAATTTTATCGGCCGTAACATAAAAGGTCTTCCAACTGTTTCGCAACTTATTCCCACTTAAACAGAATAATTCCTCCAATACAGATTGCCATTCCCAATACCCTGCGCCACTCAAACGGCTGCTTATCTACGCCAAACATTCCGAAAAGCTCAATAACATACGCCACAATAAGCTGTGAAACGACAATCAGCATCACCGCTTTTGCCGGCCCCAACGCCGCCATGCTCTTGATTACCGTAAGCGTGATAAACGCACCGATAACGCCGCCCAGCAACATGTACTTAGGCTGCATCTCCAAAATCGCTGCAAAACTGCTGCGGTCCGCAAAAAACCAGGCAACCAGGCAGACAACAAGCGCCGAGAACTGTACCCAGCTGGTGCTGACCCACATGCTGCTTCCCTTCGTCACTTCCGTGTTAAATACTCCCTGGACGCTCATCAATGCTCCTGACAAAAGTGCAATAAAAATTCCAATCATGGCTTCCTCCTAAATACATTCTTTCGGTTAGGATAACCATAATTGGAAATAATATACCGTCAATTGCCTGGCTGTGACAGTCCCACTACAGTATTTTCTTTAAAATTCCAATCATCTCATCCACATGCTCTTTTTCAATTACCAGCGGCGGCACAAACCGCAGCACATTGCTGCCTGCCGTGATAATCACAAGTCCCTGTTCCAATGCCCGTTTACTCACTTCTCCCACCGGGATAGCGAGCTCTAACCCCTGCATCAGCCCTTTTCCCCTTCGCGCAGTAATACAATCATATTCCGCCTGCAATAGCTCAAGCTGCTCTTCCAGATATGCTCCGATTTCCCTCACATGTTCCGTGAGCCCGCGTTTCTCAAAGAGTTCAAAAACCTTGCTGACCGCGGCGCCTACAAAAGGGTTGCCGCCGTAAGTGGTGCCATGATCGCCGGGCTTTAAGGACGCCTCCGCCACTTTTTCCGTCATCACAAACGCCCCTACCGGCACGCCGCAGCCCAAAGCTTTGGCGCAAGTCATAATATCCGGTTTTACATCATAGCCCTGCCAGGCAAACATTTCGCCCGTTCTTCCCATTCCGCACTGAATTTCATCTAAAATCAGCAGAATATCCCGCTTCTCACAGATTTCTTTCACGCCGCAAAGAAATTCCTGCGTTGCCGGATAAATACCGCCCTCGCCCTGAATGGTCTCCATAATAATAGCGCACGTCTTATCATTTACCAACGCTTTTACACTATCCAAATCATTGTAATCTGCAAACTTGACAATCCCCGGCAACGGCTCAAACGGCTCGCGGTAATGTGCATTTCCGGTTACCGCCAACGCCCCCAGACTTCTGCCGTGGAACGAATGATTCATGGCGATAATTTCATAATCCGTGCAGTTGTCTTTCTCATAAGCATATTTCTTCGCCGTTTTTAATGCGCCCTCAATGGCTTCCGTGCCGCTGTTCGTAAAAAATACGCGGTCAAGGCCCGAGGCCGCGCAGATTTTCCCGGCCGCTTCCATCGTCGGCTGATTGTAATACAAATTTGACGTGTGCAGGAGCTTGTCAACCTGTAATTTCAATGCCTGATTATACTCCTCATCCCCGTATCCCAATGCCTGCACGGCGATCCCCGCCGCAAAATCAAGATATTTCCTTCCTTCTGTATCGTAGAGATACACGCCCTGCCCATGGTCGAACACCACCGGGTAGCGATTATAAGTATGTAAAATATGGCTCTCCGCCTGCGCCATTATCTTTTTCTCTTCCATTTTACCCTGCTCCTTCTTTTTGCCTGGAACTATCGGTTGATTTTCTTCCATGCTCCTGGCAACCTTACTTTATTTGGATATATTTGCCTAATTTCTTCTCGTTCCCCCTTACGCCCTACTTCGCCTGAGAAAATCGTTCTTCACCGTCCCCCAAGATTGCTGTCCCGATTCCTCTGTTGGTAAATATCTCTAATAGCAGACAGTGAGGAATGCGGCCGTCAAGAATATGTACCCTGGAAACGCCGTCCTCAATAGCCTCTATGCAATTATTGAGTTTGGGCAGCATTCCTCCTCCGATATTCCCTCCGCCAATCAGTTCATGCGCTTCCGAAACCGACAATTCCGAAAACAGGGAAGATTTGTCATCCGGGTCTTTGTACACGCCTTCCACATCTGTGAGAAACGCCAGCTTTTCCGCATTCACCGCCCGGGCAATCGCGCAAGCCGCGTCGTCGGCGTTGATGTTGTAAGTCTCAAACTCATCATCCAGTCCGATAGGGCAGACAATCGGCAGGAAATCCTTTTCCAGCAAATCATAGAGCACCTTAGCGTTTACTTCCTTGATATCCCCCACATAACCAATATCCTGCCCCTTAGAATATTTCTTATCCACCTTCAGCAGCCCGCCGTCTTTGCCGCTGATGCCGATCGCGTTGACGCCCAATCCCTGCACCATCTGTACCAGAGATTTATTCACCCTTCCTAATACCATCTCTGCAATCTCCATAGTCGGCGCGTCCGTTTTGCGCAGCCCATTGACAAATTCTGGCTCCATACCAATCTTGGCGACCCATTTACTGATTTCCTTGCCGCCGCCGTGAACGATAATTGGCTTAAAACCTACCAGCTTCAAAAGCGTCACATCCTTAATGACATCCATCTTGAGCTCATCATCTACCATCGCGCTGCCACCATATTTTACAACGATAATCTTGCGGTTAAACCGTTGGATATAAGGCAAGGCCTCTATCAGCACTTCTGCTTTTTGTAATATTTCCTGCATATTTTTTTCTGCCATTTTTCTATCCTCTTTCTCTATATTTATCCTGTCCACATAAATTTTAAGACCGGTAATCTGCGTTGATTGTTACATACTCATGCGTAAGATCGCATCCCCAGGCCGCCGCTTCTGCCTCTCCCATCTTCATATCCACCAACACAGTTACTTCTTCTTCTGATAAAATCTTTGTCGCTTCTTCCTCGCTGTAGTCCGTGGCAATTCCATCCTTGTAAATCTGAATTTTACCACTCTTGCTTTCAAAAAACAACTCTATCTTTTCCGGTTCAAACGCCACGCCGGAATAGCCCAAGGCGCATAAAATTCTGCCCCAGTTGGCATCATGCCCATAGATGGCGGCTTTTGTCAATGAAGAACATATCACGGACTTGGCAAGCATTTTGGCGTGCTCCTTCGTATCTGCATTTAGCACCTTCGTCTCAAACAACGCGGTTGCACCCTCGCCGTCTCCCGCCATCTTTTTGGCCAGCGCAGTATTCACAACACGCAGCGCTTCCACGAACTTCTGATAATTCTCATCTTTCTCTGTGATCTTAGTATTGCCCGCCATACCGTTAGCAAGCAGCAATACCGTATCATTGGTGGAAGTATCGCCATCCACTGAAATCATGTTATAAGTGTCCTTAACATCCTCACGCAACGCCTCTTGTAGTAATTCCTTAGATATAGCAAGGTCTGTCGTCACAAAACTGAGCATCGTACACATATTGGGGTGAATCATACCGGAGCCTTTGCACATACCGCCCAAGGTCACCATTGTTCCTTCCACCTCAAATTCCACTGCCGCCTCTTTATATTTCGTATCAGTCGTCATAATCGCACAAGCCGCTTCCCTGCCGCTCTCAATCCTGCTGTCAAGTTCCGGCACCATAGCGGCAATACCTGCTTTTAACTTTTCCATGGGAAGCTGCATTCCGATTACCCCGGTAGAGGCCACCAGTACCTGGTTTGCCGGGATACCCAGCGTATTTTCCACCGCCTTTGCAGTCTTTTGGCAGTATTCCATTCCTTTCTCCCCCGTACAGGCGTTGGCTATGCCGGCATTTACCACGATTGCCCGCGCACAATCCTCCTCTGCAACCAGACGCATATCCCATTTTACCGGGGCGGCTTTTACTACATTGCTCGTAAATGTTCCAGCAGAAACTGCCTCCCTCCGGCTCACAATCAACGCCATATCTTTTCTGCCCTCGTACTTGATTCCTGCCGCCGTACTTGCCGCTTCAAATCCCTTGGCCGCGGTCACGCCTCCTGTAATCACTTTCATCCGATTATCCTCCCTGCTTTCTATTGGAATGTCGTAATATTCGCATCATTTAATACAAAGTCATAGTAATTCAAATCTTCCCGGAACGTCCAGCCCACGCTTTTCCAGAAACAATTGCCCACCTCATTTTTCTTAAAAGCAATCAAACATACCTTATTGATATGCTCCTCCTGCAAAGCGCGCATTGCAAAGACAGCCATCTCCTTGCCAATTCCCCGCTGCCTGTAATCCTCCCTGACACACACATGGTAGAAACAACCGCGTCTCCCGTCATGACCGCAGAGGATGGCTCCCACAACTTCATCATCTGCCAGGGCAACCACGCTGGTAGTCGGATTCCTTTTCAAAAAACGCTTAATTCCTTCCCTGGAATCATCCATGCTGCGGATGCCAAAACCCTTAATTGTCTTCCATAGACTATAGACCTTATCATAGTCTTCCTCTTTCATCGCCCGGATGGACACCGAAGCAATGATTTTATCTTTTAATTCCATTCTGCAAGCCTCCCTGCGCCATGCCCGCTGCCGAAACATCCCTTGCGCGCCTTTGGCTTTATCTTTTAAGCTTCTTACGTTATGGGAACATCGGCACAAGCTGTAGACCTTCATATTCCGGAAAGCCGAACAAAAGGTTCATGTTCTGCACTGCCTGTCCCGCCGCTCCTTTTACAAGATTATCAATTGCTCCCATCATGATAATTCTTCCGGTGCGCGCATCAATCTGAAAACCAATATCCACAAAATTGCTGCCTTCTACCCACTTTGTCTCAGGATAAATACCTTTATCCAGCACACGCACAAAGTATTCATCCCGATAATACTTATCGTAAACTGCTTTCACCTGCTCATAGTCTGGATAAGCATAGGAACCGTCCGCCTGCTTAATTTTCTTCAGGGAAGCATACTCCGTCGCCAAAATGCCACGGTTCATAGGTACTAAATGCGGCGTAAAATTAATGGTAATCGTCTCGCCCGCCGCATAGCTTAACTGTTCCTCAATCTCCGGCGTGTGGCGATGCGTAGTCACCCCATATGCTTTCATATTCTCATTGACCTCACAAAACAGATTCGGCAGCTTCGCTCCTCTGCCTGCCCCCGAAGTTCCTGACTTAGCGTCCACAATTAAGCTATTCGGTTCAATCAACCCTTCTTTTACCAGAGGGTACGCCGTCAGAATCGAACATGTCGTGTAGCATCCCGGATTAGCCACCAACCTTGCCTGTTTTACTTTCTCGCGATTGACCTCGCACAGACCGTACACAGCCTCCTCAATAAAGTGCGGGCTCTTGTGTTCAATCTGATACCATTTCTCATATGTTTTCACATCCTTGATCCGGTAATCTGCGCTTAAATCTATAACTTTGGCGCTTTGCAGTATATCCTCTGTCAACACGCCTGCCAGAAACCCCTGAGGTGTCGCCGTGAAAATGACGTCTGCCTGTCTCGCAAGCTCTCCGATATTATCGTCCAGACATGTTTCCTCCACAAGCTGAAACATGTTTCCATACACCTGCGCATATTTTTTATCTATGTAGCTTCGGGAACCGTACCATCTGATTTCTACTTCTTTATGTGCCAGCAGAAGCCTCGCCAGCTCTGCCCCTGCATACCCGGTAGCTCCGATAATTCCCGCTTTTATCATTCTGATTTCCTCACTTTCTTATGTCTTTTCCTTTTCTCAGCCAACTACTATCTTTTCAGTTGCATGGCCAGCTAACACCTTCTTATATTAGTACAACTTTTTCCATCCGTAAAGTCTTTTTTTCATTTTTTGTATATTTATACATATTTTTTTATTTTTATACACTTGCTATTTCTAAAATAATGTTGTATATTAGTTAATAGTTCAAAATCCCATGGGTTTTCCATGAGGTTGGATAGCAAATAGATAAAAACGGAGGAAAAAGTAATGAAAGAAAAAGTTATCTTAGCTTACTCCGGCGGTCTGGATACTACCGCCATCATTCCATGGTTAAAGGAAAATTTCGACTATGACGTAGTCTGCTGTTGTATCGACTGCGGACAGGACGAAGAGCTTGACGGCTTAGAAGAACGTGCAAAATTATCCGGCGCCTCTAAATTGTACATCGAAGACATCACAGACGAGTTTGCAGAGGAGTACATTATTCCCTGTGTACAGGCAGGGGCTGTATACGAGAACAAATACCTTTTGGGCACCTCTATGGCCCGTCCCGGCATTGCCAAGCGTCTTGTTGAGATAGCCCGCAAGGAAGGCGCAACCGCTATCTGCCACGGCGCAACCGGCAAGGGCAACGACCAGATTCGTTTTGAGCTTGGCATCAAAGCCCTGGCTCCCGATTTGAAAATCATTGCAGCATGGAGAAGTGACAAATGGAATATGCAGTCCCGCGAGGAAGAGATTGCATACTGCAAGGAACACGGCATTGACCTTCCGTTCTCTGCGGACAGCAGCTACAGCCGCGACCGCAACCTGTGGCATATCAGCCATGAAGGGCTGGAACTGGAAGACCCCTCATGCGAACCTAATTACGACCATCTGCTGGTACTCGGCGTTTCCCCACAGAAAGCGCCCGAAGAAGGCGAATATGTAACGATGACGTTTGAGGCCGGCGTGCCTAAAACCATCAATGGCAAAGAAATGAAAGTTGCCGACATCATCCGCGAGCTGAACCGTCTGGGCGGCAAACACGGAATCGGCATTATTGATATTGTAGAAAACCGTGTCGTAGGCATGAAATCCCGCGGCGTTTATGAAACGCCTGGCGGAACGATTCTCATGGAAGCACAGCAGCAGCTCGAAGAATTGGTGCTTGACCGCGCTACCATGGATGTAAAAAAAGACATGGGCAATAAGATGGCTCAGATTGTTTATGAAGGCAAATGGTTCACACCGTTGCGTGAAGCTGTACAAGCTTTCGTGACCTCGACGCAGAAATATGTGACAGGGGAAGTGAAGTTTAAACTCTACAAAGGAAACATCATCAAAGCCGGAACTACCTCTCCCTACTCACTCTACAGCGAATCTCTGGCAAGCTTTACAACCGGCGATTTGTATGACCATCATGACGCAGAGGGCTTTATCACCCTGTTCGGCCTTCCGTTGAAAGTCCGCGCTATGAAGATGGCTGAATTAGAGAAATAAGCATAAATGACAGGACAGAAAAATGTTTTAACGTTTTCCATCGCATAGCAACGGAAACAATACGTATAAAAATCACTCTGGGAAGCTAACTTCCCAGAGTGATTTTTATGCATTCTGTCATTGCCGTATAATTGACAAGACGTTTTAAACAAAATAATATTACTCAGCCGGGTAAAAATGCTTGACGCCTTTCGTAATATCCTCCGCATATACCATGCTGCAACTTTTTACCACACCCTCCTTATTATACAAAAATGCAATCGCAAGGTGCGGGTCCTGCGGCACCTCGAAATTATTGGCTTCCAGTTCCTCGTCTGAAATTGTGACATATTTGCCCCTTTTCAGTTTATACTCGCCGCGAACAACCGTGCCGTCCTCCAACTTGTCTTTGATTTTGTATGTTCCATAAAACAGCCCATTCTTGACCTTGAATTTCTTATCCGTGTCTATATGATCACCCAAGGCAATCAGCTGACGTCCCTTTCCATTGGGCACGTCTTCCTTCCAGCCGCCATCATACAGTTCCTGGTAAAGGCTGCCGTCCTCCGTATTACTGCTGACATAATACCAGATTCCTTTGCCATGCCGCTTTCCATCTTTGTAATCGCCATAATACCATTGCTTACAACTGCATTCCTTAAACGTATAAAAGCCGACTCCTTTACCGCTCTGCCCTCCATCGGGATAATAAATATAATGCTCGCCATCCCTCACGGACGCTGTCAGTATCTTGGCGTCTTCACTGTCCTGTAGTTCGTGCAGCGCCTCGGCGTCATTTGCCTCTATAGCTTCTATAGCGGCTTCCATCAGCGGACGGTAAAGATTTTCTTCTGTAATTTCCTGATTGGTTTCTTCTGCTTCATCTTTATCTTTGGGATTTTGCTGCGGCTCCTGCCCCGGGGAATCTCCCGAAACCTCATAACCGCTTTTTTCTGCATCGTGTTCCGTCTGCTGCTGTGTTTCCTTCGCAGCTTCTGTGTGTTTCTCTGTGGTACAACCGGTAAGAAAAATCATTGCAAATGCCATAAGGACAAATGCCACGGCAATCCTGCCCCGTCGTTCCATGCGATGCCTCCAATCATTCCATTCATATTCACTTGTTCTATTTTCTTAACTCTGCGATAATATCCTCTTTTAATTCCAAGGCCATATCCTTCATGCGCCGGCTTGCGGAAGGCGCTGTCAACACACTTGCCAAGAATTTGGACGCAATCTCATACTTTTTAAAATGATATGCCATATACGCCAGAATATAATCAACAGTACTCTGTTCCATACCGCACATCGGGAACATTTCTTCTGAGATAGCTTTCATAAAGCCCTCAAACGCCTGCTGGTAGAAGCCTTCCTCCTCTTTGAGAACCTCAGCTTTTGCTGCTTTTGCCTCCGGCGTATCTTCTGACATTGTCTCAGCTTTCCCGCGCAGAAGCCAGGCAATCTTCAGGCAAGTGTAGGCCTTCTCGCTATCTTTCCCCTTTTTCACCACCGTATTCACTAACGACAGTTTATAGCGGTCAATTACCTCATCATAATCATATACGGCATTCTCCGGCTTATTGCTCGGCTGAAAATTACTCGAAATCTGCTCTTTAATCAATTTTACCTGCGTGGGCGTAAGATGCTCATAAAAACGGTTCATCGCCGTATACCCACACGCTGGGCAGGATGTAATATCATACTTTAATGTATCAATATACTGGAACCTTGGCCGCAAATCACGGTCCGGCTCTAAACGTTTTACTCTACCGCTCTTTATCACTTTCGTCTTAAAAACATGGTCGCACACTTTACAGTGCACGGTCTTCTCTAACAGAAAATCAGATTCTGCGGGAATCTTCTCCTCTGCGCGCGCATCAGCGCCTTTTTTATCCTCCTTCTGCTCATCCTCAAACAATTGCATAGATTCTGTAGATTTTAAACCAAATTTCTCTAACCCTGAAAATAAATTCATTGCACCTTTCCTCCTCTTTGTGCTATTGGTATAACGAATATTAAGTAAATGGCCGTTTGGCTTACCTATTACTTAATTTTCATTATACTAATTCTGTGTTGGCAGCTTATAAGAACTTTTTAAAGACACAATCCTGTTGAACACTAACGCGTCCGGCTTAGAATCTTTGGCATCTGCACAGAAAAATCCCTGTCTTACAAACTGATAACTGTCATAAGGCCCTGCCTCGGCCAAGGCCGGCTCAATATAGCAGTCTTTCAATACACTCAATGAATTTGGATTCAAATTCAAACTGCCATCTTCTTTGTTGTATACACCTTTTTCCTCGTCCACCAAGTTCTCATACAAGCGGACTTCACATTTCCTGGCAAAAGGAGCAGGCACCCAATGGATCGTTCCTTTTACTTTACGACCGGTAAATCCACTCCCAGCCTTGGTCTCAGGGTCATAGGTACAATGCACCTCCGTCACATTTCCCATCTCATCTTTCACAAAACTCACGCATTTTACAAAGTAGGCATGCATGAGACGCACTTCATTCCCCGGAAACAGCCGAAAATATTTCTTAGGCGGTTCTTCCATGAAATCTTCCCGCTCAATATACAATTCCCGGCAAAAAGGAATCTTACGGCTGCCAAGCTCTTCGTTCTCCAAATTGTTCGCCGCATCAAGATATTCTACTTCCCCTTCCGGGTAATTGTCAATTACCAGCTTGACAGGATTCAACACCGCCATCATTCTGGGACGTTTTAACTTGAGATCTTCTCTGATACAATATTCCAGCATAGCATAATCTACAGAGCTGTTTGCTTTGGAAACGCCGCAGAGTTCCACAAACCTCTGAATCGACTCCGGCGTAAATCCACGTCTGCGCAAAGCCGCAATGGAAACCAGCCGCGGGTCGTCCCAACCATCCACAATCTTATCTTCCACCAGCTTCTTGATATAACGCTTGCCGGTAACTACATTGGTAAGATAAAGCTTGGCAAACTCAATCTGCTTAGGCGGATTCTCGTATTCCAACTCACGGACCACCCAATCATACAAGGGTCTGTGATCCTCAAACTCCAGCGTACAGATAGAATGACTGATTCCCTCAATCGCATCCTCAATCGGATGCGCAAAATCATACATGGGATAAATACACCATTTATCCCCCGTGTTATGGTGAGTCATATGCGCCACACGGTAAAGCACCGGATCTCTCATATTGATATTCGGAGACGCCATATCAATTCTGGCACGCAGTACCTTGCTGCCATCCTCATATTTCCCGTCCTTCATATCTTCAAAAAGCGCAAGATTCTCCTCTATGCTTCTACTTGCTCCCGGGTCTTCCTTGCCCGGTTCCGTCAAAGTTCCGCGGTACTCGCGAATCTGTTCCGCATTCAAATCTGAAACGTAAGCTTTGCCTTTCTTAATCAGTTTGACTGCCGCCTCGTACATCTGTTCAAAATAATCGGAGGCAAAAAAGAGCCGGTCCTCCCAATCTGCCCCCAGCCACTTGATATCCTCTTTGATAGAATCCACAAATTCGACCTTCTCTTTGGTGGGATTCGTATCGTCAAACCGCATATGAAACTTGCCGCCATACTCTTTTGCAAGCCCATAATTCAGTAAAATTGATTTGGCATGTCCTATGTGAAGATAACCATTCGGCTCCGGTGGAAAGCGCGTTTTAACCGTTTTGCAATGTCCTTCCTTAATATCTTCCTCAATAATCTGTTCAATAAAATTCTTGGAAACCACTTCGTTTTCCATCTGTAACCCTCCTGGCTGCACATATAATAAAATTAACTCAATGTCAAAAGGTCTTGTTGTGCAAAGCAGAATGGGAACGCCGCATTAACCTAAATTATAAGTTTAAATTCGTTCAAAAGGTCTACATTACAAAGCAATGTAAACAACATGCACAAAAATATCTTGGGAAGCTAACTTCCCAGAATAATTTTTGTGCATCCTGTCTTTGCCGCATAAACGGCAAGACCTTTTGAACGAGTAAAAATATTAGCGCAGCAGTCCCGCCCCTTTAGACGATTGAATTTTTCTCTGTTTCTGCATATTACATTATAAGTTCTAAAATCTCTTTTGTCAATTACAGGATGCCTCAGCTGCGCTTAATATGCTGATGCGTAAAAAGATGATCCTGACAGTACTCATAGTTCCCCTCGCATTTCGAGCAAAAACGAAACTGTAAATTGTCTCCATCCTTCTCCGTTCTTCCACAAATTGCGCATTTATGCTTGGTAACTCCCTGTGCCTGACGCATCTGCTGGCGGTAAACCTGTTTCCTATGAATCTCCTTTGGAGATATCCTGCGATAATTTCTGGTGTAGAAAAAGAATATCAGGAAGTTCAAAATTGAAGAAATGATTGCAACTCTTCCCGCCCAGTTGCTGACAATAAACATAAATGCCATCCAGACAGCATCGACAATCCCCATCCATTTAGCCTTAAAGGGAATGATAAAATACAGCCGGAACTGTGCGTTGGGGTAAATAACAGCAAACGCCATAAACAGCGACATTGTCACATATTGCGAGCCAAAGTAATAGCCAATCCCCGTCACCGGTATCCTGGTTACAATATAATAAATGAGATACAGGATAAACGCACCAACCGCTGTACACAAAAGTCCGCCAATCAGATAGACATTATAGCGAAAGGTTCCGATTGCCTGCTCAATGGAAGTCCCAATAAAATAATAACAGGACAAGAAAAAAATTAAAAACAGGATATTAACGGACGGCGGAATCAAAAGCCATGATATCAGCCTCCATACCTGCCCCTGCAGGATCAGGCGCGGCTCCAACGTCAACAGCATCTGTGCCTCCGGCATCGTATATCGTATGATAAACCCGAGCACCCAGGCACCAATCAGCCAGAACGTCAGGTTCGGAATTGCAAATCTGCCAAACTTCCGTTCCATTTTATTTAGAAAATTCATAATGCACCTCACTCATTTTAGTTAGGTTTCATTATAAATTTTCTGGAAAGGTTTGTCAACGAATGGTTCAATTTTCATAAATATTTTATATATTATTGTTGCTTATCACGCATAACCTCTTCCATTTCATCTTTCCAGTCATCTGATCCTTCCATTTCATCCCACGCGCCGTACTCCTGAAATCTGCCGCGTTCCCCCGATGAAATGGGCATTGGCTGGAGTGTCGCCGGAATGCACAGCTCGTCGCCAATCTGTAGATTGTATATATCCACAAAAGGATTCGCAAAGATGAGCTGTCCCACGCTCACATGATATCGCTTTCCCAGCAGGTAAAGCGTATCTCCCGGTTGTATTACATGTATGGTGCCTCCGCACGGCCCGCCAGGATAGATCGGGCCGATTGGAATAGGTATGATTCTTGCCATAATCTTCTTTCCTCCGTGTTCCATCATATATTCATTCTAAATTATTATATTCGAGGTTTGCAAAACAGTTCTACCAATCTACTTTCTGCATATACTATGTCAAAATAGACACCGGGCGGAGACCTAAGGCATCCTCCCAACTCCGGTTTACTTCTTTGGCTCCGGTTAGAGACCTAAGGCATCCTCCTTCAGTCAAATATAAACATTCCATAAAATAAAAAAAATGAATTGTTTTTTGTCATCTCCTGTCGTATAATAAACGGTGTTCGATTTCAGAACAGTTTATCTTATTAAATAGGAAGAAATTGCCAGGGAACTTTGGAGGTAATACTTTATGGAAAAACAGAATTTACATAGACTGGGCATTGATATCGGCTCAACCACAGTAAAAATTGCAATATTAAACCACCAGAATGAAATCGTCTTTGCTGATTATCAAAGACATTTTGCAAATATACGGGAGACGCTCTCCCACTTGCTGGCAGAAGCGCAGGACGCCCTTGGAAATATTATTCTTTCCCCAGTGATCACCGGCTCGGGCGGACTGACACTCGCCAAACATTTAGAGATTCCTTTTGTCCAGGAAGTGATTGCCGTCTCTTGTTCATTGCAGGATTACGCCCCTCAGACAGATGTTGCTATCGAACTTGGCGGTGAAGACGCCAAAATCATCTATTTTGAAGGCGGAAATGTAGAACAGCGCATGAACGGCATCTGTGCCGGCGGCACCGGCTCCTTCATCGACCAAATGGCAGCCTTGCTGCAAACAGACGCTACCGGTCTGAATTCTTACGCCGCCAATTACAAAGCAATTTATCCCATCGCCGCACGCTGCGGCGTATTTGCCAAAACAGATATCCAACCGCTTATCAACGAGGGCGCATCAAAAGAAGACCTCTCAGCCTCTATCTTTCAGGCAGTCGTCAACCAGACGATTTCCGGTCTTGCCTGCGGCAAGCCGATTCGTGGACATGTTGCGTTTCTGGGCGGACCGCTGCACTTTCTGCCCGAACTAAAACAAGCCTTTATCCGCACGCTCAAGCTGGATGAAGAACATATTATTGCACCGAACCACTCGCATCTGTTTGCGGCGATTGGCTCTGCGCTCAATTATAAGCCGGAAGTAACTATTGAATTAAAGAACATCTTGAAAAAACTTTCTTCTGACATCCATATGGAATTTGAAGTGGAACGCATGGAACCGCTGTTTGCAGACCAGGCGGAATATGAGAAATTCCGGCGGCGCCACGGCAAACATCACGTTATGGCCGAAGATCTGTCCACCTACCAAGGGAACTGCTATCTGGGCATTGACGCCGGCTCCACGACCACCAAGGTCGCGCTGGTCGGCGAAGACGGTTCTTTGTTGTACTCCTTTTACAGCAGCAACAACGGCAATCCTCTGTCCACGGCAACACTGGCGATCAGAGAAATCCATGACCTGCTGCCAGAACAGGCGCAGATTGTACACTCCTGCTCCACCGGATATGGAGAAGCATTGCTCAAATCTGCCTTTATGCTGGATGATGGGGAAGTGGAGACCGTTGCGCATTACTATGCGGCCGCCTTTTTCAACCCCGAAGTGGACTGTATCTTAGACATCGGCGGCCAGGACATGAAATGCATCAAAATTAAAAACCAGACTGTGGACAGCGTGCAGTTGAACGAGGCATGCTCTTCCGGCTGCGGTTCCTTTATTGAGACCTTTGCCAATTCTCTCAACTATTCTGTGGAGGATTTTGCACAGGCCGCTCTGTTTGCCGAACATCCAATTGATTTGGGCACACGCTGTACCGTTTTTATGAACTCCAAGGTAAAACAAGCGCAGAAAGAAGGCGCCGACGTCTCGGATATATCCGCCGGGCTCGCATATTCCGTCATCAAAAATGCGCTGTTCAAGGTCATCAAAGTCAGCGACGCTAAAGATTTGGGCAAACATATCGTCGTACAGGGCGGAACTTTCTATAATGACGCCGTTCTCAGAAGTTTTGAAAAAATTTCCGGCTGCGAAGCCGTAAGACCTGATATTGCTGGCATTATGGGCGCATTCGGCGCCGCCCTCATCGCCAGAGAACGCTACGAAGATACCCCTAGCACCAGTATGTTATCCATTGAAGAGATAGAAAATCTTGAAGTTGAGACGAAACTGTCCCGCTGCCAGGGCTGCACCAATCATTGTCTGCTTACCATCAACCGGTTTTCGGGGAACCGTACTTTTATCACTGGTAACCGCTGTGAAAAGGGTCTTGGCAAAGAGAAGAACAAAGAACAGATTCCCAATCTTTTTGAATACAAGAACCATCGTATGTTTGACTACGAACCGCTGGCAGAAAACAACGCGAATCGCGGTTCCGTTGGTATTCCCAGAGTGCTGAATATGTACGAAGATTATCCCTTCTGGGCGGTCTTTTTCCGTACGCTTGGCTTCCGTGTGATTCTTTCCCCGCCGTCAACGCGCAAAATATATGAGATGGGTATCGAGTCCATCCCCAGCGAATCGGAATGCTACCCTGCGAAGCTCGCGCACGGGCATATTTCCTGGCTGATTGCACACCAGGCAGATTTCATTTTTTATCCCTGCATTCCCTACGAGAGAAATGAATTCCCGGACGCTGTCAACCATTATAACTGCCCCATTGTCACTTCCTATGCGGAAAACATCAAGAACAATGTGGATGAGATTACCTCCGGCAAAGTACGTTTCCTGAACCCGTTTATGTCCTTTGCCTCCAAAGAAGTGCTCTCGGAACAGCTCAAGCAAGTATTCGCCAAGGAATTTTCCATCTCCCCACAGGACGTACAATCTGCTGTGGACGCGGGCTGGAAAGAACTTGCCGACACGCGCGAGGAAATGCGGCGCAAAGGCGAAGAAACGCTCCGATATATGGAGGAAACTGGACGCCGTGGCATTGTGCTTGCCGGACGCCCCTACCATATTGACCCGGAAATCAATCACGGCATTCCAGAATTAATTAATTCATATGGCATTGCTGTGCTGACGGAGGATTCTATCTCGCATCTTCAAGAAGTGGAACGCCCTCTGATGGTGATGGACCAATGGATGTACCACTCAAGGCTGTATGCCGCCGCCAATTTTGTGAAAACCAGAGAGGATCTTGACCTCATTCAACTTAACTCATTTGGCTGTGGCCTGGACGCTGTAACCACCGACCAGGTGAATGATATCTTGTCGAAATCCGGCAAAATTTACACCTGCCTGAAAATAGACGAGGTTAATAATCTGGGCGCTGCGCGCATCCGCATCCGCTCTCTTTTGTCCGCGCTTCGCGTAAAAGAGAAACAGCAAAAAAAACGTACAGTTATGCCTTCTGAATATAAGCGTGTCGTCTTTACAGAAGAAATGCGCAAAAATTACACCATTCTCTGCCCGCAAATGTCGCCCATCCACTTTGAGATGATCCAGCCTGCTTTTGCTGTTTCCGGATATAATTTGGTCGTACTTAATAACGACGGAAAAACTGCCGTAGATATGGGACTTCGCTACGTCAACAACGACGCCTGCTACCCTTCTATGATGGTCGTCGGGCAGATTATGGACGCTATTCTCTCGGGCAAGTATGACCTGGACAGGACCGCCGTAATTATCAGCCAGACCGGGGGCGGCTGCCGTGCTTCCAACTACATCGGCTTCATTCGCCGTGCTCTGGAAAAGGCTGGTTACCCGCATATCCCGGTAATTTCAGTCAACCTCAGCGGCCTTGAGGGTAACCCCGGTTTTAAGCTCTCCCTCCCGCTGCTTCGACGGGCATTGTACGGTTTGATTTTCGGCGACATTTTCATGCGCTGCCTCTACCGCACGAGACCTTATGAGGAAGTTCCCGGAAGCGCCAACGCGCTCCACGAGAAATGGAAAGAAAAATGCAAACGCTTTGTCTCTGCCCCTAAGACCCCCTCTCACCGCAAGTTCAAACGGTATTGCCGGGAGATTATCCAGGAATTTGATAATCTTCCTATGACGGATGTACGCAAACCCAAGGTTGGCATTGTCGGAGAAATCCTTGTAAAATTCTTGCCTGCCGCCAATAATTATTTGGTAGAACTGTTGGAAGCAGAAGGGGCAGAGGCCGTGATGCCTGACCTGACAGATTTCCTGCTCTACTGTTTCTACAACATGAATTTCAAAGCAGAACACCTGGGTACAAAGAAATCAAGCGCCAGAAAAGCAAACCTCGGCATCAAGGCATTGGAATGGGTGCGCAGCGCAGCCCGCAAGGAGTTTGAAAACAGCCGGCATTTTGAGGCACCGGCACATATTGAAACGCTGGCAAAATATGCCGCTCCCATCGTCTCCCAGGGAAACCAGACAGGAGAAGGATGGTTCCTCACCGGAGAAATGTTAGAATTAATCCATTCCGGCACTACGAACATTGTATGCGCACAGCCCTTTGGCTGTCTGCCTAACCATGTGGTGGGCAAAGGCGTCATCAAGGAGATACGCCATCAATACCCACTTGCCAACATTGTTGCCATCGACTATGACCCCGGCGCTTCCGAGGTAAACCAATTGAACCGCATTAAACTTATGCTCTCCACGGCACAGAAAAACCTCAAACACAATCATACAGACATTGCCTGAAACTAATTTATATCTAATTGAAGTCAAATGTCCTCCTGGCTCGTTCTAAATAATAGAACGGGTTCAAGAACGCCGACGGCGTTCTTGCTGCGGGGTGCGGGTCAGCTTTGCTGCCAGAAACAAATCCGCACCCCTGCAATCTACGAGAGATTTTCTCTCATTTTCAATATCCGGTTCTTAACCCGAACAGTATTTTCCAAAAAAGGAGGACATTACATATGAAACATAACAAATTGTTAATTCTCATTGCCGGCATCGCTATTCTTTTTGGCATTTCCTGTTCCGGCATCATCATCGCACAGGGCATCCGCACAGGGGCAGTTCAGACATCACCCACTGACAAAAGGGATCGCTATCCAAACGCCTGGGAACTAAAAAAAACAAAACTAGACGAATTCTCTGAGATTTCCGTTTCACTCAGTTACTGTAACTTCTCCATACTACCATCTGACGATTATGCCCTTGAATACCGTATGGACGGCATCTGCGAGGAGCCTGAATACAGTGTTTCTGACGGCAGTTTTCATTTCAGTGAAGGACACACACGGGAAAAATACCGCGCAGGCTTCCACTTTTTCTTCAACCCTGCCAACTTTTCTGCCAACCAAGAACCATTCTATGTCAACCTCTATGTGCCCAAGGACGCCTATTTTTATCTGTTATCCTTATCAGATGAAAGCGGAAATATTGAGATTGGCGATATCCAGGCCGAACGGGCAGAAATCACAGCAGATTACGGAAACTTGGATATAGATAGCTTTTCTGGAAAAAAATTATCCCTCAACGCCGATTCTGGAAATATAGATTTAGGTAATGTGACTTGTGATAACCTGGAGATTTCCGATGAATACGGAAATATATCGGCAGACAGCCTTATTATCGCCAAAAACACCGCCATCAAGCTGGAAAGCGGCAATCTCAAAGTGTCCAAACTGGAAAGCGATCAGCTTACGCTCTCCAACGAATACGGCAACTGCACCGCGAATGAAATTACAGTAAAAAACAGCAACGTCTCCATGGAATCCGGCAGCCTCAAACTGCAACAGGCAACACTTGGGAGTACAGAAATCAACAGTTCTTATGGAGATACCACATTGGGACTTGCCACTGACGTCTCCGATTACAATTACGACTTAAAGGCAGAATATGGCGCTATAACACTGGACGGCACAAATATTGACGCAAATGATGATGGAGAAGTCTATTATCAGAAAGACAATGGACAGAAAAATGATATCCGTATCATCAGCGAAAGCGGGAATATCAAAATTCGCTAATAAAGCAACGCCGCCGCATTTTGACTTTATTGCGGCGGCGTTGGCTCTCTTGCTGTTATCGGTCTTTCAAAACCCAGCATACTATACCCTTGATTTACCTGAATACCAATGATACCTAATCAAAGTATTCTCCACAGCGTGGGCAACATCTAACTCCCCACCACCCCAGAGGATATGTGCGATGGCAGACCGAACAACGCATTCTCAAATGCATGAAAATTAATGCGGCAACCATCATAATTCCTCCAATCAGGCATAAAACAGCACAAAGAACAAACGCAAGCTCCTCTGACTGATAGAATCCCAGTCCCGCTCCAATTACACAAGCTCCACCACAAAATAAGAATGTAAAAACTCTTTGCTTTGTTTTAAATGACATAATGATCTGCTCCTTTTTCCTATTCTAATTCCAATATCCTAATTGCATTGCTGTTGAGGGATGCTGTAAATATACATTGCGAATATTTTTCCCATTGCATCCGCTCATTTTTACATTATACACCCATGAATTATATGCAGTCCCTTTCTTAAAATAGCTGACTGCCTTATTTGCACTTCCATAATTTGGAGCAGTAATCCACCGACTATACTTTTTTTGTTCAATATTAGAATATCTTTTGCCATTTTTTACTTTCAAATTGGGAATATCCATGGCAACAATATACTTTGCTTTATTATAGCTTGCCCCAATTCCATAATTCTTTACCCTTTTATCATATACATAAATAAAAGAACAAATTTCTTCTACTGACCATGTATAGTTTACTTTAACTTTTTCAATTTGGGATGTTTTTTTTAGTCCGCCAAGCACACCACCCAATGCAAAGAACAGTGAAATTGACTGAATAGCCTTACTTTCCGGCGCCACAAATCCGGCAACTGTATTTAATAACCCCAAAGTCTCGGCCTTAATTGACTTACCTTTATAACTTTGTGTTACACTGCCTGTATTATAAAGCGTACCTAAATCTGTCGGAGCTGCCGTTATCTTCATTACTTTATATTTTTTACCTTTGTATTTTACTTTTGTGATCACTTTTGTAAATGTTACATTTGTTGATGCGGCAGAAAATAAACTTATACCCGAATTATTTGTACGATTTTGATATTGTGATTTTAACAAATCCTCTGGCGCTTTTCCTGTTAATTTTTGTACCTCCTTTGCAGAAATATCTTCACATCCATATTCTTTTAAATCTTCTGAAAGATTACGGTATTGATTCATATTTCCCTCTGTCAAAGCATCCACGCGTTGTTCAATCAAGTTATCTACAGCCTCAAAATCTGCAAGGCTCGATATTTTCTCCTCTAGGTATTCATCTTCACTGCTATTTTCTGCTCTTATAGGCACTGAATATGACGATAAAATTATACTGCAAGCCATAATAAAACACATTGTTTTTCTAAAAATCCTTCCTTTTTTCATTCCCTTTTGACCTCCTTTAAAATAGTCTTCATGTTTCGTCGATAGGTTTTTATCATCTTAATTCTTTTTTTCCTTTATCATAATTTCCCCCCTCCGTTTTCTATTAAGAGATTTCATATGCTCCTATATAAGAAACGTAGAAAGGAAGGAAAACACTACTTAATTATTTAAATTTTTTAAAAAACAACCCTTTTTTTATAAACCAATTCGGCTATCATATTTGCGAATCAATAGTTTCCTCATGTGCGAGTACCCTCGCTTCGCTGGGGCAGACCCTGCGCATATCATTTTTCTTCTATAGGAAAAGCACTTTCACGCTTTAGCGTGACAAGGTGTCTTCTATAAGATAAAAAACTCCTTTTTGGTAAGAATCTACATATCATAATTCTTATCAAAAAGGAGTTTTTATTGTTGCTGTCAGTAAGCTATTCCATGCAATCTCACAAAGTCTTCACCTATCAAACCAGTAAATCTAACGCCTGATAGGGATGTCTCTTCCCAGACGCCTGATATGCTTCCATGTTGCGCGCTTTCAGCCTTGCTGCAAGCTGCTGCTCTGCCATTTCCTGCTTCTGTTCTTCCATCTGTTTCGTTTCCTCAGCAAGTTTCTCCTGCGCCTCTTTTGCCTCCTGCATCTCTTCGGTCTCTTCGGCAAGTTCCTCCAGCTCCTCGGCATTCTCTTCCATAGCCTCGACTTCTTCGGTAAGATCTGAAACGTCTTCCATCATCTCTTCCATCATGCCCTTGTCTTCGTCTGTACCCATGGCCTCTTCTGCCATGTCCTCGCGTCTCTCTTCCGCTGTCTTCGGCTCCATCTTCTCGGCAGCTTCTGCAATCTTCTCGCCAAGCTCCTCTGCCTCGTCCAAGATATGCCACATCTGCTCATTGTTAAAGGACTGCTTCGCCGCTGCAATCTCGTCCTCATAACTGTGCAGCGCTTTCAGCTTTTTGGCTATCTCCTCTACCGATTCACATTCCTGATTTTTGAGGTTTTCCTTCTGCTTCTCCCAGAATGAAATTTCACTCTGTGTCTTCTGCTGCCGCTCTGCCTTGTCCTGCGCACTTTTTGAAACATTGTTTTGCAGCACAGGTAAATTTCCGGCAAACACAGAGCCGCCCTTTTGATAAGAGTCTGTCCCTATATTTGTCAATGAAATATTCATGCCGTCCTCCTTTATGCCAACCTGTTCCTCTCTACACTATCTACAGGAAACATCATAAATTTTTTATGATGTTTCCTGCCCCGCTCTTTACTGCTGTAAACACAGAAATTTCATTTACTATAGTATATGTTTCGGCATAAACAGAGGAATTCTTTACCAACTCCAACATGCTTTCAAACCCAAAAAAGTATCTTTCAGGCCTAAGCTGGTATAACCCTTATCAGCTATCCGCAAGAACGGTTTAGCCACTCGGTCGACGCATCCATAGCAGTGCGGCAGGCATTCGTCTGATCCAGCGCATTCAGCATCACGAAATCATGAATGGTGCCCTGTACCCGCAAAGCAGTTACCTCCACGCCTGCACAGCGAAGCTTTTCGCCAAAAGCTTCTCCTTCGCTGCGCAAAACATCCGCCTGACCATTTATGATCATAGTCTGAGGAAAGCACCGCAAACAATCTGTGCTCGCCCGAAACGGAGACGCAGTTATTTGATTTCGCTCCTCCATAGAAGCCGTATACTGCCTCCAGAACCATTTCATTCCTTCCCGATACAAATAATAGTCCACTGCAAATTGACGATAACTTGGCGTATCAAAGCAGGCGTTCGTTACCGGGTAATATAATAGCAGCTTGTGAATACACGGACCGTGCCGCCTCTCTGACATCAAAGCCATAGCGATTGCCATATTTCCGCCAACGCTGTCGCCTGCAACTGTGAGTGTAGTACGATTAAGCATGGAGAAGCGGCCCCCGATAATTTCCTTTATATGGGAAAAGATAAAATAACACTGCTCAATCGCTGTCGGATATTTTGCTTCCGGCGAACGGCTGTATTCCGGAAATATAACCAGAGAATTCGTCCTTGCTGAGAGCTCCCTGACTAACTTTTCGTGTGTATGAAAACTGCCGAATACCCATCCTGCACCGTGAATATAGAAGATAATATTTCTGATTTTTTCACCTTTGGGCGCAATAAAATATACCGGAATACTGCCCCACTTCCCGGTGTTTATACACTCCGAAGATATATCGGCAGGATATTTATATACCGGTGTATCCTGTGCTTCCTCCAATACTTTTCTGCCTTGTTCAGGCGGCATCTGAAAAATCAACGGCGGCACAGAATTCTGGTTGCAGACGGCTTCTGCTGCGGGTTCCAACGGAACGCATCGTTTCATAATATTTTTCTCCCCTAATGTTTTCACTGGTTTTTATTATAATATGCAGCGCTTCCAACTTTGTATTTCTGATGACGAACAATGACCCATAAAATATGCTCCTCCTTATAAAGACAATTTTACCATTTCAACTGCCTGTTATAAGGGGAGCATATTCATTGATATCTTATAGTATGAAAGACTAATCCTCAAGAAACGCGAGGAAATACCTTATCTTACAAATATAATTACTGACTTACTTGATTCTTCGGTAAATAATGCACATGCAAAAGCTCATGCTCACGATTCTTGAGCAAATCACTGTACAAGGTATCTACCAGCGGGTTCTCCTCGCTGCGCTTAATCTGCAATGCCTTGTCATTCTTGTAAAGTCCTTCGGCGCGCATCCGTTTCTCTGTGGAACGCGCAAACGGCTGGCCGGCTCCTGCCACGCATCCGCCCGCACATGCCATGACTTCCACAAAATCAAAATGCTCTTCGCCGCTCTCAATCTTCTGGATGAGCCTGTCCGCGTTGCCAAGGCCGCTGACAATTCCAATGCGCACTTTGCGTCCGTCCAAATCAAGCGTACACTCCTTGAGCCCCTCCATACCGCGAACGCCAATAAACTCAATCTCCTTGAGCGCTTTCGGGCTCTTATCTGCCACAACCCGGCGAATAGCCGCCTCTGTCACGCCGCCGGTCGCCCCGAAAATAACGCCGGCGCCTGAGTAGATAGAAAACGGCATATCAAACGCCTCCGGCTCCAAGCGGTCAAAACGGATACCAATCTCTTTAAGCATGCCGATAACCTCCTCGGAGGTCAGCACATAATCTACATAGGGAACGCCGTCCTTTTTAAACTCTTCCCTGGAAGCCTCGTACTTTTTCGCTGTACAGGGCATGATTGCCACAGAGACCGTCTCCTTATGTTCCTTCTTATCCTGCTTCCTGTAATATTCCTTGATGACCGCCCCGAACATCTGCATCGGGGATTTGGAAGTGGAAACATAAGGCATCAAATACGGATATTTCGTCTCCACGAAACGAATCCAGCCCGGACAGCAGGAGGTAAACAGTGGGAATTTGCGTCCCTCTTCCTCTAAACTCTCCACCAGTTCCTCAGATTCCTCCATAATCGTCAAATCGGCGCCTACCGACGTATCAAAGATAGCGTCCACGCCCAACATACGCAGGGAAGCAATCAGCTTGCCAATCGTATTCTCTCCCGGCTCATAGCCATATGCCTCTCCGATTGCCACACGCACTGCCGGCGCAATCTGCACTACCACACGCTTGTCTTCGCTATGGATCGCCTGCCACACGTCGTGGGTATCATTCTTAATCGTAATCGCACCTGTCGGACAAACCGCCGCACACTGTCCGCAATTGACGCAGTTGGTATCTGCAATGTCTCTGCCAAACGCGGTCGAAATCTCCATATCGGAACCGCGGTGCGCAAAATCAATCGCGCCCACATGCTGAATCTCGCTGCACACCCTCACACAGTCTCCGCAGAGAATACATTTATTGGGATTGCGCACAATCGCTTTGGAGGAGGTGTCAATCGGACGGATGGGATTCGTATTCTCAAACCGTACGCTGGGGATGGCAAACCGGTTTGCCAGCTCCTGCAATTTACATTTGCCATTCTTCTCACATGTCGTGCAATCCCTGCAATGCGCAGCCAAAAGAAGCTCCAGAATCCGCTTCCTGTGATAATAAAGCTGCGGCGTATTCGTACGGATTTCCATGCCGTTTTTCGGCGGTGTGGAACAAGAAGCCACTATCCCTCCACGGTTATCTTCCACCACGCACATACGGCATGCGCCGTAGATAGAAAGATCCGAATAATAACAAAATGTCGGTAAGATAATTCCCGCCTTGCGGATCACTGCAAGGATATTTTTCTCATCGGTGAACGGTACACGCTCTCCGTCAATAATCATATATTTTTCCATGTCCGTTCCCTCCTACACTTCTTTTACCGCGTGGAAATTACAGCCTTCCATGCAGGCGCCACACTTAATACATTTGCTTGTATCAATGGTAAATGGTTTCTTAACCTCGCCGGAAATTGCACCTACCGGGCAAAGCCGTGCACATTTGCTGCATCCCTTACACAATTCCGGGTCAATTTGCAGCGTTACCAGCGCCTTACACTGGCCCGCCGGACATTTCTTATCTACCACATGCGCAAGATACTCCTCCCGGAAATACTTCATCGTGCTGACTACCGGAGAAGCCGCCGTCTTACCCAATCCACATAATGCCGTGGCTGAAATTGTCGAAGCAAGCTCTTCTAACAGCGTAATATGCTGCATCGTTCCGCGGCCCTCGCAGATATCGTTCAGAAGTTCCAACATCCGTTTCGTTCCCTCGCGGCAGGGAATACATTTTCCACAGGACTCATTCTGGGTAAAGTTCATGAAGAAGCGGGCAACCTCCACCATACAGCTCTTATCGTTCATGACTACCAGGCCGCCGCTGCCAATCATCGCGCCCACCTTCTTGAGCGAATCGAAATCCAGATGTAAATCCAGATGGTCTTCCGTCGCGCTGATACAGAGACATCCGCCGGACGGTCCGCCAATCTGCACGGCTTTAAAATCGCCGCCCTTGACACCGCCGCCAATATCGAAAATAACCTTCCTCAGCGGTGTTCCCATGGGCACCTCAATCAAGCCCGTGTTCATAACGTTTCCAGTCAGGGCAAACGCCTTCGTTCCATGGTTATTGTCGGGACCGATCGACTTATACCACTCCGCTCCCTTGGTGATGATAGGTGGAACATTACAATATGTCTCCACGTTGTTCAATACGGTCGGCTTCTCAAACAGACCTTTCTCCACGGTACGCGGCGGTTTTACCCTGGGCATACCACGGTTCCCCTCAATAGACGCCGTCAGCGCGGAGCCCTCCCCGCAGACAAATGCGCCCGCACCCTGGCTGATCTTCAAATCGAAATCAAAACCGGAATTTAAAATATTCTCTCCTAACAATCCCTTCTCTTCCGCCTTATTGATTGCCGTCTGTAAACGCTCCACGGCAAGCGGATATTCTGCACGCACATAGATATAGCCATAATGCGCCCCCGTAGCGATTCCGGCAATCAGCATACCTTCAATCACGCGATGAGGGTCGCCCTCCATCATACTTCGGTCCATAAATGCGCCGGGGTCGCCCTCGTCACCATTGCAGACCACATATTTTGTCTCTTCCTTCTGCGCTAATACCTGCGCCCATTTCCGCCCGGTGGGGAACCCTCCGCCGCCGCGTCCACGCAGGCAGGCTTCGTTGACTTCGTCCACAATCTGCTGCGGCGTCATATCAAACAACGCTTTCGCCACGGCGCTATATCCGCCCACAGCGATGTACTCCTTGATAGATTCCGCATTAATCCTTCCGCAGTCCTCAAGCGCCACGCGCGTCTGCTGTTTGTAGAAGGGTATATCATCCTGTTTCTCGTAAGCTTCGCCATTCTGGTCATGATAAACAAGGCGTTCAATCACCTCGTCTCCCACAATACTCTTTTCAATAATTTCCTCACAGTCTTCTACCTTAACCTTGACATAGAGGATTCCCTCTGGCTCGATACGCAATAGCGGCCCCATCTCACAGAATCCATGACAGCCTGACTTCTTCAAGCCGACACTGTCGTCATGAGGCTCTTTCTCCAACACCAGCGAACATTTAATGCCGCGCGCGATGAGAATTTCCTGCATTTTGGCAAATATATTCAATGAGCCGCCAGCCACGCACCCAGTCCCGGCACAAATTAAAATCTGTTTCCTCTGGGTCTTTAAGGACGCCGCATATTCTGCCCTTCTTGCTTCCAGTTCTTCTCTCGTATTAATTCTCATCTGCGGCCTCCTCTCCGGCAGCTTTGCCTTCTTTTAATTGCTCTATCAATGCTCTGGCCTTCTCTGGCGTCATTGCTGGATGCACCTCGTCATTGACCGTACAGACAGGCGCCAGCCCGCAAGCTCCCAGACACGATACCGTCTCCACTGTAAACATCATGTCATCCGTGGTAGGCTTCGATTCTGTCACCCCCAAAAGACTGCGGATTTCATCTAAAATGGCTGTTGATTTACGCACATGACAGGCTGTCCCATCACAAATCTTGATGACATATTTCCCCTTAGGCTCTAAGGAAAAATTCTCATAGAATGTTGCCACCCCATATACTTTCGCCTCACTCAAGTCCAATTTCCTAGCTATGTAACAGAGCGCATCCTCCGGCAGATAACGGTATACTTTCTGGATGTCCTGCATAATTGCAATCACTGCCGTCTGGCTGTAATCATGAGCTTTTAAAATCTCATCCAGCACTTTTTGTTCCTTTTTTTCCAAACCTTCTCCTCCTTAAATTTTCGCTGTTGTTCACTTCGCGCACAGTCATTGATTCTCTTTTTGTGCCACTTTTCCAGTATAACATCATCCGCCGTTTATCTCAATTAAAATCTTGCTTTTTCCAGTATTTAATGTAACAGTTCAGCCATCGCCAAATTTATGGGCGAATCATGCCAGCATGACTGAGCACATAATGCCGGCGATGAGCGGAACGCCAGATTATGAGCAAAAAGAGTTGCGAAGCAACGGAAAGCACGTAAGTGCGGTTTTGCGAATGGCGTGGGCTGAACTGTTACTATTTAATTTATCATTTCCACGCCCCTTTGCAGTCGCTCCAACCCATCGCGAAGTCTCTCTCTCGGACAAGCGACATTTATGCGCACAAAGCCCTCTCCGCCTTGCCCATATTGACTTCCCTCGGAAATATAAAGCCTTGTAGATTCGCGCAAAAATTTACAAAACCGCACGCTGTTTTCTGTGATTTTTCGACAGTCGATCCATATCAGATACGTTGCCTGCGAGCTCACAGCCTTCACCCTGGGAATATATTTCTCTATATACTCTACCGCAAATCGTTTGTTATCTGAAATATAACGCCTCAGTTCATCCAGCCATCTTTCCCCTTTCGTAAAAGCTGCAATCACCCCATCTATGGCAAATGCATTGGGCTCCGCCAATTTTCGCTCCAAATCTTCAAAATCCATATGATACTCTTCCCCATCATACACCAAAGGACTTTGCAGCGAATTTCTGCCATTGTTTATCACTGAATGAAAGAAAATATGATACACCGGCGTCTGAATTAAAATATTTTCATTATACAGAAACACAAAATGCTAGACGCATCAAACATTCCAACGAGCCTCTTACTACAAAATCCCCTGTCAGCAAAGGCTTCCAGCGTCTTTTGACATCATCTTCGCATTGTGAATTTCTACATTGACCGCCCCGTCAAAAGAATAATTGCCGACAAGCTGAAAATCCTTAATTTTTATATTCCTGCTGTTCATAGCAAAATAATCGCCTTTCGCCGTCACATGTTCCAACAAAACGCCGTCACTACTCCATAACGTTTTTGCTGTACCAAAGCGGATATTTCCATTGAAACATGTGGAAATGGATCTTTTGTCCAGGAACGCCTGGATAAAGGGCTGATTGATTTCGGGATTGTATTTCGTACGCCAGATTTAAAAAAATACGAAGTTTACAAACTTCCCTCCAAAGATGTGTGGGGAATACTTATGCGCAAAGACGCGCCGCTGGCGGCAAAAGAAACGATTTCACCGGAAGATTTGTGGGATAAACCGCTATTAATCTCCCTGGAAGAGACCGAAGGCGGAAGAATTGCCCAGTGGATGCAGCGCAGCCTTTCCAGCCTCAACATCACTGCCGCTTATAACCTGCTGTTCAATGCCTCCCTGTTTGTAGAAGAAGGGTTGGGCTACGCCTTTGCTTTTGATAAGGTTATCAATACCTCGGAAAACAGCCCGCTCGTATTCCGCCCGCTGTCTCCAAGGATGGATGTAGAAATGAGTATTATCTGGAAAAAATATCAGGTATTTTCCAAACCCGCAGAAAAATTCCTGCAAATGCTCACAGAAGATAAATGACGAATATCCGACGAAGATTGGAAAACTATTTCTTAAAATATATCTATACAATGGACTTCTCTTTCCAGCCTCCCTGGAAATACCGCAGTAAGGCAATCGCAAGTCCCACTATCCAACCTGCGGGGTTCGCCCACATGATAATCATGCCCTGGGTCACATCGGCCAGGGCATACGTCAGCGTTACCCTGGTGATCAGATTGCATACGCTGCTGGATAAAAACCATCCCATATCTGCCGCCCCCCGCAGGACGCCGTTGCTGACATTCATACTGCCCATAACAAAATAGAACATGGAAACTGTACTGAGATAGCTCGCGCCCACGGAAATCGCTTCCGCGCTGGAATCAGAATCCAGAAACAATCCCACAAAACTTTCACCCGTAAAATGCAGGATAACAGCAATCATCAGACCAATCCCCGCCGCCATTACCAGACAAATGCGATAGCCCATTTGAATACGCTCAGGCTTCTTTGCCCCCATATTCTGCGCCACATAAGTGGACGCCGCATTGCCCACTGCCACCATGGGCACAATGGCAATGCCGTCAATTTTCGTCGCCGCCGTATACCCGGCAAGGAACGTGGAACCAAAACGATTGACCGCCGACTGGATTAAGAGCATCCCCACCGACACAATCGACTGCTGCACAATCGTAGGAATGGCCACCTTCACCATCGTGAGCAAAAGTTCCATATCAAACCTGGCAAATTTCTCCGTCTCGATTTTCCCTAATTTACGCATAAGGAAGAAAAAAGACAAGACTGCCGACAAAGCCTGGGCAATCAGCGTCGCCCAGGCCACGCCGGGCACGCCCATGTGAAGTTCTGCAACGAAATACAAATCCAACGCAATATTGAGCAGAGAAGAAAACATCAAAAATAACAGGGGCTTCCTGGAATCCCCCAGCGCATTAAAGATCGCGGAAAATGCATTATATAAAAAGAGAAATGCAAATCCGAAAAAGTAAATCTGCATATACTCGGCGGCATCCGCAAAAATATTCTCCGGCGTACCCATCAGCCGCATCAAGCCCCGGTTAATCACAACGCCCAAAAGACTTAAAAATACGCTTATTCCCAAGATAGACAGTAAGGCAGTGGATATCGCCGTTTTCATCTTCTCCAACTGTTTGGCCCCGAATAGCTGGGAAATTACTACAGAACAGCCGATGCCGGTGCCCATCGCCACCATCACGAACAACATCGTAATTGCCGTGGAAGCGCCTACAGCCGCCAGCGCATCCTCCCCTACCACATTGCCCACAATGATAGAATCCATGATATTGTAAAACTGCTGAAACAAGTTGCCCGCCACCATCGGCAGTGTAAAACCAATCAACGCCTTGGCGGGATTGCCATTTACCATGTTCCCTTTCATCTGCTCTGCCATGATTCGTCTCCTAACTGCGGTGATTCAGGCGTCCTCCTCCATATCCGTGTCGATTTCCTCCATCTCTTTCCTGGACATACGGAAACATTCCATAATTTTGGGAGAGAAAATACCGCACTCTCCGCCAAGAATCATATAATAAGCATCTTCCCTGGAATAAGAACGCTTATAGACACGTTCGCTGATTAAAGCATGATAAGCGTCTACCACCGATACAATCTGTGCTGATATCGGTATTTCATCGCCTTTCAACCCTTCCGGATAACCTCTCCCATCATAACGCTCATGATGATACAGGCAGATTTCCATACTAACCCTATGATACTCCGGCGTCTGTAAATCCTTCATCATCTTCATGATCTCACAGCCCTTGGCCGTATGGGACTTCATGTATTCCGCCTCTTCCTTTGTGAGCTTGGCCGGCTTATATAATACATGGTCGGATATCAACAGTTTACCGATATCACGCAGAGAAGACAACTCTGCGATGGCCTCCACATCTGCATCCGTCAATTTATATTCCGGATAATTCTGCTGCACCTTTTTGCCAATAATCCTGCTGATTTCTCTCGCAATCTGCACATTGTCCAAAAATTCCGGATAATTCCGCTCTAAAATATTGCAGATAATGTCAATCATCTTCTCATTGGCCTTTTTCAACTTCTCCGCCTGAACTTTCATCACCGAATACTGCTTACGCAATATCTGGCTCTGCTCTTGCACTTTCTCTTCCATCTGATTCTTATGCTGATACAAGGAGATACTGTTATACACACGGTTCTTTACCACATCCGCGTCATAAGGCTTACGTATTAAATCAGAAGCGCCCATCTGAATACATTTCTTCTCCACCTCCGCAGAATGCTCCGCAGTGACAATCAACACCGGGATATGCGCCATCCAGTCCTTTGCCTTCATAACCTCCAGCACTTTACTCCCATCTTCCCCCGACAGATGCCAGTCCAAAAGCACGGCCGCCATCTCGCCGTTATACGTCTTTAGCAACTGCAAGGCAGAAACGGTGCCTTCTGCCTGCAAGATCTGATAATCCTTCTGAAAAATTTCCGCCAAAATCAAACGGTTGCTTTCCAAATCATCCACAATCAATATTTTACGCCGTTCCATGTAATTCCTCCTTAATTCCGAAATACGCCGATTTCCTTGAATGACCGGCGCACGGTGACGTTTTTGACCGAACTTGCCGCATTCCAGGTCATACCGTTCATCTGCACCACCGTACCGGCATTGAGCGTTCCGCGCACAAGCATCTTCGCCTCGTCCGCTTTTTTGCGCTTCTGCTCTAATTCCTTTGTCAGCTCAAATTGCTGTTCCATCTGTTTGCGCTTGATATAAGTCGCCTGCTCCACCTTGAGGTAAATTTCCATCTCATTACGGACTTCCGGCGGATATTGTTTTTGCAGTTTCTTATAGGCTTCCTCAAAAATTGCCAGCTCCGATTGCAGTTTTTTCAGTTTGATATCCGCCTCTTCTTCCTTTTGTATCATCGCCTGGCTGATTCCCAGGGAAATATTAGTAAGAAGTCCCGCGCGGTTTCCGATATGGTGCGCCTCAATCTTATTTACCGCCGCCGTATTCCCTCCGATAATCGCTCCTCTGGCGCCGGAAATGATAACCTCCTTGCCGGCGATCAAATTACTGCTCATAACATAATTCGCATAAATACCATCATTGGCAATCAACGTAGCGCCCTCAAAAAATTTGCCGTGAATATCTCCCGCGGACTCTATCTTTGCCAGCCCGCCGCCGGACACGCCATTTTTGATGACAATCTTCTTGCCGCTCTGCAAATGCGCCGCTTCTACATTCCCCTCGACAACCAGTTCGTCTTCCGCCTGGATTACTACGCCGCTGCCGACATTTCCCCGCACCCAGATACTGCCGTTAAATCTGAGGTTGCCTGTAGATATCGTCACTTCGTCCACAACCAGAAGCGGCTGAATCGTTATCTTATTGTCCTTCAGTTCAATCTTACCAGACTCCCTGGCTATATACGTCTTCTTATCCTGAGACAGCAGAAAGCCCCTTCCTCTGAGGATATGCTTCTCCTGCCCGCCCTGCGCCGGAAGTTCTGTACCTTCCACGGTTCTTCCGCCCATTCCGGGCTGCGCGTCATGATACACGGCAATTACCTGTCCCGCCTTCACCTGCTCAAAATAGACCGTATTCTGATAATCAATGGAACCGTCGTCACGAATCGCCGGAATCTGCGGAATCCCGGTGCGGAAAAAATATTCATAATAGCCGTCCCTGCCTCGTTCCGGCCGAATGCCCTCTGCCGCCAGAAAACGATTGGTCGATTTATCCGCTTCTTCGAGGTATTTATCTATATTGTCCTGCTTAATCCCAAAAACAACGTTCTCCTTCGCCAGGAGGCGTATAATCTCATTCTTCGTCTTACATGCGCCCTTTTCTATCGTCACATACGCTTCCATCTTATCCTGGCTGACTGTTACCAGGCACTCCGACGCCATCTTTGCCTGTTCTTCCAGCACTTCAAACTGGAAATCTGCGCCTATGCTTTCCTCTTCCTGCCGCTCCCGCTCTGCCCGCTGCGTTTTCATCTTCTTGCGAATCCGCTCCATCTCTTTCGCCGAATACATCATACTCTGATAAGCCGACACATTCAAGCCTTCTTCCAGCCCCAGGCGGATTTCCCGCATCTGCTGCCAGCGGTACAATTCCTTCGCATAAATTGACACGTCCACACGACGCTCTAAGCCCAGGCGGATTTCCCGCATCTGCTGCCAGCCATAGTTAATCTTGGCATAGACGGAAACGTCCAGCCCTTCTTCTACGCCGAGACGGATTTCCCTTATGGACTCGCCTAAAAATTCTTTGATCAGATACACGCTCACATCCGCTTTGTGTTCCAGTGCAAGACGGATTTCTTCTAACTGATCCGGTTCATACCCCTCTTTAATATAGGGAAAAATATTCACCTTCCCTTGTCTTGCCTTGCGGATCTGGCGCAGATAGCCAGCCGACATCTCATGATAATCCGTCAGCTTAATCCCCCCTTGCAGGCCTTTCCGAATCTGGCGCATTCGGTCATACGCGATATCCGGCCTGGCGTAGACAGACACATCCAGTCCCCTCTCTAACCCTTTCTTAATCTCTTCCATCTGAAACCAGTCATACTTTACAGAAGTATACCAGGACACATCCAATCCCTTCTCAATGCCCTGACGTATCTCCTCCAACTGCCCCTTGTCAAATCCCATGGATTCATACTTTTTCATCAACTGATCGTTCATTGTTCACCTCTGCCTCTATAAATAATATCCCACCACATAATTCTATGATAAAAGCCGCGGACTGTCAACTGACATTTCCTGTTTATAAACTTTTAAGAATTCCCCAATCCCTTGATTTTCCTGGTTTTCAGCCCTTTTGTTAGCACTCATTCTTAAAGAGTGCTAATTTTCTATTGACTTTTGCAGCCTCGGGTATTACAATCTTTTTTAGATGAAAAATGAAGCAGACAAAGGAGTGTAATTTTTATGAGCAACAAACACGGAAATCTTTCCATCAACAGCGACAATATTTTTCCTATTATCAAAAAATGGCTGTATTCCGACCACGACATTTTCTACCGCGAATTAATTTCTAACGGCTGCGACGCCATTACCAAATTGAAAAAACTAGATTTGATGGGAGAATATGAGCTTCCCGACGACTATGAAGCCAAGATTCAGATTCTTGTAAACCCGGAAGAGAAAACACTCAAATTTATCGACAATGGACTCGGCATGACCGCCGACGAAGTGGAAGAATATATCAATCAGATTGCATTCTCCGGCGCCTCCGACTTCCTGGAGAAATATAAGGATAAGGCGAGCGAGGAACAGATTATCGGTCACTTCGGCTTAGGCTTCTACTCTGCTTTCATGGTTGCAGACGAGGTGCATATTGATTCTCTCTCCTACCAAAAAGACGCTGTACCCGTTCACTGGACCTGCGACGGCGGCACAGAATTTGACATGTCCGACGGCTCTAAAACGACTGTCGGCACGGAGATTACGTTATTCTTGAATGAGGACTGCCTGGAATTTGCCAACGAATACCGCGCCAAAGAAGTCATCCAGAAATACTGTTCCTTCATGCCCACCCCTATCTATCTGGCTAAGGAAAACGCGCCGGAAGAATATGAGACGATACCCGCAGATGAGGTAACAGAGAAAGATACCGTCATTGAAAACATTGTCGAGGAGGCAAAGTTCGAGGAACAGGAAAACGAGGACGGCACCAAAGAACAGGTAGAAGTATCTCCACGCACGGAGAAGGCAAAAATTATCAAACGTCCGGTTGCTTTGAACGACACGCATCCTCTGTGGGCCAAACATCCCAACGACTGCACGGACGAGGAGTACAAATCATTTTACCGCAAGGTCTTCCAGGACTACAAGGAACCGCTGTTTTGGATTCACTTAAATATGGACTACCCGTTCAACCTCAAAGGTATTTTATACTTCCCCAAAATCAACACGGAGTACGATTCCATTGAGGGAACGATTAAACTGTACAATAACCAGGTATTTATTGCCGACAATATCAAGGAAGTCATCCCGGAATTTTTGATGCTGTTAAAGGGTGTAATTGACTGCCCCGATTTGCCTTTGAATGTGTCCCGCAGCGCCCTGCAAAACGACGGCTTCGTGCAGAAGATTTCTGATTACATCACCAAGAAAGTTGCCGACAAATTGAGCGGCATGTGCAAGACCGACAAGGAATCTTATGAAAAATACTGGGACGACATCAGCCCCTTCATCAAATTCGGCTGCCTCAAGGACGAGAAGTTCTGCGACAAAATGAACGACTATATCCTCTTCAAGAATCTGGATGACAAATACCTCACGCTGCCGGAATGCCTGAAAACAGAGGATGAGAGTGCAGATGCTGAAAATACAGGCAATGACTCTGTAAATACAGATACCGATGCCGCAGACAGCGCCGATTCCGAACAGGCAGAAGACGCAAATTCTACAGAGGAAAAAGACACGCGCAAACCTGTCTACTATGTGACAGACAGACAACAACAGGGGCAGTATATCAAAATGTTTAAGGAACAGAACATGGACGCTGTCATCTTAGACCACAATATTGATACTTCTTTCATCACACAGTTAGAGCGCCGGAACGAAAAAATTAAATTTGTGCGCATTGACGCCGACCTCACAGATTCCATGAAAGAAGACGTCTCTGAGGAAGATTTGAAGGAAGCGAAAGACACACTGACGGAAACCTTCCGCAAAGCGTTAAATAACGAGAACTTAAATGTAAACGTAGAAAAACTGAAAAATGCAGACATCTCTTCCGTCATCACCCTCTCCGAGGAAGGACGAAGGATGCAGGATATGATGAAGATGTACGGCATGGCAGGCATGGATCCCTCTATGTTCGGCGGCGACCAGACATTGATACTGAACGCCAACAACCAGCTGGTAAAATACATCTTAGAACATAAAGATTCTGAACATGTTCCGGTATTCTGTGAACAGCTCTACGATTTGGCGCTCATCGCCAACCATCCGCTGACGCCGGATGCCATGAGTAAGTTCGTGGCAAGGAGTAACCAGATTATGCTGTTGTTAGCAAAATAAATACTGCTTTCATATAACACAGGGCCAAGCCTCCTATCGCTCATAGGTTGCTTGGCTCTGTTTCTGTCCAGAGGATGTTCTATAATTGATTGATTATAACAGTCGTTTTTCCATTCCTTTAAAACACAAGCCCTTTCTTTTTTAATATGTTCTGCATTTCTTTCTTGCTGCAGTTTTTTATCTGTTCAATCTTACCCTCCTTGTCTCGGCAGACTTCAAGATATACAGCGTCTTTGGGAGAAACGTCGGCTGTCAGCAGCCACCGATCCTTATCATAAAAAACAGCTACCTTTTTCCCCTGATATTCCCATGTGCCTGTGTGAAGGTCAGCTGTAACTCCCAAAGAAACGTATTCCTCTGGAAGACCTAAATCCAAATGCCCATTGACGCCCTCGCTGGCATCCCCTTCATCATATGCATAGGCAATATTTTCGCTGTTCTCCGCACCTGCATATTGTTCTACTGTGCTTTCTATTGCGTAAGCAATATCACTGCTGATATCCTCTACAGCGGCACTTTGTTCCTCCATATCCTCATTTACAGCGGCACTTTGTCCTGCCGTCCCTTTACTTACATAGACACTTTGTTCCTCCACATCCTCGTTTACAGCGGCACTTTGTCCTGCCGTCCCTTTACTTACATAGACACGGCCCCCCTCTGCCTTAACATCATAGGTTTCGCTGCTGTCAGTATATACCTGGCTCGCCTTCTGTGACTTGTCCATGGCAAATGCTGAGGTAACAAACGCCATAATCACTCCCACTGTCATCACACCTGACAATATCCCTACTGCTATAGACTTTTTATTTCCTTTCATAATGGCAACCACCCTTTCTTCCATTGCATTTTTACTAAAACTGTTTCCCCAGGATAGAAAAACACTGCGCTGCTCTTCCATATCTAGCAGAGCATATGCATAATCTGCACGGCTATCTCTTCCCAGGCGCTTGATTACATGTTCATCACAGTCAAGCTCCATATCCCTGTTGGCTAGAATGCACATCACCCAGACAAGCGGATTAAACCAATGAAAACAACAGGTAAACAAGAGCACTATTTTTTTTACTGCGTCATAGCGCCGAATATGCATATATTCATGCGCCAGCACAAATTTTAGCTGCCGCGGCGCCTCCTCTGCCAATGATTTGGGCAGCAGGATCACCGGACGAAGCACCCCGCAGGTGAAAGGCGTTGCCGTACCTTCCCATTGGCGGACAGATACTTTGCGCCTCAGTGGAAGCGCCTCTGCCCATGCCTGGATTTGCGGATTCTCAACAGGCAGTGAGGTCTGCAATTCCTTATGCCACCTATAATAAGACAATACATAATACAGGGTAAAGAGAACTGCTCCTAAGAGATAAATACATACCCAGATTGGCGAAGGCTGCTCTTTTACCATCCGCGTTATCTCTTGCCAGCTCTTGTTTACAAACGCAGCCGCATCCTGCCAAGCGTTCTGGGCAGCTACAGCCGCATCATTCTCTTGACTTTCTGCTGTAAGAGATACCTCCTCTATGGCTTCCGTCTCTGCGGCTGCATTTCCAAACATTTCATTTTGTACAATATTCTCTGAGCTTCCACAGTCGGATATTTCCTCCATACAGCGTTGTATCATAGAATATACACTGTACTGCCAAGGAACGGCAACGGGAAGCAACAGCCGCAGGACTGCCGCCAGCCATAAAATCTGAAAAATTTTTCCTGGAAACTGTTTGCGAAACAGCCCTCGAATCAGCACAATTACCGTGATAAAAATACCGCCGCAAATACTCATCTCCCATAAACTCATAGCAATTCCCTCATTCCAACTCTCCGACAACCTTGCGCAGCTCGTCTATTTGCTGTTTGGACAGCTTCTTCCTGCCCAGCAATGCAGCAAATAGCTTATCTGCGGAACCATCATAAACTTTGTCAATCAATTCCTGCGTCTCCGCTTTCTGCACTTCCTCCTGGGAAATCAATGCATGACACATAAAATTAGGCTCTGAACGCTCAATGGCGCCCTTTTTCATGCATCTCTTTATCAATGTATATGTTGTGTTCATATTCCATCCCACTTCTTCCTTGAGCACGTCGGAAATATGTTTCGCCGTTGCATCACCTTCCTTCCACAGAACCGTCATGACTTTCAATTCCGAATCAAATAATTTCACATCCATATATTTCCCTCCCTAAACTACTGTAGTAGTTTATGTTTCTATACTACTACAGTAGTTTTTATTTGTCAATGTATTAATTTAAAAAAACGTTCCCCGGCAAATAACACTTGGGGAACGCCTTCTCTACCCGATAAGACTACCAAACACAATATTTCTCGTATACCTGAAAAAAACTATCCGTTGTCACATCCTGATTCACTTCCACTTTCACTTCATCCCAGAGCTTCTCATTGAATTCCGATGGAAGGTCCAACAGAAACCCTTGATAGACATCATCAAACGCCTCTTTTCTGCGCTCTTCCAATATCACGGACTTATTATCATCTGTCTTCTCCTGATCATAATGATTAATACACTTAACAAAATAATATCCATCTGCCGTCTTAATCTCTTCGCTGACCTCATCATTCTCCAATGAAAATACAACCTCCGCCATCTGCGATTCCACGCCGTTCTTGCTGAAAAACACTTCCGTTTCTGCATCTTCATTGTAACGGTTGGCCACCGTGAGGAAATCATTTCCCTCCTTTAACTGCCGCGCCACTTCCTTGGCCGTTTCTGCATCAGATACAAAAATCTGTTCTGCTTCCATAACCCTTGCTTCCTCATCGCTGACTTCGTCATTGACGCCTTGAGTCAGGAATGTATAGAGTTTATTCGCCAGTCCATAGCGGGTATACAACGTCTCTATATCGCCTTGCTTTACCTGCATGTATTCTTTTTCAGCATCATTCAAAGAACCATAATATTCACCGGCCGCTTCCTTTATCTTCGTCTGTTCCTCTTCCGTAAGGACAATCTCGTTCTCCTGCGCCAGATAATTCATAGCCATAATCTGTGCAAGTCTGGAGACGGTCAAATCCTTGACATAATTTTCCAGTTCCTGGTCTTTGAAGCCATGCTTCCACAAATCTATGCCATACATTGTGTCATAGATATTCTGATAATTCGTCAGCACTACCCGCGCTTGCGGCAGTGTACAGACTGCATCCCTGATTTTAAACACTTCATTCTCTGCATGGTCGGCATTGACTACCACTTCTGCACCTACCATTTTACATCCGCTAAACGACATGAAAAACAAGGCGCATATCCCAGCCATCTTTAATTTCTTGCCTATCTTCATTGGTATACCCATCCATTTCATCTGAGTTGTAAAATATTAAATTTCTGCTAAGACACTTCCGCGAGGATACTGCGCGCTACGCTCAAACCATTCGCAGACGCCTGCTGCAATCCTCTTGTGACAGAAGCCCCATCGCCGATGGCGCGCAATCCCGGCAGATTTGTCTTAAACGCCTGATCCACCACCACCTTGTTGGAGTAAAATTTGACTTCCACGCCGTAAAGAAGCGTCTCATCACTCGCAATGCCAGGCGTCACCTTATCAAGTGCAAATATCATTTCCTCAATATCTACCATAATCCGGTGCGGGAAAACTAAAGACAAATCCCCTGGTACAGCGTCCTTGAGCGTAGGAATAAGATTGTTGCGGCACAACCGTTCTTCCGTAGTCCTTCTTCCTCTGCGAAAATCGCCAAATGTCTGCACCAAAATCTTGCCGTCGCAGAGCATATTAGACAATTGGGCAATCTGCTTGCCATAGGCAATCGGCGTCTTAAACGGCTTCGTGAAATTCTTTGATACCAGCAAGGCAAAATTCGTGTTGCTGGTTTTCAGCTCATTGGATTTATAGGCATGGCCGTTCACCACGGCCAGTCCATCCTCGTAATATTCCGTTGCCACCTCACCCGAGGGATTCGTGCAGAACGTACGCACTTTATCGTCAAATGTCGGCGTATGGTAAACTAACTTTGCCTCGTAGAGATTCTGATTGAGAAATTCCATGACCTCATCCCGAACCTCCACGCGCACGCCAATATCCACTGTGCCGACCTTCGTCTCAACCCCATGTTCCTTACAGATGCGGCTGAACCAGTCTGCGCCTTCCCTTCCAATCGCACAGACGATTTCCTTGCCAAAGAAAGATTCCCCGTCTTTGGTTATCACGCCCACTGCCCTGCCGTCTTCCACCAGCACATTTTCCACCATGGTGTGAAACTTCATCTCAATACCTTGCCGCAAAAGATGTTCCTGTAACCGGCTGTATATCTTGTATCCTTCCTCCGTGCCCAGGTGACGGATGGGACATTCTACCAGTTTCAAATTGGCATTGATTGCTTTCCTGCGGATTTCCCGGATTTCTCTCTCTTTTCCAACGCCATAGACATTTTTGTCCGCGCCAAATTGTAAATAAATCTCATCCGATTCCCGAATCAATTCTACCGCCTTGTCATACCCTAAAATCTGAGGCAGATTTCCGCCAACATCCGGGGACAACGATAACTTACCATCCGAAAAAGCCCCTGCTCCCGCAAATCCAGTAGTAATCGCACAGGGCTGGCAGCCAACGCATTCTTTCGTCCTACGCTTGGGGCATTCCCGGTTCTCAATCCTTCTTCCCTTCTCAAGCATCAATACCTTAAGCTCAGGCTTCTTCTTAATTAATTCATAGGCGCAGAAAATCCCGGATGGCCCGGCGCCGATAATAATCACATCATATTTTGTCATCTCGCTCCTACTTTCCATGCAAATGCCTATACTTCCACTACCAGAAATCTTCCGTCCGGCAGGGAGAATACCTCAGACGCTTCCTCCAATTCCTCATCATCCATATAGGAAATATCTGCGCCCTCCTCCTCAAAATATGCGCGAACCTCTTTGATATTCCGGCACACCACCGCCATGCAGTCTTCCAAAAATTCCTGCGCGTCATCCAGGTTCTCAGCTACCCTCTCGTCAAAAAGCTGAGACTGATTCTCCAAAAAATATTCCAAACAAAGTTCATCATATCCATTCATAAAATCGCTCCTCCTATCTCTTCCCCTATATGATAGTATGAATCGCACAAAATTTCAATGATAGATTTCCCGGACCATAACAGAAAACCCGCAGACTTCTTCTAAGGTACGAAAAACTCTGGCTATCGGGAGCCCCACCACGTTATTATAATCTCCCTGAATTTTCTCAATAAAAACCGCCCCTTTTCCCTGGATGCCATAGGAACCTGCTTTATCCATGGGCTCTTTGGTGCGGATATAAGATAATATCTGCTGCTCCGACAGCGGATACATTGTCACCTCTGTCTCCTCATAAAATGAGTACGACTGCGATTCCCCCGACTGTCTGACAACGATTGACACCCCGGTATATACGCTGTGCGTCTTGCCCGAGAGTAAGGACAACATCTGCTTTGCATCCGCCTCATTTTTAGGCTTGCCCAAAATCTTGTCCCCAAACGCCACCACCGTATCGGCGCCGAGAATAATTGCGTCCTCCCGCACCTTTGCCGCCACCTCGGCCGCTTTCTGCGCCGCCAAATCAAGCACTGCCTGCTGAGGGCTGCTGTCTGTGATTATCTCCTCTCCCACCGCCGGGATTATTTCAAATTCTGCGCCGACCTGTTCTAACAGCTCCTTCCTTCTCGGGGAAGCAGAAGCCAGAATTATTCTGTATGCCATGACTGTCCTCCTGTTACTTGATTATTCATGATTCCCAAGTGTAATACCACTTTTACACCGGCTCAATACACCGAGTTTTCCTCATATCTTCCTTCGTGAGATAAACAACCTACACCCTAACTACTTCCCCCAAACAGAACGAATACAACGCCTTCTCCTTCACCGTCTTTCCCAGCGCACGCTCAATCGCTTCCTGGTACAACTCCATTTGCGTGCGGTAACGGTCTGCAAGCTCTCCGCCGCTGCTTACGCTGTCCGTCTTGTAATCCAGCAGCACAATGCCGTCCTCCTCCTCAAAGAATACGTCGATAATTCCCTGGATTAGAAGCATTTCCGAACTTCCGCTCTCTTCTAAGGCCTCCCTGGCCGGCTTGCCCATGACAAACGGCTTCTCCTTATAGAGCTTACCGGAGTGCGCCGCCGCCTGCATACGGCTTGCCAAAGGCGACGCCAGAAACTTTTTCAAAGCTGGCAGATACACCAACTCCAGCAGATCCTCCTCTATCTTGCCTTGTTCTTCTAACATCTGAAGCTGCCCTTCTAAGCTGTCCGCCTCCCTGGTGAAATCATAACACTCGAGTACCCTGTGCATCGCCGTTCCACGTTTGGCGCCTATGTTCTCCTGCTGCACGCCCTCCATAAACGCTGGAACATAACGCTCCTCTTCCTTCTGCTGCCAACCGGATTGTCCCCTCATTTCTTCCTCGATAATTTTATCCATCGCGCGGTGTTTGAGTTCTGACACAGACACCTTTGTGCGCATCGTACACTCCTCCTCATAGGGATACACAAAGTTCAGCCGTTCTTCTACTTTCCGATCCCAAGCGCAATCCCGCTCCTGCACTCGGGCCAGCAAATCAATTTTCGTCAGCTCTTGCGCCACTGCGTGTTCCTGCTCTGCAAAAGCAAGGTCCTCCTTCTGCAAAAGGAGCGCCGGATATTTCCCCGGATAGGCCCGGCACGCCAACAGAATCAACTGTAAATAATTGTTCGTATTGAGCCGTTGTAAGAACGAGAGAAAACCCGCGGATTCCTCGGCTATCGGCGCCGCCTTCATGCATACTCCGGCAGCTAAAGATGCTTCTCCCTCCTGAGCATTCACCACGAACCCCCATTCCTCCAGCTTTTCCCGCGCTTTTTTCAGAACTCCGGTGAGAATTAATTTCTCCTTTGCACGCGTCAGCGCGACATAGAGCACACGCAGCTCTTCGCCGATGTTTTCCATGGTAATCCGCCTTGCTAATACCTGCCGTGTAAATCCCGGCGTCCGCAGCCGCCGCGCAATGTCTGTCACATCCATGCCGATACCAAGCGAAGGGTGAAGTACAACCTTCTCCTTCACATCCTGATTATTAAACATTTTTCCCAGCCCAGACACAAACACAACCGGAAATTCCAGCCCCTTGCTCTTATGAATGCTCATAATCCGCACAGCGTCCTCCGTCTCCTCCCCATCTGCCAGCGGAAAATCTACCTCATATTTACGCAATTGTTCCATATACCGTATAAAATGGAACAGGCCGCGGTAACTTGTATTCTCATAGGCTATCGCCTTCTCCACCAGCATTTCCAGATTGGCCCTCTTCACCTCCCCGCCGGGCAGCGCATAGACGTACGCCTGATAGCCGGTCTCCTCCAAAATTTCATATAAGAGCTGATGAATAGGCGTATAGCTGACCTTTTTGCGATACTTCCGCAACAAATGTAAAAACTTCTGTAATCTTTGTTTTGCCTGGGCTGAAAGTTCTATACGTTTTGCCGCTTCCTCTCCTTGCGCTGCAAACAACTCTCTGGCAACGCTAATTTCCGACTTTTGCTGGCTTCCTGGCGCCTCTCCATCTTTTTGTGCATCCTCCCCAGATATATAATGCATAACCGCCTGGTAAAATGTTTCTTCCGGGAACTGCACACGCAAAGTCGCCAAATCCTCCTTACTCAGTCCCACCACAGGGGAGGACAGAGCCGCCGCCATGGGAATATCCTGCCTCGGATTATCCACCAACTTCAGCAGGTTCAGCGCTGTCTGCACCTCCGGCGCGGAGAAATACCCGGCGCCGGCTGTGGCGCGCGCGGGAATGCCCATCTCATTCAAGGTCTTTACAAACGTATCTGCAACACTGCCCAGAGAACGGAGCAGAATTACAACATCGCCGTATCTGAGCGGACGCAGAGCGCCCTCGCTCCCTTCCGCCGGCCTTTCATCTTTCACAAGCTGTTCTTTCATCATCCTGCGAATCTCTGCTCCCACTGCCTTTGCCTCCAAATCGGGCGCTTTCAATTCCTTGTCCTCCTCCGCCGGCTGGACAACCAGAAGCCTTGTGTCAAACATTCCCGGCTTCCCTTCCGGAAATACAGCTCCCGAGTATAAAGCCGCCTGCGCATCATAAGTGATATTTCCGATATCATGATTCATAATCTTTGCAAAAATATCATTGACCGTCTCTATCACCTCGGGACGGCTGCGGAAATTTTTGTGCAGGTCCACACGCTGGTTTTTGCTTTCCTCCAACGTGTAAGTGTCATATTTCTCCATGAAAAGCTCGGGGCGCGCCATGCGGAAGCGGTAAATACTCTGTTTCACATCTCCGACCATAAAAATATTATGCCCGCCGTCCGCCTCCTTGGAGACTGCCCTGAGAATCGTCTCCTGCACATTGTTGGAATCCTGGTATTCGTCAATCATGATTTCCTCATAGTTCCTGCGCAATTCCTCCGCTGTGCGGCTGGGCTTATGCGACTGTTCATCCACGAGGATTTTCAGTGCATAATGCTCAAAGTCGTTGAAATCCAGCATATTTTTCTCACGTTTTTTTTCCGCAAACGCATGGATAAACGCCAGCGTCACTTCAATCAGCATATCTGCCGCCGGGCGGCTTTTGCCCATATCTTCCATCGTTTTCTGGGGACTTTGGAAAAAGAACTGCTCGGTAATCTTTTTGACAGATGCCTTAACTTCGTTGCGCAGCTTTTGTACACGCTCCTTTTTCGCTGCGTCGCCTGCAAATTTGCGCAGCGCAGGCAAACGCCCAAAAGAAACGGCGCGCACGCATTCATAATATTCCTCAAACGTACTGCACGCGGATATTTTTTCAAAAGTTTCCTGTTCCTCCTGCAAGAGCGCGGCATAACTTTGGGGTCCGTCTCCCATCAGACTGATTTGCACACACTGTTCGAGCTGCCGCGCCCACTGCGCAGAAAGATTGTTCAGATATGCCAGCAATGCTTCCGTCATCGGAAGCTCCTCAAACTCCTCCATGCTTTCTACCTGAAAAGGCGCCCTGCATTCCTCAAGCCATTCCTCCACCCAGGGATAACTCATCGCAAAGGAAAAGAGCTTTAAGATTGTCTCCTTGAGCGGTTGGTCCGTTTTACCGGTAGCAATCGTCTCAGACAGCGCCAGGAATTCCGGTTTCGCCTCCTGGTAATACTGCTCCAACACCCGGTCTAACACATCGCTGCGCAAAAGCTTGAGTTCCCCTTCCTCTGCCACGCGAAAATCCGGCTCCATCTCAATCCTATGAAAATAATTGCGTATGACATACAGGCAAAAACTGTGGATGGTCGTAATCTGCGCATTGTGCAGCAAGGTCTGCTGCCGTTGCAGATGCACGTTGTCCGGCTGCTTTTCCAGAGCTTTTGCCAGGGCCAGCCCTATCCGTTCTCTCATTTCCGCCGCCGCCGCATTGGTAAACGTCACAATTAAGAGCCGATCAATATCTATGGGATGGCTCTTATCCGTTATTTTACGGATAATGCGCTCCACCAAAACGGCTGTCTTTCCACTTCCCGCCGCCGCAGATACCAGCAGATTCCTCTCTTCCACCTCTATAACTCTGCGCTGTTCCTCGGTCCATTTTCTCTCCATTGTGCTGCATTTCCTCCTGTGTCTGAACTGTCGCGCATTTTCTGATAGATTTCTTCTTCATCCTTAATCTGCGCAAGCTGCCGGTAACTTTGTCCAGGCGCGCTGTCATCGAAGCCGCAGATTCCATGATAAGGACAGTAATCGCACCCGGTTTCATCCCCCAGACGGTACGGGCGCGCAGATACTTCCCCGGCAAAAATTTTCTGCCCGATTTCTTGAATTTTATGATTGACATAGCCGGACAATACCGCAAATTCTTCTCTCCCCACACGCTTTGTTTTCTTACTGGCGCTGGCGTCCATGTCCTCGCAGGCAAGTCCTTTCAGTTTCAGCTTTTCCAATATTTCCTCGCGGATTTGCGCATCCGTCTTACCGGAATCTCCGTCAACAATGGGATCATCCAGATGATAATAATACATGCCCCCAGGTATTACCTGCCTCCCCGGATATTTTTGCTTCATAATCTCCATTGCCGAATTCAGATACACCACAAGCTGTAACTGCAAACCATGGTAGACCGACAAAAGCTGGAAATCCTGGCCCCCAGATTTATAATCTACTACCTTCACATAGACGGCGTCCTGTGTTTTGTGCGTGTCCACCCGGTCAATCCTGCCCCGGAGCCTCATTTTCTCCCGCTCGCTGAGCGTAAAATTCACCGACTCCAGATTTTCAATAAAAGAAAAGGAAATCTCATATCCTTCCGGGGAAAAATGACTGGTCCGCACCTGCTCTTCGATGGTCTCCACCGTCCGCCGTAAAATCCGCTTCATCCGCTCCAGGAGATACGTCGTCCTCGCCTCCTGAAACAATTTGTTATCAAACCCCTGCCCTAACGCTTCCTCCACGGCCTGTTCAATTAACTGTTCCCGCACATCATCCGGCACGCCAAGCCAATGGTAGCCCGCCTTCTCCATAGCATAAGAATACCGCTCCAACACCTCATGGAACATGCTTCCCATATCCACCGCGGCAAATTCCCCCAGGCTGCGCTCCTCAAGCTTTAATCCATATTGCAGGAAATGGCTGCAAGCACAGGCGCTAAATCTCTCTAACCTGGTAACGCTGTTCTCCAGCACCGTCCCATACAACGCATGTGTAATTTCCTCCCCCATGTTCCCCTCATAAAAATGATAAAATGCCGCCTCAAAAAAGAGGCGCATCTGTTCCCGCCACTGTTCCTGTCCGCTGTACCAGTGGTATAGCCCCAGCCACTCCGGGGAAATATCGCCTCTTTTTGCCTTTTTCAGTCCATCCACAAAAAACTTCTGGCTGCTTCTTGGCGTCACAATCTGTCTGCCGCCAGCCTCTTCTTGCACACGCGCCGGAACAAACTGGGGAAACATGCGCCGGATAGTCCCCACCAGATAAGATTTGCGGCTCTCCTTCCCCTCGCAGCCAACCCGAAACCAGGTGAGGTACAGCCGTTCGGAGGGCTTTGTAAGGTTTAAATAGAGATAAAATTTCTGGATAAAACTGCGCTCCCGGTCCGTAGGCGCAAGCTCCATATCATTAGCCGCAAACGCCTCCCGGTCTGCCTGAGAAATAATCCCTCCATGCTCCACCGCCTTGGGAATCAGGCCGTCATTCACCCCCGCAAAAAATAACACCTTAATATCCGACAACCGGCTCCTCTCTATGTCCCCCAGCACAACCCGATCATAGCCCGGCGGAATGATACCGATAGATGCGGCCTCCATGCCCGCCTCCAATATTTCACGGTACTCCCGGACGCCCATCTTTTCTGCACCTAACAATTCTACTATCTTGTCCAGTAAATCCATGACAACCCGGTAAATTTGCGCATACTCCCTGGCAAGCGCCGTCTCGCCCTCTTCCTGGAAATAAGCTTCATACTGCCGCAGCTTCCCTTCTATATCCAGAACAGCCATTAGCCCATAGAAAGCCTTACAAACTTCAAGCGCTGTTTTTTTTTCCTGAAATGCCTCCCACAGCGGGGAAAACTGCTGCACCATCTGTTCGCGCAGTATATTAATCTCATCTAACTCCTGCTGTTCTCGCACACACCCGCGCCGCACCCACTTCTGCCGCCATTTGCGAAATCCCCGGATATTTACGGACAAAAGATAATTTTCCAAAATATCCGTCTGCGCTGCGGTGATACCGCAAAGACCACAGCGCAGGTAACCCAACACCGATTCATAGGAAAAATCCTGCTCTAACACAAGCAGCGCCTGCCGCAAAAATTCTGTCATCGGATGGAATAAAATATCCTTTGTGGTATCTAAAAACAGGGGAATTTCATAAGCCTCAAAAATCTCCCTGGCATAATTTCCATACAGCTCTACGTCGCCGCAGACGACCGCGATATCTTTATAGCGATAACCATGCGCGCGCACCAAATCCTTAATCTCCCTGGCAATAAAGGAAATCTCCTGTCTGGGGCTCTGCAATGAATAGAGAAAAATGTTCTGCCAGCTTCTTTCGTCCAGCCCCTTATAAGCTTCCGATGAACCCGCAGACTGCTCCATCTCATTGAAACGATAGACCTGCGGCTGCGCACGAAAGAGGTTTTGTTCCAGCCACAACAAAGAAGGAGAGCCTGCAAAACGGCTTTTATTGCTATGCGTTATCCAGACGGGATCTTTCATCTCCACATGCTGCCTGGCAGCAATTTTTGCCAATGTCTGCACCGTCTTTTTGCTCATGTAAAACAGTTCCTGGACACCGCTGCACATATAAGCGTCCTCTCTTTTATCGAGCGTCACTGTCACGATAATTTCGCCCGCAATTTGAACCAGCGTTTGTAAGAGATGATACTGCACCGGCGTAAACCCGGTAAACCCATCCAGCACGATCACGGATCCTTTCAACAACTGTGACTGATCTGCGGCCTGCGCAAACACCTCCAGCACTTCTTCCCCGGTAATGAATTTTCCTTGCAGATAATCGGTAAATCCCTGATACATCGTCTGGATATCGCGGATCTTATGGCGAAACAACGGCGGCATGTCTTCCCGCTCTATCAGCGCGTCCAACTGTTCCGGCGCAATCCGATATTGTGTCAATTCCGAGATAATGGACTTTATCTCACTGATATAACCGGATTTCTTCATACCGGCTTTCATCAAAATTAAATTGTCCTGCTGTTCTTTTGCCACACGGCGCAGCACAAGATTTTTGCCTGTCTCTTCCAAAATATGCAGATTACCCATTCCCAGCTCGTCAAAGATGCGATAGGCAAGACGGTTAAAACTCACAACGTCCACATTTAGGATGCTGTGGTTTTCCTGCCGCGCAACCAGCTCCCGCTGTGTCTGCATGGTAAATTGCTCCGGCACCAGTACAAAAAAAGTGCGCTGCGGCTCTGCCTTAGACTGTTGCAAAACCTTGTTGTATACATACTCCGATTTCCCGCTCCCGGAACTTCCGAACACTAACTGTAACGACATAATCTTCTCCCGAATAAAGCGGACAAGTCCGCATCAACTTCCATCCTTTTACACATTCGCGTGACAAGATATTTCCTGGTAAGATAAACAAGGGCTGCCAGAGGCAGCCCCTTTACGACTAATTCACTTCGTGATAACGCTTATGGAATTTATCTTTTCCACAGACATGGCGCTCATGATCGTTCTCCGTAATAATATAATCGCCTTCCCGCAGAAAAATCATCCCCCGGCGGTTCTGGATAAACGGACACACGACAACCCCATCCTCTCTGGTTATCTTAATCAACTTTTCTGTGGAAATCCAGCCGTTCGTCACAATAGAAGTCCAGGG